>Ga0157376_10000050_pt1 | contig 104192 bp, 89 predicted proteins | sample M45metaG_FD_121801 | JGI IMG/M metagenome (GOLD analysis project Ga0157376, IMG submission 121801) | Miscanthus rhizosphere microbial communities from Kellogg Biological Station, Michigan, USA - M4-5 metaG | ecosystem: Host-associated > Plants > Roots > Rhizosphere > Soil | place: USA...
AACTGCATTCTTTCATCCATCGCCGAACACTCCTTCCAAGGCATAGTCACTTCCTCCCTAAACAGGGAGAAAGTGTTACCTATGTGTCCGGTACGATGTGTTACCTATGTTCCCGACCGCTCAGAATCATCTAAATTTCGACGGCGCGCTGACCAGATGACCAGATCAATCGATCAATCTACGGTTGGAGCTACACGCAGATTCAAGCGGTCGTGCCAAACCAGGCGACTACTGGACCGGTGACCGGTAACAGCAGGAACGTGGCGATGGCCGTTAGCGAGAGGTCTGAGTTAGGCGAGATAGAAGCTAATCTCCTTCATGGGATAGTGCCGCCGATTGCGAGTCCACAATTCCAAATCATGAACCGCGGCTGCCGCCGCTATCAGCGCGTCTCCCAGTTCAACGCTGTGGCTCTTACTGAACTGTCTCAGATATTCCCCAGCTTGCCGTCCAATCTCCAAGTCGATGGGCACACATTGAATCGCTGCAAAAAGCGCATCCAGAATCTTATGCTCGGTTTGACGCGCACCCTGCCAGAGCTCGGCGACCGTAACCGGTGAGCAAAGAAGGGCGGTGTTTCCCCGACTTAAATCGTCCCACTTGGCGAGAATCGCCGTGTCTTTGGCACGCGAGACTTCAATTAAGATATCCGAATCGATCAGGACGGATTTCAAGACACGAGCCTTTTGAGGCGCTTTCCTTTGCGCAGCTGTCGGACGTACGCGCCTGCATCGGACAGATCCTCACGGTCCCTCCACATACCGACGATTGCTTTCATCGCTTGTCTGCGATTGGTCTGCGAGGCTCCATACCTGTCCCTAACCGCCATGCGAACCAGTTCCGAAATCGATGTGCGCCGCTGCCGGGACTGGATATGCAGCGCTTTCCAAATATCCTCGTCAAGATACAGTTGTGTTCGTTTCATGATGTACAGTATACATCACCGGTTTCGGAAAACTAGCCTGACCAATCGCGGCTGTCGTCAGGTCGCGCCAGAATTTCTGGAATGAGTAGTGCTAGATTCTTTGGAACTGCGAAACCGCAGGAAATCCGTAGACGCCATGGCTCGAGTCGATGACCGATGTAGTGGCAATCCTGCAAGGATCGGCGCACCCTACGATCGGAGCACAACAACCCGCTTGCTTCAGAAGGCGGCTCCTCAACAGCCACTTGTCCAAACTTGTCTAACAGAGAGCGGCTCGAAGAACCGTAACTGACGCCAGGACAGCGACTTAGGTGATTTTTATTCCTGGTTCGGGACCAGGAGGTCGAAGGTTCAAATCCTTTCGCCCCGACCACTTCTCGTAAAATCAATAACTTACGATTCTTGATCAAGCCAACGACCTCCTGGTGAAATCCCAAGCGGCCGATAATTCGAATCTCAGGAACCTGAGAACCGTAAAACCCGCTCTCTGATGGACTTACGCGAAGACTACCATAGATTGCTGGTTCGAAAACTTGTCCAGGCTTGTCCAACACCGCAGCGTTCGCAAGTCTCACCTTGGCCGCACCTCACTGTCGGAAGTTAGCCATCAGACAAAAGGGTTTTCTCAGGGTTTTTCCGTCTCTGCGGATTCCATCACTGCATGGCAGCCAAGACAAGCAGTTGCGTGCGTAATGAAGATAAGTGGGACAAACAGATTCGCCAACCTTCCAAAGACGAACTGTCTCGTAGCTCTTTCGTTGGAGTCTTAAATACCCCGGGGCAAGGAGGCCTTCGGAGGTTCGCGTCGACGCGATTCAATCGCGAATAAGCCGCTTCTTCGGCTGGCAACCGTGAGGTGGTTCTTTGCTTTGTTCCGGTGCAGAATCATTTTGATGGAACGCCAGCCCCAACCAAGCGCTGAGACCGCACTCGCGACCTCCTTATTATCCCTCTGCTAGGGCGATGATTTCCTCGAGCCTCGTGAGGACCGTCCCGATTCGCTCTTGGCTGGCTGCATCCGGAGGTAAATGTCCCGGAAGCGCATCCTGAAACTCCCGCGCGTCATACAATTTTCTGAGCTCATGAGCAATGTAGGAACGCACGTCGCTCTTAGCCGCTCGAAGTTCCCCAAGCAGTTCTTGCCGGCCGTCAACTACGGCAATGACATCTTCCAAATCGCGACTCCCGAGGTAGTCGCCCCTTCCCCGGTCGTGGAAGGCTTCTAATTTCGAAGCGCAAAAATATACCGAGTTCACCAACAGGATTTTTAGGCCAGGCTCTAATTCACGGATCTCCGCGGTCTTCACCGCGGGCCCATACCAGACGTTGCGAAAGCCAAAAAGCGTCCCGTCGACCGGCATCACATCAAGAGTGGTGGTGTTTTGACGCCACCGGCAACGTGGAGCTCCCTCTCGTGCATCCTTCCGAAAGCCGAGCTTTTTCAATTTTTCCGAGAGTTCGGTGTATCCCACATAAGAAGTGACACCCGCGATCGCATCGACGTCGAAGGTCGGTCGCACGTCCGCCGCCGCTTTGTCGGTTATAAGGAGGCCGGTGGTGCAGCCTCCGACAAAGACTAACTCACCGAGCATTGGCTTGAGCAATTTCGCCGCGTCAATCAGGAGTTGATAGTTGGGGTTGGCCATGCCTCTTCCGCAGTCGGTCTACCAAGACCCGTTCGGCGATCTTTCGTTCACGCGCGCGGCCATCTCGGATCGCGTCCACTAACGCCAGGAGCTCATAGAGGTCCCGATCTCGAAGCGCCGCCTGCGGGACCTTCTTATATAAAGGTTCAAGCCCGATTCCGCGAGTATCTCCCTCCGGCCATGGCCAGACCGGGGGAAGGTCATTCGACGATGCGATCTCACTCCTAAGGGGCTCTGCGGCATAAGAGGTCGGAACGCCCCTGGTCACTTCGCTACGTTCGGCTGGGAACGCATATTTCAAGCCGTGAATCAGAAATTCTTCGAGTGCGGAAATGTTCGGCCGATCTCGCCACTGCGGCGCATGCAATAGCCTAGATGCGCGAAGGCGTCCGATTGCGCCATGCACTTCCGAAGGGCTGAGACTCAGCTCGTTCCCGAGAATAGAGATAGGAGGACGCCCACGTGCATCCGGATAGGCACAGAGTTTCAATGCCACAACGACGTCTTGGGGCTTTAAGTTCACGCTCACATTCTATATTCGCGATTCGCGAATAGCAAATACAATCACGCTTCTCCCGCACTTACTTGTAACTTACTAATATGAACGTGGTTCTGTACGATCTCATAGGCTGGTGCAGGTTGAACCGTCCAGGCCTTGAAAAATGGGCATCGCTAGAAACGTTCCAACGCCTCATGGCATGTGTGCAAGCGGCTGCCGAAAATCCAGAACGGCAACAGGCGTGGGTGCTTCAGGGCGAATTTCTGAGAAGCGCCGAAGGTAAGCAGTACTTGGACGATCTTTACGCCGAGCGAGGAAAGTTGAGAGCCGAGATGTCCAGCCGGCAGTGGAAATTGATCGCGCCCGTGGCAGAGCAGGCATGAGTGGACCAACCGTGGTACCTGCGAGGCAAAACGTCAAGAGGCCCAACCTACGTAAGATTGTGAACTTCTGGAAAGAGCTGCTCGCCTCGCCGGAGCTTCTTAAACGGGTGGAACCGCCTGTGCGGTACTTTTCAAACCGTCCCTGCCTCCTACCATGATTGACTGCGCCTGGATCACTCCTGTGGGATTCGCGATAAGGGTCCGAGGATTTGAGGGTCCGTTGTTAGATTAGACGACACCGTGTAGATTGGACACATGGCGCTCAAAAGGATGGACAACGTAGGAATCGTCGTCGATGACCTCGGAGGGACGATTGATTTCTTTCGCGAGCTCGGCCTCGAGCTCGAAGGGCGTGCCACGATCGAAGGAGAATGGGCAGGACGCGTCACTGGACTGGGCGATCAGCGCGTCGAGATTGCCATGATGCGCACGCCGGACGGCCACGGCCGGCTCGAGCTCTCCCGCTTTCTCACGCCGCCTGCCATCGCGGATCACCGCAACGCGCCCGTGAACGCTCTAGGCTACCTCCGCGTCATGTTCGCCGTGGACGACATCGACGAGACGCTTGAAAGGCTCCGCAAGCGCGGCGCGCAGCTCGTAGGCGACGTAGTCCAGTATAAAGACGCGTATCGGCTCTGCTACATCCGCGGACCTGAAGGGCTTCTCATCGGACTCGCCCAAGAACTCAGCTGAGCGCAATTATGAAGACAATGACGAAGAGCGACCAATGTGAGCGAGCGCGTCTCACAGAGGGTAAGTTTTGCAACGGCACCGGACCTCAATAAAATCAGCGGTTCGGACGTCGCAGATGTCAGTTGCAAATTAATCGTGACGGTTTAACCGTCGGGCGAACTCCGCAAACCATTCGCAGGCCCGTTTGCGGGCTCGGGGCAGTAAGTGAGCAAAATCGCAGATGTCTGTTGCAAAAGGACGCCGTAAATTTGTCATCGTTGACCGGCCGGCGGCACTGGCGGGCAGATCAAAATAGCTTCTTCCATCGAGTCATAAGTATGTAGGATCTTGTTCCGTCAATCAAAGCTTCAGTTGCTCTTACGGTACCGAAACGGTTCGCCGTGACAACAAATTCGAAACATAAGTGCGAAGTGCATTTGAACTTAGCAAGCTGCATGACACTGACGGCTATCAATCAACTCTGGGTCGCAGACGTCACCTGCGTTCGCCTGAAAGAAGAGTTTGTCTACCTAGCGATGATCCTCGGTAGTTTCTCTGGCAAAGTTGGAGGGTGGGCTGTGCACCGAACGATGATGAGTAGCCGCCTCATGGTAGCTGCACTGGAGCGTGCCGAAGCAAACCGACAGCTGCAAGCCGGGTTGGTGCACTATTCCGAATCGGAGGGCTTCAATTAGCGAGCCCTGAATCTGTGGCAACGTTGGACAAATGCGGCATTGTTGCGAGCATGAGCCGTCGCGCGAACCCATACGACTATGCGAGTTGCGAAAGCTTCATGAAGACACTGAAGCGCGAGGAAATATACGCCAACCGGTGCAAGCTCACTGATCGGAGCCCTTGCATGCAGCACCACAATATTTAGATTGACACGCGAAGGACAGCGCCTTATGTTGTGGGACGCTTGCTGGTGGCGTTTCGACGAGAAACGCCTAAAAGGGAATCCGGTGTGAATCCGGAACTGCCCCGCAGCGGTAAGCAGGAACGAACACCCAAACACCACTGGTTTTCTTAAGAACCGGGAAGATGGGTCAGTAGAAGCGCCTGTCGTTTTCGTAACGGGCCGAGCCTGCAAGTCCGAAGACCTGCCAGCCGCCACGCCAACCCGGCGTGAAATCGAGCAAGCCTCCGAGGGGGAGGTTGGCGATGATCTGGTGTCTTCAGACGCTTTCCCATTTCATCTGCTTTCCCTCGTGTGTTCGGCGGAAAAGGCATTCATGGCAACACCTGTTCGTGTCAACGCCAATCACCCGGTCCCGGCGTTTCCCGTTGCTTCCTCGCAGATGCTGGTGCGCAAGCGCAATGGTTCACTTGAGGCCGCGGACGTAAACAAAATTGTGCGGGCAGTGGAGCGATGCTGTGGCGGTCTGACATCGGTTGATGCCATCCGCATCGCGAGCAAGACCATCGGAGGACTTTACAACGGGGCAACGACGAAAGAGCTCGACCTGCTTTCGATTCAGACCGCGGCGTCGCTGATTGCCGGAGAACCGGAATATTCGAGACTGGCTGCGCGCCTTCTGGATGCGTTCATCGCGAAAGAAGTCGCGAATCAGAACATTTATTCGTTCTCCCAATCTGTCGCAGCCGGCAAACAACACGGACTTGTCTCTGAAGATCTGGCACTTTTCGTCTCCGAAAATGCGCGAAAGCTGAACGACGCGGTCCAAGAAAACCGTTCGGAATTATTCGAGTATTTCGGCCTGCGCACCGTGTACGACCGGTATCTTCTGCGTCATCCGGAAACGCGCGAAGCTCTCGAAACGCCCCAGCAATTCTTTCTGCGCGTGAGCTGTGGCCTTTCGCAGACGGTGCAGGAAGCGGTGGAATTCTATCGGCTGATCTCGGCGCACGATTACATGCCAAGTTCCCCAACGCTTTTCAATTCCGGAACGAAGCATTCGCAGATGTCTTCCTGCTACTTGCTCGATTCGCCCGCAGACAACCTCGAAGCAATATACGAAAAGTACAAGGATGCCGCACTGCTCTCGAAGTTCGCAGGAGGCATCGGCCTTGCCTATCACCGCGTGCGCTCGCGCGGATCGCTGATCCGAGCTACGAATGGACACAGCAAGGGAATCGTCCCATGGCTCAAGACGCTCGACTCTTCCGTTGCCGCTGTGAATCAGGGCGGGAAGAGAAAGGGAGCGTGCTGCGTTTATCTCGAGACCTGGCACGCGGATATCGAAGAGTTCCTGGAGTTGCGCGAGAGCACCGGGGACAACGCCTTACGCACGTACAACCTGAATCTAGCAAACTGGATCCCCGATCTTTTCATGAAGCGAGTGGAAGCGGGTGGCGCATGGTCGCTGTTTGACCCCAAGGTCGTGCCACACTTCCCCGACCTGATTGGGGAGGCGTTCGAAGAAGCGTACGCGAAAGCCGAAGAGGAAGGGCTGTTCACCCGGCAAGTGAAAGCGCGCGATCTGTATGCACGGATGATGAAAGTGCTGGCCGAGACGGGCAACGGCTGGATGACCTTCAAAGACTCGTGCAATCTGAAATCTAACCAAACGGCCAAGCCGGACAATGTGATTCACCTTTCCAACCTTTGCACGGAAATCGCGGAGGTCAGCTCGCGGCAGGAGACGGCCGTGTGCAACCTCGGTTCGGTCAATCTGGCAAAGCACGTTACGAACGAAGAATTCGATTTTGACAAACTGGCGCAAACGGTTCGTACCGCGGTGAAGTTTCTCGACCGCGTGGTCGACATCAATTTTTATCCGATCAGTGCGGCAGCGGATTCGAATCGACGGTGGCGTCCCGTGGGTCTCGGCGTAATGGGACTGCAGGATGTGTTTTTTATGTTGCGTCTGCCGTTTGATTCTCCGGAAGCGCGGAATCTTTCGAGGCGCATCCAGGAAGAGATCTATTTTCATGCACTCAGCGCGTCTTGCGGCCTCGCCGCCGAGTTTGGTGCGCATCCCTCTTTTTCCGAGACGCGCGCCGCCGAAGGCGTCCTGCAATTCGACGCTTGGGGAATTCGCCCGCAGAACGCTTTGCGTTGGGAAGACTTGCGCGGCCGCATCCAAGCAGCTGGATTGCGCAACTCGCTGTTGATCGCGATAGCTCCCACCGCGACCATCGCCTCGATTGTCGGATGCTACGAGTGCATCGAGCCGCAGGTTTCGAATCTCTTCAAACGAGAGACGCTTTCCGGCGACTTTCTGCAAATCAACCGCTACTTGGTAATGGAACTCAGAGCGCTTGGCCTATGGAGCGAAGAAATGCGCAACCGATTGAAGCTTTCCGACGGCTCGATTCAAAACATCACGGAAATTCCGGCAGCGATTCGTTCGGTGTACCGCACGGCTTGGGAGATTCCGATGCGCGCGATCATCGATATGGCTGCGGACCGCGGTGCGTTCATTGACCAGAGCCAGTCGCTCAATCTTTTCGTGCAGAGCCCGAACATCGGGAAGCTCTCTTCCATGTACATGTACGCGTGGAAGAAGGGACTGAAAACCACGTACTACCTTCGCTCGCGCCCGGCAACCGAAATCGCGAAGATCACAGTTTCGGCTTCCGCAACACAAGCGGTCGCGTGCTCGCTCGAAGACCCGCAATCCTGCGAAGCGTGCCAGTAAAAGATTCGATGGAAAAGGGGGAGAAATGATTCTCGAACCAGGATTCGACTTGACGCTGCGACCGATGAAATACCCGGTCTTCTACGAGCAGTACAAAGCTGCCATCAAGAACACTTGGACGGTCGAGGAAGTGGATTTCTCGACTGATGTAAGCGATCTGCGCGAGCGAATGACTCCTGCAGAACAGCACCTCATCAATCGTCTCGTTGCGTTTTTCGCGACAGGAGATTCCATCGTTGGCAATAACCTGGTGCTGAATCTCTACAAGCACATCAACTCGCCGGAAGCGCGAATGTATTTGTCGCGCCAGCTTTTCGAAGAGGCGCAGCACGTCGAATTTTATCTGACCTTACTGGATACCTACATTGCCGAGCCGGAGGAGAGAGAGAAGGCGTTCGATGCGGTGGAGAACATTCCTTCCATCCGACGCAAGGCAGATTTTTGCTTCAAATGGATCGACTCCATCCAGGGGCTGGACAAGATCGAAACGGCAGACCACCGCCGTAACTTCCTCCTAAACTTAATTTGTTTCGCATGCTGCATTGAAGGTCTGTTTTTCTTTGCGGCGTTTGCCTATGTCTACTTCCTTCGCTCGCGAGGGTTGCTGCACGGACTGGCGACGGGAACGAACTGGGTGTTCCGTGACGAGAGCGCGCACATTCAATTCGCGTTTGAGGTGATTCGCACGGTGCGGCGGCAAGAACCCGCCCTCTTCGATCAGGCCACGGAAAACCGGGTGGTCGAAATGCTGAAAGAAGCAGTCGATAGCGAGATGGCTTTCGCCGAGGACGTATTGAGCCTTGGCGTTGGCGGTCTCTCCGCGAACGACATGCTCGAATATCTCCGTTACGTCGCCGATCGCAGGCTTGAAGCGCTCGGCATCTCTCCGGTATTCGGGTCGAAAAACCCATTCGGCTTCATGGAACTCCAGGACGTTCAGGAGCTGACCAATTTCTTTGAGCGGCGCGTTTCTGCGTATCAGGTAGCGGTGAAAGGCGAAGTGGCCTTCCATGACGATTTCTGATCTGCAGAACACGACGGAAACGCGGATCGTCGAGATGGTGTTTCCGAATCAGGCCAATCACTATGGCACCCTATTTGGCGGCGACGCATTGCGCTTGATGGACATGGCGGCGTTCGTGGCCGCGTCGCGTCACGCGCGGAAACCAGTTGTGACTGCCAGTTCCGAACGTATCGATTTTCATGTGCCGGTGCGCCAGGGCCAACTGGCTGAAGTCGTAGGACGAGTCAGCCGGGCCGGGCGGACGTCGATGACTGTTGAAGTTGAGCTTTGGGCCGAAGATCTGCTGACGGGGACACGTGAGCTGTGCACCAAGGGTAGCTTCGTGCTGGTCGCTGTGGATGAGGATGGACGCCCCGTTCCAATTCAGGATCCCGCGGCGCAATAGGGCAGCCAGAAGAGAGGCTTTATGGCTATTTCGTCAAACCTCGGCTTTCCCCGGATGGGTGCACACCGCGAGCTTAAGCAGGCTCTCGAAGCCTTCTGGCTGGGAAAGACGGACGAACGCGAGCTTTTTTCCGTCGGCCAGGTTCAGCGTGCGAATCACTGGGTGCTGCAAAAGCGGATCGGTATCGAACACATTCCGTCCAACGATTTTTCCTTCTACGACCATGTTCTGGATACGGTCGCTATGGTTGGCGCGGTGCCCAGCCGCTACGCTTGGAAAGGGCCGCAGGTTGACTGTCAGACGTATTTCGCAATGGCCCGCGGAGCGGCGCAAAACGGGGCAGCGAGCGGCGTTCGTGCAATGGAGATGACAAAGTGGTTCGACACGAACTACCACTACATTGTTCCGGAGTTCACGAAAGACCAAGAGTTTTCTCTAGGTTCTGTGAAACCAGTGAACGAGTTCCTGGAGGCGAAGTCGCTAGGGATTCATACGCGCCCGGTGCTGCTTGGGCCGGTGTCTTTTTTGCTGCTTGGAAAGGGAAAAGAGCCGGGTTTCAATTCTCTTACGCTGCTTGATCGAATTCTCCCGGTATACGAGGACGTGCTGCGAAGGCTGGCCGAAGCTGGAGCGACATGGATTCAGATCGATGAACCGATGCTGGCGCTCGATCGGCGGACCGACGTGCAACGAGCACTCCACTCCACGTACCAACGACTCGCAAGCGTTTGCCAATCGCTACAAATTCTCCTGGCCACTTATTTTGCCGGGCTCGGCGCGAAGGTAGATGCGGCTGTTCAACTTCCCGTAGCGGCGCTGCATGTGGATCTGGTTCGTGCGCCGGAACAGCGGGAACTGATCCTCAAGAGCGCTCCTTCGGAACTCATGTTGTCTCTGGGCGTCGTGGACGGGCGCAATATCTGGAAAACGGACCTTGGCTACGCTTTGGAAGTTCTGGAACGAACTGCTCACGAGCTCGGTCCGGATCGAATTCTTGTCGGCCCATCTTGCTCACTGCTGCACAGCCCCGCGGATCTCGACGAAGAAAAACAGCTCGATGGGGAGTTGAAGAATTGGCTAGCGTTCGCAAAGCAGAAGCTCGAAGAAATAGCAGCTCTGGAACGGGCCCTTTCGCGTGGCAGAGAGGCGGTTCGGGAGTTCTTGCACGCGAACACGCAAGCGATGCGGACCAGGCAGGAATCGCCGAGGATTCATGACCAAAAGGTCAAAGAGCGCAATGCGGCGGTCACGCTTCAAATGTCCGGCCGTAGGAGCCCTTTCTCCGAGCGCAATAAGCTGCAGCAAGCTAGCCTCAATCTGCCGCTGTTCCCCACAACGACGATCGGCTCCTTTCCGCAGACGAGAGAGATCCGCGAAGCGCGCGCGCAGCATAAGGCGGGAAAAAAAGATGCGGTGTCTTACCAGGAATTTCTGCGTTCCGAAGTTGAGAGTGCTATACGGTTTCAGGAAGAAATCGGTATCGACGTTCTGGTGCACGGAGAGTTTGAACGCAATGACATGGTGGAGTATTTCGGCGAGCAGCTCGCCGGATTTGCGGCCACAGAAAATGGTTGGGTGCAGAGTTACGGGTCGCGCTGCGTGAAACCGCCATTAATCTACGGCGACGTGTCCCGCAAGCGGCCCATGACCGTCGACTGGTCCAAGTTTGCGCAATCGTTGACGGCCAAGCCGATGAAAGGAATGCTCACCGGGCCCGTCACCATTCTGCAATGGTCTTTCGTGCGGAATGACCAGCCGCGATCGGAAACGTGCCGCCAAATCGCGCTTGCGATTCGCGATGAAGTGCAGGACTTGGAAGCGGCCGGCATTGGAGTAATCCAGATTGATGAACCGGCGTTGCGAGAGGGATTGCCTCTCCTGCACGACGAATGGCCCAGCTATCTGACTTGGGCGGTGAATTGTTTCCGGCTGGCTTCCTCGGGTGTTCGCGACGAGACCCAAATTCACACGCACATGTGCTATGCCGAGTTTCAGGACATCATCGAAGCGGTCGCCGCTATGGATGCGGACGTAATCTCGATTGAGACGTCGCGCTCGCAGATGGAACTGCTGCAGACGTTCGGCAAGTACCAATATCCCAATGAAATCGGCCCGGGCGTTTACGACATTCATTCCCCGCGCATTCCTACCACGCAAGAAATGGTGGATCTCCTGCAGAAGGCAACGAATGTCTTGTCAGCAAAGCAGCTTTGGGTAAACCCGGACTGCGGCCTCAAAACCCGCCGGTGGGAAGAAGTGCGACCTGCCCTGGTCGCGATGGTTGAAGCAGCTCGGATCGCCCGAAGAACGCTTGCGTAGTTCGGAAGCCGATACGCCTTGGGAGTTCCTTTCAAAATCCGAACAACGGAATGTGCGGTTGGGGAGCCAAAGAATCCACGCGCAGCCGCGGCTATGGGATTTGGACGATTCTTGCTCAACACTTTGCGCACATATTCCAAGACCGCTCGATCAGCGCTCTCGGTTTGTCGTCTAGAACAAATGCAGTGATCGTCCGAACCAAAACGATCCGCTGGATGTCGCCGGAAATCCTCAGGGACTTGGGGGATTTCGGAGTGCCCCCAGTGGCTTGATGCATATTCCCAAAACAACAGACCACTTGATCTAAGGTAACCACTCCCTCGGCGCTACGGATCTCAGTTGGCGTTGGCCCTCGCGTTACGCCCGCGAGATCGTTTGGTGGCCAGACAGTCAGGCCAAACATAGACTGCGTGTCTACAGAATTCAGAATCGCAAATAAATTGGTCTCAGTGGACTCCAACACGCACTGTAATTGCAAGCGTACGGGACGAATCAACGAATGCGCGGGATAAAACGAATTTCCAGACTTCCGTGAACTCATATTGACCTTGAGCTGACTCCGGCTAAGTCATTGAAAAAGCATCTGCCGGTTCTCATCTGAAAGTGGCGTTCCACGTGCTTGTTCGGGAAAGCAGTGGGCAGGCGACGGGCCAGCAAACGTTCAGCATCGTCAGCCGCAGTCATCTACGCACACGCGCACTTGCGGAGATGTTCGAAAAGGCTGTCACAAGTTGCAAGAACAGAAGTTTATTCCCTGGAAAGCAAAAAATAATTGCCGGCGCCCTAGGGCATTGGCAAGAGCGCGGCGCTAGATCACCCGAAAGCTCAAGGAGGAATCATTAAATGCTTAAAGAATGTGTGGTGCGATTGCTGGCGTGTCTTGGCCTTCTGCTGGTAGCCGTTGGAGGATGCACGCTGGCACAAGAAACAACCGGCGGATTGCAGTTGACGGCGGTGCGAGAATTGCTGCCAGAAGAATTGTCTGCGGCGGGTTTCGGGAACAGCCACCAATTTCTGCAACCCTACTCGTAGCGCAGTGCAGCCACTGGGTTGACCCGTGTGGCGCGCCGCGCCGGAACATAACACGCCACAAGCGCCACGCAGGCAAGCACAGTTGGCGCGGCTACAAAAATCCACGGATCAACCGGCTTCACGCCGTACAACAGGCTCCGCAGCACTTGAGCAAAGCCCGCCGCCAGAACGATTCCGATAATCAGCGCCACGGCCGTCAGTCGAACTCCCTCTCCAATCACCAGCTGCAGCACGTCCCCGCGAGTTGCTCCAAGCGTGACTCGCACTCCGATTTCTTGCGTCCTCTGACCCGTGGAATACGACAACACACCGTAGATACCCATCGACGCCAGCACCAGAGCCATCCCTGCGAACACCGCCAACAGCACCATGCTCGCGCGTGGCAGTGCAACCGATTCCGAGGCCAGCTGATCCATGCTCTCCACAAATGAAATCGCTTGCTCTTTATCAACTACGGCAATCTCCCGTCGAACTTCCTTCGCGATATCGAGCGGATCGCCGGCCGTGCGAACAGCGAAACCAAGCACTGGCGCGGGCGCCTGGGCATAGGGCACATACACTTCTGAAATGGGATCGGAACCTTCCTCCTGATGCGCAATTCCAAGCTGGTGTACATCACCGACGACTCCGATCACTTCCTTTGGCTTTTCGAAACCCTCGACCACGACTTGCCTTCCGATCGGATTCTCGTTCGGCCACAAACTCCGCGCCAAGCTGGCACTCAAAATTGCCACATCCGCCCCGGACTTAGTGTCCGCATCGGTAAATTCCCGGCCCTGCGCTAGCTCGATACTCAACGCCCGGAAATAATCCGGCGAGACCGAACTCCACACCGGCCTTGGGTTCTGCACGCCCGGCTGCGTTGGTCGTCCGGCAACGGACACGTCACGTGTTCCCCACCATCCGCTGAGCGGCAGGAAGGTTACTGTTCCCGCGGCCTTGACGCCGGCCAGCCCTTGAATCCGCCTCAACACTTCGTCATGAAAACCGGCTTGTTGCCCGTCCTTCAAGTACTTGTGTTCCGGCAACACCGCACGAAACGTCAGCACGTGATCCGTACGGAATCCCAAATTGGCGCTCACCAGTCGTACAAAACTCTTGGTCATTAACCCGGCCGCAATCAACAACATGAGCGCTATCGCCATCTCAAGAGTCACCACAACGTTCCGGAACTTCCGCCCCGATGTTCCTGTGGCGCCGCTGCGCCCCGATTCTTTCAGCGATTCATCAGGACTTACATGGCCCACCAGCAAAGCTGGCGCTAGCCCAAACACCGCGCCCGTGACAACCGAAGCCACAAGCGCAAATCCCAGCACCCAGCCATCGATCGGAATCGATTCGATTCTTGGCAGACTCAAATTGGCAACCGTCGTTGGAAACATTGCCACTAACGCATTCGCCGCCCAATACGCGATTGCAACCCCCAACGCGCCCCCGCCCAGACTCAATAGCAAGTTTTCCGTCAGCAATTGCCGTACGAGCCTCCACCGACCCGCGCCGAGCGCCGTTCGCAAGGCCAGTTCTCGGCGTCTCCGGATCGCACGCGAGAGCAAGAGATTCCCGACGTTCGAGCACGCAATCAGCAACACCAAGCCCACACAACACAGCAGAACTAGCAAAGCAGGTCGTGCATCGCCCGAGGTCAGCTGCCGCAGACTCACCAGCCTGACATCCTGATCCTTGTTGCTGCTCGGGTACTCCTGTTCCAGGCGCGAGGCGATCGTTTTCATTTCCACTTCGGCTTGCTCGATTGTGGTGCCAGGCTTCAGCCTCGCCATCACGCGAAGCCACCGAATCCCGCGATCCTTCGCGTAATCCGGATGAAATGCAATCGGCGTCCACAGCTCCGTGCGTTGCGGATACTGAAAGCTCGCCGGCATCACACCGACCACCGTGTACGGCTTTCCGTCCAACATAACGTTTCTGCCCACGATGGCGCGGTCCCCGGCAAACCGCGTCATCCACAAGCGATGACTGAGCACCACAACCTGATCTTTCCCCGGCTGCTCCTCATCCTGCGCAAACGTGCGGCCCACCAGCGCTGGCACTCCGAGCACGCCGAAAAAATCCGCCGAAAAGCGATATCCGATCACCGCCGCCGGCTCGCCCGCTCCCGTCAGCGTATACATTGCGTCCGTCGCCGCACCCATGCTCTCGAAACTATGGCTTTGCGCTTTCCAGTCGGCGTAGTCCAACGACGAAACCAAATCCAGGTCGTATCCCTTGGGCTTGTTTTCGCCCCACACCGTAACCAGTCGGTCGGCATCCTTGTAGGGCATCGGCCGAAGCAGAACCGTATTCACGACGCTGAAAATCGCCGTGTTCGCGCCGATTCCCAGCGCAAGCGTCAGCACCGCAACTACGGTAAACCCCGGGGACTTCTGCAGCATGCGAACTGCAAATCGCAAGTCCTGCCACAGAGTCAATACAAACGACTCCCAACGGGCGTCGCCCACCGCTTCTTTCGCGTCCTCCGCGTTCCCTTGCTCCAATCGCACCGCTCGCTGGGCCTCTTTCCGGGACATCCCCTTCTTCACTTTTTCCTCGACAGCCATTTTCAGGTACTCGCGCAGTTCTTCGTCTAGCTCCTGCTCTTCCCGTTTCTTGCTGAACAGTGCTCGCAACCCGCGCACGACTTGTCTCAGCAAAGGCATGCTCTTACGAGCCTCCAGGATCCGCGCGATTGCCAGCATGCTCGTTCTGAAGATTCCGGCGCTGGAACCGATGCATGGTTATGGCATTCGGTACGCATCGAGCAGGTGAGCAAAGGCGTCTCCCAGATGAACGCAGCTTCGTTGTCCAGCGTTCCCCTGAACCAGACCACCCGGCTTCTCACCCATGAAACGCGCGCTCCTCTTGACAACCAGGAGGAGCATACGCCCTTCCTGCTGGCTGTCAATAGGAGACAGGGGTGAAGGCGCAAGCTAGTTGCCATTCGATGGAAAGCAAGGCATAATCGCATGGTAAGTAAGAAATAGAAAGTAAGGAGGGAACCGTGTCGCATTCCACGGTCACGAGCAAGGGACAGACAACGATTCCCGGCGAGATTCGCAAGGCGCTTCAAATCAAGCCGGGCGATAAGCTGGAGTATATGGTGAAAGGGGACCATGCCACCATTCGCGTGCATCCGGGCACGCGGTCGCTCAAGGGTGTGCTCGCCAGCAAGAAAGGGAAGGGACTGGCTTTTTCCCAAATCCGGGCGGCCGCAGCGAAAGCCTCCCGTGATCGCGAGGGCATTCGATGAGCGGCAAGCGAAAGCTTGTCGATACCAATCTGATCGTTCGTTATCTTGTACAAGACCACGAAAAGCATGCTAAGGCGGCCGGAAAGCTGTTTGACGCCTGCGATCGAGGCGAAGTGGTCATCGTAGTGTTACCGACCGTCCTGGCCGAGTGCGTGTTCGTCCTGGAGTCCTTCTATGAGCATCCGCGTGGACGCATTGTCGCGGCGCTTGGCAGACTCATCGGCAGCCCCGGCGTTGAGATCAGCGGCCTGGAGATTCATCTTGACGCATTGCACCGCTATCAAGAAACAAAGATTCATTTCGTGGATTGTCTAATCGCCGCAACCTCCAAGTCTGAAGAAATACCGGTGGCCACGTTTGATGAGGACTTCCGAAAATTTGCCGACGTGCGCGTAGAAAACGAATAGTTCCCCTAACAGCCGCTGCAGTTCCTTCCGAGCCAGAAAAAGCCGTCTCTAACCGCAAAAGGGACTTATCCAAACTTGTCTGTCTGAGAGAGGCCCGAAAAACCTTAACTGACGCCAGGACGGCGACTTAGGTTGATTTATGTCCTGGTTCGGGACCAGGAGCTCGATGGTACAAAATCCTTTCGCCTCGAACGCTCAACAGACCTCGCCCGTTGCGGATGAAGGCAGCCTCGAAGCTTACCCGTAGTCAACCGAAGACCCAAATTAAACGAAGGATTTTCTATCGTCCGAGCCGTTCTTATCGTTGGCCACACGATTCAGGCCGGAGAAGAAATAATTGCTGCAAGCCCACTTCGCCAGGTCTCGGGTGAATTCCGGCTTGGCGTGCAAATACCTGGCCGCCCAGAAAATCTGATCGAGCAGGTCGCGCGCATAGCAATGCGACAACGGCACCTTAATTTCCTCGGTCAGGTGATCAACCAGAAAGTCCAGAACATCCTGTTGCACCGGAAGGCCGCGCACTTGCTCGGCTTCGCGGCGGAATATTTTCATGAACTGATCTTTGCTAGCGAAGTCCACTTTGATTTTGTTGGGGATACGCCGCAGAAACGCTTCGTCGCCCAGTTGCATGGGTTCGATGTTGGTGGAGAAAACCACCAGCGTGTCGAACGGAATCTCGAACTTGCGGCCGCCCGGGAGCGCCAAGAATTCCACGCGGCGATCGAGGGCGGTCATCCAGCGATTCAGCAATTCTTGTGGGCGCATGCGCTGGCGGCCAAAATCATCCAGCACGAAGATTCCGTTATTGGCCTTCATCTGCAGCGGCGCAGAGTAGTAACGAGCCACCGGATTGAATTGCAGCTCCAGCATTTCGCCCGTGAGTTCGCCGCCCGTAATTACGCAGGGCCGATGGCAAAGCACCCAACGGCGATCGGAATCTTCGATCTCCGATTCGAGTCGGCGGCGATGCACGCCGGGATCGAAAACGGTGATGATCTGATTGTCCACTTCAACGGCGTACGGCACCCAGACGTAATCGTTGTAAATTTCTGTGATGCGATTGGCGATGCTGGTCTTGCCAGTTCCTGGAGGGCCATAAAGGAACATGGAGGTGCCGGAAACTACAGCGGTCCCTACGCGAAGCAGCATGTCGTCAGAAAGCGTGAGCTGCTGAAAGGCATACTCGAGCTGCTCCGGCCGGACGGCGCTCGCTTGGACGCTCTGATGCTTGATGCGGGAGATGTAGTCGACCAGCGAGACCGGGGCTGGGCCGGTGTACTGATTCAGTGACAACAAGTCGGCAGCGCGCTGGCGGCCTTCGGCGCTGGTGGCAATGCGATGGGTACCACCGCTCATGCCTTTCACTTCACAAAGGCGCTCTTTACGGAAAAATTGGAAAATCTCTTCCACTACCGCCAAGCTCAAGCAAAGATGGTCACTTAGCTCGATGAGGGTCATCTCACCGCCAAGATAGAGAATCTTCAGGGCGAGATCCTCTAGCAGTCCGCGGCGGATGCCGGTGCGCTCGACGCGCTGGGGCACGACGAGAGGTCCGGAGTTCATTTCCGTGAGGAAGTCTGTCATGGGCTGGCGACCATCCAATAGTGCACGGAGGGATACACCTGGCGTATCCGTGCAGAGTTTACGAGTATTTCGAGGCATTTGTGGTGCCAATCTAAGGGGTTAGGCTGGTTCGAATCCTTGGCACTGGCCTAGCTCTAGATTCCGAAGGCAGACGCTTATAACCTGGCCGACTGCATCAGTCGGTCTCCTGTAGCGCTGTTTAGAGTGCGGAATTCCTTCCTGGGCGTTTAATGTGCTTTGGGCTGTTCGACCGGAACCTGCAAGTATCCAACCACCTGGTCGTGCAGGATCTTGGTTGCCACCAGTTCCATCGGCATGTTGTTCTTGGACACGACGAACACCACCACCTCATTCAGCGATCGGTCCTTCAATTCCGTGCAACGCTCCTGGAAGTACACGCAGACCGAGTAGCGCTGGCCCTTCATGTCAATGCTTTTCAGCTGTAACGCAACCGGACCTACGGGCATTTGCGAATTGCCCCTCTGAAGCTCAAACGATATGGCCTGCCTTTTGGTTTGCGAGAGCAACTGGTTCACAGCTTCGCGGGTTTCTGAAATCTCGTTTTGTTGCTGTCCGACGACGCCCACCACGTCGGCCAAACGATCCGTCGTGGCCTGCCAGGCTTCGTGATTAGCGGTCAGTTGGCTTTTCATCGCCGCGGTTTCTGCGCTGACTGCGGGCGCCGCCGAAGTCTGCGAGACGGATTGCAGTTTAGCTGGCTGCGGAGGAACAACGCTGCCGGCGGTCACGTGAAAGGTCCGTGGCGCCGGAGCCTTGGTTGCCGCCGGCGAAACAATCGCCGGCACCGGTGCTTCCACTTTCACGGCTGGCTTATGTTTTTTCTGCAACTCTTCCATCTGCTTCTGCGAATCGGCAAGCTGCAGTTGAAGTTGCTCGATCTGCGCATTGGCCTCGCTAAGGGCGTGTTGTTGGCTAACTTGCGTGAAAATCTTGTAGCCGACCAGACCGGCCAACCCCAATGCAACTACCAGCGCCACAGTCCCGAAAATCTTCGGCGACGTCTTGTTCTCGATTTCCGTGCTCGGTGCGAAAACCTGCCGGTCAAATTCGATGCCCGCCATGAGGCCTCCCAATGCGCGTCGCCGCGCCTTTCCAGAAACTCTTTCTACTGTTGCGCCGCTACTCTTGCTGGATAGAGCGAATGCAGTTTCACCAATAGTTCCCGCGTTTCGCGCGGCAAAAGATCCACGGTGCTCTTTCCTGTTTCTCCGCGTGCGCCGCGCATCTCCACTTCATATTTGCCGGGAGCAAGCACCAGCAGTAGCGGCGTTTTGCCCACAATTTTCCCGTTCACCCAGATCTGCGCCTCGGCGGGGGTGGCGCGCAGCAATACTTTTCCGGCATCTTTTCCCGCCCGGGCCTGAAATTCGCGAACGTTGGTTTCCTGGGGCGGTGGTCCGGCGGAAGCGATCAGATGCTGCGAACCGCTCGCGGTTGCACCCGGAAATTTCGGCATCATGGCCGGCTTGGCGGCGCCAGTAGCAGTTGCGGAAACCGATGTAGCTCCCGCAGCTTCGGCAACGGCCTGGGCATTTGCCCCAACAGCAAAGACAGCGGCAAGCAAGCTCATCGCTACAAACGCCACAAGCCCCAAGGGCCGCTGGAAAAAACTTACTAGCGCCATGAACCTGGACTCCTTGAAAGAAACCCATCCTGCCAGAATGCCGGGTGAATAGAAAGCAGGAGTGCGGCCAAACCTTCATATATTCCGGCACAGGTTTAGTCTTTTGTTTGCCGTTAGTTACGCCCGTAGTACCACCGTGACTACGCGCCGCTCGCAGTGTTTCGGGTCCACAAAATCAGACAAACCCCGGAAGTCTTTGTACTCATTCGGAGACTTTAGGACTCTTTCTGGTCGCAAGCGTACCCGGAAACGACCGCTCGGGTGCCGCTTTCGGGCACGTCACTTTGAAATTCTTTTGGAATTGTTCGTGCACTCGAATTAGGGTCTACTTGGGGTGTATCCACCCCCGAGCACTGTTCTTGAACGCGGGCCGCTCACCCGCCAGCCAGGTTGCGGAAAGGGCCCGTGATTTTCGAGCGCAAAGGTGCCGGCAGCACTCTCTTCGAGGTCAAAAGCCTCCTGGAGCCTACTGTCCATTCTGTGGCGAAGGCGAAGGCGTCCGCGCTCGTGCCTTCCCGCATTGCGCGCGATCCGCAATTCCTGGTTCAACGTAAATTTTTTCGTACGTCATGGTTCTCTCGTCTCGGCACGATCCTGTCCCGCTATCCCGCGCATCTCACCTTTATCGCCGGAAAATATTTTCAAGATATTCCACTTCTGCCGCGCCGGTTTGCCGGCAAACAAATCGGTATCTCCCTGCTGCTGCATTTATTCGCATTTCTGCTGTTGCCGCTGGTGATGAAGTACCTGCCGTTTCAAGTAACTGAAGCCGCCAACGTTCCGCAGCGTGATCAGCCCGTCCTCTACTATCGCCTGTCTATGCCTGACATTCGCCAGCCCGCTAGAATTCAGCCGCCTGGTCCAGGCGCGGCGCCGGGCAGCGGAACGCAGCCGGAGTTGCCTCCGATCAAAGGCGCGACCACTTCGCAAATGCTGTTCGCGGTTTCTCATCCCAAGCTGCCAGACAATAATCACCAGACCATCATTCAACCGCTCAGCCCGCCGGAACTCCGCATAAAAACCGATCTCAAACTTCCCAATATGCTCTTGGCAAAGCCGCAGCCGCCAAAGGTACCGTTGCAATTCAATCCAAAAGAAGTGAAACCGTTGCAGCAACCCACTCGCGAAGTGGTTACCATCGCTCCAACTTTGACCCCAGCCAATGTGCAGCAGCCGCTGACCGATCAACTTTTGGCCACCAACAGCCAACCGAAATTAGCGGTTCCCATCGGTGCCGCCCCGGCTCCCAACATGCCCTCCAGCACGCGTGGCAGCGCCACCGACGTTGGCGCGCCGGAAATCGAAGGCAACGGCACGCCCGGCCAGGGCCTGCTGATTTTGGGAACGAATCCCGGCACTTCCTCAGACATGGTCGCGCTCCCGCCCGGAAATCGATACGGCGATTTTTCCATTGCACCCGGTGGAAACGGAGTCGGTTCTCCCGGCGGTCAGCCGAATGGTTCGCCCGCAGGAGGAACGGGCGGAAGTGCAACCGGTGGCGCCAATGACAGCACCGGTGCTGGCCCCGGCGTTTCGGGCGGCGGCGGAAATGGAACCTCCACCGGCGGGGTGAGCATTCCCGGCAGCGGCGGCGAAAACAGCCGCAGCCTGGGCAATCTGGAAGCCGAGCACATTGTCTTCGCTTTGCCGAAAATCACCGGCCCGCGCAAGAGCACCATGCTCGTTGCGGCTGGCCCCATGGGTGGCGGCGGATTGGGCATTTACGGCGCACTCCATTGCGGGAAGATCTACACCGTTTTCTTGCCGGCGGCGGGAAAGAATTGGACTCTTCAGTATTGCCAAACGCCGGCAGCCGTCAGTCAGGCCGCTCCAAAAAAAACCTATACCAGCGTGGTTCGCATGGAAGAAGCGATCGTGCCGCCGGAGCCGGAAACGCGCTTCGACTTCAAGCGCACCCCGCTCCCTCTCGACAAACTGCACAAGTACGTCATCCTACAAGGCCGCATCGGCGAGGACGGCAAAGTAACGGACTTGGTGGTCCATCAGGGCCTCTCGGACGAGATGGACGCCGCCGCCAAACAAGCTTTTAGCCAGTGGACGTTCAAGCCGGCTGTCCGCGGCGGCAAGGCCATTGGTATAGATATTCTGGTAGGGGTACCCTCGGATCCGCCCCCCAAAGCGGCCGCCTCGGCCCCCAAGCCAAACTAACTTCGCCCACCTCTTGATACCTTTGTCTCCGGGTGCGGCAGGGATATGGTGTGTTCCAATAAGGGAGGGGCGTCTCCCGCATGAGGAAAAAGTTTTCATCTTTCTAGTCCCAGGCGTCTATTTGGACTGTCCGAGAAACCCGACATTTACCGTTAACTATCCCATTTTCATGCACTTGGTTCCAGTCACGGATGTGTCACCAATCGTGCAAACGGCAGGTTACATGCTCCAGTTGGTGACAACCATGTGGGAAAGGTGGGCGAGATTTATGTCGCCCTGAGGCCAAATCGTACACCGCGTGTCGTCCAGCGGGCGTGTCCCGGTACGTCCTCATATTTTCAGCGATTTCCGGGTTGTGCTGGCCCTGAATTTCATTGAAAATGGCTCCCTCTGGCGCGGGGCCAAAAGTCAAGTTGTTGTTCGGAGACTCCTTGCGTGGATAAAGAACTCCTCCAGATTTCCTTCCTCAGTCATGACGCCGGTCTAGGTGAAGCCATTGCCCGGGCTCTCGGCGATGGATTCGCACTCCGCACCAACGGCTCGACCCGCGTGGACCAACTCCAGGAAGTTCTCACCTGGTCTGACGTGGTTCTCCTCGATCTGCGTCATTCGAACGACCAGACCGAAGAGCTGGGCCTCCGTCTACTCGACGACATCAATGCCCAGCCCGCCCACCCGCCGGTGTTGGTTTTGTGCGACGCCGAAGACCGCAGTCTGCTTCTCCGTACCATCGAAAAAGGCGCCACCGACAGCGTCGCCAACCCGCCCAACATTATGGAGCTGCGCCTGCTGTTCCGCCGCGCCTATCGCATCACAGCGGCCGAACGCGAACTTCGCCACCTCCGCGCTCTTGAAAACGGTGGCCGCCGACTCCACGGCCTCCTCGGCAGCTCTCCGGCCATGCAGGAACTTTTCGCCCTTGCTGAACGCATCGCTCCCTGCGACGTCAATGTTCTGATCACCGGCGAAACCGGCACCGGCAAAGAACTCCTGGCGCGTGCCATTCACCACAAGGGCCTACGCGGCACGGGCCCGATGGTCGCTTTTTCCTGCGCCAATCTTCCCGAAACTCTCGTCGAAGACGAACTGTTCGGCCACGAAAAAGGCGCCTTCACCGGCGCATTCATGAGCCGCCAAGGCCGCGTCGAAGCCGCCAATCACGGCACTCTGTTCCTCGACGAAATCGGCGATCTCGGCCTTGGTCTGCAAGCCAAATTTCTGCGCGTCCTCCAGGAGCGCAGCTTCGAACGTCTCGGCAGCAACAAAACCATCAACGTTGACGTCCGCGTCATCTCCGCCACCAATCGCAATCTTCTTGAGATGGTGAAAGACGGCAAATTTCGCGAGGACCTCTACTACCGCCTCAACGTCGTCGAACTCCATCTCCCTCCACTCCGCGAACGTCGTGACGACATCTCGCTCCTGGCGCACCATTTTCTCCAGCGCTCCTCGGAAACGTTTCACAAAAAGGCGCGCCGCTTCGCCGCTCCCGTCCTGCAGGCGCTTGAAAATTACAACTGGCCCGGAAACGTCCGCGAACTCGAAAACGTCATCCAGCGCGCCGTGGTTCTTTCCGACGGTCCGACCATCGAAGTTCCCCAGCTCCCCGTCGCCATGCGTGCCATCACACTCGTCGAAGAAGCCGCCGCGCAACCGGCCCCGGATGTTCAGGCTGAACGCGATCGCGAAACCCCTATCACTTCCTACGAAGACGAAATTCGCCGCTTCAAGCGCGCCCTCATCGTCCGCACCCTTCGTCAATACGGCTGGCGCAAAGCTGAATCCGCTCGCGCTCTTGGCGTTGCCCGCGGCTACTTGCACCGTCTGATACATCAGCTTGAAATCCAGGAAGAAGAGGCCGATATTGCCGAGAAGGAGACCGACGGGTCGCCTCTCGGGCCCGTGATGTAGCTTGCGTTGGTCATTCGCAAGCTGCAGTCCGCAATGAACTCGCTCGCACCTTCCACTGCTTCGCCATCTGCCGAATTGTCGCGCACTCTTCGCGCGCAGCTTCTTTCGCATTTTCAAAATACGCAAAACTCCGACGGCGGCTGGTCCTTTCATGTTCAAGGCGACAGCCGTGTCGAACCAAGCTGCTGGGCCCTTTGCGCGCTCGCCGGTTCTTCCGAGTCCGCGCAAGCGAGCATCACTCGCGGCCTCGCTTTTCTGAAAGCACAGCAACTTTCCGACGGCTCCTGGCCCGCAACCAACGGCATGTCCTCCGGCGGTTGGATGACTTCGCTTGCCTGCAGCATCCTCGCCCAGTTTCCCTCCAGCGAAAAATCCGTCCATGCCGGCTTGCAGTGGCTCTGCGATGACTATCCGCGCGACTCTAGTCGCTGGCAAAAATTCCTGAATCGCTTTCAATCCAGGCATGCGTCGCACAACGACGAATTTCGCGGCTGGGGCTGGACTCCCCGCACTGCTAGCTGGGTCGAACCTACCGCCTTCGCCCTCATCGCCTGCGCGTCCGTTTCCACTCCCGCGGATTCCCGTGCTATAGGTTTTGAACCTCGAATCTCTCGAGAACTGGCCAAGTCCGTCGCGGACCGCCGCTACCTAGGCTTCAGTCTCCTCTACGACCGCATGTGTGCCGGCGGCGGCTGGAACTGCGGCAACCCGCGGGTCTACGGTGTTGACGGAGATTCTCTCGTTCTCCCGACCTGCTGGGCCTTGCTCGCCTTGCGCGGCGCCCCCGAACATCCCAACCGCACGCTCAGCCTCGCTTGGCTCAAAAAATCGTTTCCCAACATCGCCAGCCCCGGCTCACTCGCCGTCGCGCAAATCACCCTCGAAAATTACGGCGTCGCTCTTCCGGCTGGCCAACGCCATCTAACGGACTGGTCCGCGGCCGAGCTTGCCGGGCAGGGAACTCACGTAGCCGCCTGGGCCGCCCTGGCCCTCAATCCTGTGCGCTCCTGGCCCGCAGTTTCACAAAATGACGCGCTAGGTGTTTCCCAATGATTTCTCTCCGCCGGTTTCTGATCTCTGTGCCGCTGCGCCTCTGCGCGGGCCATCTCACGCGACCATGAACGTCCGCAACCGCCAACTCATCCCTTCCTTCTCCCGCCCGCCCTCGCGTGTGCTCATTCGCAAAGTTGCACGCTACGAAGAAGACCTCCTCGCCGTTATTTTCGAAAGCCTCCGCGAATTCCGTCTCCCCATCAAAGACAAGACCGTTCTGCTCAAAGCCAATCTTGTCGGCCACGATCCAGCCGGTTCGATGAACACGCATCCTGCGGTTATCGCCGCCGCTCGCGAAAGTTTTCTCAAGCTGGGCGCGGCGAGAGTGCTCATTGGCGACGGCCCTGCGCTCGATCGCGACACCCAGGCCATTCTTGAATCCGTCCGCCTCCGCGAATTCACTGGCCCTATCAAATTTGGACCGGGCGGCGATTTCTGCGATCTCAACATTGACGATGTCGAGCGTGTCGAGCTCGAGACCCGCGCCTCGCTCCTCAAGCAGCTTTATCTCCCCAAGACCGTTCTCGGCGCGGATTTCTTCGTTTCCATGCCCAAACTCAAGACACACCATTGGGCTGGCGTCACGCTGTCGATGAAAAATCTTTTTGGCATCGTCCCCGGTAGTTGCTACGGCTGGCCCAAGAACATTCTTCACTGGGCCGGCATTGATCGTTCCATCCTCGATATCAACGCCGCCGCTCGCCCCGATTTCGTCATCGTCGATGGCATCCTCGGCATGGAAGGGAATGGCCCAATTCAGGGAAATCCCAAGCACGCGGGAGTGCTCTTGTTTGGCGACGACCCGGTCGCCGCCGACTCCACCGCCTGCCGAGTCATGGGCCTCCGCCCTGAAAAAGTGGACTATCTCGCACGTGCCAGCACCATGCTCGGCCACATGGAACCCGCGAGAATCCAGCAACTTGGCGAGTCTATCGCATCCGTCCGCACCCCTTTCGCCGTGGTCCCCGAATTCCGCTCCCTACTCGAGGCGCCGCCCGAATGACGCTGCCGCCCCGGCTCGCGAGTTTGGCACCTTACCTGCCTCCTTCATCCGGGAGGACTGCCTCCGAAGGTACGAGGTGTCTCCGAATGAGCACGCGTAGCACGCCGTTATTTGTCAACCCGAGCGAAGGCGGGGGATCTCCTTGTGCTCCGATCCTGTCCGTGCCGCCAGGGGTTAGCGTTTCTCCCAGTACGCATGGGCCGAAAGATTACTTGGTTTTTACCAACAAATCATTGAAAATCCGGCTATCTGGCAGTAGAGTGGCGCATACGTATCTCAAAAAAGATTTTTCGTTTTACGCGCGCCGTCCCCGTCTCGCGTTTCCCTGGGTTTTGCGGCGTTCGCGTTTGTTCTGCAAACCGTCCCGCATCAGTTCCTCAAGATGGAGGTCGCTATGAAAATGAATAGGCAGTCCGGCCAAGTCCTGATCGGTGTCGCCCTTGCGCTGGTGGTTCTCGCGGGTTTCGCCGGGTTGGCAATTGATATGGGGACATTGCGCTACCAAAGGCGCTTGCAGCAAACCGCTGCTGATGCCGCTGCATTGTCCGCCGCCTCCAACCTTGTCTACAGCTCGGGAGTTACGCTCGGCGCGCGCAATGCAGCGACCCAGAATGGCTTCACGGATAACAACAGTGGTGCCGGTTGCGTCGGTGGATCCGTTGGCTGCGTCAGTGTTGCCGTGATAGTTGGGCCAACCGTCGGGCCCCATACGGGAGACGCCAGGTATGTTGAAGCGACCGTCACTGCAATTCAGCCAACCTACTTCATGAACATTTTTGGCGTGAACAGCTCTCTCGTGGCTACGCGTGCCGTTGCGACCAACATTAGCGGTGGCTCGAAAAACAGTTGCCTTGTTACGTTGGGGGCCCCGCAGGCGTCCATTGAGGGCGTGAATGTCACCGGCAACGCCAAGATTAACGCTCCGAATTGCGGAATTGCTGACAACGGCAACTTCGACACCACCGGCAACGCCTACACGGTCGTCGCCGATAGCTTCGCGGTGTCAGGCCAATGCCTCGGCAATGATTGCAGATCCAGCAATACGGTGTGTACTCAAACTGCAACAGGTTGCCCAACTTATGGCACCGCCGCTGCACCCGATCCACTCGCGAATGGCCCATCCCCGGTTACACCGCCTCCAACGCAGCCCATCTCGAGCACTTGTGGCGGGGTAGTCGCATGTGATTGGGTATCGCCGACCGGCGCCTCCACCATCCAACCGGGAACCTACCATTCCATTCAGATAGGCAAAAACTCCGTAGTCACCATGGCACCGGGAATCTACTACATTGACGGATCTGTCGGGGGAAGCGGTGCCGGCCTGAATTTCCAGGGTGGCGCCACTCTGATCAGTCAAGGTTACGGCGTATCCCCCGCAACCACCGCGAACCCTTGCGGCTCTGACCCCCTTTCGCAGATATCAGGTGTCATGATCTTCTTTACGAATACGTCAACCATAAACAAGGCTGTCGGCGGTGGTGGCGTAAACGTTCCGAACATCAACCTGTGTCCTATGAATAGCAGTCAGCCTGAGAATCCCGGCGGGGCTTACACCGGAATCCTCCTCTATCAAGACCCAGCGGATACAACGCAAGCCTATCTAAGTGGCAATAACACGAGCACGTTCAACGGGGAGATTTATATGCCGACGGCTCAGTTGACCTTTTATGGCGACGCCAGCTTTACCGTGAGTGGACAGGTAGTCGTGAATTCGATCGCCATCACGGGCAATCCGACCGTGAATCTCGGCTTCTTCCCCGGCGGGGCGCCTGCTACTGCAAACCTTACCGTGCCAGCTCTGGTGGAGTGACTCTATGAGTTCAAGTCGACGGAAGGACAGGCGACAGTCCGGACAAGCGTTGGTTGAGCTTGCGTTCGTTCTACCGGTGCTCCTGCTGCTTGCTCTCGGCGTCATTGAGATTGGGCGCTACGCTTACATCTCAATTCTTGTGGGCAACGCTGCGCACGCCGGGGCGATGTACGGCTCCCTCGGCACTAGCCAAGCCAACGATCCGACCGGCATCCAAAATGCCGCGCTTTACGACTTTGCGGGAGCCACAAGCGGAACCACCAATACCAATGGCCAGGTTGCGGGCAATCTAAATGTGACATCCGCACAGAGTTGTGGTTGTGATGCCGGCGGCAGCGTTACCGCAGCTGTGTGCGACAAGACCGCGAATCCCACTGCAGGAACGTGTGCCACAGGTCATTGGGTCGTAGCCATATCTGTGACTGCCACCGGTACCTTCAGTTCGCTTTTCAACTATCCGGGTATCCCAAGTCCGATTACCGTTTCGCGGACATCTAAGTTGAGGGTCTTTTGAAAGGCTGCGAAGCTTAATAATGCAACCAGAGCCCAAGTTATCCGATTCGCCTGGCATGGTCATCGGGCTGCGCAAAAATCAGCGCGGCGCGAGTCTCGTCGAATACGCTTTCATACTGATCTTCTTCCTTACGATTCTCTTCGGCATCAACGGCTTCGGCCACGCCCTGTTCGTCTATCACCACCTGGACCATGTCACCAAGGAAGCCACCCGCTACGCGTCGGTACGAGGCTCCACGTGCAGCACCGACAACACGACCGGCGGAAGCTGCAAAACCAGTAATTCGGCGTCTGGCATTGCCGGCCCGACCACCGCTGCGGATGTCACCGCTTATATCGCTAGCATCACGCCGCCCAGTATTGACGCGAGCCAATTTACGGTCACTATTTGCGGTGTGCAGGGCTCCGCAGTCTGCTCAGCGAGCACCGCGCCCGCTTGCTTAACCGGCAACACTTTATTTAAGGCGATCAATTACCCTGGCTGCACTGCTTCAGTCCAAGTGCAATACACCTACCGATTTATTTTTCCCTTAATCGGTTCCGTTCCGATCAATATGTCCAGCACCTCCCAGATGGTCATCGTCCACTAGACGTCTGCGGTAGTCCCAGTTCGCAAAAAGAGTCTATCTCTGCAAAACAGCTCTGCTGCTTTGCCACTTCAGCCTTCACTGCTGTCCAAAATCACGCTCTGTTAGCTTCTGGACTTTGGCCTGCAAAAAGCTGTGGCTGCACTGAGGATTCGGCTCCAGTAAGTCTTTTAGAATCAATACCAAAAGTCGGGGAGACACTTTGGAGAACCGCCAAAATCAAAAAGAGTAGCTTCAGTCCACTAAAAGACACTAGTTTCACTTTTCCCAGAATCGCTTCAGGAGCCCGGAGAATGTCCAAGGCTATTAAAATCAATGGACTAAGCGGTTTTAGGGGCAGCAAGAGTGGCGCTTAACATGCTCCTCCCGTTCGGTACCACTCTTTATGAGCGAACAAAATATAGCCCTGCCCGGAATCGCCCCTCAAGCATCCGCCGCCGAGGCCACGATCACCGAGCCAAGGGAAGTACAGCATCCGGCGCCCGCTGCGACGCCTGGCGTCCCTTCCACTGTCGGCTCGCTGACATGGCTCGAACTTCTTAAGTGGGCCGTCTCCTTTCCCGCCATGCTTGGCATGCTCCTCGTTGGCCGCGTCTTCTATGAAGGGCGCGGCTTTGGCGTGGACCCCGACATGTGGTGGCACATTAAAGTCGGCCAGGACATCCTCCGCACCGGCCACTGGCCAACCACCGACATCTATTCCTGGACCGCCGCCGGCACTCCCTGGATCGCTTACGAATGGCTCGGCGAACTTCCTCTGGCGCTCATCCACCGGCTCGGCGGTCGTTTCGGCGGAGTGGTCGCTCTCGATTTTTTTCTGATCGCGCTCTCCAGCATCATCATGCTGGCGGTATACTGGCTCTCTTCCGAACGCGCGGGAAACTCCAAGGCCGGCTTCATCTCCGCGCTGCTTCTCGCGTCTCTTGCGTTTGGCAATTTTTCGCTGCGTCCACAGATGTTCGGTTTTCTTTTTCTCGTTCTCACCCTGCTGGTGATGGAGAAATTCCGCCAGGGCCTCAACTGGGTTCTCTGGACGCTTCCTCCGATCTTCCTGCTCTGGGTCAATGTCCACGGCTCGTTCATCATCGGCATCGGCGTTATGGTGCTTTATCTGCTGTCCGGACTTTTCTCCTTTGAAAAGGGCAGCGTCAAAGCCATTGCGTGGACCCGTTCGCAGCGCATCAAACTTGAAACCGCTCTTTTATTCTGCATCGCCGTTCTGCCCATCACCCCGTACGGTACCCAACTCGCCGTCTATCCCTTTGATATGGCTTTTTCCCAGCCCATCAACGTCGCCAACATCAGCGAATGGCGGCCTATGCCGTTTGAAATGCTTGGCGGCAAAATGTTTCTCGGGTTCATCGTCATCTTCTTTTTGTTGCAGATATTTTTCCGCTTCACCTGGCGGCTGGAAGAGCTTTGTCTCGCGCTCGGCGGAGCTATCATGGCCTGCATCCACGTCCGCTTCGTGCTGCTCTTTGTGCCGTTTTTCGCGCCGGTTTTTGCCGCATCCCTGGCCCGCTGGATTCCCGCTTACAGACGCTCTAAAGACCAGTACATCGCCAACGCCGTGATCATGGCGGGTGTTCTCATCGCCATGATTCACTATTTCCCGACGCGCGCCGATCTTGACCAAAAGGTCGCCAAAACGTTTCCCGTCGGCGCCCTCGAATACATGCGCACCCACGACGTTTCGCGCCGCGTTATGAATGGGTACGGCTACGGCGGCTACATGATTTTTGCGGGTGAAAAAACTTTTATTGACGGCCGCGGCGACTTATACGAGCGCAGTGGAGTGCTTGGCGACTACGTCCACTTCGCCAACCTGAAACCCGGCGCTCTCCAGGTTTTGCGCAACTACGGTGTGGAATCCTGCGTCCTCGATCGCGGCGATGCGCTGGTCACCGCGCTGCTCGCTTCTCCCGCGTGGCGCCAGATCTATAGCGATAACACCAGCGTGGTCCTCACCCGCCAAACCGCTGTGCCCCTGAACGCGGCCGCGCAGACCTCAAGCGAAAATTCCGCCATCAGCAAATGACGCCGGAATTTTCTGGCCCTGTGCCCGGTCACCAGTCAGCTCTTCCTCTAAAAACGACGCCACGCCGGCAAACCTCCCGCCTTTTGCCGGCGATCGTACTGCCGTTCATCCTCGCGGCGCACTTGCTCTCAGTTCTTCATCTCCACCCCACAAAATTATTTGGCTTGCAGCAGGACGACGCGCTCTACTTCAGCTCTGCCAAAGCTCTCGCCGAAGGCCACGGCTACATCCTCCCGAGTCTCCCCGGTCGACCCGCCGCCACCAAATATCCCATCCTCTATCCCTGGCTCCTCTCGTGGGTGTGGCACATCAATCCGAATTTTCCCGCCAATCTTCCGCTGGCCTTGACGTTCAATTACTTGTTTGCAATCGCAGCCATCCTGCTCAGCTATTTTTTTTGTCGCCTTACCCTGAAGCTTTCCGCTATGGAGTCCCTCGCCGTCACCGCGTTCTGCGCGCTCCATCCCGCTTTCCTCTTCTATTCCGCGCGCCTCATGACCGACGTGCCGTTCGCCGCTCTGGCACTGTCTTTTTTGCTCCTCGCCTGCAAATCCGCCGAGCCTGATTCGCCGCTCAAATGGACCATTCTCGCCGCCATCTTCGCCGATCTGTGCGTTTTCATGCGCCTCGCTGGCGCCGCGTTCATCGCCGGATTTCTGCTCGCGCTCCTTTTTCGCAAGCACTGGAAAACCGCGGCGATCTTTCTCGGCTCCTGTACCCCCGCAGTTTTTTACTTCCTCTATCAGGGCTGGTTCCGAGCGCCGTCCGCTCCGCCCGCGCCATTCTCCAGCGTACTGCCCGGCTGGCAACAAACCTGGTACTACTTCACCAGCTACACTTCCTTCCGCCATCTGGATTCACCAAACCTCGATTCCGCAATCACTTTGCTGCTCAATCAGGTTCTGTATCTCCTCTCCTCAGTCGCCGGCTACTTCGTTACCCCGCTCTCTGACAGCAACATTGCTTTGTGGCTATTGTCCTGCCTCGCCTTTGTCACGTTGCTGTTGCTCGGTGCATTACGTCGCGTGAAGAAGTGGTATGTACCGCCAGAACTCGCCGTGCTGGCCCTCTATCTATTGCTGCTTGTCGGATGGGACTACGTCGAATGGACGCGCTTCCTCTTTCCGTTCTATCCCATGCTCGTCGTCTTGGTCGTTTCCGAAGCCCGGTGCTGGTATGTCCTGCTTCGTGCCTCGGGCGCTGACGGGCTCAGCCGATCGCTGCTCGCACTGTTCCTGCTATTCGCGTTCGCATTGGCCGCGGCCGCCGGATGGAACTACGCCGGCCCCGCTCGCCGATCCTACGCCGAAGTAACGCGACACTGCGATGCGGCGTTCGGAGAGCAACAGCAAGCCTACGAGTGGATTCGATTGCATACTCAGCCGTTCGACATTCTGATCACCACCCAGTACGGCACGACGTACCTCTACACCGGCCGGCAAGCCATGAACTTCACTGTACCCCTGCCCTACGGCGTCTACGACAAGACCCTCCTCCAACGTGACCTCGACCACATACCGAACGTGGCCTTGGCCCTCCATGCCCGCTATTGGGTAATCGCCGCCACAGACAGCCAGACCCAACTCCGCGCCTTTGAGCACCCCCTCCGCGAGCGCCTCAACCAGTGGGAGTCTGCCTTGCCCAAGGTGTACACCACCCCTGGTGGCACGATCCGCATCTACGACCTCCTGACCCTCCCGACCGCCACACTGCCACCCCCCACCTCAACCAGCCGCTGAGCCAGGCGGTCTATGATCACCGTGGCCTCGTCCTGACATCTGAAGGCCCCATGCGTTTGAAGGCGATACCATCGCCAACTCCTCCCCCTCCCTCCCGGCCCCAGCCGGACCTACCCAACCCTCGCAACCGTTCCCAATTAGTTCCGCTGGGTGGGCACGGCAGGTGACGGTCGAGGAGGGAATCGAGGCGGTATGCCATATCAATCCAGGAAGCGCCACATAAGATGTTGATAATAAATGATTTACCTCATCTTTTCCGCTTGTGCCGAATGGACATACAGGTGCTCTATCTAGGTGGAAAGCGGTACCTCCCTGCGCCGCTTAAGATTACACATGACTGAGAGGAACGACTGATGAAGAACCTGATGATTCGTTTGTGGAAGGAAGAGGAAGGCCAGGACCTTACCGAATACGCCCTCCTGCTTGTCCTGTTGTCCTTGGCGGCGATCGGCACCTTGAGCACGCTTGCCACCGCGATCAACAGCGTGTTCAGCAAGGCCGCCACGAACCTGACCACGTAATTGGGCCCGCGGAATTTCAGAGGGGAAGCAGCCGCTGGCAGAGTGTCAGCGGCTGTTTTCGGTAAAAGATACCTTAGAGGAGAAAATGCAATGAAGAGCTTGTTGATTCGTTTGTGGAAAGAAGACGAAGGCCAGGACCTGACGGAGTACGCTCTCCTGCTGGTTCTGCTTTCGCTTGCCGCGATTGGCACCTTGGGCACACTGGCCGGAGCAATTAACAGCGTATTCAGCACGGCCGCGACAAACTTGACCACGTAGTTTGGGCAAGGCTCGAGAGGCAACGGGAAAGTAACCTGAGAATGCAAGCAACGCAATTCATCTGGATCCTTACATTGGCATTGACCCTCCTCGCGGCTTTGCTGGATTGGCGTTCGCGTCGCATTCCGAATTGGCTTACGGTGTCGGGCCTGCTCTCCGGCGTCGTCGTGCATGCTCTGATCGCGGGCTGGCACGGCACGCTGTTTGCCCTCGAGGGAGCCGGCCTGGCACTGATTCTGCTTTTACCGTTGGTGGCGCTGCGCGCGCTGGGCGCCGGCGACTGGAAACTGATGGGAGCAGTAGGAGCTTTCGTGGGTTGGCGAATGTTTTTGTTTGTTTTGCTGGGCAGTATTCTTGCCTCGGGGATCATGGCGATAGTCCAGGTTTACCGCACCGGTCGCGTCATCGAAACGCTGAAGAACATGGTCACGCTGGTGCGCGGTTTTTTCACGTTTGGGTTGAAAAAGAACCCGCAAATTTCCCTGGATAATCCTCGCCTGCTGAAATTGCCTTTCGGGGTTGCGGTGGCCGCGGCAACGTTGGTTTGTTTTTGTGCGGCGAATTTCATGGTCGTTCGATAGTGGTGAGTCAAGAATCGAAGGCTGATTCCGCAGCCGTACCCGGCAGCCTGCTATGGAGCTAGGAGACAGCGCTAATGAATACGAATCGCCTGCTGATCGGGCTGGTCATCGCGATAGTGGTAGCCTTCCTGCTGAGCAGCTTCGTCTACAAACAGTTTCAGAAGGCTTCCATCGTAAAGCCCGCTGAAACGCAACCATTGGTGGTTGCGTCGGTTCCCCTTCCGCTCGGAGCGCGCCTGGATGCCACGAACCTGAAAGTCATTCAGTGGCCGGCCAACCAGCCGGTCGCAGGCATGTTCGTGCGAATCGAAGATTGCGCGAACCGCGCCGTGATCACGCCGCTGGCTGCGAACGAGCCGGTATTGGAAAGCAAACTGGCACCAAAAGAATCGGGTGCCGGGCTGGCCGCTACGATTCCCGAAGGGCTGCGCGCAGTCTCCGTCGCAGTGAACGAAGTGGTCGGCGTCGCGGGCTTCGTGACACCCGGCACCATGGTGGATGTGCTGGTTACGGGCCGCGCCTTGGGGGGCGGGGCGGCGGGACAAGGCGACATCACCCGCACGATTCTGGAGAATATCCGCGTGCTGGCCGCCGGCCAAAAGATTGAGCAGGATCGCGAAGGCAAACCGCAAACCGTTGCCGTGATCACCCTGCTGGTGACGCCCGATGAAGCCACCCAGCTGACCATGGGCGCCACCGACGGAAAAATTCAGTTGGCGCTGCGCAATACCATTGATACGAAAAAGAACGATCCGAAGGCCATCGTGCAAGCCGCACTGTTTTCGCCGCAAGGCGCCGTCGCGACGCCGATTCAGGCGAAGCCCGCTGGTCCTCGTAAGGCTGCGCCCACTGCGCCGCCGCCTTACGTGATTGAAGTAATCACCGGCAACAAGCGCGAAAACAAATCGTTCCCCAATTCCGGCAGCTCGAGCGAGAAGCAGTAAGAGGAATCCATGTCAGGAAAAATACAGGTGATGAAAATGTTGCCCTCTTCCCGCACCATGTTCTTCGTGGCAGTTTCGCTTGTGGCGCCCGCCGTAATGATGGCGCAAGCGCAGCCGGCGGCCAGCACGCAGGCTCCGGCAGCAAGTCCCGCAGCGCAGGAGCCGACTCCTGCCGCGAACCAGGCCCAGGACTCGTCCGAACCGCAGGCTTTGCACCTATTGGTGGGCCGGTCGCTGGTGATCACGTCGCCCTCGCGCATCAAGCGCGTATCACTGGCCGATCCGGACATTGCGGAAGCGCTGGTGGTAAGCCCGACGCAAGTCTTGGTAAACGGCAAAAAGCCGGGCGGCGTTTCGCTGCTGATATGGGACGAAACGGACCAGAGCCAGGCCTTTGAGGTTTCCGTAGACATTGATGTTCTTGGACTCAGTCAGAAGATTCATGAGGTGTTTCCTTCGGAAAACGTCCACATTGATACCTCCAAGGACGTGGTGATCCTCAGCGGCAAGATTTCCTCTTCCGTGGTAGCCGACAAGATTCTGGAAGTGGTCAAAGGGGCCGCACCCAAAGTGACCAACATGATGGAAGTGCCGCCGCCGCCGACGGGAGAAATCCTGCTACAGGTGCGTTTTGCGGAAGTGGACCGCAGCGCGCTGACGCAACTTGGAGTTAACATCTTGTCGACGGGACTCGGCAAAACCATTGGTTCGATTTCGACAAACCAGTTCGGGGGCACGGGCAGCTGGAATATTTCCGACACCTTTCCGGTGCGTGGTCCGCAGCCCAACACGGGCGAGTCTTTCTCGACGAGTCAAGTAGCCAGCGCCTTGAACATCTTCTTGTTCAATCCGAATATCCATTTGGGTGTGGCGATCCAGGCCTTGCAATCCAAGAATCTCTTCCAGATTCTGGCGGAGCCGAATTTGATGACCGAGTCCGGCAAAGAAGCCAGTTTTCTGGCGGGCGGCGAATTTCCGTATCCCATCGTGCAAAGCGTTGGTGGAGGTGCGGCTTCATCGCCGGCCATTTCGGTCACCTTCAAGGAATATGGCATCCGGCTGAGTTTCACGCCGATTCTGATGGCCGATGGAACCATCCACCTAAAAGTGAAACCGGAAGTCAGCACCCTCGATTATTCGAACGCCATCACACTGAGCGGCTTCACGCTTCCCGCGCTTTCCACGCGCCGCGTGGAATCCGATATGAACCTTGCAGATGGGCAGACTTTCGCGATCGCCGGCCTGGTGGACAACCGGGTGACCGAAATTATGAGCAAGATTCCCGGCATCGGCGATATCCCAATCCTCGGGAAACTTTTCCAAAGCAAGTCGTTGAACAAGAGTAAGAACGAGTTGCTGGTGATTGTTACGCCGCACGTTGTGCGGCCGCTGGCGCCGGATCAGGTTCCACACGGGCCAAACTTCCCACAGCCATTCCTGGACCAGACCGCTCCCGCGCCGGCGGCACCAGGTGCGAAGTAGTGGATTGGATTGAGGACTAAAAGCTGTCAAGCTTAGCCAAAGAACAGAGAAAGACGGTTCGTTCGAGACATGTTGACCGCAGCCATCGCCAGCAGTGACCTGACCAGTTCGGCGCAGTTGTTAGCCGGGCTGGAGCAGACGGGACTGGTGTCCTCGGTGACGCAGTGGACAATACCGAACGACCGCATTCCGGAATCGGCGGAGCAGATGCCGGACGTGGTCTTTCTGGATCTGGCGCGCGATCCCGAACCGTTCTTCGCGTTTGCCAACCAACTGCGCAGGACTCGCCCAACCATCAAGTTGATTGCGTGTTCCGCCGCCGTGCCGCCGCAACCCAGCATGCTGCTGGAGGCGATGCGCAGCGGCGTGCAGGACTTTCTCGGCAAGCCGGTGCAAACCGATTCGTTGAAGGACTTGCTGCTGCGCATCTCGCAAGACCTGAACAGCAAGGAATTTCCGTCGCAGGACAAGTTGATCGTGATCATGGGTGCCAAGGGCGGTGTGGGCACGACGACGGTTGCCGTGAACCTGGGCGTCCAGCTGGCGACGTTCGCACGCAAGCGCACCGTCCTGCTTGATTTCGCCCGGCCTCTTGGCAATGTGCATCTGCTGTTGGACCTGCACCCGAAGTTCGGCATTCGCGACGCGGTAGAAAGCCTGGATCGTTTGGACAGCCACTTCTTGGCCGGCTTGCTGACCCGGCACAAGACCAAACTGGAGATTTTGGGCGGGGTTACCCAGCCGGAAGAGTGGCAATCCATTGATGTGAATGTGTTGGACCGGGTGGTGAACGTAACGCAGAACGCGTTTGACGTGGTTCTACTCGATATGGGTTCGCAGTTTTCCGGGGAGTGGGCCACGATCCTGCGCATGGCGAGGATGATTCTGATCGTGGCAGAGGCCAACGTGCCTTCGCTTTGGACGCTGGAGCGAAGACTGCTGGCGTTGAAGGGTTTTGGAATTTCGCAGGAACGCGCGCGGATCATCATTAACCGCTGGCATAAGGGCGACGACGAAGTCTTGAAGAGCATTCAAAAGGACATCAACCGCCCGATTTTTGCCAGCCTGCCCAATGATTTCCGCAAAGCCAGTCAGGCCGTGAACCTGGGGACTCCCATCCAGGAAAATCACAACAACATCTTGAGCAGCCGCTATCGACAGATTGCGGGCCAGTTGGTCGGAATTGATACCGCGGTGACGGAGAAGAAGAGCCCCCTGTCCGGCCTGTTCTCCTTCCCGACGAAGAAGTGAGGTAGTCCATGTCGCCGATTGTAACCAGTGCAACCCGCACGGACTTTGCGTCCGTCAAAGCTGCGATTCACCGCAAGTTGATTCAGAAGCTGAATCTCGACAAGCTCACCGAAGTCAACCGCGAAGATGTTCGCCGAGAGGTGAGCCTGATCCTCGAAGGCATCGTGCACGGTGAATCGGCTCCGATGAACCTGCAGGAGCGTGAGCGCCTGGTGCAGGAAGTGCTGGACGAAGTTTTTGGCCTGGGCCCGTTGGAGCCCCTGCTCGCCGATCCCACGGTTTCGGATATCTTGGTCAACACCTACAAGCGGGTATACGTCGAACGCAAGGGCCTGCTGGAAGCCACCAGCGTGCAGTTTCGCGATGATATCCACCTGATGTCCATCATCGATCGCATTGTTTCCGCGATCGGACGGCGAGTGGACGAATCGTCGCCGATGGTGGACGCGCGCTTGAAGGATGGTTCGCGCGTGAACGCGATTATTCCGCCGCTTTCCGTAGACGGACCGTGTTTGTCGATTCGGCGATTTGGCCGCGAGCGATTGACAGCGGAAGATTTGATCCACAACCGTTCGCTGACGCAACCAATGTTGGAGTTGCTGCGCGGCTGCGTGAAAGCCCGTCTGAACGTGCTGATCTCCGGAGGGACCGGCGCCGGAAAAACCACTTTCCTGAACGTGCTGTCATCGCACATCTCTAACAAAGAACGCATCGTAACGATCGAAGACGCGGCCGAATTGCAGTTGAACCAGGAACACGTGGTGCGGCTCGAAACGCGGCCGCCCAACATTGAAGGAAAGGGCCAAGTGGCCCAACGGCAGTTGGTCATCAACTGTCTGCGTATGCGTCCTGACCGCATCATCGTGGGTGAGGTCCGCGGCGAAGAAGCGCTGGACATGCTGCAGGCCATGAACACGGGCCACGACGGTTCGCTCACCACCATTCACGCGAACACGCCACGCGACGCGCTAAGCCGCCTGGAAACCATGGTAGCCATGGCCAACCTGAACATTCCTGAAAGCGCCATTCGGCGGCAGATTTCGTCGGCGATCGATGTGGTGGTGCAAGTGAGCCGGCACAGCGACGGCACCCGCAAAATCATCAGCATTGCGGAGATTACCGGCATGGAAGGGAATGTGGTGACCATGCAGGATATCTTTGTTTTCCGGAAACGGGGCATCAAGGAAAACGGAGAAGTATTGGGCGAGTTCATTCCGACCGGAGTGCGACCGAAATTCGCCGAGCGGCTGCTGCTGTCGGGCATCCACCTGCCGACCAACATGTTCGAAGCCGCGCCGGTCCGCTAAGGGAGCATAGCTATGGGTGTACTGATCGCCGTCCTGACCTTCCTCGTGGTGGTGGTTCTTATTTTGGGGATTTGGGTTTTTGCCAGCGGCGAAGGAGCGCAGGAGCAAGTGCGCAAGCGCATGAGCGCGGTGCATAAAGCGGAGCGTCGCGGCGAAGTGAATATTGGACTGAAACTCGTACGCGACGAGATGATGAGCAGCGTGCCATGGCTGCACCGGCTGATGATGCAATGGTCGTGGTCCTCGAAACTGCAGGACTATGTGGTGCAATCGGGTCTTGCGGTCAAGCCCGCAAAATTGATATTGGTCAGCGCCGTCGCCGGCTTGGGCTCGTATTTGATCGCGGGCTATTTCATACCGCATTTCTACGCGTCCCTGCCGATCGGGATCGCCGCAGCGGTGATTCCTTTTGCGGTGGTGGCATTCATGCGCAACCGCCGACTGCACAAGTTTGAAGAACATTTTCCGGAAGCGCTGGACTTGCTGGGACGCGCTGTTCGCGCGGGTCACGCGTTTACCACCGGCCTCGAAATGATTTCCAAGGAATGCCCGGAGCCACTGGCCGGGGAGTTCCGTACCACGTTCGAGGAGCAGAACTTTGGTTTGCCGCTGCGCGACGCCTTGTTGAACATGACGGAACGCGTGCCGATCATCGACGTGCGTTTCTTTGTGACGGCCCTGCTGATCCAGAAGGAAACCGGCGGTAACCTGGCGGAAATTCTGGACGGACTGGCCCGCGTGATTCGAGATCGCTTCCGTATCTATCGGGAAGTGCGCGTCCGCACGGCACAGGGCCGGCTCACCGCAGGCATCCTAATCGCCCTGCCGATTTTTATGATGCTCATCTTGAGCGTGCTGAATCCGCATTACATTGGAATCCTTTTCACCGATCCGAAGGGACCGATGGTTTTGATAACGGCCGGGGTGATGCAGCTGATCGGCTCGGCAATTTTATGGAAGATTATTCACTTCGAAGTCTGAGGAGAGAGGAGGCAACGAAGAGATGATCTGGCTTATTACGCTTTTTACTTTCATTGCCACCATGGGCGTGGTGGTAGCTCTTGTTTATGCATTTAGCCCCGGCGAAGTAAGTATTGCCACACGCCTGGCCCGGATCGCTGGGCTGGCCGGGCCGGCGCCGGAAGAGACCAAGTTTGCCGAGCGCCAGAAAGAACGGGTTCGCGACACGCTGGCAAACGTCGGCAAATTGCTGCCCGCTGCCTCGACCGAAAAGGCGTCTCGTACGCAGTTGTTAATGCTTCGAGCCGGATACCGAAGCTCCGAAGCATTGATGGCCATGCGAGGGGTCAAGTTGATCTTTCCCATAGCGGCCCTGGCCGGTGTTTATTTCACCGGGGCGTACCGTACGAATGCCTTTCTGGTTCCGGTGGTTGCACTGGGATTGGGCTACCTGCTTCCGGACATGTGGCTGACCTGGCGCGTGAGCGTGCGCCAGCACAAATTGCGCAAAGCGCTACCCGACGCGCTGGATTTGCTGGTGATCTGCGTGGAGGCGGGGTTGGGGCTGGATCAGGCATTAATGAAAGTGTCGCAGGACATGAGGATCTCGCACCACGAACTCAGCGAAGAACTGCAGCTGGTCAACATGGAAATGCGCATCGGCAAGACTCGCATTGACGCACTGCGCGAATTGGCACGCCGGACGGGCCTGGATGACATCAAAGCGCTGGTGGCCATGCTGATCCAGACCGAGCGTTTTGGTACGAGTATCGCGCAATCGCTGCGCGTCTATTCCGACGACATGCGCTTGAAGCGTAGGCAGCGCGCCGAAGAAATGAGCGCGAAAACGAGCGTGAAAATGGTTCCACCACTGGTGTTCTTTATCTTTCCGGCGTTGATGGTGGTAATCCTGGGACCGGCGATCATTACTTTGATGAGGCAGCTGGTGCCGGCGCTGGCGCACTAAACGACTTTCCGGTTGCCTTGAAGTGGGGTCGCCGGCTGAACGACAAAAAAGGAGCGAAACATGGACAACGTAACACTGATCCGGATCGTGGCGGGGGTTCTTGCACTCGTCGTGCTCGGCATCATCATCTGGCGGCGCAAGCGTCAGTCGATCGACTAAACCGCAGCGTTGGTTATCTCGACGACGAGGGGCAGCCGCAGGTCTGCTGGCGTTGGGGGCAGTACCAGTCACGGAGAAAAAATGGCGGGCAGTAACGGCAATTACAGCAGATACGTGTACGTGTATAACAAGACCCGGGAAACTTTTGTGGCCACGGAGGCGGTGGTTGCGGACAACTACTTCCGCCGCCTTATCGGGCTGCTGGGGAAAACCAAACGGTGGGCCAAGCTCGGCCGCGGCCTTTGGATCATTCCTTCCCGCGGCGTGCACTCTATCGGCATGCTCTTTCCGATCGATCTGATTTTTCTTAACAAGGAGAAAAGGGTTGTTCATGTGGAGGAGCATTTTCGGCCGTTCCGCATTTCCAAGGTTTCTTTGAAGGCCAGCAGCGTTTTGGAGCTGCCAGCGCACACGATCTATCGTACGGGGACGCAAGTGGGCGACACCCTGGAGATTACTTCGATTCGGTAGTGGTGTTTCGTACCGTTTCAAGCTACTTTGCCGCGATATTCCTAAGAACCAACCAGAGATTTGCGGGACGTTCCGCAAGGCGCCTCATGAACCATGCGTACCAGTGTGTTCCGTAGGCGACCAGAACGCTCGATCGCCACCCGTCGTTGGCGAGTTGCTGTTGTAAGCCGCGCTGAATACCGTAAAGCATCTGCACTTCGACTAGATCGCGTTCAATTCTTTGCTCTGCGGCAGACTTCTTAATTCGTTCGATCAAGTACGGATCGTGCGTCGCCAGGATGGCGCGCCTGACGTTTCCGCTGGCCTGCTCGCGCATGAGCCGAGACGCCAGCTCGAAATAATTCCGATCAATATCGGATTTTCTTTGCGCGGCAAGTGCACCGGCTTCGCGGTAAGCCCCTTTGACCAGGCGAATGCTCGGTTTCTGCGGCAGCAGCTGGTCAAGATCGGAAGTGGTTCTGCGGAGATATGCCTGTAAACAGAGGCCGCAGTTGGGATGGTCCGGCAGAACGGTGCGGTATAACTGGAGCGTCCCATCTACGTACGGGCTCGATTCCATGTCAATCCACAGGGTACGTGAAGGGTTTTCCGCCTCCAGCAAGCGGCGCAGGTTGCGCTCGCAGAGCACTCGAGAAAGGTCCAGCCCGAGCTGCGTAGGCTTGACGGAAATCTCTGTCGCCAGATGCTCCACGCGGATCCGTTCCAGCACTTTCAAGTAATGCGCCACCACACTTTCGGCTTCCGTCACGTCGGCGACGTTTTCGCCAAGGTGGGTAAACGCGGTCCCCAGGTTTCGGCTGCGGAGTTGGTGCGCCACGTTCACGGCATCGTCCAGCGTTTCGCCGGGCATGAAACGCGAAACGCTCTTTCTGACGAAGGCGTAGCGGTTGGCGTGTTCCTTGAGCCATTGATTTTGTGCCGCTCTAAGGATTACCGCACGAGTCAAGCCCATGGATTTCCGTTCCGGTCAGATTTGCAGAACCCGTAGCGCCAAGCCCGCGAGCGCGCCGCCTGCAAGCGGTCCGAGAACGGGGATCGGCGCATAATGCCAGTCGGCGTCACGCTTCCCCGCAACCGGCAGGATCGCATGCGCCAGCCGCGGTCCGAAGTCGCGTGCGGGGTTGATCGCATAGCCCGTAGTACCGCCGAGCGATAGTCCGATGCCCCAGACCAGGCTCCCGACCAGATACGGCCCAAGTGCGCTGGCTGGCCCGGCTGCGGAAACTGCTTTGGAAAAAATCGCCCCGACAACAAACACCAGAACAAAAGTGCCGATGACCTCGCTGAGAAAATTCGGCAGAACGCTTCGAATGGCCGGACCGGTACAAAAGCAGGCCAACTTGGTGTCGGCATCCTCGGTTTCTTTCCAGTGGGAAAAGTAGTGCAGCCAAACTAAGGCGGCGCCGGCCATTGCACCCAGAACCTGCGCCGAGATAAAGGGCAGCACATCGTAAAAACTTCCGGCCCGCACGGCAAAACCCAGCGTCACCGCCGGATTGAGATGAGCGCCGCTGCTTCCGCAGGCCAGGGCAGTGAAAACCCCAGCCATCACGGCAAAAGCCCAGCCCGCTGTGATGACCATCCACCCGCTGGCCTCGGCTTTCGATTTTTTCAGCAGCACCCCGGCCACAACACCGTCGCCAAGCAGGATCAGGATCATGGTGCCAAGAAATTCGCCGAGCCAAGCTGAGTGCATTCCAATCCCTCCGTCAGTTTTCGGTCCAGTCGAACGAACGCGTCACCGCTTTTTTCCAGCCCCTATACAAGACGTCGCGTTTGGCGCCGTCCATTTGCGGTTTCCAGACTCGATCGGATTTCCATTTGGCCCGCAACTCTTGTGTTCCAGAATAGAATCCTGTTGCCAATCCAGCCGCGTACGCCGCACCCAGCGCCGTCGTTTCCTGCACCACGGGCCGCACAACTTCGCGATGGAGAATGTCCGATTGAAATTGCATCAGCAAGCTGTTGCCGACCATTCCCCCGTCCACTCGAACACTTTTCAAAGCGATTCCAGCGTCCTTTTCCATGGCTTCCACCACGTCGCGTGTCTGGTACGCGGTCGCTTCGAGCACCGCCCGGGCCAAATGGCCTTTGTTGGCGTAGCGCGTTAGGCCCGCAATCACGCCACGCGCCGAATCTTTCCAATACGGCGCGTAGAGTCCACTGAAAGCAGGGACAAAATAGACGCCGCCATTATCTTCCACGCTTTGCGCAAGCGCTTCCACGTCACTACTCTGGGCGATCAATCCCAGATTGTCGCGCAACCACTGCACCAGCGCGCCGCTGATAGCCACGCTGCCTTCAAGCGCAAAATGTACGGGAGCGTTGCCGAACTTGTAAGCGATGGTTGTAAGCAGCCCTGCGGCGGAGGGCACCATGCGTTCACCGGTGTTCATCAACAGGAAGCAGCCGGTGCCGTACGTGTTTTTCACTTCGCCTGGATCAAAACAGGTTTGTCCAACCAGAGCTGCTTGCTGATCGCCGAGAATCCCGGCGATCGGCACGCCTTTCAATGCTCCAATCGTCACTTCGCCGTAGACTTCGCTGCTGGACTTCACAACCGGCAGCATGCTGGCCGGAATTTCGAAAGCTGCAAGAAGTGCGGGATCCCATTGCTGCGTCTTTACGTTAAGAAGTTGCGTGCGGCTGGCATTGGTTACATCAGTCAGGTGAACGCCGCCATCGGCGCCGCCAGTGAGATGCCATACCAGAAATGTGTCTACGGTCCCACACAGCAGTTCTCCGGCCGCCGCTTTCTCTTTTGCACCAGCTACGTTCTGCAGCATCCAACGCGCCTTTAGGCTGCTGAAGTAAGTGCTGAGCGGAAGCCCGGTCGCTTCGCGAAAGCGGTTTTGCCCGCCCGATGCCGAGTAACGCGCCACTTCGTCCGCCACCCGCGTATCCTGCCATACGATCGCGTTGCTGATGGCCCGGCCGGTTTTCTTCTCCCAAATGATCGTAGTTTCGCGCTGGTTGGTGATGCCGACTGCCGCAAGCTCCGCGGGTGAGATTCCGGCGCGCTGGATCGCCTGGTCCGCGACTTGGCCGGTACGAGCGATGATTTCCGCGGGATCGTGTTCCACCCATCCTGGCTTCGGATAAATCTGCCGGTGTTCCTTCTGCGCGACGCTTATGATGCGGCCCTCCGCGTCGAACACCATGAAGCGCGTGCTGGTCGTTCCCTGATCAATCGCTCCAATGTACTTTTTCAATTGCCTAGTCCTCGCCCAATTCCAACTCGTCCAGAAATCCGCGAATCTTGCCAGAGTACTCCGCAACTGCTCGAGCCTCCTGGTCCGAGTCCCAACCTTTCTCTGTCGCCAGTAACTCTCCGGAGATTCGAGCAGCATCGAGCGCACCTTTCCAACCATACATCTGCACGCCGGTACGCCGGGCCAGCAAGTCTTCGATCGTTTCCGCCATCTCGAAGCGAATGGAATAAACCAGCTCGGCCTGAATTGCCGGTACGCCCGCAGCCACACGCGTTTTCCATGCGGGATTTTCGCGCAGCAACTCCGCGATCTTCGCGGCGCGAGTGCCGAATTTTCCCGCCAAGTGCCGGGCTACATCCGCCGGGAAAGCATACTCTTTCTCCAGCTTGCTTGCGAAATTTGCGCCGTACCCTGGTGCGCCTGCGAGCGGCTGCTGCCTGGTCAGCGACGCACTGGGCGGCGTTCCCAACTCGCGCTGCACCGCATCCATCGTGTCCTGAGCCATCAGCCGGTGCGTCGTCCACTTCCCGCCGAGAATGCTGATCAGCCCGCTCGAGCTGTCGAGCTCCACTTCATGGTCGCGAATCAGCTTGCTGGTTTCCGCCTCTCCCTGCGCGGCAACCAACGGACGGAGCCCCGCGAGGCCGCTTACGGCCTGGTCGAGCCGCAGCGGTGTTCGAAGATACGGATTCAACTGCCGCAGTAAATACTCCGCTTCGTCCTTCTGAACCACCATCCGCGTGGCTGGCGTCACTTCGTCGTCCGTGGTACCCACTAACAGTCGTTCTTGCCAGGGCACTGCGAAAATCACGCGGCCGTCTTCGGTGCGCGGCACCAACAGCGCATCTTTGCCCGGAAATGTGTCGGCGGGAAACAGCAGATGCACACCTTTGCTCGGGCGCATTCTGCCCGGCAACTGCGGATTGGCCAGCGCGCGCAGCTTGTCCGCGCCGGTGCCCGTGGCATTGACAAACTTGCGCGCGCGAACTACAAACTCCTTACCGGCTTCTTCACCTGAAATTGCATCGCGCACATTCGCAGCGGTTAGCTTGCCGTTGCCATCCTGCTCAAACCCCGTCACGCGCGCGTAGTTGAGGGCCGTACCGCCGGCTTCGACAAACGTTTCTACCAGCGCCAAATCGTAGCGCGCATCGTCAAACTGCCCGTCGGAATACGCGACCGCGCCGCGCAGCCCCTGGGCGTTTAGCCCCGGCATGCGCTGCAATGTTTCTGCTCGCGAAAGAAAGCTGCTCGGAAACAGGTTGCTCTTCCCGGCCACCGCGTCATACATCTTCATGCCGGCCAGATAGTAGAGCGCTTTGCTCCACGAATACACCGGCACCAGAAAATGCGAAGGATGAGCCAGATGCGGAGCGTTGGCTAGCATGTACTGCCTCTCACGCAGCGCGTTTTTCACCATGCGATATTCTTCGAGATTGAGGCTCTTGACGGCCTGCTCCAGATAACGCACTCCGCCGTGCACCAGCTTGGTCGAAGCGCTCGATGCAGCCGAAGCGAAATCTCCTGCATCTAACAACACAGTACGTAGTCCGCGCAATTGGCCATCCAGAGCGCATCCAGCGCCCGTGGCGCCTCCACCTATCACGCACACGTCAAATAATTGTTGCTTCACTACGGCCAGCGCATCTTTTCGTGGTTTCACGTGTTTTACCAGTGTGTGCTGAATAACAGCGCTAATGACAGGTAAAAGCTGAGCATGGTATATCAGTTAGCCTCAAAAGCCTGCGTCGCCGCATCTAATCACAACAGCACTAAGAAAGGGAGCGAAACAGTCATGACTGTACAATTTCGCAGGGCCGTGCTGCTTATGGGTCTTGCTCTTTTCAGCGTGTCCGCAGCGTTGGCTGCAGAAACACCCGCCGTCGCTGGCAAAGCAACCATCACCGTGACCGCCATCGGCAAGAAGGATGCCGCGCCGCCTGCGGTCTCGAAGGATGACGTGCAGCTCACCGTTGGCAAGGAACGGAAACAGGTCGCCGAATGGAACAAGGGCGACTCTCTGGCCTTGGCTATTCTAATTGACGATGCGCTCGATACCAGCGTTGGCAGCCAGATGAATGATCTGAAATCCTTCATTGCCGCCCAACCGTCGAACACCTCGATCGCGATTGCCTACGCCTCGAACTCCACCGCCGTGATCGCGCAGGATTTCACCACCGATCATGCGCTTGCAGCGAAAGCGTTACGCCTGCCGCGCGGTATTTCGGCTGCTTCTAGTCCGTATCTGGCGGTGATTGACCTGGTAAAACGCTTGCCTGATACCGGTGGTCGCCGGTCGGTGCTGTTGATCTCCTCGGGTATTGATTACTTCCGTGGCCCGTGGGGACCGATTTATCCCGACGTGGACACGGCCATTTCCGCTGCGCAGAAAGCCAACGTTAACCTGTGGAGCATTTATTCGCCTACCGGTCATCGCAGCCGCTCCTTCTTCCTGGTCAACATGGGACAGAACAACCTCAGCAAGATGACCGATGAAACCGGGGGCGAAGCTTTCTTTCTGGGTTCCGGGGCTCCGGTTTCTTTCAAACCCTACCTCGACGAGCTCCAGATGCACCTCAACAACCAATATTTGTTGACGTTCGCCGGCGATGGCGGCGCCAAGGGCAAGTTCGTTCGCATTCAGCTGAAAACCGAACTGCCAGAGCTGGAATTCTCGCACGCCAACAATGCCTACATCGGCCCATCGAAGTAAACTGCGCACTTCCAACGCTTCGAAGTACTCAGGCGCTCTCCGGTGATTTCCGGAGGGCGCTTTGTTTCTTGCCTGGCCGTCGGCACTTCACTAAACTACGGCCCGCGCTGCGTGCTTCGCGTTGCAGCGAAATTTGATTTGGAAATGACGGGCCCTTTCGAATGACCGCTGTCCAAGCGAAGAAACTTCTAAAGTTCCGGCACGAACTTCCCGTTGTTTTCGGGTGCGCCATCTTTCTTATACTCGCGGCCGCGGCGCGGGGCCAGACCGTGTTACGAGATGGATGGAAAATCCAAAGCTCCGCGCAGGTTGCGGCCACGGGCGACAAAGTTTCCGATCCCAATTTCTCCACGCAAGGGTGGTATTCGACATCGGCGCCCAAAACGGTTTTCGCCGCGCTGGTCGAGAACGGGATCTACAGGAATCCCTATTTCGGCATGAACCTGCGCAGTTTTCCCGGCGTCGAATACAAGACCGGCAGCCAGTTTGCCAATCAGGACATGCCGGCGAACAGTCCCTACGCCGCGCCGTGGTGGTATCGCAAGGAGTTTGAACTCCCTGCAGGCGACCAGGGCAAAACAGTCTGGATGCAATTTCGCGGCATCAACTATCGCGCCGAAATTTGGATCAATGGCAAGAAGGTCGCGGGATCAGATGAAGTCGTCGGCGCATTCCGGCGCTACGAATTCAATGTTACGTCGTTCGTCCATCGGGGCGCAAAAAATGCGGTTGCGGTAGCCGTCTCTGCGCCCACCGCCAATGAACTCGGCATCACCTGGGTGGATTGGAATCCCACTCCGCCCGATAAGGACATGGGCCTGTGGCAGGAAGTAGTGATCTCGGCCAGCGGCCCGGTTGCGTTGCGCCATCCGGTCGTCGAGACGCGACTCGATCTCCCCAAAGCCGAGCTTGCCCATCTCACCGTCCGGGCCTACGCCAACAACGCCACCAATGAACCGGTGAGGGGCACGATGCGCGGCAAAATCGAAGGCGGCGGCCTAGCCATTGATTTCTCTCAGGAAGTCGAGCTCGCGGCAAACGAATCGAAGGAAATCACCATTTCGCCCGAATCTGTCCCCGGTCTCAACCTGCTGCGGCCCAAACTTTGGTGGCCGTATCAGATGGGCGAGCCGTTTATGCACGAACTTACGGTGCAATTCGTCACGCCGGACAACGTGGTTTCCGACAGTCGCACCATCAATTTCGGCATCGTGCAGACCGATTCCGAAATGACGCCGGACGGGTACCGCCTGCTGAAGATCAACGGCAAGCCCATTTTGATCCGTGGCGGAGGCTGGGCTCCGGACATGATGCTGCGTGTGGACGAATCGAAGCGCGAGGCCGAGTTTCGTTACATCAAGGAAATGGGTCTGAATGCCATCCGCTTGGAAGGGAAGCTGGAAGACGAATCCTTCTTAGAGCGTGCCGACCGCGACGGCATCCTCATCATGGCCGGATGGTGCTGCTGCGACGCCTGGGAGAAATGGGGCAGGTGGGGAGAGGAAAATAAACGCGTTTCGGTCAGCTCGCTTCGCGATCAACTGCTTCGCTTGCGCAAGCATCCGAGCCTCTTGATGTGGCTCAACGGCAGCGACAATCCGCCGCCCGCGGATCGTGAACAGGCATATCTGGACGTGGAAAAAGAAACGCGCTGGGCCAAGCCGGTGGTCTCCTCCGCCACCGCCAAGAAAGCGGAGGTTACCGGCGACTCCGGCGTGAAAATGAGCGGACCCTATGACTACGTTCCGCCGGCCTACTGGCTCCTCGACACCAGAGCCGGCGGCGCTTATGGATTCAACACGGAAACCAGTCCCGGTCCGGCCGTTCCGCCGCTCGAGGAATTGAAAACATTCCTTCCCGAAGACAAGCTGTGGCCGATGAACGATGTGTGGAATTTTCACGCCGGTGGCGGTCAATTTAAGACCATAGACCTTTTTACTCGCGCGCTGGAAATGCGTTATGGCCGAGCGAAGGACGCCGCGGATCTGGCCTGGAAATCCCAGGCCATGACTTACGAAGGCCAGCGTGCGATGTTCGAGGCTTACGGCCGCAACAAATACAAATCCACCGGCATCATTCAGTGGATGCTCAACAACGCTTGGCCCAGCTTGCTCTGGCATCTTTACAGCTACGATTTGCGTCCTGCCGGCGGTTACTTTGGCTCGAAAATCGCGCTCGAGCTTGTTCATGCCCAATTTTCCTATGATGATCGCACTGTCGCGGTCGTCAACAGCACGCAGAAGGATCAAACTGCGCTGAAAGTTGTTGCGAAAATATTTGACATTTCCGGATCCGAGAAATTCTCTCGTGAGGCGCAACTGGATGTCGCCGCCGACGGCGTAGCCAAATCCATTGCAATTCCTGAACCCACCGATATTTCCTCAACGTATTTCCTGAGCCTGCAGCTCTTTTCTTCCGCCGGCGAATTGCTCAGCCGAAATTTCTACTGGCTCTCGAGCAAGCCCGATATACTCGATTTCGCAAAGACGGAGTGGTACTACACGCCCCAGACTGACTTCGCCGATTTTTCCGCTTTGCAGAATTTGCCCAAAGCTTCCGTGCGCGCGGCGCTCTATCCCGCTGCTGGAAACCAACACGACGCCCAATTTCGTGTGGTCGTCGAAAACACCGGCATCAGCGTAGCGTTCCTCACGCGTTTGCGACTGGTGAAGGGGAAAGAGCACAACGAGATCCTTCCCGTCTTCTGGCAGGACAACTATATTTGCTTGATGCCGGGTGAGAAAAGAGAAGTCGCCGTTAACCTTCGCAAGAGCGATCTGGATTCGGCCAAGCCTGGTCTGCTGGTGGACGGCTTCAACCTGGTACCGCTCTTCGTTCACGAAACGAAGTAGTGAGTGGGATTACTTCGGACATTGCAAATGTTTCTCAGCTGCGTGCCGTCCAAACCTCTTGAAAGAGATGCTTGGAAAAACCCGGGGGGGCGGTTTGGTCGCATGCATAGCGATACAAAGCCGCATTAAAGATTCCCTGTACCGCCGAACTCACCACTGACAGCAGCAGGAAATACAGCGCCATGAAGATTCCGCCCACCAGAATGCCTTTCGGCCCGGCGTAGTTGAAGGCGCCGATCCAGATCAGAAATCCCGGCACCATCATCAAAAAGAAAATTAATCCCAGACTGAATCCACCCACGACTTTTTCGCCCCAGGTTTCCTTGAAGAGTTCGGCCGAGCGGTACAACGCGGCTCCCGGACTCAGATCCTCAAACGCCAGCACCGGCACGACGAAGTAACATGCCAGATTCCACGCAACGCCGATGAATCCCACCACCATGCGTCCAAGGAAGCCTGCCCGCTCGCTGAGCGCGCGCAATACCATTCCGACCGTGGCTGCGATGAACGCCCATTGCAAAATGACCCACTTCCGTTTCCATGCCAGTTGCAATCCTTGATCGAATGTCCAATTTCCACCGGTCAACCTGCTGTTAGCCACGCCGACCAGAGCCACGTTGAAGAAAATAATCACGAAATAGTTGGCCATGTAGAGCACAAACAGCGCTCCCATCAGTTCGGGTGATCGCGCGATTGCGTCTGGATTGTTCCGCTGCATCAGCGCGGACAAGTTTCCGAGTTGAGGCAGAAAGATCGCAGCGCCGCCGGCCAGCAGAAGAAGTGTCACGATGATGCAGCTGACGCCGGAGAGCACCGGAAACATCAGCAGTTGCTTGTCGGCCCACAGAATGGAAAAACTCTCCGCGACAAGATCCCAGCTTCGCGATAGCCTGCCCATGGAAATCCTCCTGCGCCACGTTTTTAGGCCTTTGAGAAACTTGCGGGAACTTCCGCCATTCTTACAGGAAAGATGGCCAAAAACCAGTGACCAAGCGGAACGAGATGGTTCACTGCGGAGGATGAGACGCGAAGTATTGGGCGAGGCTGGCGGTCAGCTGATCAAGACCCGCATTCACACCTTTTTGCAGGGATTGCACAACTGAGGTCACCGTTTTTTGCGGGACCAGTTCATCGCCGGTGTATTTGTCGTTCCAGACCACATGGGCGGCTTTCACGTCGAAAAGTTCCAGTTGTAACGAAAAACGCGCCTTGATGCCGGAGGGATCGTCCACCTCATTCAGCGCAGCGAGGTGTCCGCGCAAAATGTAATCGCCCCGGGTGGTGCTGGAGAGGTGCTGCACGGCTTTGTATTGGCCGGAACCGCGCAGCCGCTCCACCAGCAGCCGCTCAATCATTCCCGTAGGCGGCTCGGCCCAGCGGTGATATTCGTCCACGCCCAGCTCTACGTCGCTCATCGCATATACGACGCGGTCGTCACGCAGCAGATGCGGTGCGTTCAATCGGCCCACGACGATTGCGACCGGAATTGGTTGGGCATTGGCCTGCACCGGCGGAGGCGGAATGGACAGCGTGTAGTAGCGCAGAGAGCGTGCCTTCACACAGCCGGCTGCCATACACGCCAGAACCATCGTCCACATCGCCAAGCGTTTCATTCGTTTCCCTCTAATGATCCTCAATCCTTCCGCGGTTCGATGGTCCTAATCTTTCGGAATCTTGCCGGGTTCACGGGCCGGCGGCGAGGCGGATCGCAGCAGCGTGTATGGCCGCTGCTTCAACGTTTCCGTTAGTTGACGCAAGTTCAGCGACGCCTCGCGGAAATTATTCAGAATCTCGTCGATATTTTCACCGTTCGCGCTCAACGTGCTTTGCAACTGGTCGGTCACCTGGTTTGCGGTCTGCAGCAGGCGCCGCAAATCTTCCACGGACTTGCGAATATCGGGGCGATTTTCGTCGAGTGTGCCTTGCACCGAGTCGAGGGTTTTTTGCAATTGCGCATTGGTCTTCTTCAGATCGTCCAGCAGCGGCGCGATCTTGGCGCTGGCTTCGTTGACGTTGTTGATTGTGGAGTGCAGCGGCTTGCGATTCTCTTCCAGCACCCCGCGAACGTTGGCTATGCTGGCGCTCAGGTTTTCGCGGTTCTTGTCGTTGAGCAAATCGTTGACGCGCGCTACCGTAACCTGCAACTCCACAATACGCTTGTTCAGATTGGTAATCAGTTCACGAGCTTCGGGAGCTAAATTGCCGAGTTGCGCTTCCAGTTCGGCGAAGCCGATGTATTCGACGGATTTCAGAACGCTGCCATCGGGAGCGCGCGGCGCCGCGGCGGTGCCCGGCAAAATGCCCAGGTGGTTGTCGCTGAGCGGACTGTTGCTCGTGATGATCGCGGTGCTGTCCGTTTTTACTGGTACATCTTGATGTACGCGAAAGACCATCTCCATGCGCGTCAGGTCGTGCGGATCGGTGCGGACAATTTCCACGCGTCCTATCGAAGGGCCGCCGGCGTAGCTCACTTCGGTCCCTGGGCGAAGCCCTCCGGCATTCTTGAAGAAGGCGCGGTACCTCACATCACCGCGATTGAACAAGCCGGTCAACGAAAACAGTGTGGCGATCAGGAGTGCGGCTGCGATCAACACAAACAGGCCGACGAAAGCTTCTTCACGGCGTGTCGAGGAAGAGTTCATGGCAGCGAAGACCCGTAAAAATTCCACAAAAAGTGTGGGGAGTATAGCACGACGGAAATCAGAAACCCTTGCGCACCACCCGCGGATGATGGGCGAATCATTGGCGCGGCCTCGGGACTTCCCCAGTCAGCATTTGCAGGTAATCAATTTCCTGACTGAGTTCCGGTTCTGCCACGCGATCGAGAAATTGGCGGACGCGGGGATGGGTGCTGGCCTGTAGCTCCGCGGTAGTACCCACCGCGACGATGTGGCCTTTGTCGAGCAGCACCATGCGGTCGGCGATCAGAAACGCGCTGGCCAATTCGTGCGTGACCACGATGATGGTGATTCCAAACGCCTCTTTCAATTTGAGCAGCAACTGATCAATCCCGGCGGCGATGATGGGATCGAGGCCGGCCGAAGGCTCGTCAAAAAAAAGAATCTCCGGGTCCATGGCCATGGCGCGCGCGACGGCGGCGCGTTTCTTCATGCCGCCGCTCAACTGCGCAGGCATGTAGTCTTCGTAGCCGCTCAGCCCTACTTCGTTGAGTTTCAGCCGCACCATGATTTCGATGGTGGCGGGATCGAGCTGGGTATGTTCGAGCAGCGGCAGCGCGACGTTTTCACCCACGGTCATCGAACCGAACAGCGCACCGCTCTGAAACGATATGCCGATGTGCTGGCGCAGATCGCGCCATTCTCCTTCGGAGAGCTGCTGCAGATTCTTGCCGCGAAGAATCACTTCGCCGCTGGTCGGCGATTCGAGCCCGACCAGGGTACGGAGCAACGTGCTTTTGCCGGAGCCCGAGCCGCCAAGAATCACAACAGTTTCTCCGGCGAGCACGTCGAACGAAACGCCGTGCAGAATTTCGCGGTCGCCGTAGGCCACGTGCAGATTGCGAATGGAAAGCACCGGCGCTTGCGCCGAGCCATGAGCGTCAGTAGCGTTGAATTCGTCCATGGCCCGTCAGCCGATCCCTACGTAAAACATCGCCGTAAATACCAGGTCCACCATGATGACTAGAAAAATGGATTTCACAACCGCCCCGGTGGTCGAGCGGCCGACCTCTTCGGCGCCCAGCCCGGTGCGCAGACCCTCCTGACATCCGACGGTAGTGATGACCAGGCCGAACATCAAGCTCTTGATCAGGCCGGTCACGATGTCGCGCAACGCAAGCGCGTTGAGCGTGGCGATGATGTACGTCTTAAACGTGAAGCCGGCAGCGGCCATGCCAAAGACCGCGCCGCCGACCACGCCCATGAAGTCGGCCCAGATGGTGAGGCACGGCATCATCAGCAGCATGGAAAGAAGTTTCGGAGCGACCAGAAACCGCACCGGATCGAGCGCCATGGTTTCGAGCGCGTCAATTTCTTCGTTTACCTTCATGGTACCGAGTTCCGCCGCGAAGGAAGAACCGGAACGCCCGATGACCAGAATGGCGGTGATGAGCGGGCCTAGTTCGCGTGAAACAGAGATGGCGACGGCGTCTGCGACAAATTGCATCGCGCCGAATTTTCTCAGTTCATAGGCGGATTGCAGCGCGAGAATCGTGCCAATGAAAAACGTAATCAGCGAAAGAATCGGCAGGGAGCCGATACCGACGGCCATAGCCTGGTGCATAACGCGGCCGTAGGCGAGACGGCGGCGCTCGAAAACATCCATCACCACCGCGCGCGCCGCGGAAGCGCCAAGTTTCGCCAACCCGCCAAGATAGGCGAGCCCATCTAGAGTTGCACCGCCGATGTTTTCAGTGAAGGCCATGTTTGGGTTTGCCGGGAGGCCCCGAGGGATTATGCACTTTCACTGGTGCCGTCGCCAGCCGAGCGGGCGAGCTTGTTGACGTCGGGAAGAGGCGCAGCGAGGGCTTCCCGTTCGTTGGCGTGAACCTCAAAGACGTGTAGCAGGTGTGTGAGTTCGAGGACCGTGGTTGCGGGTTTGGAGAGGCCGTAGAGCACGAAGCGGGAGCCGGAGTCACGGGCGATTTTGAGGCCTTCGACCAGCGAAGCGATGCCGGAGCTGTCCACGTACTTTACCGCGGTCATGTTCACGAAGAGCTGCGGAACCCGTTTGTCCCTTAAGAGCGCGAGCAGGGCCTTGCGAATTTCCGGTGAGTTGAAAAGCGTGATGTCGCCGACAAGGTCGAGGATGGCGACGTCGCCCAGCTGGCGAGTGGAAATCTGGATTGGAGGACCTGAGGGCACTGTGCTTTCTTTTGCCAGAGAATTGAGTTGGATGCAAGGGGGATCGGATGCGCCACCGACCGAGATCGGAAAGAGCAGCGAAAGCCAGAGGGCTCCCGGGAGCGCCGAGCTGAGCTCCTCTTCTTGCTTGAGCGTTGATTCTAAAGGAGTTAAGGGCGTGGCCGTTTTCTAGCTATTCATTCTAAAGGAGTTAGCTCGGCGACCTCTGGCCGCTCATCATGCTCTCCAGAACTTATTGAAATAAAAGCAAAGCAAGGCGCAGAAACGCAGAAAAGCGACCACACCGAATGAGCGGAAACGGTATCAAGAGAAAGGCTTAGGATGGGATGGTTAAGTGGACGAATCGCAGCCGCCTTGGTGGGCCGAGGCAACCCTAGGGCGCTGGTCGGCGCGAGCTCGTCCAGCTGCTGCTTCCTCACCGGCGACGGGAGAATATTATAAAGTAGTTTATAGATCTAACGTTACCGAATCGTTGACCGAGAACTCAGACCGAACCAAATGGGTTGGAAATCGTCTCTGTACATGGTGGATACCGCGGCGCACGGCTGTGCGGATCTGACCGGGCACGTGAGGGAACAGCGGAGAGTTTTGTCGGGGAGGGAACATGGTGAAAGGACCGAGTGGGTTGAGGTTGGTAGCGGGTGGTTGCGCGGTGATCGCAATGAGCTCGATGGCAGCCGGGGCGTGGGCGCAGAAGATCGACGCCCAGGCGGGCGTCAACGTAGAAGAGAGAATGGCGAGAATCGAGCAGGGGATCGAGCCGATCCAGGTTGGCAACGAAGCCCCGATCAAGCTGGACCTAGCGACACTCATGAAGTTGTACAACGACCCAGGATTGAGCGTGGCGGCGATTGATGGTTTCAAGATTGCGTGGGCCAAGGCCTACGGCACAACAGAGCTCGGAGGAAAAACGCCAGTTACGACCAAGACCCTGTTTCAGGCGGGATCGATCAGCAAACCGGTGGCGGCGACGGGGATGCTGGCCCTGGTGCAGGCGGGGAAGCTTTCCCTGGATGAAGACGTGAACGTCAGGCTGAAGACGTGGAAAGTTCCGGAGAACGAGTTCACGAAAGAGCAGAAGGTGACACTACGGCGACTGGCGAGCCATACGGCGGGACTGACGGTACACGGATTTCCGGGGTATGACGTAGACGAAAAAGTGCCAACGCTGGTGCAGATTTTTAATGGCCAGCAGCCGGCGAATACGCCTGCAATCCGCGTGGACATCGTGCCAGGCACGAAGGAACGTTACTCAGGCGGAGGAATCACGATCGAGCAGCAATTGATGATGGACGTAACAGGGGAGTTGTTTCCCGCGCTGATGAAAGGAATAGTGCTCAGCAAGATTGCAATGAGTGACAGCAGCTACGAGCAGCCTTTGCCCGCGGCATGGGCTGCCCGAACCGCGGTCGGGACGCAAGGCAGCGGGAAATCGATTCATGGGAAATGGCACGTGTATCCGGAAATGGCAGCCGCTGGATTGTGGACAACGCCGACGGACCTGGCGAAATTTGCCATTGAAATTGCGCTTTCAAAGCAGGGGAAATCGAACAAAGTGCTCTCGCAGAAAACCACGGACGAGATGTTGACGCCGGTCCTGGACGAGGCTGGACTGGGCTTTTTTGTTTCGAAAGTCCATCCGGGTCAATTCGGGCATAACGGGGCCGATGAAGGGTTTCAGGCCCTGCTGATAATGAATTGGGATACGGGGCAAGGCGTGGCGATCATGGCGAATTCAGACAACGGAATTTCGGTTGCTTCGGAAGTGGTGCGCAGCGTTGCAAAGGAATATGACTGGAAATATGAACGCGACTCGCGCGGAGAAATGGATCAGATGGTGTTGCTCGCAGAGCTGAAGGGGGCGGACGCCGTGCTCCAGGAATTCGATGAGCTTAAGAATTCCGGGGATGCGAAAAAGCGGCCGGCGGAGCAAGTTCTAAACATGATCGGGTACCGCGTATTCATGCAAGCCGACAAGCTGGACGACGCGGTCAAGGTGTTTCAGAAAAATGCGCGGGAATATCCGGATTCCTCGAACGTGTATGACAGCCTCGGAGAGGCGTACGCGGCGGCGGGGAAGAAGGAATTGGCGATCGAGAATTATGAGAAGTCGTTGAAGTTGGATTCGAAAAATGACAATGCGAAGGAACGGCTGAAGAAGCTGCGAGGCGAGCCGTAAAGCCAGGACATCGTTCTGCCAGGCCGCGTTGAGGTGGCTATTCGTGCCGCTGGAAAACGGTTTCGGAAAGGGACGCCGAGTCTTTCGGAATGGCGAAGCACTTCTCTGCAAGGGCGTGCGCCGATTTCACTTTTTCTGACAACTCGCGTTCACTTGGGCGCGATTAGCAACAGCTGGTAAAAACAACCATCCCGAAGTGTTTCATTCGCTTCAGGCACAACTGCGGTCCGGTTATTGGCTGAAGGCGACGCCGCTTGCCACGACGTTGCAGCACAGCAAGATCGCCAGCACCGCCAACCACGAATTTCGGACCTAAGCCTGTGACGAGCCTCTGCAGCTTCGGAGTGCGAAGTTCCGCCTCGCGGCAACTTACTATTCAAGACGCCGCGCACCTGCGGTTGGTTCACGGTGCTCGCAGGAATGACGGTGAACAAACAAGCTGAAAGTAAAAGAAACTATGGTCTCGGCACCGTTACTAGACCCGGGCGAAAGGCAAGAGCGTCGGCGTGCGGAGGGAAATATCCACTCACACATCCAGATAAGCAGCCTTGAGCCGGCGAGGTACAAAGTTTTATGTGGAGGGCACAAAAAAGGAAAAGAATCTTGGGGCTGTAACGTGAGGGACATCTTGCAGCAAAGGAGCGCTGATATCCCTGAGCCGTGGCGCGGCGCCGCGCGGGTCATCCTGGAAGACCTGACGTGAGGGACCTGGAGGTGTCGCAAGCTGCAATCTCTCGGTGGGGGCATTCATGTCTTATTTCAAGCATCTGCTTACTCTGGGCGCGTGTGCTGGCCTGGCTGCGTTTGGCAGCCCGACAAGCAACGCGCAGGAGGTCAAGAAGGTTTTCGTAATCGCGATGGAGAATCACAACTGGACGCAGCCGGCGAATCAGTTTACCGGAGGCATCCAGCAGATTTACCAGAACCCGGCGGCGCCGTTTATCAACAGCCTGGTGAACGGAACGGCGGTAGCGATTGTTGACGGGCAGGAAGTCAACATCAGCCAACAGGTGGCGTACGCTACGGCATATCACAACGTGCTGGCAACGCCGAGCGGAAACAATCCGGACATTCATCCTTCTGAACCGAACTACATCTGGCAGGAGGCGGGAACGAACTTTGGCGTGCTGAGCGACAGCGATCCGTACACGGGCGGTACCAACCAAGACACTTCGGCTCACCTTTCGGCGCTGTTGGCCAATGCCGGCAAGACGTGGAAGTCGTATCAGGAAGACATTGACCTGGTGAAGAATGCGCAGGGTCAATTGACGAACGTAGTGGCACCACAATCGGAGTGGGTTTCGCCGATCCACAGCATATCGGGACTTTTTGCCCCGGGAACGACCAACGAGTGGAACGGGTCAAGCCAATACAACTACGCGGTAAAACACAACCCAATGGAGTTTTTTACGGACACGAACGGTGGGAATGACTCGACGACGGCAAATCCGGCGCGTTTAGAGTACGCACCGCTGCAGCAACTGGCGATCGACCTGGCGACGGACAACGTGGCGGACTACAACTGGATCACGCCTGACCAGTTCAACGACATGCACACGACTCTGAGCGGCGGGTACAAGGGACTGACCGGTGACCCGGCGAAAATCCTGCAGGGTGACGATTTCCTGCGGAAGTTGATCCCCATGATCATGGCGTCGAACGCGTACAAGAACCACGGCGTGATCGTGATCTGGTTCGACGAGTCGGAAGATGATGGAGTGCAGGGTGACGAAGAAGATGATTTCAGCCATACCATTCCGGAAATCGTCATTTCGGAACGCGCGCACCAGAATGTAAACGGGCTGCCGTACGCGAGCCCGCTGAACTACTCGCACTCGTCGGATCTGCGGACGTGGCAGAACATTTTCCACGTAGGACCGTATTTGGGCGATGCGGCGAATGCGCTCGACCTTTCGGACCTGTTTAAGCCGGGGTCGTTGCCGAAGAAGCCGTAACGCGTGGTTGCCGGCTGCCGTTAGCGGTTTGCGGTAAGAAAGATGCGGGCGCGGATACCTTCTGCGCCCGCTTCATTAGCAAGTGACTGCCTATTTCGCCGCTGAACGGAAGCTATGGCGCCAAGGAATTGATTACAAAACTCAAAAAATGAACAGTAATAACTACCCGGGCTGGAGATGTTATTTTGCGGCTGGTTTTTTCGAAAGCCCGTCTAGCTTCCGGTTTTTGCGGAGATATTTTGCGCGACGGCCCAAGCCGCGGCTCCAAAGATCCAGGAGACGAAAAAGGCCGTGTAGTTGAAGCGCGTAGGTGCAGCCACCAAGGCCGGCGCCCAAACTAGGAGCGTGTAAAGCGCAATCTGCCCCGCCTCGGCAAACGCGGCGATTCGCGGAAGTACGTTGAACAGGACGCCTAAACCGCTCGCGATTTGTCCGGCTCCGGTCAGCACGGCCCAGCCGGCACGGCAGGGCAGCCAATGGGGAACATAGTTGGCGGTTGCCTGCATGTACACGATATGGGAAAGCCCGATGGGGACAATCGAGACCGCGAAGAGCACTCGGGCCATGCGGAGCCCGTGGTCACCCGCCAGAAATCCGAGAGGCGGTCCGATGCGAAGCTGACCGAGGCAAGCAAGGAGCGTCCAACCTCCGGAAAGCAGCAGAGTAAGTTCGCCGAGGCCCAGCCATGATGCTTCCTTTCCTGGTGCGGTGATGACGTCTGGGAGCTTCAGACACGCCCACAACAGCAGGTATGGGAAAAGAACGCGTACCGACCACGGCCGGCTTCGTCTAAACAAGAGCGCCGCCGCGAGAAGGAGCATGAGCACACCGGTGCTGTAGGCAAGGGCGGTACGCGCCGGAACCGATGGGGGAACGGGCTGCCAAACCAGAGCAAAGTCGCCATAGACCAAGGCCAAGATGCCAAGCCCAATCAGAGGGACAGCAAATAACAGCAAAGCCGGTTGTTGGTTCCTATGCATGGGAGTCGGATTCTAAACCTGCATCGAAGAATCTTCACGTTCTATGCCGCAAACCGCAGGCGAAGGTTGCATGGGCTCACGTTCGATAGGCCATTTTGAGGGCCTGAGGAATTTCCAGTGGGTCCGGTCATTTCGAGTTGGTCGCCGAAGCTTCGAAGACGACTTTGCCGCGGAGAAGCGTGATTTCGCAGTGCATGTCTTGGAGGGCGTCGGTCGGGACGGAGTAGGGGTCGCGGTCCCACACGGCGATGTCGGCGTCTTTGCCGGGTTCTAGTGAGCCGATGCGGTCTTCGAGAAAGAGCTGGTGCGCGGCCCAGATGGTGTAGGACTTGAGAGCGGTGTGAATGTCCACGGACTCGGCAATGCCGAAGGGCTGGTTGCCGCTGGCAGTTTGGCGAGCGATGGAAGACCACAGGCCATAGCGTGCGGGGAACGGCGTGACGAAATAGTCGGAGCCGCCTGCCCAAAGGATTCCTTTTTGCGTGTAGGTCTTGTACGGCATGAGCCGCTGTTCGCGCTTTGTACCAAACGAAGCGGCGTAGATATCGCCGATCCACCACATGAACGGAGCCTGCGTTTCCGGATAACCGGCGTCATAGTCGCGCTGGAGGCGGGCCATGGTGTCGATGGCGTGGTCAGTCGGAATGTTGCAGTGAATGATGCCGTGGCGGAGATGCTTGGTAGGAGTTTGTCTCAGGAGATCGGCATAAGTGTCCACCACCCAATCAATGGCACGGTCGCCGACGGCATGGGTGCTGACATGGATGCCTGCGTCATGGAACAGCTTGACCATCTGGCGATAAACCGCCGGATCGATATTGGGGTAACCGGTATTGCTACCGTCAAGTTCGGTGGCATTTTTGTACCAGGGCTCGTAAACCCAGGCGGTTCGACCGCCGCCGCTGCCGTCCATGTAGAGTTTGACGCCGCCGGAAAGAAGCATGCCATCACCGAACGACTGTGGCGGCTTCGGCTGTGCTTGCAGGCGAGCGAGTGTGACGCGAGCGGATTCCAGATCGCGGCCGCCGTAGAGCAAGGCGAAGATGCGGACGGTGGACTTGTTTTCTTTTAAAAGTTCCTGGTAGAGGTCCCAGCGAATACCCTCGGTGCCGGGATCCTTGGCGGCGGTCATGCCTTCGGCGTTGAAGTCCGCCATCATTTTGAGCAAGCCGTTGCGCTGCTGTTCCCTGGTGAATTCGGGGATGAGCTTGCGGACAGCGTTCATAGCGGTTTCTTTGAAGACGCCGGTGGGTGAACCATCCGCAGAGCGATCGATCGTCCCGGCGCTAGGGTCTTTCGAGTCGCGCGAGATATTGGCCAGTCGCAACGCGTAGGAGTTGGCGACTCCGTAGTGACCGGTAGTGTGCGTGAGCCAGACAGGATAGTCAGGCGCAACTTTGTCGAGATCGGCGGCGTTGATGTAGCGGTGGTCGGAAAGTTTGCCTTCGTCCCAGCCAGCGCCTTGGATCCATTCGCCGGGTTTAGCGGTGACGACCCTTTGGCGGACGAGTTCGACCGCTTCGGCGACGGATTTGATCTTGCTCAAATCGATCGCGTATAGAGCGTCGGTTTCATCGAAGTGGCAATGGGTGTCGATGAGGCCGGGAGTGGCGGTGCGGCCGTGCAGGTCAATGACTCGGGCGGACCTAGGGGCTCGCTTGCGCATCTCACCGTTCGTGCCCACGGCGACAATTCTTCCGTTGTGGATGGCTATGGCTTGCGCGACGGAATCATAAGCGTCGACGGTGATGATTTTGCCGTTGATGAGGATGAGATCGGAAGAATCGGAGCCAGCGGCAGGAGCGCCTTGCGCGTAAATGCAAAGTGAGTACAGCAGACTAGCGGCGCACATCGCCACCGAGCGCGCAAAGCGTTTGACGAATAGAGTAATTCGTTGAGACTCCATTCAGGCTTCGCCACCTTCCTCTCCTTCCGCGAGCATGCAAGCGTGCCACTGCTCGTCCTCGGCATGAACATCGCAGAACCACTGATCGCATTTCACGCAATGCACAGTTGCCGGGAGGTTGCACGGTTCGTCTACCGGAGAGACTCCCCGACATATCCGGTCTAACCCGTTCTTCTCTTCGTTCAGTTCCATCGAGTCCAGCCGACTTTTCTTCGGGCGATTCTACACCCTCTTCCCATTGTTTCAGGACCTATACCATGAAATTTCTGCTGCTGACGCCCGCTCCTCGGCTGACGCATCTCGTGTGTCCGCGGCTTGAAGACAAAGCATCGGAACAGACGGCCGCTTCTATAGAGCGGAGACCATGTGAGCTACGGCGTCCGAGAAGTCGACGCGGCCGTCAAGGTAGGGTTGCCAGTATTGGGTGAGGACGCGCAGGTAGTTTTCCCAGCCGCGTCTGTAGAGGCCTTCACGGACGGCGTAGGGAACGTAGCCGGACGAGGAGACTGGTGGGGAGGAAGCCTCGGACGGATTGCTCGTCGAATTGGAGCTGGGTGAGGCGGCGGAAGATGCCGGATTGGTGGCCGCGACGGGGCGAACCACTTCGCCGGTGGTGTAGAAGAGCAGGGCGTGCCAAAGGTCGCGCGGGATGGGCTTTTCGCGCTGGCGGCATTCGCGAAAGATGGCGTCTTGTACGACATCGGCAATACCGTGCGAGGCCTCGTGGAAGAGAACTTCCAGGGCTTCGGCGCCCTGATTGCGAGCGTCGGTCGCAGAGACGGTGACACGAAGAGGGTCGAGGGTGGTGTAGGCACCGGTGGAGCTGGCGAACGAAGCGACGTCCACGCGAATGCGTTCCTTGGGCCAAGGGGTTTGGTAGATTTCGGCCAGCCGATGGGAAAGGTCGAGGCCGTTGCGGCGAACGAGCGGTGCGACGGCGGAGATCCAGCGGCGATTGGCGCGGTCGTGTTCGGCCCAAAGATGCGCGCGATAGACGGGAGCGGCGGCTTCGAGCGTCTGCGAGAGCTGGGCCGGTAAGCCGGCGTCGCAGGTTTTCTTTTTGGTGCCGGTAAGGTCTTCGCAGGTTTCAAAATCCCCAAGCTGATTCTTGATCAGGATCATTTCGAGGCCGACCGTCAGGTCTTTGTCGGCGTAGGTTTTTGCATAGAAGGACAGGGCGGAGTTCCAGGCACGTGCTTCTGCGGAAGTGAGGTTGTTCATACCGGCAGTTACGGTGACCGCATTGGCGCCGGCTGAGGAGGAACGCTGGAGGCGGGCCTGGCGGTAGAGAGTGTGATGGAGATTGAGCCAGAAGCCGCTGTGAAACTCAAAAACCGGCAGAGGAACGGGCTGGGTTTCGTCCTGCGCGCGCGCGTTTGGCGAAAGAAAGAAGAGGAACAGGGAAAGGCACGCGGCAACTCGAGTGGGCGGAGCGAATAGGCGCATGAGATGAAGAAAGATGGTAGCGCCAATGAAGGGGAGCGGCAAATGGTACGCCGTGAGCTGCGGCGATCAGGCGAGCCAGCGGTCGAGAACGGCGAGTTGGTCCGGCGAGATGCTTTCGTCAAAACGAACGCCCATGCCGAGGCGCGGGCTGACGTAAACGATGCGGGCGAGAAGATCGAGCTCTTCTTCATTGTGATTGAACTTGACACGAACGATGGTGCCGGTGGGAGTCGGGTTGAGAGTGTCGACATAGCAGCCGGTGCGGCTGACGTCACTCGTGCGGGCGGCAAGACGCGCGCCGGAGTCCACTTCGACAACTTCCACGGCAATGATCAAAGGCAAGCGTTGAGCGTCGCGGCGATCTTGCATAGTGCCTGGCATCTCCGAATCTCTCCATATTTCCGCCCGGCGAGATTCGAGGAAAAGTTCGTGGCGTGACCCGCGGCTGGAGAGACGACCTGAGAGGTATTTTCGAGAGGGAAAGGGAGAAAGACAAGAAGGATCGCGAGCATTGTTGCCAACTGCGAACCGGCAAGGGGAGGCGGCTTAGTTGACGACGGGATCGAGAGAGTGGCCGACGGAGCCTTGATGGTCGGCGGCGTGGTATTTGCCCTTGGCGTCGCGGAAAAAGGAGAGGCGGCCGGTTCTGCCGTAGAGCGCCGGAGTGGCGGAAAGTTCGTACTGAGCGGGAGCGCCGATATCATTGGCACCGACGATAACCATGCGGAAGCGGTAGCCGTTGCGCTGGCCGCCGACGAGTTCAGGATCGAGCAAGCCAGCGGAATCAGCGGAAGTTTTGGAGGCAAGTCCGAGCTTGGTCAGGGATTCGGGGAGCCGGGAGTAGGTGGTGCGATAGGTTTCAATGGCGGCGGCGATGGTCTTGAGGTCGGTGAGAGCTTGCTGCTCGTTGCCACCGATTGCCGACCGGTCCCATTCGACTTCGAGAGAAGGAAGATCGAGGAAGAGCATGCCGACAGAGAGAATTTTCCAGAAGGAATTTTCGCGGACTAGGCCCATGAGAACGTGATGAGGGTCGCCACCGATTGGGGCGTTGGGATCGGAAGCATCACGAATGTCGACCGGAAGTAAAGCCAGATTATCGCGGAGATCTACGCCGCCAAGCTGGATGTCCGCGGCACCTTCGGGGGTGCTGCAGCGGATAGAGGGGCGGCCGGAGTTGGCGGAGAAGGCGGGCTTGCCGGTGCCATCAAGAAGGACGAAGCGCTTCATGAGTTCAACGCGAGCGGCAGGGGTGAGGCGAGAGAAGGATTCGGCGTTTCGCGAAGTGAGGAACCGTTCGAAGCGCGTTTCATCGTGAGCGCAGGCCGCGGCGAGCAGATCGCGGAGGGCTGCGGAGGGGGCGTCGGGGGCCGGTGACGATGCGGTCGGCGCGGACGTCGCGGCACTATCGGGGCGGGAACTGGGTTCCTGCGCGGATGTGCGGCCGAGCGCCAGGAAAATCAGAGTGGCAGAGAGCGGGATGTGTCGCGCGCTCATCGCGGGTTTGGATCGCCAACGGCCGCCGCCAGAATTTGCGGCAGGTGCATGGAAAATTTCGAGCGCGGCATGATCTCGTCGAAGCCGGCAAATCGGGCGGTGGCGGCGAGATCGGTTTGTACGTGAGAAAGAAAACCGATCACACGAAGATCCGGCTGGATGGCACGAAGCCTCTGGACGGCGTCGAGCGGGGAAGATTTTGCATTGAGGTCAACGATGACTAGGGCGGGAATCGGCTCGAGAAGTTGCAGCAGGGAATCGGGGTTGGAGGCAACTTTCACTTCGACGCCGAGATGCTTGGCAGTTTCGGCGAGCTTCATTTGAAAAAAAAGATCATCCATGTAGGCTACGACGCGAGGCATTCCAAGAGTCTCCGAGACCTGGATAAAGACATAGATGCTGACAAGAGCAGAGCCGATGCCAAGCTGATTCCGAAGAGCGTTTGAAAACCACGCAAGCCATCCGGGAGATTGGCGTTGGCCGGGAACGCTAGTGGCCGGAGCCGGGGTTATGGGCGCCGACGGTTTCATCGGGGACGTCGCCGGCGCGGCCCTTGACGCGGTCGTAAACGGAAACCTGGCTGACCGAGCCGAGGGCTTCATTGTAGTAGGTGGGGACGCCGAGCGCGGTGCGCAGCTCTTCGTTGAACTTGCGAAGATTCTGAAGATGCGAGGCCAGCGCGGGGAGCTTGAGTCCTTCATCATTTAAGAGAAATTTCTGGTAGCCGGCATCCCACAAGCGGGCAAATTGTCCCTTCACCATGATCGTAGGCAGGACGGTAAGTTGATAGCGAGAGTCGGTGCCTTGGCGAAATTCCGCGCCACAGCCGTATTTTTCAACGCGGACTACGCCGCGAGTGCTGCCGACGGAAAATCCAAGTGCGGCCAGACTTTCGATTGCCTTTGGCTCGAAGCGTTGTTCGACATTCCACATGATGTATCAAGGTTAAAGAAAGCGCAGAGTTCTGTAAAGCGGCGTTCGGCTGCTGTAGTGCGAGACAATCCAGGATAACCACTCTGCCTGTGGAAAAGTGGACTATTCGCTAGCTGCGTCAGATTGATAAAAAGAATTCATCTTGCCGGAGGGCCGGATTGGTTATACTCGCGGGCCACAGGTCCGAGCGGCGAGATCATGCCGGTTGAATTTCCTTAGACAGCACGGAAACGCGAGACGGAGCGCTAAATCGCCGGGTAACCCCCGGACGAGGGGTGAGCTTCGATGTCTCGACTTCTGCGCTTTGCCGCATTGGCTGGGCTGATTTCCTTCCTTTTTGTTTCGATGGTTACGGCACAACAAACGCTGGGATCGATTAACGGAACAGTCACGGACAGTTCCGGCGCTTCGCTCGCGAATGTATCGGTGAGAGTGAAAAACGCCGGCACCAACCTGGAAGTGCTTGTCGAGACCAAGGAAGACGGTTCCTATCTGATCAGCGCGCTGCCGATCGGAAAATACTTAGTGACATTTTCTCGGGATGGATTCAACAGCGAAGTGCATTCAGAAATCCTGGTGCAGGGCGGATTAACCGCAACGGTAAATGGGGCGCTGAAACCGGGATCGGTGAACACGTCGGTGACGGTCACGGGGACGCCGCTGCTGAACCAGACGGATACGACGATTGGATACACCCTGGGAACGCAGCTGATTGAGAATACGCCGCTCGGCACGGGAAGTTTCACGCAGTTGGCGCTGCTGAGTCCGGGTGTGAATGCCGATTTCTTGACCGGGTCCGGAAGCAATGCCGGTCTGGGAAACCAGAACATTTTTGCGAACGGGCAGCGCGACACGAGCAACAGTTTTATTGTGAACGGCGTGCAGGCGAACAATTTGTTTAACGGGAAATCGTCTAGCGGGGTTGCCGACAATCGTTCGGTGCTCAACACCGGTGAAATTTTTTCCTCGGTCGGAGGAGAAGTGCAGACGAGCACGTCGGTGTATAGCGCGATTGGACAGGCGTTGCCTTCGCCGCCGCAGGAAACGCTGGAAGAAGTGCGCGTGAACACGGCGATGTATGACGCTTCGGAAGGATCCTATAGCGGGGCGCACATCACGATGCAGACGCAGGGCGGGACGAATGATCTGCACGGTTCGGCATATGAATATCATCAGACTGACGCTTGGAACGCAGCGCCATTTTTCTTCAATCAAGATCCTACGCTACGCAGTCCCAACGGCCCGACGCATGGCAGCACAGTTCCTTACCTGAAGCGCAATACGTTTGGTATAGAGCTGGGAGGACCGATCAAGAAAAACAAGCTATTTTTCTTCGCATCCTATCAGGGGCAGCGGGCAACGGATCAGGATAGTTCCTTTTCCGAAGTACCTACGTTGCCCGGTTTGACCGACAGTAATCGTGACGCAGCGAGCCTGGCCGGATTGGCGAACACCGCATTTCATACGAACTTGACGGCTGGTGACATCAATTCCGTGGCGCTGAACATCATGAATCTCAAGTTGCCCAATGGGCAGTACTTCATACCGTCAGAAACAATCACCGATCCCACGCTGCAAAACCAGCTCGGCTACAACGCTTTTGTCCTGGGGCCCAACACTACGTTCAAGGCCGACCAGCTCAACGGAAACGTCGACTACAACTTCAGCGGACGCGACCGGATCGCTGCGAAGTACTACTACCAAAACGATCCGACGTTTGCGCCGTTCGCAATCAGCCAAGTGGGAAACTTTCCGCAGAACCTGAGCGCGGGTTCGCAGACTTTTTCGTTGGAGAATACCGTTACCGTGTCTCCGAGGGCGGTGTGGACACAGCGTTTCGGGTTTATTCGCGAAAAGGCCTATGCAAATACGCAGGACGAGTTTACGAACAGCGATTACGGCATGAGCATCTTCAATTTTCCAAATGTCCCGGGTATTTCCATTACCAAGCCGGATCCAGTTTTCGACTCGGGCGTAAAGATCGGCCCGGCAAGCAATTTTGCCGACGCAGGTATTTTTCAAAACGAGTTCGAAGCCTCGACGAAATATTCGTGGAGCTTGGGCCGGCATACGCTGGCTTTCGGGTTCCAGTGGGACCACACACAGCTAAATGTGATCAACAAGAACGACAATCTCGCGCTGTTGAATTTCTCCAACTTTGCGACGTTTTTACAGGGCGATTTGTGCACGCCCAACTCATTTTTCTGCGGGGAAACAGGCGCTTCGACGTTTGTGAACGGCGAGTCGAACCGGTACTTTCGCTCGAATCAGGTCGGGGTATATGCAAACGACACGTTCCGGCTCAAACAAAATCTGACGGTGACGCTGGGGCTGCGCTGGGATTGGAATGGCCCGCTGACGGAGAAATACGGGCGGTTGGCGAATTTTTATCCGCAGGACTACAGCTACGACGGAACGTCGGACTCGATTACAGGTCTGGGAATCGTGGTCGCGGGCAATAACAAACAGTTTGGGACCAAGGGTGTGAGCGACTCCACTCTGACCGGGCGGCAATGGGGATTCGCGCCGCGGATCGGCATTGCTTGGACGCCATCCTTTGCCAAGAACCTGGTGGTCCGAGCCGGATACGGCCTGTACTACGATCGAGGGGAATATGTGGCCGAGCTGTCTCCCAGTGCGGGAGGCGGATTCAACGGCCCGTTCGGGGTCACGGTGCAACCGCCGTTCGTGGTACCCATTCTCGCGCAGCCAGGGGCGCCCTTTTCCGCGCCCTTTGGCACGAATCCGCCGCCGGCAGCTCCCTCTAGCCTTGCAGATGTAAGCGCGCTCATACCGAATATCTCGCAGCTCATTGCAAACACCACGCCCTACTGCACCGCTAACGGAATTGAAAACTGCGGCCCGCTCCAATTCGCTGCATATGATCCGAAGAACAAGCTGCCGTATTCCGAGAACTGGTTGCTGGATCTCCAGTGGCAGCCGCGAAATGATCTGGTGTTCACCTTGTCGTACGTCGGTAATCACGGCCAGCATGAACCGATTCCCGTGCCTTTCAATCAGCCGGGCATAGCGACACCTAACAATCCAATCAACGGGCAGATTTATTCCTACGGATATACCGTGTATGAGCCTGGGACGTTTACGCCGGCGATTAGCGCGGCGCCACTTAGTACGCTTGTGGAAGGGTTTGGTTCCGGCAACACCGATCTGCGAGTTCCCTTCATTGGGTTCGATCCGAATTCGCAATATAGCGAGGCCGCCGGCATATCCAACTACGACGCGTTGCAGTTCAATGTGACGAAGCACACCAGCCACGGACTGACTTTATCAGGGTCCTACACCTGGTCGCACAGCATGGATGAAGAAAGCGGTGAGCAGCTCTTTTACAACGGCGACAATCCGCAGGATTTGCGCACCGGCTACGCCAATTCCGACTTCGACCGGCGCCACGTTTTCGCCATCAGCTACCAGTACGAATTTCCGAAATGGAGAAGCTTGCACGGTTTCCTGAACCAGGTAATCAATGGCTGGGGCACCAGCGGCGTCATCTCCGCCGAAAGCGGGCAGCCGTACAGCGTGATTGATTTCAGCGGTGGGATCGGGAGTATTTATTTTGGTGGTGGAAACGACTTTGTGACCAATCCGCTGGTACCCATCGGCGGAGTAGGTAGCACACCAGGAGTAAAACCGGTAGCCCAGGGCACGCTTGGAGTGGATCCGTCGAAACAGGTGCTCAATCCTGCCGCTTTCGGTATCCCGCTCCTATCGCCCGGGGATGCTGCTTTCGGTATACCACCTTGCGATCCGGTTACCGGGGCTTGCGATATTTACGAAACGGGATTTGGCCCGGCCAGCCGCAATATTTTCGTGGGCCCATTCCAGTCGCGCGTAGACATCGGGCTTTCTAAGAACTTCCGAATTTCGGAACGGTTTCAGTTGAAGTTCGACGTGCAGGCTTTCAACGTTTTCAACCATCCGAGTTTTGATACTCCGAACAACAATGTGGAGTTCAATCCGTTCTTTGCTGACCCGGCAGACTATGTGGGCTCGGGACTGAATCCGTGTTTCACGCAGACCACTGGAATCGGCCCGCAGGGAGCCTATGCGTGTCCACCGAGCGGGCAATTGGGGATGATCCAACATACTATCGGCAGTCCACGGTTCTTGCAGATGGCGCTGCATCTGAAGTTCTAACGAAGACGAGAAATTGCGCGCTAAGTTAGGGCGCAAGGGCGGACGCGACCTGTGGCGCTTCCGCTCTTTTTTTGCCTTGCCGATTTTGCGCAGATCGGTTGTATGCTTTGCGCGCGAGCCTAACACGTCTCGCCCGGAGAATGTTGTTGATGAAGCGAATCAATTTTATTCTTTTTGTTCTGCTGTTTTGTGCGACCGCTCGAGTGAGCGGAGCGGATGGCAGGGATCGCTGGAGCGAGGAACAAGCCAAGTCGTGGTACGCGAAGCAGGGGTGGCTGGTTGGCAGCAACTACTTGCCGGCGACGGCTTCGAACGAACTGGAAATGTGGCAGGCGGAAACGTTTGATCCCCAGAGGATTGATGTGGAACTGGGGTGGGCCGAGGGCATTGGCCTGAATACCATGCGCGTTTTCTTGCACGACCTGGTGTGGCAACAAGACGCCAAGGGCTTTACACAGCGCATCGATCAGTTCCTGAAAATGGCAAAGAAGCACCATATCAAGCCGGTGTTCGTGTTGTTCGATTCGTGCTGGGACCCAGCGCCGCGACTGGGGCCGCAACGTCCGCCGCAGCCTGGAATCCACAACTCGCGTTGGGTACAGAGTCCAGGAGCAGCGGCGCTTGAGGATCCTGCGCAATATCCACGTCTCGCAGCCTACGTGAAGGGCGTTGTTAAGGCGTTCGGTAAAGACGATCGCGTCCTGGCGTGGGATGTTTGGAACGAGCCGGACAACACCAATGGCGGCTCTTATGCTTCGCAGGAGCCGGCGGACAAAGTCCAGCGCGTCGAAACGCTACTCCCGCAGGTTTTTCGCTGGGCACGTGAGGCCGGCGCAACGCAGCCGCTCACCAGCGGCGTATGGAAGGGTGACTGGTCTTCGCCGGAGAAGCTGGGAGCGATCGAGAAGATTCAACTCGAAAATTCGGACGTCATCTCCTTCCACAATTACGATAAGCCGGACGAGTTCGAAAAACGCGTCAAATGGTTGCAGGCGTACCACCGTCCGTTGATTTGTACCGAGTACATGGCGCGAGGGAACGGGAGCACCTTTCTAGGGACGCTGCCAATCGCCAAGCGGGAGCACGTTGGCGCGATCAATTGGGGATTGGTGGCCGGGAAAGCGCAGACGTTTTTGCCGTGGGATTCCTGGGAGCATCCCTACACGGATCGCGAGCCAGCAGTTTGGTTCCACGAGATTTTCCGAACTGACGGCCAGCCGTATCGCCAGGAAGAGACCGAGCTGATTCGGCAACTCACGAAGAACTAGTCGAGAACGCCCCATCCTAGGCCGCTGGGGTTTATCTTTCGCGGCAGCCAAAGCATCCAAACAGGAGTAAACTGGTCGGATATCGGTACGTCCAAAAGGGGCTAGAGGAATTGGCTTTGGCGCAGGGATTCCAGGCTGGAGTGGGCTTGTCACTGGAAGGCGGAAGTCTGGTCGGGCAGAATGTGCTCGAACGTATTGGAAACACACCACTTATTAGAGTCGCACGTATATCGTTTCGGCGGTCAAACGTTGAGATTGCCGGCAAGGCGGAATGGTTCAACCCGGGCGGTTCGGTAAAGGACCGGCCGGCGTACAGCATGATTCAGGCGGGGCTGGCCAGTGGCGAGCTGCGGCGGGGGAAAACCATCCTCGATGCTACCAGCGGTAACACGGGCATCGCGTATGCCATGATCGGCGCGGCGCTGGGCTATCCGGTGAAGCTTTTTCTTCCGCATAGCGCTTCAGAGGAGCGCAAGCGCATTCTTCACGCGTATGGCGCCGAGTTGGTAATGACTCCCGGCGACGAAGGAACGGATGGCGCGATCCGGCGAGTGCGCGAATTGGCTGATGCCGAGCCGCGAAAATATTTCTATCCCGACCAGTACAGCAACCCGGCGAACTGGCAAGCGCATTATCGTGGTACGGCAAACGAAATTTGGGAGCAGACCGGCGGACGAATTACGCATTTTGTGGCAGCGCTCGGAACTAGCGGCACGTTTATGGGAACGACGCGGCGGCTGAAGGAGCTGAATCCGGCAATTCGTTGCATCAGCCTGCAGCCCGATGGTCCGTGGAATGGTTTGGAAGGCTGGAAGCACATGCCTACGGCCTTACGTCCGGCGATTTACGACGACCAGCTGGCTGACGAGAACCTGGAAATTTCGACCGAGGAATCGTATCGAATGGTAAAGCGTCTGGCGCGCGAGGAAGGTCTTCTGGTGAGCCCGAGCGCGGCTGCAGCGTTGCTTGGCTGCCTTGCGGTTGCGGAGAAGCTTCCTGCTGGCGAGTCGGCCGTGATGGTTACGGTTTTTGCCGATTCTGCGGCAAAATATTTGAGCGAACGATTTTGGGATGACGGGTCTTAGGGTCTCGGTTTACCGACCCTGAGTTGGAAGGTTGATGGCCGGCGGGCTTCAGTTGAATATTAGCTACGACTTGGCAGAGCGCATCGGACAACACGGCGCGGAGACATTTCCGCATGAATGTTGTGGGGCCCTGCTGGGACGGGATTCGGCGTTTGAAGAAAATGCCGGAACGGATGGGTCGCGGGAAGTGCTGGAACTCGTCCCGCTAGTGAACCGTCGCGATGATTCGCCGCGAAACCGCTTTGCCGTGACAGCCGAAGATGTGCTGGACGCGGAAAAGGCGGCGCGTAAACACGGTCTGGATGTCATCGGCTGGTATCACTCGCATCCCGATCATCCGGCGCGCCCGAGTCAGTTCGACCGCGAACACGCTTGGCCGTGGTACAGCTACGTCATCGTCAGCGTGATGAGCGGGAAACCCGCGGAAATGACTTCGTGGCGGCTAAACGACGATCGGCTGGCCTATACGCAAGAACCGATTGCGATTCGCAACCGCGCCGCAGTGTGAATTTCGTGCGGCTACAAGATTGATGGAATTTCATTAACCACGGAGAAGAACATGGCGGTGAAAGTCATCATCCCAACCCCCCTGCGGGTCTATGCGGCGAAGAAAGATTCGGCTGAAGTGTCGGCGCAGACGGTCGGCGAAGCGCTTGGAGGCTTGACCACGCAATTCGCCGAGTTGCGCAAACATCTCTTCACGGATGACGGAAAGCTGCGGAGTTTCGTGAATGTGTACCTGAACGACGAGGACATTCGCTATATGGCGAAAGAAGCCACTCCGGTAAAAGACGGCGATGTGGTGAGCATCGTGCCTTCGATCGCCGGAGGCAGCGCCAAATTGGATAACCAAGCGGGGCAAGGATAAGGAATCATGGCAACGAAAACGCAGACATTAGACGACAAGGCCGCGGTGACGAGTCTGTCCAAGGAAGAGATTCTTCGCTACAGCCGCCATTTGATCATGCCGGAAGTGGGCATGGAAGGTCAGCTGAAGCTGAAGAACGCCAAGGTGCTGTTGATCGGTACCGGCGGTCTCGGCGCGCCGCTGGGCTTGTATCTGGCGGCGGCCGGGGTAGGCAAGCTGGGCCTGGTGGATTTTGACGTCGTGGATTTTACCAACCTGCAGCGGCAGGTAACGTTCGGCACCGGCGACGTAGGCAAGCACAAGAGCGAAGCGGCGCGCGCGCGGCTTTCGAACTTGAATCCCGCCATTGAAATACAGAGTTTTGAAACGCAGCTGACCAGTGCGAATGCGCTCGAGCTGTTCAAAGATTTCGACATCATCGTGGACGGCACGGACAATTTTCCTACCCGCTACCTGGTCAACGATGCGTGCATTTTGTTGGGCAAGCCAAATGTGTACGGTTCGATTTTTCGATTCGAAGGGCAGGTGACAGTGTTTGGCATGCCCGATGGACCGTGCTACCGCTGCTTGTATCCGGAGCCGCCTCCGCCGGGACTTGTTCCATCTTGCGCGGAAGGCGGAGTGCTGGGTGTGCTGCCCGGCATTGTGGGTTCGATTCAGGCCATGGAAACCATCAAGCTGATTCTCGGCAGCGGCGACAGCTTGAAAGGCCGGCTACTGCTGTTCGATGCGCTGGGCATGAAGTTTCGTGAACTGAAGCTGCGCAAGAACCCCGATTGTCCGATGTGCGGCAAAAACCGGACGATTCATCAGTTGATTGACTATTACGAATTCTGCGGAGTACGCGGAGAAGAAGCTCCGGCACCCGACTTGCAGGTTCCAGAAGTAACGCCGCGCGAGCTAAAGGCGCGGCTTGACCGCGGCGACGATCTATATATTCTGGATGTACGCGAGCCCCATGAGTATCAGATTTGCAATATCCAGGGGCATTTGCTGCCGCTCGGTGAATTGCCGCGCCGCGTGCACGAACTGGATTCTTCGCGCGAAATCGTAGCCCATTGCCGGAGCGGAAAGCGTTCCGCCGAAGCCGTGGATTTCCTTCGCAAGGCCGGCTTCCGTAAGATACATAATCTGAAAGGCGGAATTCTCGCGTGGTCCGACGAAGTGGATCCGAGCGTTCCCAAATACTGAGTGGCGGACTTCCGATTCAGGCTAAACGAGCCATGAGCGTGTTTGACGAGATGCTCGCGCACAACGAGGGCTATGCGCAGCGCTTCGACTTGGGCCATTTGCAGACGCCGCCGGTGCGCAAGCTGGTCATCCTAACCTGCATGGATTCGCGCATGGACCTCGAACAGCTACTCGGCCTGCGTGTGGGCGATGCGCACATGATCCGCAACGCCGGCGGCTTGGCGACCGACGATGCGGTGCGTTCGCTGATTCTTTCCACTCATTTGCTGGGCACGCGCTCGATCGCAATCATTCAGCACACCGAATGCGGGCTCATGTCGATTACCGATGAAGAGTTCCGCTGGCGGCTTTCGACCTCGACTGGGAAAGATGCATCGCATCTGGAGTTCCACGCATTCCGTGACTTGGAAGAGAACGTGCGCGAACAGGTCGCACGCGTCCGGCGCGATCCTTTTTTGCCCAAGCAGATTGAGGTGCGCGGGTTCGTGTACGATGTAAAGCGCGGCCGCCTTAGAGCAGTAAAATCGGAATGACCGCGCATCGGAGAGCAGATGCCAGCAACTAAAGTCACCGTCAATAATAATGGCTCGATCAGAATCGAAGGAGACTTCGAGATAGTGGATCCGCAGGGCCAGGCGTTTGGGCTGGCCGGAAGAACCGCGATCGGCCTCTGCCGCTGTGGACACTCGGCGAACAAACCTTTCTGCGATGGTTCGCACAAGACCAGCGGCTTCTCAGATACAGTGGTTGCTCGCGAATTGCCCGCGCCAAAGCCGAAAATCTGAAGCGCGATTTTCGGTTGGTGAGACAGTCTCACAGTGAGACTTTGCCACCCATTCTGAGGAAAAGTGCCCAATTCAGACGTAACTACCTGTAAACACGAAGCTTAAGCCGCGGAAAAAGGCGCTATAGATATGGGCTGTGTCTCGCCTTGCGACCAAACGGTACACAGCTCTAATCACTGCCGACTGTAAGCTATTTCGTTTCAGCCATTTAGAGTAGCCCCCCGATGCACCACAAAAAGGTCACCAGCGTGCATTCTTCCGGCTTTGCTGGTTTTTGTCCGGTCTCTGGGGGTTTTCTTGCGACTTTGGTCCCGAATCGCCGAGTTTCTCCGCCGCTGGCCTTCCGTGGCCTGGACCTTGGGCTTTTTAGGCGTTCTCTTGGCGATCCTTCCGCTAATTGTCTACTTACGCGCTGCCAATTTCACCGGCAGCTACCAGACGTATCTCTATCTGGAAGTCGGTGGAACGCTGCTGAGCTTCTGCTATGCAGCAAATGCCGTGGTGCGATTCCGCGGCACGCACGACCGCATTGCCCTGATTTTGTCCTTCGGCTTTGTGCTTTCCGGTTTGATTGAGACCGTTGGCTATTTCCACTTCGGACAGTATCTGCATGCCGGCGGCAGTGCCTTTTTGCAGATTCCGCTCGGGTGGATGGTCAGCCGTACCTTGCTCGCGGTGTTGCTCTTGGCGGCGCTGGCGGTCGAGACTTATACGCCGACCTCGCGTCAGCCGAGCAAGGAGATTGCCGCAGCGTTGCTGGTCGTTGCGCTGTGCGCTTACGCCACAAGCGCCGCGTTCCTAGCAGCGCCTTCCGCGCCAAGTTCTCATCCGGCGAGCTTATTTTCGCGTTCCTGGGACGTGCTTCCCGCGGCGCTGTTCTTTGTGGCCGCAATGGCATTTCGCCGGCGCCTGACTAAGGACGCAAAGTCGGCGTCGGTCTACGATTACTCCCTTTTTATTGTGGCTTCGCTGAACGTCTTCTGCCACGTTGCCGCGACATTTTCGCGCCATCTTCTCGATGGTCCGTTTTTCCTCGCGGAACTCGCCAAGACGACAAGCTACGTGGTCATGCTGTTCGGCGCTTTGCTGGACCAGGCAAGACTGTTTGATCAGGTGCGCACGCTGGCAGTCAGCGATCCCCTGACCGGACTCGCCAACTATCGGCGCCTGCTGAGCGTGATCGAAGCCGAACTCGATCGTTCGCGCCGAACGCAGCGTCCCTTCAGCGTTGTGCTTTTCGATATGGACGGCCTGAAGGCCATCAATGATCGCTACGGCCATCTGACCGGCAGCCGCGCCCTGGTTCGATTGGGCAAGATCCTGCGGAACCATTGCCGGGCCATCGACACAGCGGCGCGTTACGGGGGCGACGAGTTCGCCATCGTTTTCCCCGAAGCTGGGTCGGACATTGCCAGCCGGATCGTTGGTCGCATTCACGAAAAAATGACTGCGGAAGTAGAGACGCCTAGCCTTTCTGCCAGCGCCGGTACAGCGACTTTCCCAGAAGACGGCGACACGCCGGAAAAATTGCTGGCCGCTGCCGACCGGGCGCTCTACCGCATGAAACATGGCGGCCGCAGTAGCATTCAAAATCTCTCGCGCATCGCTGCGTGTTTGTGAGGAGCGGGTGAACATGAACTCACAACGCGGCAACGCTTTTCCCTTCCATCGCACAGAACGCCGCATCCCTATGGAGATCGGCGTGTATCTCGAAGGCAACCGGCAGGTGCCGGGTGCCGAATCGACATTTACGGAAAATGTCAGCGAGCGCGGCGCTCGCGTGATCAGCGTACGGCGCTGGGAGCCCAACGACCGGCTCACGGTTACTTCGCGTTCCGGAGAGTTTCGTTCCTCGGCCCGAGTGGCTTACTGCCAGCCGATGCAAGGCGACGGCTTTGCGATAGGCGTGGAGTTCCTCGAGCCGCGTGGACGATGGGTTGTTCAAAACGCTAGTTAGCTAGGCCGACCGGCAAGGCGGAAATGGAGGGGAACAGACGGAACAAGTGGGAACAGATACTAAGCGCAACTGAAGCGCCGCGTGGACTGAGAAGGAGCCCATCCGGCGCTTTGGTCTTTTTGGTGTGCAATTTGGCGGCGGACGTTAGAGATCGCCGAGATTTAACCCGGTGTCTGCATTCTTCCACACTTTTTGGAACTCCCGCTCCACCCAAGTGGCATCGCTTTCCAGGTTCTGAGTCTTAAGACTCTCCTTTAAGCCAAACAACGATCGCGGGTTCCGCGGATTGCGCCGCAGGTCTTCGCGAAAAACCTCTTCGGCTTCTTTGGCCTTGCCGGCGGCCAAAAGCGCGCCCCCCAACGACTCACGCAGCGGATAATACCAATCCGGCGGTTCGGTATAGTTCAGCTTGTCCTGTGCTTCGATCGCCAAACGCCAGTGCCTGGTTGCGGATTCCGCAGCGCCCTTGGCCGCGTCCAGTTTGGCCGCCACGATTTCGTTCATCAGCGCAAGCATCGCCTCATTTGGATTCATCTGCCCGATGGGATTTTCATTCGGAAGTGAACCCGCCTCTTTTGCATACAGCGCATGTTCAGCCTCGGCCTTGGCTGTCTGCTGTTGAGTGGCGTAGGCGATGGTGCGCGAGTATCTCCACATCAGATGGGGGACCTTACGATTGGGGGCCGGTTCGGCCCGCGAAAGAATTTCCTGCCACTTGGCAAATCGCAGGTCCACCCAGATTGGCGTCCATAGGAAGGACTCCAGCATCGGCATCATGTCCGCGTGCGGGAGCAGCCGCCTTTCCATAGCGTCCGCGGCTCGTCTCGATTCCGTATAGCGGCCTTCCAACGCCGCGGCGAACGCCAGAAAGTGTTCGTTGTGGCTGTGGTACATCAGGTCGTACAAGCTGCCGCTTCTTTCCGCTTCTTTGGCATAGCTTGCGTCGGCTTCTATGGCTTTGACGTTGCTTTCCGCTGCGCTCGAGAAATATCCAACGCGCGAATAAATGTGCGCCGGCATATGAACCAGGTGCCCGGCCTTCGGCACCATCGCTTCTAGGCGGGCCGCACTCGGCAGGGCTCGTTGCGGCGACGGCGACGCTTCCACCGCGTGGATATAATAGTGATTCGCGCCTGCATGCATCGGATCGCGCGCCAGGACGCTCTCCAGCACGCGAACGATTTCCGCGGTATCTTCGCCGGGCGTGCCGTCCAGGCTCCAGAGTTTCCACGGATTCAGATTCATCAGGCTTTCCGCATACAGCGTTGCGGCGTCAAGGTCGTCTGGATATTTCTTCGCCAACTCTCGCATCTGGTCTGCATAACTGCGTGCCAGTTTCTTGTAGTCGGGATTCGCGTCGTTCGAATAGCGGGCTGCGAGTGCATTGACGTAGTCCTGCTCAACGCGTGGCGCGTTCGCTGCGAGCTTTCGCGCTTTCTGAATTGCCTCAAAGGCTTGCTTTTCTCTCAGAGCATCCACATCGAGGTTGTAATTCGGCCCCACCGCCAACGCAATTCCCCACGGCGGCATCGGTGAGGCCGGATCCAGCTGGCCGGCTTTTTCAAATGCGCGAGCGGCTTCCTCATGATTGAACCCGTAAACCAAGGTGATTCCCTGGTCAAAATACTCCTGCGCTTCCTGGCTTTTGGTTTGGATCGGATGATGCTGGCGTCCCACCGCCGTGAGGCTTAGATCGGCGGTTTTTCCCGCCGAGGCAGCTCCTTGCGCGGAAGCAAACTCGCTCAGCGCGAAGAACAACACGGCGACACGTATGACGATTGGCATGGGCTTCTCCGTCGAAACTGATGATTTAACTTTCCAACGGAAAGGACACCGAGGCAAGGGTTTTCAATTTTGTTACAGCCAGAATCTAAGCGCAAACTTCCCTGTAAAGTCGCAGCGTTTCCTCCACCATCCGATCGGCCGAAAAAGTAGTTTCGATTCGGTGCCGGCCGGCTGCGCCCAGTTGAGACGCAAACTTAGCGTCACCCAGAACCTTGCGCAGCGAGTCGGCCAATGCTTCCGCGTTGCGCGGTTTCACTTGCAAGCCCGTCTTGCCATCTTCAACAATTTCGCCGAGCGCACAGCCAAAATACGTCACCGACGGCACGCCATGCGCCATACCCGCGAGCAGGGAAGTACCCAAACCTTCAAACAACGCGGGGAACACGAACACGTCAATGGCCCGATAAAACGATTCAACATCTTTCACGAAGCCTGCGAAGACCACCGCGTCTTCCAGCTCGAGGTCAACGACAAGTTTTTGCAGCCGCGCGCGATCCGGTCCTTCGCCGGCGAGTAAGAGCTTGGCGTTCGGAAATTCTCCACACAACAGGGCCAGAGCTCGAATTACCCATTCCTGCCCTTTGTCTTCGAGCAGGACGCCCGCGCATCCAAGCAGCTGGTCTTGATCTCCGATGCCCCACCGCATCCGGTCCGCATGTCTTGTCGCGGCGTTGGGGCAAGGCGGAACTTCAACACCTTCGTAGATAACCGTAAGTTTTTCCTTGGGCGCACCGGAGGCTGCGGCTTGTTGCGCCACCCATCTCGAATTGGCGATGATTCGCACTGCCGCCCGGTAGCGCGCCCGCGAAAAGTAGCCGCGCCCCAGTGGAAATCCAACCCGGCGTGAAATCAGAAGAGGAACACGCAAATGCGTTCTGGCCATCCAGGCCGCGCTCAGCGCGTGCGCTTCATTCACGTGCACCAGGTCGAAGCGTCCGTCGCCCATCAGCCTGCGAATTTTTCTGGCGGCAGGAAAACGCAGCGAATGCCGCGAAGTGTAGTGCACGCAAATCCCGGCCTTTTCCGCGCGATGGCCCAACGACGACCCTTTTGCCGTCAGCAATTCGGCTGCGTGCCCGCGCTCGTATAGTCCTTTCAACAGCAGCAGAAACTGGTTCTGCCCACCTCGCCATTCGCGTTCCAGGTCCACCAGCAGCGGAATCATTTGGCTTGTCTGCTCGTCTTTCTCTCCGCCGCCAACAGTTGTCCCAGCTTCGCATATTTCAGGAGTACCGTCTTCGCCGCCATACGCGCAATGAGCACGCCGCGATACCCATCCAGAAAGCCGCCCCGCAGCACATAATTCTGAAAAAAGCTCCAAGGCGTTGCGAAGCATACGGCGCCACGCCAGCTTCGCTTCCCCTGCTGATACATTTGCTGCGCCGCGAGGGTGGAATAGCGCTCCACATTTGCCCGGTGCTCCGCGAAATTGTGAATGGTGTAGTGCAACAAATCACCCGGCAGGCGCCCGCAGCGGCCCTCATGCTGCAGCGTTTCGTGCAAGCTTCCCGCGAACTGCGTCGCGCGTTTTAGATACAGCCGCTTCTTGAAATCGGGATACCAGCCCGAGTGTTTGATCCACGCTCCCAAATACCAGGTCTTCCTCGCGACTTCATACACCTCATATTGCGGAACCCGTTTTTTCCAGTCCAGGAGCGCCGTTTGCAGCGGGCTGCTCAATTCCTCGTCCGCATCGAGCGAAAGAATCCAGTCTCCGTGCGCGAGCGAGGCCGCATGGTTTCTCTGTTCCGCGTAATGCGTCCATTCGCGAAAGTGAAACACCGCGCCATGCTCTCGCGCAATCGCCTCAGTTCGGTCGGTGCTACCCGAATCCACAACGATCACTTCGTCGACGATTCCGCACAGGGACTCAAGCAGGCGCGGCAAATTACGTTCCTCATTTTGGGTAATAATGCACGCGGAAAGGTGATTCATGGCGGGACTTGACTGGCCGCCCAAGTATCTCACAGTCTTCGCGCACGCACTTCCCGCCAGGCTTGACCGTGGCCTGTGCTACCATGAAAGTTCACCTAAACTCAGGAGATTACGCGTGGCGGATCATCTTTCGCGCAAGGAACTCAAGCAGGACAAAATCCGCGAGTCCATCGAGCACGGCGCCGAAGCCGTTTATTCGCATAGCCAAGTCGCCGCTGCTGCAGTGGGCGCCATACTTCTCGTGGTGCTTGTTTACGGCGGCTGGAAATTCTACACCGATCGCCAGACCCTCCAGGCGTCCGCCGGCCTCGACGAAGCCATGAAGATTTACAACGCTCCTCTCCGTACGGGCAACGAGCCCGTCGAAGCTGGCGAACTCACCTACACCGACAGCCAGAAACGTTCGCAGGATGCTTCGCAAAAATTCGCTTCGGTCGCCGAAAAATATCCCGGCACAAATCCCGGCAAACTCGCGCGCTACTACCAGGCTCTCACGCTGCTCGACCTCGAAAAGCAAAATCAATCCATTGAAGAGTTGAAAAAACTCGTCGGCGGCAGCGACAAGGAACTTTCCGCAATGGCGCAGTATCAACTCGCCACTCTTTATGAGCGTACCGGCAAGACCGACGACGCCATTAAAAACTATCGCGCGGTTGCCGACTCCAAGTCCGCTCTCGTTCCGCGTCCGCTCGTCCTGCTCGAGCTTGCCGACCTGCTGCGCCAGACCAATCCTACCGAAGCGGCGTCGCTCTACCAGCAGTTGAAGAAAGACTATCCGACGAACTCTGCCATCTCTGACCGCGCTGATCGCGGCCTGGACCTGCTCGCGCCGAAGTCCTAAACGTCCCAGTTGTTCGCCACCACACGGAGCGGATGATCCCGAATCCTTCTCCACTTTCGCCCCTGGCCATGCGCGAAGATCTTTCGCGCGGCCGCCGCTATCCCGAGGCGCGCCATCCCTACCGTACGGAATACGCGCGTGACCGCGATCGCATCATTCACGCTCGTGCCTTTCGCCGGCTCGAAGCCAAGACGCAGGTCTTCACAACTCGCTATTCCGACCACTTTCGCAATCGCCTCACTCACACGCTGGAAGTCACGCAGATCGCTCGCACCGTCTCCACTGCCCTCGGCCTCAACAGCGAACTCGCCGAAGCTCTCGCTCTCGTGCATGACATCGGCCATCCGCCCTTTGGCCACGCGGGCGAACGCAAACTCAACCAGCTCATGAGCGCTCACGGTTCCGGCTTCGATCACAATCTCCACGCGCTGCGCATTGTCGAACAATTTGAGCATCGCTATCTCGAATTCACAGGACTGAATCTCACTTTTGAAGTCCGCGAAGGCATCATCAAACACTCACGCGACTACGACACCGCCTCTTTTCCGCAGCTCGCCGAGTATCTCCTCGAACTCCGCCCTCCGCTCGAGTCCCAGCTCATCGACTGGGTAGACGAAATCGCCTACAACACCGCCGACCTGGACGACGCCCGCGAAGCCGAATTGCTCGACCTCGATCTCCTCCGCGCGGAAGTTCCTCTGTTCGCCGATGCCTACGACCGCGTGGACCGCTCCTATCCCTCGGCAAAAGGAAAGCTGAAATTCAGCGAAGCGCTGAAAGAGGTGCTAAACGTCCTCGCTTCCGATTTGATCGAAACGACCGCCGCGCGCACCCTGCGGTCCGGCGTCGCCTCGCTAGAAGAAATCCGGCTCAACCAAGACCGCTTGGCCGGCCCCAGCGAGCCAATCGCCGCCGAGAACGCCCGCTTGAAACAATTTCTCATCGCTCACCTTTACACGCACGCTGTTATCACCGAAGACCGCGACCACTCGGTCGCATGCCTCGAACGCCTTTTCCATTTCTACTTCGGCAAGCGCGACTCCATGCCGCCCGATCACGAGGAACAAGCTCTCAACATCCCTCGCCACATCGTCGTCTGCGACTACATTGCCGGCATGACCGACCAATTTCTTCTCAAGCAATACCGCGATCATTTCGGCGCGGCTCCGCATTCCACTTCTGCTGGCAGCTGAACACTTGCGCCGTGGCCGTTCCAAACTCCATCATGGATGGTCACCTACGGAGCCTTTGATGGTCTCGCTTCGCAAAATCCTTCTGGTCGCGCTGCCGCTCATTTTCGCTGCCGTGGCGTCAGCGCAAATTCCCGGCATCACTTCTTCCTCGCCCGCCCAAGCGCAAACCAGCGCTCCATCCGCCGATCCTCTCGGCCGCGAGACTCCACGCGGAACGGTGATGGGTTTCCTGCGTGCCGCACAGGACGAAAACTATGCCGTAGCCGCTCAGTACTTTCAGCCGGCTCCCGGTCGCCGCCGTCTCACCGCGGACGAGGAGCAAGACCTCGCGGCACAACTTCTCGCCGTCATAAACCAAAAGATCCTGGCCTCTTCGCTCGATTCGCTTAGTCGCGAGGCGCAGGGACGCCTCGATGACGGCCTTCCGCCCAACCAGGAGCTTCTCACTGGTGTGCACGAGGGCTCCGGCTCCTTTTCCATTCAACTCATCCGGACCGACGACGATCACGGCGGCAAGATCTGGCTGATTTCCCGCAAAACTTTGGTCACCATTCCGGAAACCTACGATTCGCTGCAGTTCTCTGACCTGGAAAAGAAACTGCCGCCCACTCTCACCAAAAATCGGTTTCTGTATATGCCTCTGTGGCAGTGGCTGGCCATCCTGCTCGCGGTTCCCGTGGCCATCGGGATCGCGTGGCTGCTTTCCCTGATCCCGCGCTTCGCCCTCCGCTACTACCGCAAGAAAAATGCCGTTACGGACGTCTCGCCAGTCCGCCTATTTCACGTCGGACCCGGCACGCTTCTGCTCTCCGCGTTTATTCACTATGTTTTTGTTTTTCTGATTGGCGCTTCCATCGTTTATCGCCAGTATTACCGCCGAGTCCTATGGGTCTTTCTTGCCGTCGCCGCGTACTGGCTCCTCACCCGCATTACCCGCGACGTTTCCGAGCGCATCATTAGCCGCCTCACTGCCAGCGGCCGCATGGGCGAACGCTCGGTCGTTTCTTTAATGCGCCGGTTCCTGGAAGCTTTCGCCTTTATCATCATCGGCTTAATTGCTCTGAGTAGTCTCGGCGTCAACGTCACAGCCGCTCTCGCCGGCCTCGGTATCGGCGGCCTGGCCGTCGGCCTCGGCGCGCAGAAAACTTTTGAAAACCTGCTCGGAGGAATCTCCATTCTGACCGACAAGGCCTTGCAGATTGGCGACGCTTGCCGGATTGGCGATCAGCGCGGCACCGTCGAGGACATTGGTCTGCGCTCTACCCGGTTGCGCACCGAGGAGCGCACTGTGGTCACGATCCCCAACGGCACCGTTGCTGCTGCGGTCCTCGAAAATTTCCGCCAGCGCGACAAAATCCTGTTCCGTCAAACCGTTCGCCTTCGCTACGACCTCGTTCCTGACCACGTCCGGTATGCCCTCCAAGAGCTGCGCACTACGCTCAAACAGAACAATCGCGTGGAGGACTCTTCTTCCCGCGTCCGCCTGCTGCGTTTTGTAGATGCCGGCATGGACGTCGAAATTTACGCCTACCTCTTGGTCCGCGAGTATTCCGAGTTTCTTGTCCTGCAGGAAGAGTTGCTTCTCAGCATCGCCGATACGCTCGAACGCACCGGCGCGGGCGTGGCTTTCCCATCGGCAACCACGCTGATTACCAAAGAGGCGGGAATTGATCCTGAGAAAGAAAAGGCCGCCAAGGCCGCCATCGAAAATGCTCGCAAATCAGGCTCGGCCCCCGGCCAAATGCCTTCACCTTGAGTTTCCGGTCCTTAATTCGGAGATCGAGCGCCGGGACCCCGAGCGCCAGGTCGCACGCCAAGGTTCGTTAATTACTGACCGCCATCAAATGTATTGCACGCCGCGATGGACCCGCTCTCGAAACCCTTCTGAAACCATTGCATCCGCTGCGCCGACGATCCGTGCGTAAACGAGTCCGGCGAAACATGCCCGGTCGACATTTTCTGTAGTCGGTCGTCACCTACCGCCGCCGCCGCCCCTAACGCGGATTGCACGTCGCCCTGTTCCAGCAAATTCCGCTGCTGCGTCGAGTGTGCCCAAATCCCCGCCAAGCAGTCCGCTTGCAATTCCATCTTAACGGAAAGCTCATTGCGCATCCGAGGATTGCCCGACTGCAGACGCCGCACCATGTTTTCCACTCCGACAATCTTCTGCACGTGATGACCGATCTCGTGCGCCAGCACGTAAGCCTGCGCGAACTGTCCCGGTGCTCCGAATCGCTGGCTCAGCTCATCGTAAAAGCCCAAATCGATATAGACCTTCTCGTCGCCGGGACAATAGAACGGACCCGTCGCCGATTCCGCTCCCCCGCATCCTCCCGATTGCGTGGAGTTGCGGAACAACACCAGCTTGGCGTGCCGGTACGGCTTGCCTGCTTGTTGTGGCAATACTTGGTCCCAGGTTTTTTGTGTGTCGTCCAATACGAACGAAATGAACTGCACCGTCGGCTGCTCTTGCTGGTCCCGCGCCGGATTCGGCTCGCTCATCGCGGGAGAACTCGGCCCGCCCCCGCCTCCCAGCAGCGCAAAAAAGTTCTGCTTAAAGACCACACTTAACACGAGCAGGATCAGCGCTCCGCCGATTCCCAAGTGCATGCCGCCGAACTGAAATCCCCCGCCTCCGCCACCTTGATCGCGGCGATCCTCAACGTCCTGGCTGGTTCCGCCTGGTGTCCATTTCATGGAATTCTCCCTGCGGCACGATGCGGCAAATCGTACCACCTCTATGTTAGTCCCCGGTGAAATGCCGTCTGGTCGGGCGGGCATCTCAGATTTCAATTGCTGGCGGTTATTGCCTTCAGTCGCGCAGCTCTCTCGGCGTCCAGCAGTTCCAGGATCCTCTCCTTCGCGCCATCCAGTGTGCTGTCCATTACGTCAATATCATTGATCTTGGCCGCCAGTTCGCTAAGCCCCAGGCTCTTTTCCAGCCACATTGAAAAGTCGTTACTCTGCATTTCTCGTCGCGTCCTCGGCGCCACAAAATGCAGATAGAAACTCTCGCCGCTCATCTCTTGCACGCACTGCCGGAATTCCTCGAGCGTTCGCGCCGTGGATCTCAGCGGTACGGCCACCTCCATGCCCTCGCAAAAATAGAAGGGATTTTCCGCCGCCTCATCCGCCGCTTCCGGGCACGCCTCCAGGTACGCTCGTACGATCTCGCAAAAGGCTCCTCGCAAATCGCCGATGGTTTGGCAGTCTTTCATGTCCGCCGTCGCCAGGTGGCTTGCCAGATCTTCTCGCTTCAGCGAATTCCGGGCCCATTGCGCAAAGTCGTTCGCCAAATTGTCGGTCAGCGCCAATTGGTTTCTGATCGCCACGATGGTGTGATGGTATATAGATTCGTCCGAACACGTTTCCAGCCCTTGCGCCAACTCGCGCAGAGTACTCGCTGCCTGCCCGCCCATTCGCGACACATGCGCTAGCGTGTACGTTTCAAAGGGCGCTTCCGCTACCCTGTTCCCGCTCATGGCCGTACTTCCTCCTGCTCGTCTCCCGCAACAACCTCTCCCGCAACCACGATGTTTTCCTGCCTTTCTGGCGGTTCGATCCGTATGTCCGTCAAATCCGATAGCAGATTTGCGGCCCACCGAAAAACGTTGTGGTCTTTCACCGTCGTTCGCATGCGATGAATGCGCGCTGCCTGCTCGTCATCTGGCATCTCCAACGCGCGCAGGATCGCCGCCGCTACTTGCTGCACGTCGTAGGGGTTCACTTGCAGCGCATCCGTCAATTCCAGTGCCGCTCCGGCGAAGGTGCTCAATATCAGCACTCCGTGTTCGTCCTCGCGCGCAGCGACGAACTCCTTGGCTACCAGATTCATGCCGTCGTGCAGCGAACTAACCATGCAAACTGACGCGGCGCGATAGAAGCGCTCGATTTCTTGGTGCGAGTGATGCCGTCGCAACAGTACGATGGGCCTCCACTTGCCGGACTGGAACCGCGCGTTGATCCGTTCCGCCTCCGCCGTCACTTCGTCCAGAAATTGCTGATACCTCGGTATGTCCGTGCGGCTGGGCGCCCCGATCTGCACAAACGCGAATCTCCGCTGATATGCCGGGTTCATTTCGATGAACCGCTCGATGCTGCGGAACCGCTCCAGAATTCCTTTGGTGTAGTCCACGCGGTCCACGCCCACTCCCAGCAGCGAAGCCTCGATGCCCAATTCCTCGCATAGTCGCGCCCGCTCCTCGCCCGTACTTCTCCACTCTCGCGGCGGCTTTCCATTCGGGAACGCTACGCTAATCGGATAGGGACGCACTCGCGTCACGTGGCCCTGCCGGTTCACCGCGAACCGGTCCCATTCCGTTAGGGCTTCCAGCGCGCGATCCACCGTTTCTAAAAAATTGTTGCAGTGCGTCTGGGTGTGAAATCCGATCAAGTCCGCCCCCAACAGTCCATCCACCAGCTCTCTTTGCCACGGACAAATCCCAAAAACTTCCGGATTGGCCCACGGAATGTGCCAGAAAATCGCCACACGCGCATCCGGCCGCGCATCCTTCACCATCCTCGGCAGCAACGCAAAATGGTAGTCTTGCACCAGCACGATCGGCGCTTCCTGACCTGCCATTTCCTGCAGCACCGCATCTGCAAACTTTCGATTGGCCTGCTGATATTGGAGCCAATCCTCCGGCCGGAAAGTCGGCCGCGTGTGCGCGATATGACAAAGTGGCCACAATCCTTCGTTGGCGAAGCCTTCGTAGTAGCCCTTCACTTCTTCATGGGTCAGCCACACGCGTCGCAAGGTGTAGCTCGGCAGATCCGGCGGCACGCGCAACCGGTCCGTCTCATCTACCATTTCGCGGTCCGCGCTGCCCGACCCGTGCGCCACCCATGTTCCGTCCGTGGCCTCCAGCACCGGCTCCAGCGCGGTCACCAGGCCGCTTGCCGGCACCAGTACATCAATTCCTTTTTCACTTTTTACGTGCATATACGGCTCGCGGTTTGCCACCACGAACAGCGGTTTGCCCTTTAGCTTGCTCTGCAAACTGATCCGCAGCCGGTCCGCCGTCCAGACCGATGCCTGCTTTTCGCGCAGTTGCGCTTCTTCCGCCGCCGCCGCGCGCGCTGCACCCAAGTCCCGCGCTAAGTGTTTCACTTCCTTCTGAATCTGTTCGAACAACTCGCCTTGCGGCAGCGAAGATTCCGGCGTATCCGTTTCGCCGGCGCGCAGTTTCCTCAGCCATTGCGACGTTCGCTTCAGCGGATCAAGAAAAGTCCATCGCACCAGCAATAGCGCCAGGCCTGAAACCAGCAAGGTTTCCAGTAACGCGCTCAGCAGCGCATCACGCAGCGTCAGCAACACGCGCGAGTCAATGAAGCTCGCCTCGTAAATGATCAGTAGTGCTCCGGCCGCCTTGTCGGCCCGCTCCAGCGGCAACGCATACAGATACATCGGCGACTCTGCCACCTGCGTAAATTCTCCTCGCCCGGTGTCTGTTGCCACCACGGACCGCGCCAGTGCCGGCATTTGCTTGAAACTGTCGCCCAGCGTGGATGTCATCACGCTCACGCTGCCATTGGCTTCGTACACTGCGATGCCCTTCATGTGCTCGCGCTGCGCGAACCGATCGACCACACGCTGCATGGCCTTTTCTGAGTTGCGTTCGTTCTTTTCAAACAGCGGCTGGATACTCTCCTGCAGGCTTTCGGTCAGCAGTTCCGCTCGTCGGGACAAATCATTTCGAAGATTTCTTCTTTCTTTGCGGACTTGGTACGCGGCAAACAGCAGAGACACCAGTGCGACACTGGTGATTAAAGGCAGAACGAGTTTCAACGTCGTCCGCAAAGTTCTATCCTTTTGATTGAGGGCTCACTGGAAAGCCCCTTCGGAGCGCGGGCCGGGTTACTTGAAATCAGGAAAGGGGTTCGCTGCTGCGAATTTGCCCTTCTTCGTGGGATAGGCCGCGGTCCGTCCGCTTGAGTTTGGACACCTAGAGATTCAGGCCCCCGCGGCGTAGGCGTTCACGTGCCTGCGCTTTTCGTCCAGCGGCTGCCTGCCCTTCCTACCTTCGTCCTTCCTTCTGGCTCCGCTCTTTCCAAAGCGCCGCCGTAAATAGCGCCAGGAACACGGTCGCCAGCGTGAATCCGATCTGCAATCTCATTCTGGCCCCCAATTCGCTAGGTTTCAAGAACAGAAGCGGCAACTGTGATGCCGTTGCCTGCCCTTTCCCTACTTCCACTTCTAACACCAGCAGATTCTTACAGATAGTGGGAGATTCCTGTATTCACCTTAACCCTCGTGGTCGGCCAGAATTGCGCAAAAAATGCACCCGCTGAAACCTTCTGTACATGGAAACACCTGTACCTCGCTTCCCCTTAGAACAACGCGGGTTTGGGGTTAAAATGAGGAGAAAGGCTTCGCCATGGAAGTAAGCCAAAAATCTTTTTCCCGCAAAAAGCCGGATCAGCTGGTTTATCTCGAACTCGGTTCCGGCAATGGCGGTATGCTTCTCAGCATTTCCGAGGATGGTTTCCGTTTTCGCGCGGTTAGCGCGCTCCGCCCCAATGGCCTGATGCCCTTCGCATTTTCTTTTGACGGCAGCCACCGCCTGCAAGGCATCGGTGAAGTGGAATGGCTCGAGGACGACGGCAAAAGTGGCGGCATGCGCTTCGTCGAAGTGTCGCCAGATTTCCGCTCAGCTCTTGGCCAATGGCTGGCGCTCGATTCGCGCCACGCTCATTCCAGTCGTGAAGTGACGCCCACAGCAGCCGCTCCCCTTGATACTATGGAAAAGATCCGCGAGGAACTCCGCCGCGGCTATTCCTCACCGTCGGATGCCAAACCCCAGCGGAGGGACGCCCAAGCAGAACCACCCGCGGTTGCTCCTGCCAAACGCCAAGAGAAACCGGAAACGGAATCGCGGCTGCACCAGCCGAGAGCAGAGTCAACTGCCGATCCTGAGCGTTTGGAGCGCGCCGTTCCCGCAAGCAGCTCCGCCGAACCGAAACACCCGGCGACAGATTCAGACGGCATCACCGCTTCCAAAACAGTTTGGGAACACCACACGGCTGAGCAAACTCCTGTCCAAGCTGAGCGGCCAGGTAGCGATCGAAACCGAGCCCCGGAACCCCCACCTTTTTCCCCGCCGCCGTTCTCGCAGCGCGCTGAATCGGGATCGCGCGCACCGCTGGAAAATGCAAGCTCGGCGTTCCTGAAGAATACCGCGCCTGCTCCACCTGCCGCGCCCGTACGACCTACTCGAATTCCGCCTCCTGGAGCGCCGACGACCACCGACCTCCCGCAATCCATCGCGGACGCCCATGCGGCCACGGAGGCGTTGCGACGCCCATTCCGAACGGAATCCTCGCCGGGCCGTTCGGCTCGTCCATACATTCCTCCAGTGGATGAATCTTTTGAGGCCGCCTGGGAGCGCGCCAAACTCACCGCTCCTCCGGAGTCACCGCACCTGAGCCGCGCGGCAGCGGGTTCGATCATCGGCATTGCCTTGGCCGTGATCCTCGGTGCGCTGGCGTTCAATTTTCGCCAGGACATCGGAGAACTGATCATTGATGTGGGGCGCAGGGTTTCGGGTGAGAACCATGCCGCCGCGCCGGCTACCCGGCCCGCCGACAACCCGCAAACGCAAAACCCCTCGGAGCCCGCTGCATCCGATCGGTCGCTTGCTCAGAGCAAGCCGGAAAATGCCGCTGAAACACCAAGTCTGCCGGCGCAAACCGCGGGCAAGGCCAACGGTTCTGCGGATCCGCGAGGAACAGACTCCACAACTTCGCATGACACGCCGGCTGGCGCTACGCACGAAGCTGCTTTCTCCGCAACGCATAACACGACTGCGAACCCCCGGAGCACGCCGACGAGGGGAGCGACGAACCCTTCTTCAACCGGTGCAGCAGGTTCAGCAACCTCCCAGAGTCCGGCGGTGAGTACGGTGAATCCCGTGATCGGCAGCGAGCCCGGAAGCGGGCAGGACGAATTCAACGCGGCGCGCGAACTATTGCGCGGCGACCACCGTCAGCGTGATTTGTCGAGAGCGGTGGACCTCTTGTGGGCCGGAGTGCGCAAGGGTTACGTGCCGGCCGAAGTTACGCTGGCGGATTTGTACCGCCGGGGCGATGGCGTCGAGAAAAATTGCGATCAGGCACAAGTGTTGCTGGTCGCAGCGTCGAAAAAGGGAAGTCCCGAAGCGCGGCACTTGCTTGAGCTGATGGCCGAAGAAGGCTGCACCGAATAAATCTCTGTTCGCTCGGAACCTCAACATGGGTTCCTTCAAAAGCCCTGGTCGAAATTCCCGCCTACTCCATTGACAAATGTTCGCGAGGACTCGATTAGGGCGATGCTCCGGAATCCCTGGCGAGAACTGCTTTGCGCGTGCCGTTGAGCAAATGGGAAAGAAATGTCTTTGGCACCTCGCGGATGATGGGGTTCACGATCCACGCGAAAACCAAGGGCACGGTCCGGCTGAGTTCGATCGCTTCGACTTGGATGTAAGTCCCGTCTGATTTTTCTTCGATGTGCCACCAAGTGCAAAGCTGCCAGAGATAGCCGCGCGAGTCGGCGGGCGCCAGTTCGCGTTCTTCGGGCTTGCCGAAATTTTCGACATCAGCAACCCGCGTGGAGCAAGCGCGAATCTCGGTTTGCGTCGCCGTATAGTCAATTGTGGTCGAAGCAAAATTCACGTTGAACACCGCGGTGACAATGGTCTTGCTGTAGAACTGCAGAAAAACATTGCGGGTGCCGCCCTGCTCTGAAATGAGCCGGGACTGACGGACGTCGGGGTAGTAGACAATCTTTTGGCGCTCGTAGTCGTCCAAAATGGCTTTGGTTTGTGGAAGCGTCACGCCCGGGAGAAACGCGGCTCCGATCCAGTGGTGGATGAGTCCTCCGGGAACAGAAATTTTCTTGCCGTCGTCGAGCGTGCGAAGCTGCTCGAGATAAAATTCGCCGCGGCGAAGCTGCGCATCAATTTCCGCGCGTCGTTCGGGCGTGAAGCGAGTGAAGTAAAGGAAGCGTCCAGATTGTCGGTCGGAGTCCATGCGGGCTTCGGTGAGGGTGCGGTAGCGTTGGTAGGCGGCCAACGTCTCGGGCTTGGGCTGGTGAGCCAATGCTGCAGGCGGCATGCCAAGAGCGACGGCGAGCAGGGCGGAGAGGGCGGCGCGGAGTCGGGAGCGGTGCACGGGCTTTTTGAGTTGACCTGTTCCTGGAATTGGATGAGCCAAGGCGGAAAGAAAGTACAACTTGCCTAGCGATAGACGCAAAGGCGAGCTTGCCGGACGCAGGGATTCCCTCGGTCGGGCGACTATCTTAGCTTTTATAAGTACCGAAGTTATAGCAGGTTAGGGGGAGTCAGATTTCCCTCGTATGGATTACAGCCCGTGCGCGGCGAAAGAGTCGAGGGAGAGTGGGGGTGCCCGTCGCGTCGCAGTCGGTGCAAAGAAATCGGCCCCTAAGACCAGGTGGTTTCTTGACTTGAGAGAACACCCACCCAATAATGGATAGACATGAACGTGGACGCCGGAGGTAGAGAGGCGATGTTCCTGGATGTGAAGGAACTGGCAGTCCGCAAGCTGAATATCCGGAAGAGCTACGGCCCGGGCAGCATTGATTACCATACGGCGGATTTGAAGCAGACATCTCCGCTGGATGTGGTGGCCACGGCGGAGCTGATTGACGGGCAGATCCGGATCACCGGGCACCTGGAAACGAAAATTGAGCTGCAGTGCGCCAGGTGTCTCGATGCAGTGGTCGAGGATGTACACCGCCAGTTCGACCTGTTTTACAGCCCGTTGCCCAAAGACACCAAGCCGGAAGAAGAGCGGCTGAAGGATTTGGACGCGGAGATTGCGTTTTATAAGGGGGATGGGCTGTTCCTGGCGGATGTGCTGAGCGAACAGGTGCTGCTCTCAGTTCCCATGAAAGTGATCTGCCGGAGCGATTGCCGCGGTTTGTGCGCGACCTGCGGGGTGAATTTGAACCATGAAGAGTGCCGGTGCGAGACTCATGCCATGGACCCACGGCTGGCTCCGCTGGCGCGGTTGAAGCAGGACTGGCTCAAGAAACAGTAAAATCGGCCCGTAATTGAAGTTTTGCGTGGTTAGGTGTGTGAACACGGAGGAAGCACCAAGCGGCCGGAACGAGATGCAGTGCTCAGGAGTCGAAGGTTTAGCAGTGCAAAAGACAGGGCGCCTCGGCGCCGGATAGTTGAAGAAGAAGGAGAAGTACGATGCCAAATCCAAAGAGACGCCATTCCAAACGGCGGACCAGCACCCGGCGGGCGCACGATCACCTCGCCAAACCGGCGTTGGGCAAGTGCCCTCATTGCCATGAAATGAAGCAGCCACACCAGGCTTGCCCGCATTGCGGCTACTACAAAGGTAAAGCGGTCAAAGAGGCTACGGCCTAGGCTCCCGGCGTTCGCACGCACTCCGGTCCCTTGTTTGCTCAGGGTCTTGCAGGATCGACTTACCATGTCGGCATCTTATGAAACAAACCCTGAAAGCCTGAAATCGGACGGCAGTAAGACTCCATGATTACAATTGCCGTGGATGCGATGGGAGGGGACAATGCGCCCCGTCCCGAAGTTGAAGGAAGTGTGCTGGCCGCACGCGAACTAGGGGTTCGCGTATTGCTGGTAGGCCAAGCCAATTCTGTCAAGGCGGAGTTAGCGAAGCAGGATTGGCGCGGGCTGCCGATCGAGCTTGTGGCTGCCAGCGAGGTGATCACCATGACCGATCACCCCGCGCAGGCTTTCCGGCGAAAGAAGGACAGTTCCGTGCACGTGGCGGCTCGCCTGGTACGCGAAGCGAAAGCGCACGGACTGGTCAGCGCCGGGAATACCGGCGCGGTGATGACCGTGGCGCGGTTTCTGCTGGGGACGCTGGAATCGGTCGATCGGGTGGCGCTGGCCGCACCGTTCCCGAACGCCAAAGCTGGTGTCAGCGTGATGCTGGATGTCGGCGCGAATGTGGATTCCCGGCCGGAACACCTGGTGCAGTTCGCGGTCATGGGAGAGATGTATTATCGCGCTACATTTGGCCACCGCCGGCCGCGTGTGGGGCTGCTTTCGATCGGGGAGGAAGAGAGTAAGGGCAATGAGCTGACCCGTGAAGTGCACGAGCGGCTGAAGAAGGCGCACTTGCACTATATCGGAAACGTGGAAGGCGGAGACCTATTTTCTGGCGCGGTGGACGTAATTGTTTGCGACGGGTTTGTGGGAAATATTGCGCTGAAGATTTGCGAAGGCCTGGCGGTGCAAATTTTCGGATTGTTGCGGAAGTCGTTGAAAAGTTCTCTGGTGTCCCAGTTCGGCGCGATGCTTTCGCAGGGCGCGTTCAAGGGATTGAAGAAGACGATTGACTACACGGAGTATGGCGGCGCGCCGCTGTTGGGAGTGCGCGGCGTGTGCGTGATCGGGCATGGGCGTTCGAATGCGAACGCGGTGAAAAATGCGATTCGCGTGGCGGCGGGCCTGGCAAAGTCACGCATGAATGAAAAGATCGAGGAGGAGCTGTCGCTGGTGACGGAGCGCGTGTAGCGATAGAGGCGCAGCCGCGGCAACGAGAAACGTATGGGAAAAGTGGCGTTTGTTTTTCCTGGGCAGGCTTCGCAATACCCGGGAATGGGAAAAGAGCTGGCGGAAAAGTACGCCGTGGCGCGCGCTGTTTTTGACGAAGCGGACAAGGCGCTGGGGTTTTCCATTTCGAAGATGTGTTTTGAAGGCACGGAAGAAGACCTGAAGCAGACCGCCAACACGCAACCGGCGATTTTGGCCTGTTCGGTGGCGGCGTTTCGGGTGGCTGCGGAAAAAGGCCTACAGCCGGATTTTGTGGCAGGTCACAGCCTCGGCGAATATTCGGCGCTGGTGGCCGCCGGCGGGATGAAGTTTGCCGATGCGGTGCAGGTAGTGCGGAAGCGGGGACAATACATGCAGGATGCCGTGCCGGTCGGTGTCGGAGCGATGGCGGCGATTCTGGGATTGTCGCCTGCCGTGGCGGCTGATGCGTGCAAGCGCGCGGCGGAGAACGAGGTGTGCACGCCGGCGAACCTGAACTCGCCGGAGCAAACTGTGATTTCGGGTCACGCGAGCGCGGTGAAGCGTGCCGTGGAAATCGCATCGCAGCTGGGCGCCAAGCGCGCCGTGATTTTGCCGGTGTCGGCGCCGTTCCATTGCGCGTTGATGATGCCGGCGCAGGAAAAACTGGCCAAGGATCTGGAGAACACCGCCTTTTCGGATTTGAGCGTGCCGCTAGTGACCAACGTGGATGCGGACACGGAAACCAAGGGCAGCGAAGCAAAGGATGCGCTGGTGCGTCAGGTTTCCATGCCAGTACGGTGGGAAGAGTCGGTGCGGGCGTTGATTGACGAGGGCGTGAACACCTTTGTCGAAGTTGGGCCGGGACGCGTGCTGACGGGTCTATTGCGGCAGATTGAGAGGTCGGTGGCGGCTCTGAACATCGAAGATGAAAAGAGCTTGGCTACGACGCTGGACAAGATTGCCGGTGCCAAATCGGACGCAGCGTAAGGGATGGTTGTGGTACTGGGTGGCGAGAGAATGTTCAGTCTGAAGGACAAAGTGGCGGTGGTGACGGGAGCGTCGCAGGGAATTGGGCGTGACACGGCGCTGGCCTTGGCGCAGGCAGGCGCGAAAGTTGTTGTTGCGGCTCGCAACGAAGAAAAACTGGCCGCGTTGGTGAACGATATTGCGACGTCGGGTGGGGAAGCGTTCGCGGTAAAGATGGACGTGGCGGAAGCCGAACAAGTGAAAGCTGGTTTCAAGCAGGTGGTCGAGAAATTTGGGCGGTTGGATATTCTGGTGAACAACGCCGCGGTAACGCGCGATGGCCTGGCCATGCGCATGAAAAAGGAAGATTGGGAAACGGTGCTGCAGACGAATTTGACCGGCGCACACTTGTGCATCCAGCAGGCACTGCCCACGATGATGAAAGCGCGTGCCGGGCGAATTATCAATATTTCGTCGGTGGTGGCGCAGAGCGGGAATGCCGGCCAGGCGAATTATGTGGCGGCCAAAGCGGGATTGATCGGTCTGACCAAGGCGATTGCGATTGAGATTGCTTCGCGCGGGATCACAGTAAATGCGGTTGCGCCGGGATTCATTCTGACTCCGATGACCGATGTTTTGCCGGACAAAGTGAAGGAAGAATTGAAGACCCGGATCCCACTCGGGCGGATGGGCTCGGCACGAGATGTTGCGGCGGCGATAGTGTTTTTGGCCAGCGATGAAGCGGGCTACATTACCGGTCATGTGTTGAACGTAAACGGCGGAATGCATCTGGCATAGAAACTGAAATGAGCAAATTCCGTGAAACGCCCGCCTGGGAGCAGCTGAAAAATATCTCGTCGAAGACTTTCCCGTTAACGGCGAAACCATTCCTAGCGTCGGCGAACAAGTGAACCGTATGGCGCTCGATGAAGCATTCCCGCAAGGGCCTAGCCGGTGAGTTCTTGGATTGGGCGTCAGTAATGGAACTGAGTCGACTGCTCGGCAGTGTGAAGCTGGAAAGTTGACCTTGCGGTGGGGCGTGCATAGAATGGGCAGGTTGCCCAAAGCGGTAAAAATCGAGGATTTTGGCGCGGTTCAAGAGGCGCCAGGTTTAGCAAGCACAAACAAGTCCCGACCCGGTCGGGACGGAGGAATGCGAATGGCCAGCGTAGAAGAACGCGTAAAACAGATTATCGTCGAACAGCTTGGCGTGGACGAGGCGGAGGTGACTCCGACAGCGTCGTTCGTAGACGACCTGGGCGCGGACTCGCTGGACCAGGTGGAACTGGTGATGGCGTTCGAGGAAGCGTTTGGCATCGAAGTGCCGGATGAGGACGCGGAAAAGATGACCACGGTGAAGGACGCCGTTGAGTACATTGATAAGCACGCGAAATCCAAGTAAGCCGGCGCGGGTAGCGCGGCATCTCACATACACAGGGCTTCAGGGTTTGCATTGGCAAACCCTGAGCGAGATAGGAGCGGGAAAACCGTGACTCGCCGGGTCGTTGTTACGGGAGTTGGGCTGGTCTGTGCGCTGGGCATCGGCACAGACGAAACGTGGAAGAACCTGCTGGCCGGGGTCAGTGGCATCGGTCCCATCACGCATTTTGACACCGCCAATTTCGATTGCAAGATTGCCGGCGAAGTGAAGAACTTCGACCCGTTCCAGTGGATTGAGAAAAAAGAACTGAAGAAAATGGGACGGTTCATCCAGATCGCGCTGGCCGGAGCGGATGCCGCGGTCAAGCATGCGCAATGGAAGCCGGAACAGTCGAATTTGGAAGAGGTAGGCGTCTACGTCTCGTCGGGCATCGGCGGGTTCGACATCATCGAACGCGAGCACGGCAAACTACTGTTCGGCGGACCCAACAAGATTTCGCCTTTCTTTATTCCTTCGGCGATTGTGAACCTGGCGAGCGGTCACATTTCGATTCGTTACGGAGCGAAAGGGCCGAATTCGGCGACAGCGACGGCTTGCTCGGCTTCGGCCCATGCCATTGGAGATTCGTTCAAGATTATCGAGCGTGGCGCCGCGGACATGATGATCTGCGGCGGCACCGAAGCGACCATCACGCCGATGGGTGTGGGCGGATTTGCTTCCATGAGAGCGCTTTCCACCCGCAATGATGATCCGGCCACGTCCAGCCGGCCCTTCGACGCCGATCGCGACGGCTTCATCATCGGAGAGGGCGCGGGCATCCTGATTCTCGAGTCGCTGGAGCATGCGAGCAAACGCAATGCTCCGATTCTTGCCGAGATAGTCGGCTACGGTATGTCCGGCGATGCGTATCACATCACGCAACCGGTGGAGAATGGCGACGGTGCGTTTCGCGTGATGCGCGCGGCGCTTAAAGACGCGAAACTTTCCGCAGACGACATTGGTTACGTAAACGCTCACGGAACTTCGACGCCGATCGGCGACATTATCGAGACGACCGCGATGAAGCGGCTGTTTGGCGAACGCGCGATGAACAAAAAACTGCCGGTCAGCTCGACGAAGTCCATGACTGGACATTTGCTGGGTGGCGCGGGCGGCCTGGAAGCTGGAATCAGCGTGTTGGCGTTGCGTGATCAGATCTTGCCGCCGACCATCAATCAGTTTCATCCCGATCCGCAATGTGATTTGGACTATGTTCCGAACGTGGCGCGAAAAGCGACCGTGGACTACGCGCTGTCGAATTCGTTCGGCTTTGGCGGAACCAATGCTGCGCTGATTTTCAAGCGCTGGACCGGTAAGTAGCAGACGAGAGTCTGAGCCGCCGCGAGGCGAGGCCGGCACGGATGCCGGCGCTACGGATTTCAGCCGTATCGCAAGGAAAGCTCCCGTGAAAATTATCGTGTGCATCAAGCAGGTGCCGGCCAAAGACGCGCCGCTGGCCATTGCCGGAAACTGGATCACGGAATCCGACATAGGTTTTGAAATGAATGAGCCGGACAGCTTCGCACTCGAGGAAGCGCTGCGGCTCAAAGAGAAGCACGGCGGAGAAGTGGTTGCGCTTTCCATGGGACCGGAGCGCGTAAAGCAAACGATCAAGGAAGCGTTGGCCAAGGGGGCGGATCGCGGCATTCACATCACGGACGACCAGTTCGCGAAACTTGACCCGCTCGGCGCGGCAGGTGCGTTGGCCGCGGCAGCAAAAAATGAAACTGCCGATTTGATATTGACCGGCCTGCAGAGCGACGATCAAGGATTCGGCCAGACGGGCGTGTTGTTGGCCGCACTCCTTGACCGCCCGCACGCGACGATCATCATGGCGATTGAAGCGTGCGAGGGAAAGTTGAAGCTGAAGCGCGAACTGGAAGCCGGATGGTTCCAGTGGATTGAGTGCCCGCTACCCGCCGTGCTCTCTATTCAGTCGGGCATCAACAAAGTGCGCTACGCAACGCTGAAGGGCATCATGGCTGCGAAGAAGAAGGAAATCGTGACCGTCACCCGTGAATCGCTCGGCGCACAGACCGAACCGACACAGAAGGTTGAGAGGATTTACGTGCCGGTGAAAACGAAAAAGACGGAATTTCTGTCTGGTCCGCCAAAAGAAGTAGCCGCCAAGCTGGTGGAAAAATTGAGGTTTGAAGCGAGGGTGATCTGACCATGAAAATCCTCGTCATCACCGAGCAGCGGCAGGGGAAGTGGAACAACACCAGTTTCGAGACTCTTGCGGCGGCGCAGCAAATTTCGGCGGCGGCTTCGGGCTCAGTCAGTGCGGTGGTCGTGGGTAAGGGCTTGGACGCGCTGGCGGCTGAACTCGCCGCGAAAAACGTGGCTGAGGTTCTGCAGGTCGAGCATGATTTGCTGGAGAGCTACACGCCCGACGGGTTCTGCGCGGCGTTGAAGCAGGTGGTGGAATCAAACAAGCCGGAGCTGGTTCTTTTTCCGCACACCTATCAGGTGCGCGATTTTGCGCCCAAACTCGCTGCCATGCTCGGCAAGGGCATGATCGGCGACTGCATCGGCTATCGCAACGAAGGCGGCAAGCTCGTCTTCGTCCGTCAAATGTTTCAGGGGAAAACCGCGGCGGACGTTTCGTTTGTTGGCCCCGGACCCTGGTTCGCTTCATTCCAGTCAGGTGCGTTTAGGGCCGACCAGGTCGCCGCAGCCGATAGTGGTGCAAAGCCGATCTGCAAGATCAGCGTCGATCTCCAGCCGGAACAAATTCGCACCAAGCCGCTGGAACTCTTCAAGGAAGCCAAGTCCGCGGTTGACCTCACGCAAGCTCCATTGATCGTCGCCATCGGCCGCGGCATCAAGGCTCCGGAAAACATTCCGCAAGCGGAAGCCGTCGCCAAGGCCATGGGCGCAGAAATCGCCGCATCGCGACCGATTTGCGACGAAGGTTGGCTCCCCATGGAGCGCCAGATCGGCAGCTCCGGCCAGACCGTCGCCCCCAAACTCTATCTCGCATTGGGCATCAGTGGCGCCATTCAGCATGTTGTCGGAATGAAGGGCGCGCGCACCATCGTCGCCATCAACAAAGACCAGAACGCGCCGATCTTCGAGATCGCGGACTATGGTGTCGTCGGCGATATCTTCGAAATCATGCCCGCGCTGACCGAAGAGCTCCATAAGGCGAAGTAGCTTGACCATCCAGCGCGAACAACTCGAAGTCGATGTGCTGATCGTTGGCGCGGGCCCCGCAGGGTTGAGCTGTGCGCTGCATCTGGCCAACCTAATCAAGAAACACAAAGAATCTGGCGCCCAGCCCGAACTCTCCGCGGAAAATATCTACGTACTCGAAAAAGGCCGCGAAATCGGAGCGCACCAGCTTTCCGGGGCTATCATGAATCCGAAAGCCTTGGCCGAGCTGGTCCCCGATTTCGAGAAGTCCGCTCCACTCGACACGCCAGTCACCGATTCTGCTGCTCTGTTTTTCACGCAGAATTCCTCGTTCCGCTTTCCCGTCACACCGCCGCCCTTTCAGAACAAAGGCAACTATGTTATTTCCCTGAGTAAACTTGTGAAGTGGCTCGGCGGTCTCGTTGAATCCGCCGGCGTAAATTTGTTCAAGGAATTCGGCGGCGCTGAACTGGTCTACCACGAAAACGGAGCCGTCGCGGGTGTCATCACCGAAGACAAGGGCCTCGACAAGAACGGCAAGCCCAAGGACAACTACACTCCCGGTTACGAACTCCGCGCCAAAATCACCGTTCTCGCCGAAGGAACGCGTGGTTCGCTCAGCAAGAAGCTCGTCGCCGAGAAAAAACTCGACAACCTCAACCCGCAAAGTTACGGCATCGGTATTAAGGAGCTCTGGGAAATCCAGCCCGGCCGCGTCCAGCCGGGCTATGTGGCGCACACGCTCGGCTGGCCCGTCTCAACCGACATGTACGGCGGCGGCTGGATTTACGGCCTCTCCAACCATCGCCTCTCCATCGGTCTGGTGCTCGCTCTCGAATACGCCGACCCGCAATTCGATCCGCACGCCGCTTTTCAAAAGTGGAAGACCCACCCGCACCTGAAAAGAATTCTCGAAGGCGGGAAACTGGTCCGCTACGGCGCCAAATCGCTGCCCTACGGCGGCTGGTACGCTATGCCGCGCAACACGGTTGACGGCGCTCTCATTATCGGCGATTCCGGCAGCTTCCTCGATTCGCAGCGCCTCAAAGGTATTCATCTGGCCATGAAGAGCGGCATGCTCGCAGCCGAAACGATTTTCGAATCGCTAAAGACCGGCGACGCCACCGCCAAAACTCTGGGCGGCTTCCAGCGACGCGTCGAGCAGAGCTACATTAAGGACGAACTCTGGAAAGTCCGCAACTTCCACCAGTCTTTCCAGCACGGCATGATGCGCGGTTTCGTCCACACCGCATTCCAGCAAATCACCGGCGGCCGCGGCCTGATTGATCCTATGCGCGCCGAAGCAGGCTACCAGCACTACCAGAAACTCGCGTCTTCCGCGGCAGCGCCGCTCAATCCCGAAGACCGCTTCACAGGCGACGGCAAGCTCACGTTCGACCGCCTCACCGACGTCTACCACTCTGGAACTCGCCACAACGACGACCAGCCATGCCACCTCCACATCCTCGATTCAAATATCTGCGTTACGAAATGCGTGGAGGAATACGGCAACCCCTGCCAGTATTTTTGTCCCGCCGCCGTTTACGAAATGGCTAAGGAGTCGAGCGGCGCGCTGAAGCTAAAGATCAATTTTCCGAACTGCGTGCACTGCAAAACCTGCGACATCGCCGATCCGTACCAGATCATCGATTGGGTAGTTCCCGAAGGCGGCGGCGGCCCCAATTACGAAGGCATGTAGCCCGCACGGCGCGACCACGCTGCGCAAAGGCAACCCCACAAAAGCAAAAGCCCCGGCCATTGGCAAGGCTATTCGCTTCCCAAACGTTCAGCGTCTCGGTTCAATTCGGCAGTAGTCCGTATACGTCGACTCCGCCGCGGGTAGTCGGCGAATTGGTGGTGGTGTCATTTCCGCGTGTAGGCACGTACACCTTGCCGTTGGCTACAGTCGGCAGGGTGAATTTCACCGCATTGCCGGCGGTGTTCCCAATTCCTTGCGAGCTATTCCACAGCTCATTCGATAAATTTGTCGCATCGTAAGCATGCAAAACCGCCGGTCCGGCACTGGACGGACCAGCATTGCTGGTCCCGAAGCTGCTGAAGTCGATCGTCCAGACAATTCCGTTGCTCGATCCACTGGAGGAAATCGATGGTGTTGCCCCGAACTTTGCATAGCTCGTAGGCGATTGCGATGTAGGCGTCGTATTGAACTGACTTGTGCTGGTATTGAGCGCGTACGCCTTCAGGGGCGTCCCAAATCCTGAAACATATAGCGTGTTTTGCCAAAATGCCGGCGTCGAGAAAATCCCTTTTCCGATATCAAACGATTGCACGACGTTATCTCCGCCGGAAGCTCCTTGTTGATATCCGCCCAAACTATCGCGGTTCATGACGTACATCGTCCCCACGAATCCGCTGCCCTTGCCTCCTCCAACCAGGATGCGCGGAACCGAAGAGGAAGGCAGGTCTATGAGTACCACGGCTCCGCCCGATCCAAGATCCAGGTCGTTTGCGTCTAGCGTCGCTTGCACCGCCGACGTGAACGAGCTTGCAATTCCAAGCGAACTTGACAGCTTCAAGACGCTGTCGCCAAAATCCGTAGTTCCGTTAAAGTTGCCGTTCCCTGTAATCACATAGAGATTCCCGCTTGAATCAACCGCGGGCGCTCCACCGCCCATCCATATCCCGCCCTGTCTGCCATTCGGCGAACTATTGAAAGTCGAAACGCGAGCCAGAGTCGATGCACTAAAGCCCATGACCCATCCATGGTAGGGCGGCTGGTCCCCGTGCGAACCCCAGACCACATAGACAACGCCGCCATTCAGCGCCAGTGCCGCCCGCTGGTTCTCGCGCAATGGACAGAAAGGAACTTGTCCGCTCGAGCTGGTGCATGAGGAGCTCGAATCGCCGGTATCCCCGGTGCCCGCGACGGTAATCGAATCCGTTAGATTTATGGGCCCGCCGAATTTCTCGCTGCCGTCAGCCAAGCTCAAAGCATGCAGTCTCTGGTGGTACAAGCCAGTGCTGTCCTTGGTTTTTGCAACCAGATAGACCGTGTTGGAGGAAGGATCAATCACCGGCGTTCCCAGAATTCCGATGTCTGGGTAAATGTCTCCGCTGCCCACATCCGAAAAACTTCCAAAGGTCTCCCCGCTCGGGATGAGCGTCTTCGACCAGTAAGTTGTGCACGGGCTTTTGTCCGCATCGAACGCGTACACCGTATCGCGCATGCTGACCGCGACAATCACGTTATGCGTCCCGCCGCCGATGCTTACCTTGGGTATCCACAACGGCTGGGCATACATCGTGCCGTCTGTCGCGCACGAAAACAGTTTGCCAAACGTGCTGGTGGTCACGTTTGAAGGAGTCAGCGCATATTCCTTCTGGTTCGTTCCGTCGCGCGAAGGGTTGTTGTGATAGGTCAGCACTCCGGACAGATCCGTCACCCCGATCGTTGCCGTTGCCGTCTTGGTGTTGTCTCCAACCGCTGTGGCTGTAATCGTCACCACACCCGCTGCGCTGGGAGCCGTAAACGTCACCGCATTTCCTGATGTGCTGCTCGACGCAGAGAATGCGCCGCCGCTCGTCGAGCCTGTCGATGTGAACGACCAGTTCACTCCCTGATTGGCCGTGTCATTTGTAAGCGTCGCAGTGATGGGAAGCGTCTGCGACCTGGTCAGTCCGCCACGCTTCGGACTCACCGAAACCGTGATGCTTGACCCTCCGCCCGAAGAAGGTGTGGTCGCCGATACTATGTTCGAATACGCGCCGAGGTTCCCCGCCGCGTCGTTGGCGCGCACTCGATAGCGGTAAGCCGTCGAAGCCGTCAGCCCAGTGTTGGTAAACGTCGTGGCTCCGCTCGTCGTCCCGATCTGCGCAAATGAGGTGCAGCTTGCTCCCGTGCAGCGCTCGATGCGGTAACCGCTTACCCCAACGTTGTCGGTCGAAGCCGTCCAACTCAATCCGATCTGTGTGCTGGACGAAGCCGTGGCCGCAAGACCGCCGGGCGCTGTCGGCGCCTGCGTGTCGGTTCCGGCGCTCGTTGTCGCGGTAGCGATAATCGAATACCCGCTCAAGTTTCCCGCCGCGTCGCTGGCGCGCACTCGATAACGGTACGCGGTCGAAGCTGTCAGCCCAGTGTTGGTGAACGTGGTCGCGCCGGTGGTTGTTCCAATCTGCGCAAAAGACGTGCAGGCGGTCCCCGTGCAGCGCTCGATGCGGTAACCGCTTACCCCAACGTTGTCGGTCGAAGCCGTCCAACTGAGCCCGATCTGTGTGCTGGACGAAGCCGTGGCCGTAAGACCGCCGGGCGCTGTCGGCGCCTGCGTGTCGGTTCCGGCGCTCGTTGTCGCGGTAGCGATAATCGAATACCCGCTCAAGTTTCCCGCTGCGTCGTTGGCCCGCACTCGATAGCGGTAAGCGGTCGAAGCTGTCAGCCCAGTGTTGGTAAACGTCGTGGCTCCGCTCGTCGTCCCGATCTGCGCAAATGAGGTGCAGCTTGCTCCCGTGCAGCGCTCGATGCGGTAACCGGTCACCCCAACGTTGTCGGTCGAAGCCGT
>Ga0157376_10000051_pt1 | contig 102604 bp, 101 predicted proteins | sample M45metaG_FD_121801 | JGI IMG/M metagenome (GOLD analysis project Ga0157376, IMG submission 121801) | Miscanthus rhizosphere microbial communities from Kellogg Biological Station, Michigan, USA - M4-5 metaG | ecosystem: Host-associated > Plants > Roots > Rhizosphere > Soil | place: USA...
CACGATTCCGATCAAACCATCCAGGAGGCTAACGCTGCGGGAGCCCACGGCTTCCTCTCTAAAGGTAAAGATGCTCAAGACCTATTGCGAGTGATACGAGAGATCCTCAACGCGAAAGTCCTACCCGCGTCGGCCGCCGCCAATTGATGGGACGCGAGACCTCCACCTGTGCTTGCCTGTGTCCTGATTAACGCGAACCGAACAAGTTAAATTTGCGTGTCGAAAGGGCACTTTCGCTCTAGCCTATCCCCTATCCCGTCAGTGCGTTGACGGGCGAAGCATAAGTGGCAATACTGGCCGCGCATTCGCAACGCTCACGCAGCTTATGACTTTATTCAATCTTGCCGATCACTTTGTGGACCGTAACATTCGGGAAGGGCGCGCGTCGAAAATCGCGATTCGATGCGGTGAATCCGCTCGCACCTACGGCCAGGTGGCTGCCGACGTAAATCGCATTGGCAACTCGCTCTTGAATTTAGGTCTCACGCAAGGGCAAAGAGTCTTGCTATTGTTGCCGGACTGCCCAGAGTTCGCTGCCGCGTACTTTGGTGTCATCAAGGCTGGAGCCGTCGCGATACCAACGAACACCGCCGCTCGAGCATCCGACTACGATTACTTCCTGCGGGAAAGCGAAGCTCGGATCCTCATCGCTCATTCGACCATCTTCAACCAAGTAGCACCGATATTGAACTCCCAGCCGTATCTTCAGGATGTCATCGTCGTAGGCGAACCTCAGCAGAGCTATTTGCACTGGGATAGGTTGCTTGCCGAACACTCGGTCGAACTCTCCGCGGCAAGCACAAGCGAGGAGGACACCGCGTTTTGGCTCTGGACGTCAGGCAGCACTGGGCGCCCCAAGGCCGCGGTCCATCTGCATCGCGATTGGCTTTGTTGCTGCCGAAGTTATGCTTCCGGAGTTCTCGGAATCAGCCCCGATGACATAACCTTTTCATCGTCGAAACTCTCCCACGCGTACGGATTGGGAAATGGACTGATGTTTCCCTTTCACGCCGGTGCCACTACGGTATTGTTTCCGGACAAAGTACAAGCAGCGGCGGTATTGGAGATTGCTCAGCGCTTTCGTCCAACTCTATTTTTCTCGACTCCAACTCTGTATGCGCTAATGCTTCAGGAAGTTGAACACGAATTGTGCTGTTTGGATAGCATCCGGCTCGCAGTTTCAGCGGCCGAACCGCTGCCCCTAGAAATCTTTCGCAGGTGGCATCGCAGATTCGGAATGGAAATTTTGGACGGCATCGGCTCCACGGAAGCACTTCATATTTATTTGTCGTCGCGACCTGGCCGCGTCACGCCTGGCAGCACGGGTACAGCGGTTCCAGGTTACGCGCTGCGTATTGTCGATTCAGATGGCAGCGAAGTGCCGGTCGGGACGATTGGCGATCTGTTGGTCGCAGGAGACAGTATCTCGCCTTGCTATTGGAACCGGCACGAACTGACATGCGAGCGCATGCGAGGCAAATGGTTCTTTACGGGCGACAAGTATCGCGTGGATGCCGACGGCTACTACTGGTATGCGGGCCGTTCCGACGACATGTTTCGGGTTTCAGGCCAATGGGTCTCGCCTACGGAAGTCGAGAGTGCGCTGATTGAGCACAACTGCGTTTTGGAAGCAGCCGTCGTGCCTTATCGGGAGGACACTGAGCTTCACACGCCAAAAGCGTTCGTCGTACTTCGCAGAAACATCGCTGCGACTTCTGAGCTCGCCCGGGAGCTGCAAGACCTCGTCAAAAACCGCATCGCGCCATACAAGTACCCTCGCCGAATTGAATTTGTGGACCAGTTGCCGAAAAATGCGGCCGGGAAAGTGCTTCGCTACAGGCTCCGGGAACGACCAGCCGATGAGCACCCCAAATAGCGCGTTTTATCAAAGCGTCCAAGTCCTGCTCATGGGGCGATTCGAAACCAAAAGGGAATGTCAATGATTGGGTCCTTTGATCGCTTGTGCGAGCGTCTGCTCTGCGCTGTGGCGAATCTCGCCGCGACGCTCCTCGGTATCGGACCACGAAGATAAGGGCGCCCGATGAGAATCAAGCATCGCCAAAGCTTTTTCGGCATACTGCCGCGCGAGGTCCTTCTGTCCGTCTGCCAAATATGCATCGGCAAGGTTGTAATGTGCGTCGGCTGAATCCGGATAAGCGAGCAGATTGAGCTTAAAGATCTCAATTGCCGATTTGATGTCTCCGACCCGTTGATAGTCCTCGCCGATGATGTCCACGGCAACCTCCGGCCACAGCTGCGCCTGCAGATCTTTTTTTCGAGCTTCTACCAGTTGCTGCTTTGCCTGCAGCGCTCCGCCGGGACTTTGAAGCTGGTTCAGAAGCGACGTCGCTGCCAGACTGTCAGCTGGTGCGTGACCAGGCGTTTTGATCAATGTGGTAACAAACCATTGCACGATAATCCGGGGCAGCTCAGGGTGCACCTGGAACACATCCGTCCCATGGCCACCGTGAGCCGGAACCCTCGCTGCATCGGATGTCTCGTACCAGAGCCAGGGCGCATCCTCGGCAGCCGAGTAGTGCACCAGTTTCTTGCTGGGACTGGATGCTGTAAGGTAAAGCAATTTCATTGCGTCTTGCGTTGGTGGATATTCGTCTTCGTCGGAAAACACGAACAGCTCAGGCAATTGGGCTGCCTGATGCAAGAATTGAAGACCATCACGGCCAGTCTCACCCGACATCAAGACCAGCGACTTTATGTCCTTGGGATGTCGGCGCGCCGCCTCCACGGAATTGGTAACGCCGAGCCAGCCTGCTCCACCGATGCCAATTACGTGTGGGTCTACTCCGGGCCGCGACATCAAGAATTCCAGCGCTGCATCAACATCTTCAGGCATGCGTTTAAAATCACCAGGCTTGCCGCCGCTTTCGCCGAATCCACGCATGTCCAACGTGACGGTGTGGAAGCTAGCGGCCGCAAGCTGCGCTGCTTCCCAGTCCCATGACTTGCGGTCCCGGTTGCTCTGGTGTAAGAGCAAGATCCCGGGGCCAGGCTTTGACGCGGCAAAGTAGCTGGCCTTCAGCGGCGTGCCGTCGGCTGCTTTTAGATCCACTACACGTGGCGTCGGCGAGCTCTGGGGGAATGCGGCAAAACTAAAAACGAGGATGAGCAGCAGGCAAGTCCTCTTCTTATTCATTGCACGCTCCATAAAATCATGGCTCAAAAATCAGCGCTGCGGTGCCACGAAATCATTTTTGACTACTTGGCCGTCTTTCATCACGAAGCGAACATGCTCCAACTCGCTGATGTCGGCGATCGGATCGCCGGCAACTGCGATGAGATCAGCGAATTTTCCGGCTTCCACTGCGCCCACGCTGTCCTGCCAGCCCAATAGCTCCGCGGCGTTGGTGGTGACCCCACGAAGAATGTCGAGCGGCAACATGCCCGCGTCGCGCAAATGGGTGAACATGGTGGCGCTGGCTTGCCCGCGTGTTTTTCCCGGATAGAACCAGCACATATCCGACCCCGCGGCAAATTTGACTCCCGATTTCGATATCCGCTGAATGAAACTGGTCACTCTCTGCTGGCGGCGCGCATCGGAAGCGGCCAGATCAGCTTTCAACGCAGGCGACATCACTATGCTTGGCTCAGCAATTGTTGTAAAAAAGCCGTTCCAAAAGGTGGGTGTTATGACGATGAAGATTCCCTTGTCGCGCATGATCTTGAGTTGCGCGTCGGTCACCTCATTGCCATGCTCGATGGAGTCCGCACCTGAGTCAATCGCCGTTTGAATGCTAGTTGGGCTGACCGCGTGGACGGCGACTTTGAGGTGCCGGCTGTGGGCTTCTTCAACGACAGCAGTCATTTCCGGCACGGAGAAGTCATCCTCGATGGCAACCTTGATTACGTCGACATCGTAAAACAGATTGTCTTTCACGGCCTGGCGCGCCCCGTCGGGGCCAGTTACCTGTAGAAACTCCTGTTGCAGGATGATTTTGGCGAGAGTGGGATTGAGACTCTGGAGGTAGCCATCCTTACCGTTCTGTGCGAGTTTGCGCCCGGACGCCAGAATCCTTGGACCGGGAACGCGGCCGGCATTGATGGCGTCCCGCAGCGCAACATCGCCATCAATACCGGAGTGCCCGAGATTGCGGACCGTCGTGAAACCGCTATTCAAATCTTCGCGTGCCAGCTGCGCACCTAACAGCACGCGTTTACTGGGCGACTCGACGATCGCCAGCAGCAGTGCTGGAGCAAAGTCTCCGTTGTAACGGCGCGCGCTCTCAGCTTCTGGCGGGACAACTACGTCTAGAAGCAAGTGGGTGTGAGAATCAATTAGCCCGGGCAGCAATGTGGCACTACCCAGATCGATGGTTTTGACGGTGGCGGGCGCCTTTGCGCGCAACACCTCAGGCGGTCCAACTTCCTTGATCTTGTTGTTCTCAATCAGCACGGATGCTGGCGAAAGCACATTGCCGGTGCGCGGATCAAGCAATCGGGCAGCTTTGACCAGAGTGAGGTGAGCAGCCGATTGGGCGCCGAGTTGCACCGCCCAAAGCAGCACCACAAGCAACGCCAAGAAGAACGCGGCGCGCTTTGGCAATCGACTTAACGGCTTCTCCGTGAACGCGCGGTCATTGCCTATGAGAATGTGCATAGCGTTAGTTTATCTACTACATGCTAAGTCTATTCTACTACAACATACGTTTTCTATGCAATCAGACGCGCCTGGATCATGTCGGTGAGCGAGGATTATGCGGCGGGTCAGCGCTTTAGGAGGAAACAGCAGGCGGTATGTGCGACAGTTTCAAAAATAGCCGTCATCGTGGCGGCGGCAAATAGGCATACCAGGAGCGGGCCTGCGGCGCGACGTATTCCTTGTGCCGGCGCGGCCAGGCGCGCTAAGCGATAAGTCAGATGCGACGAGGCTGTCGCTTGTAAAAAGGGAACTCGCTCAGGGACTGCAAGTTTGGCGAGCGCTGAAACCAGTGCCTGTCCATGCGCACGCCGAATGACAGATTCATCGCAGGAGAGTTCACGGTAGAGTGCCATCCGCGCTCCGGCGAACCAGATGAGCGGATGGAACCACAAGACGCACAACGAAATTTCATAGAGCAGGCGGATCAAATTGTCGCGTCTTTTGGCGTGGGCCATTTCATGAAGCAGGACAGCGTTCAATTCTTGTCGGTTGAGTAATCGATCGATGCCGATCGGCAGCACGATACGCGGATAGAGAATCCCGTCGACTGCAGGAGCTGGATGCCTGCTGTCGAAGCGGACCGGTATGCCATTGGCCACGAAGCCCGATGGCACATCATGAAGGTCGCCAGGGACTTGAACCTCTCGACGCTCTTTCTGCAAACGCGAGATCAATCGCACTAACATGGTAAGTGCGCCGGTCATCCAAATCACGGCAAGTACGACGGCCGTCCGACCTTGTGTCATGTCCCACACCGGTCCGCCAATGGCACCGAGCGGCGCGGCCCACCTCAAATGCGGTGCCCAGAGCTTGTCGATCACCGCGCCCACCGGCACGACGAAATTGCATGCAGTCACAACCCAGATCCAATATTTCGTCGTAGCGCTTGCGTCCCGAATTGATGTCAAAATCCAGGCTGCACAGGCGACGATCGATGCATATAGCAGGTGGACGCTGAGGTAATACATCGCGCGGGCGATATGCTCATGCACGTTTCCCTCCACGACCGTACTTATCACCACGAGCCGCACTCTGTAGCGCCTTAAGGTCCCGCAAGGTCAGGGCACCGTTCTCGATCAGATTCGAGACGAGAAGACGTGACGATCCGCCAAACAGGTCGAGCAAGTCGCGGACTAGCCTGCTGCGGTATTGGCTCTGATCGAGGGCGGGCTGAAAGAGCTGGGCATTGCCAATCTTTTTTACCTTCTTTAAAGCGCCCTTCTCCTCAAGTCTATAGACGAGCGTCTGAACTGTCGTGTAAGCGACACGTTCGTCTTCCGGGAGGCTTTCCAACACCTCGCGCACCGACGCGGTTCCTAGTTTCCAGTACTGCTCCAGAATACGGGTTTCGGCTTTTGAAAGACGCGGTTCTTTCATGATCTCCTACTTGCTCCGGCAATCCTACTACAAGCAACGGCAAAATGGCTATCCTTCGCTTTTGATCAATAAACGCGACAACGGGAAAAGTTGAGTCCTGGTTCGCGACTCATCCCGTAATGCAACGCACAGTTCTCGGTGGTTAGAATCACGCAGCGTCTTTTAACCGTACAGATCGAACGCGCCTATACGACTGCCGCTCTGACCAAACGGAATAGCCTGTTACTTCTGACAATTGGGAGCTGGCTGTATCAGCCACATAATCTCATTTTGCCGCCCCTGAAATGTCGTGGCTTCTCTTCCGCGGTCCGGCCCTGAAGGAGCGAACTACAAATGCTATTAAGGCAGACCTGTATATTCGCGCTAGCGGTTTTCGCCCTTGCTCCCCGTGTGTTTGGCCAAGATGACGCAGCCACAATAAGAGTAGAAGCAAAGAGTGCGCTTGTGTGGGGAGAGGACTCTCGTTCAGGCGCAGTATCCTCGACCGTCCAGGACCCGCTGACAGGCCATGCGATACACACATTGAGTTACGCCGGAATCGAGGTGAGTTCCCGGTTAGGATTCGAGCGCGGCGGCACCGACTTCCTGGGCACTTTGCTCAACTACACGACAACCATCGTCAACAATACAGATGCAACGCTGGCAGTGCGATACGGTGGAATCAGCGTTGATGGGCTCGTGGCTTCACCTCTCTGGATTGTGCCCGCAGGCACGAAGCTCAGCAAAAAGGAACTCAAGAGCAAACCAGGTGCGATGGAACTGGGGAAAATCCACTGCCTGACCAGCGGCTTTATTTCCAGCGATAACTTTTTTTCGGCAGGCACCTCATCTCGAGTCCTTAATGTGGCCGCCCGAACGGCGCTCATCGTTTCATCTATAGTTCGCGATCCTCGCCGTTATCATTCTGTCTTATGCTCAGTCGAGGGCTGCTACCCTACGGGGACGATCCGCTACTACCTGACAGTCGATACTAAAGATTACGTTTTTGTTTGGCCCGGTCGATCTGCAATTTACTGCGGTGCTTGAGGCATTGTGAATTTTCCCTGTCGCCCTCGCACACGGGTCGACCTCTTACCCGATCATGGAATTGATGCTGATTGCTACTGCCACGAGTTGAACTGAAAACCTACTCGCCCGGCCAAGGGTCGAGCGCCATAGTTATCCGTGAAAATGGACTAGAGAAACTCGGCGGACGTGAAATTCAGTTGTCCGCGCGACTTACCGGGCATGCAAAGTGGTCCCCTTCTGAGGTCTGGGGATCGCCGGCTGAATCCGCGTGGAACATCCCACTAAAACTCTCCACCAAGGTTAAGACGCCCGTTGCAACATGGGTTTTGTTCTGCTTGTTTACATGATTTCGCTTGCTTGCGTGCTCTTGTGGGTCGTGGCGCTTCCATTGATTTTCCTTTACTAAGCAGTGCTTTCCGCAATTGCTTGGCGTACGCTGCCGCGACGCGGCAAAGACATGATAGTTGTGAGCAATGGCAAGTCCGATGAGTTGTTCGAGAAGGAAATAATTCCGATCGTTAAGGACAGAGCGTTCTTCCTTGACTATGAAGACCGCAGCAATTGGTCCCGCTGGTCGCTCCCAGTGCTGCTCTTCCGCGCCTTTGGGCCGACGCCGATTCCAGCATCGTTCCTTTCGAAGTGCCTCCCGAGCGTGGTCCAAATCCGGAAATTCAGACTCCCGAGGCAATTCAGCTTTGGCCCTCTGATCACCGACAAAGCTATAAACCTAAGGGACTTTCGTTCGTCGCTCGAAGGGACTGTTCCCTGATTAACGCTAGCGCTTTGTTTAATGCGGAAACCCGGCGACGTCTTCCGCTCCCCGACTCACTGATTCGCCGGATGACTCACCCGGACGAAAGCGAGATGATCGAGACGAGATTCCCTCCGGCTGCCTCAGCCAGGCAACGATTCCCCACATCTCCCGATGAATGCGGGTTTAACGGACGAGCGCCCGTCGCCGCTGCAAGAAAGGCGAGATGGGCCGGCTAACCGGCCCGTCCCGCCCGTACATCAGGTGATCGGCGCTCCAATCAAGCTTTGGCCGCTGATGCTGCCTGACCGCGCATCTGCTGCATGAATTGCCGCATCGCGGCGAGATGACCCGGGTTGCGGACTTCCGACCACGCTTCATACCGCTTGGCCGCCTCTTCCAGGTGCGCAAGGATCTGCTTGTTGGCAAAACGCTCGCGGAACGTTGGAACGACGGGTTTAACCGCCTCCCACACTCCGAAGAACTCACCGCTGGTCTCAAAGAAAAGGTCCTCGTGGAGGAGTCCGTAATTCAGCAGCGCGCAGGCCTGTTCCCAGTAGCCGATCACCATTCCTACATAGGCCCCGGATTCGCTTCCCATCGGTGCGATCCGCATCGCGTCGTCGATATTATTCACTATGTAGTTTTTACCGAACCAATCACGCGCCTGGCGTAATTTCGCTTCCCGCCTCTGGTCGTAGACCTGGAGGTGCAGTTGCGCTTGTTCATGCGTTGGTTTTGATCCCATAATGCTTTTCTCCGTTCCGTTTCTGTCTCAGTTTCGCCCCGCCTTGGCACGCGCTGGACTTCGCGACTTCTGCGGGGCAAAGTCCTACCCATCTTATCGTCGTGTGACGCAGATCAAAATCGACAATTTGGTTTCCCGGAACCCTCTAATTTCTTGGAAGTGGGCCGCCGTGCACGCCGCCCGGAGACTCCGGCTCGCCTCTCCTCGATGGGCATGATGGCCTTTTCTTAGGAAGCACGAAATCGAATCAGCGGTTCATGTCCGGCAACCGAACCGTCGACGGTCTCGGTCTATTGGATAGTGCCGGTCTTCCTTCGTAACTCCTTCTGTTCGAGGGCCATGGTATATGCGATGTAATATTTATAAATATTACTAACATATTGGACCGTTTCTTGACCGACCTCCTTTGCCACCATTAATTCGACGTTGCCGAACCATTGATTCTTGTCCAATCCTTGTACTTCGGCCTGCTTGCGCAATCGCGCAATCCGGGTGGGACCTGCATTGTAGGATGCGAAGGTCATCAGAGTCTTGTTCCTGACGTCGATGCCCTCATCCTTGAAGTAGGTCTGTTCGATGTTGCTGAGCATCTTCGCGCCCGCATGGATATTGTTTTCTGCGATGTTTACATTGCGAATCCCGATGGGAGGCGCAGCCGCATACTTTGGAATCACCTGCATAATACCCACCGCTCCTCTTGGGCTCCGTCGATTCTGATCGAGCAACGACTCCTGATATCCCTGCGCGGCCAGCATTAAGTAATCAAAACCATACTGACCTGCATATTTTTTAAAGAATTCGACATACCTCTGAAATTTCTTCATTTCTTCGCTAGCGGTAGAGTCCTTGACCCATTTTGTGTTTTTCAGATAGCGCCTGAACAACGTGTTACCGAAAGATGTGCCCAAGCGGTGGCCGTCAATGAATTCATCCAACATTTGCTTGAGCTGAGGACTATCCTTGCGCGTGACCCAAGCCAGTTGACCTTCATCCTGCAAAACGAGATTCGGGCGGGGGATTAAGCGCGGGAACACTTGCGCCCAGAACTCGGCCCTCTGACTTATGGTGACGGTGGCCGGAATCAATCCGGCGTTAACCATCTCGAGAAGGTCCTCGTCGGTGAGGTTCTTGTCGGCGGCTTTCACAACAATCCGTGGCTTTCCCGCCTTTTGCAGTGATTCATTGAGCCGTTGCAGATTCTCGTAGTACACCGACAGCGGATTGACATATACCTCTTTTCCGCCAAGATCCTCGAGACTCGTGAGGGGCTGCTCGGTCGGTCCGGTTACCACGATCTGTTTTACGTTTGAAGCCACAGGAATTGTGAATGCAACCTTCTGTTCGCGCGACGGCGTGACCGCGACTCCATAAGCGACAAGGTCACCGACTCCCTGCATGAGCGCTGGCTCTAACTGCTCCGGCCTGACCGGGAGGAATACAACCTGCACCTTTAAAGTCCCGCTTTTCAGCTTCTTGTTTAGAACACGCTGGAATTCTTCAAGCGCCTCGTAGGCAATGCCTTTGGGGTGTCCCTTGTCGTAGAAAAATGAGGAGCGACTGTAAACAACCAGCGCGCGGATCTGGCGCCGCTTTATCATGGCGTCGAGATCGCCCGTCCAGCGCTCCAGTGTGACAGGGAGTGCCAGCGAACCAGTGGGCGGCGGCTGTGGTTCAGGCGTTGGGGGCGTTTGCCTTTTGCTACAGGCGGCGAGCCCGCACGACGTCAGCAGCAAGATTGTAAGCAGGAGCCTCAAACCGGACTCCTCGATGGAACAACGCGTCTTATTATCCACTAATTTTATCCCGTCACTCGTTTTTGTTGGTTTCTGGCGAGTGGAGCTCATCAGTAAAACAAGTCCGGTGGACAACATCGGAACAGCAGAAAAGTTCGTGAAACTGGTGGAAGAGTCGCTGGGTTCGGTGTCTTCCCTGCGAGTTCCCGGCCTGGTGCTCTATCCAAGGAACATCGAGGCCGTGTGCTTTAACGAAGACGAAGCCTGAAAGGAAATCCGCCTGACCGTACTCTACGAAAGGCCACTATTTCGGGATGACCGAAGCTCAGTGCTAACGCCAAACTGAGTCGTCGTCGCCGGAAAGGACCCTGTCGAGGTATGTCGCGGTGCTGATCAGGGCCAAATGCGTGAATGCCTGCGGGAAGTTGCCTAGATGTTGCCCGCTTGGACCAATTTGCTCCGAGTACAGTCCAAGATGGTTAGCGTATCCCAGAAGTTTCTCGAACAAGAGTTGCGCCTTTTCCAGTTCTCCAGCGCGCGCGAGGCATTCGATATACCAAAACGAGCATGCCGTGAAACTACCTTCTCCGCCCGGAATTCCGTCTACGTGCGTGCGTTCCGCCTCATAGCGACGAACCAGAGTATCTTCGACTAGTTGCGCTTCAATCGCTTTCATAGTCGAGCGCCACATGGGATCGACTGGGCTGATGAACCGCATGAGTGGCATCAACAGGACCGAGGCATCCAGATCCTTGGTTCCTTTGGACTGGACGAAGGATCGGAGTTCGTCATCCCAGAAATTCGTAAAGATGTCATGGCGAATCGCGTCGCGAGCGCGTTGCCAGGCGTCCAGAGGCCCGGAAAGGGAGCGTTTCTGCGCAAGCCGCAAGGCCCGGTCGAAAGCCACCCAGCACATTAGCCGGGAGTGTAGGAATTCGCGCGCGCCTCCCCGAACCTCCCATATGCCCTCGTCGGGCCGCTGCCAATTCTTGCCGAGCCACTCCAATGTGCGCTGCACCTCCTGCCACCCCGCGTGCGAGATTGAATCGCCGTACTTGTTCGCCAAATAGATGGAATCCATCATTTCGCCGTAAATATCGAGCTGCAACTGCTGATAAGCGGCGTTCCCGATACGCACAGGCCTTGAATGCTCGTAGCCCCGCAGATGATCGAGCGTCACCTCATCCAGTTTCTGCCGCCCGTCAATTCCATACATCACTTGTAACGGTCCCCGCTCCGCATCGTCACCGAGCCGCCCCTTCAGCCAGTCGATGAATCCCTCACTCTCTTCAACAAATCCCAGTCGGATTAACGCGTAGAGCGTGAATGCCGAATCTCGCAACCATGTGAAACGATAATCCCAATTGCGTACTCCGCCAATCTGTTCCGGCAGGGAAAACGTCGGCGCCGCAATCAATGATCCATGCTCTCGGCTGATCAGCAACTTCAACATCAGGGCCGAACGGTTCACCATTTCGCGCCATCGGCCCTTGTACTTTGATTTCGCAATCCATCCTTTCCAAAAGCGCGCTGTCTCGTGGAAGCGCTGCTCTACGAACTCCATTTCGGGTCGCTCTCCCTGAGCACGAACGCCACCTAAGACAAATGTGGCCTTCTGGCCGGCACGGAGCCTGAAGTCCGAGATTACATCTGCAGATTGTTGTCGCAGGACAACGGTGGAGTTCAGTGCGAGCGGCGCACAACCTTCGTTCGTTGGCGCAAAAATCGCGTACCGGTCTTCGATGGTCACAGAGTGACCACACATCGCATAGCCAAATCGCGGCTGGCATCGCAGCTTGAAATCGATCTCGCCCCTGACCACCGCCACGGTGCGGATAATCTCGTTCGGTTGCTCACTATCGACCCCGATAGGCATGTAGTCAGTCAGCTCGGCTACACCTTCCTCCGCGAGAAAACGAGTCAGCAGAATGTTCGTGTCCGGGAAATACAGCTGTCGTACCTGTTTCTTTCGGAGTTGCGGCTGTATCTGAAAACAGCCGCCTCGCTCGTCATCAAGCAGCGCTGCAAACACCGTGGGAGAATCGAAATTGGGATAGCAGAGAAAATCGATTGAACCGTTCACACCCACGAGGGCAATCGAGCGCATATTGCCAATCACCCCGTAATTTTCGATTGGCTCAAAGCTCATTGTTCTGGCCCGTTAGAGATCTCATTCGAACTTGTGTTTCCGTGTAGAGTCGTTTTCAGCCGGTATTCCCCTATTGTAGCGGAGAAAATAACGCAGACTTAGTGCCGCGTTTAAAGCGAGGTGTGTACGCCTCAGCGTCACAGCTGGCTTGTGAGCTGAGCTAAACCAATAATTCGAAACCATTTAGATGCGCTGTCCGATCCTTAGCCATAGAGTGAGCGACTCAGGTCAGGGGGCAGGTCAGCGATTCGACACTCTCACTGTAGAAGATGTGGAGTTCATATCCAGATTGCTTAAGGCCTCGAAGCAAAGTTAAGTAGCTGCCAGAGTTGTCTCAAAGCCAAAGGTCTCTCGCCGGTTAGCATAGGCCTCTATCTCTTCGAGCATCAAGCGTCCTGCACGAAACGCCATCGTTTCTGGGGAGAACGGCGACATTCTTTGCGCAATCAAATCCGCGTTGATGAACTTCCTGCAATCTGCGTACCGTGGCAGAAATTCGCGATCAAAGGTAGTAGTCTTTCCCGCGCCATTCGGATCAGCGATTACATAGATTTTAGGATTCATCGTTTCAGAGCGTGCCATGTACCTTTGTGCACCGAACCAACAGAAAACCCCGCTGAACGCCGAAGTTTAGCACGAGCCTTTTCACTACGACGTTGGGTGTCGGATGCTTTCGAAAAATAGATGGAATGGGATATTCTCGCTAGTGACCCGAATTGGTGCAGTTCATACAAGCGCTTATCCGGGTCCGTTTTTTTTGCTTGACATAAACACCATGATGGTGCATAAGTTGATGGACAAGAAATTCTCAATCTCGGAGACCGCCAGGCTGTTGGGAGTTCATCGGGGAACGATACGCAGGTGGATTAACGATGGCCTCATTCCACCACCTATCGCTGAGGATACAGCCGGCGCACGTCTTCGTTATTGGGATAAGAACGGGTTCGCCAAAGTGAGGCAGTACAGAGAGCGACATTTCGCTGAAGGACGAGGCGAACGGAACGATCTGAAAAGCACGAGGCGTCGGAAAGTCAGATGAATTAGCGGGACGCGCCGGTGTTACGAGCACCAACGCGCCCCTGACCACTATTACCTGTTAGGAGGCAACGATGGCTAGTACTGAAGGTATCGGTTCCCCTTTTTCCAAGCAACCTTCCACACGTTCTCCCAAGCTGCGCATCTATGAAAGCCTTTTTCTGCTAAACCAGGGCATCGACCATCTCGTCGCACTCCTGCGAGAGATGGAGAAATTCCCGTTTGCCGACGAGGATTCGGTGCAGTCCGCGATAGTCGAGATCGAGGAAGTTCGTTGCGACATGAACGCCGATTTCACTGAACGCTTGGCCGACAGCGAGCGTTTCGACGAGGGTCACTTCTGGAAGCAACGACGCGCCTTTGAGAAGAAGTGGCGAGACCCCGACGACGTGTATATCGAGGTTGAGCGCCGCGAGGAAGAACGCAAGAAGCAGGGATTGCGGCCTCGTCTCGGCGTTCTCCCTCACTCTGCAGTCGCCGAACAGGAACAACGTTGGGAAGCCCAGCAAAGGCAGAAGAAAAAGAGCACCCGGAAGCGTAGGACGTAACGGTGCGGAGAACGGTCATGACGCGGATCACCGCGAAGGAGCGCAAGGAGCTTGAAAAGCGCAGCAAGCAGCGGGAGGAACGGCTGCGCAGGAAGTATCCCGAGGTCCACGGCAAGGTCGTGGACTTCATCACGCACTCCATCGATGACGGAACGCTGTACTTCACCGTCCGTTTCCAGGACAAGACGAGCTTTTGTCTGCGTTACGCCTGCGATATGTTCTTCGTTAGCGCGGACCTCAGCGATTGGAAAGATGGAAACTACAACATCATCCGCGAATACGTGAAGCCGATTCCGACGTAAACCGAAACCGAAACCCTTAGCGCCGGGGCCCTGGCTCCGGAACACAGACTGAAATCTGTTTCCGAAACGCCCTGACCCCGGTATGAAAGAATGCCAACCTATTTCAGGAGGAAGTTCGGGCGTGATTCGACGGCCAGCTGAAGGCTCATTTTCAAAATGTTTCCCTTGGTATCTTGCGCGTTTATCGTGAGCGGGAACTCGACGTCATCTCCGAATGACGATTTCACCGAAGGGGATTCCTCCTTTAGTTGCCAGCCGGCGGTTGGATGGCGATCTCCACGAAACGCGCGAACGCATCTAGCTTTGTTATCAACCACTTTGACTGCGATGGGAGCTGTCATCTTGTACCGCTCAACCATTCGCCATAGCCGATCGAATCCGCCATATGTCTCCAATCCGCAGGTGGCCATGTTGGTCAATGCAGGGAGAACGATAGTGAAATCATCGATTCTTTGCGGCATTTTCTACAGTCTTTGCTATCGGCTCTGGATTACCGGAATCTAAAACTTGCTGGCAAGACTTCTCAGCTGCTGTTAACAGTTATTCGCTTCTAAATTTTGCATCGACGGTCGATTTTTCCGCACGAAAATGGAGCGGGTCTCTCAGGCTTTGCAGCTCTCTGTAGTAGTAAATTGGAGTGGGCCGCTTTCCATTAAACCTCAGCTTCTTTAGAAGCTCTATTTCTTCCTTGGTGGCAGTTCCGCTGAGGGAACTGTCCTTAAGGAATTCCGTGAACCCCGGCTCTACCTCTGGCTGAAGAGGCCCTGTTTCAACAAACTCAAACCTCCGTGGGTCGCCTGAGGCTATTCTCCGATTTAAAACAATCTCCATACCAAAAGTGGTTAGATCGACGTCCCATGATTCAATCAAAGGATCCAGGAAGGAGACACAGTTTTCAGGCGACAGACTGAAGACATCGGTGTCCAGGAACTCAAGAAGCGTAACCCGAGTTTGTTCATAGCTTCGCCCTGCGAGGCGAGCCACCAAGTGGAGCCAGTTTTCACTGTTCAATTCCTCTTTGGCGACTTTCTTGATTACGTCCAAGAGCTTTTGTGTGACCAGGCGTTCGAGTTCGCCGAAGGGCTGCCTCTCGAAGATCTCACGTACCTGCGGTTGTTTGTCAGTTACGCACTTACGAACAATCAATTCCCGGATTTCCCCAAACATTGGTGCAGGCGGGCCTGCCAAGTCTCTCTTCAGCTCTTCTCGACGCTGAAGCTCTGCCAGCTTGGAAAGTCGGTCACTCGGGAGCTTCAATATCCGCGCCATCTTCTCATAGATATCCGTTCGGTCTGGGGCGGGTGGCAGCTTCTTGCCGGCCAGCAGCTGTGAAATATACGAGTCGGTGACTTCGGCGGCAGTGGCTAGATCCTTTTGCTCAAGCCGCAACTCGTCCAGTCGGCGCTTAATTAGCTGGCAAACGTCCACAATGCTCCCTCCGCTCGGGTTAACAAGGTGAGTTAACTAATAGAATATTTCCAGATTTAACTTGACAAGTCAAGTAAATTAACCAATTATAGTTAATAGACCAAGGAAGTCTTCATGGTGATTGAACCAATGGTAGTTATCTGAAGTACCCCTTTGGCAGCGGTAAGCAAGGAGAGTGTCATGTTTGCACGCAGAGTCTATATGCATCTGAAGCCGAATAGTGTCGAGGAGTTTACGCTGAGGCTGGAGAAGGACATCCTTCCTCTGCTTCGAAAGCAGAAGGGATTCCAAGACGAAATCACCTTTGTCAGTCAAGGCGGTAAGGAAGCGTTTGGAATCAGTTTGTGGGACACGCCTGAAAATGCCGAGGCGTACAACCGCGGGACCTACCCAGAAGTGACGAAGTTTCTCGCCACGGTAGTCGAAGGAGCCCCGCCTCAGGTTGAAACCTTTAACGTCACAAATTCGACGTTCCACAAGATCGCGGCTGTCGCTGCGGCTTGAAGCGGATAAATCCCTTCTTCGTGCGGGGTGGACCAGGTCCCGCCCCGCAGTCTGAAATTGCACAGGAAAGACGCAGAGTTAATCGGAGCGGATCACTTGGTGCCCTCCCGATGGAATGAAAGACCATGCAACTCAAGAGAGCCCAAATCGTACGCGAACAGAGCGGTCCCACTCGACTTCAGAGGGTGGCTCGTTTGCCATTTGACGAAGACCGTCGTCACCAGGGCTTTGTGGTGGATCTGAACAGCATTGTCTCTGCGGCTCACAGACTGCCTCGAGAGGTCAGCCCGCCTCCACGCGTTTGGCGTTCTTTGCGCCTGCAACTAGAAAAGGAAGGGTTCTTCAAAGTTTCGGTAGAAGAGAGACTTGAAGGCCGCGTGCAAGTTCCGGCGCTCAAGAAACGTACCGGGCACCGTTGCGAGGCGCCCAAGCCAGAAAAGGGCTTGCGCCAGAGTGAAGCTAAATTCCGGGCCATCGTCGAAACTATCGCGTCTGCCATTTTCATTAGCCGGGGAAAGCGACTGCGCTACGTAAATCGTGCTGCTGAAATCATCACAGGCTATACGCGAAAAGAGCTTCTAAAAATGAGTTTTCAGGCCCTCGTTCATTCTGAGAAGTCAGAAGCGCCGACTAGCTGGAAGTGGTTGCAGGGAGAGGAAATCGGGCTCGCTTCGCAGTGCGAGATTCGCATCTCCACAAAGAATCACGAGGAGCGCTGGCTTGATATTACCGTAACGCCGATTAATTTTGCTGGCGGGCCAAGCAGGCTAATTTCAGCCTTCGATTTGACTAAGCGTAAGCGGGTCGAAGCCCAGGCGCAACTTCTGGCCGTTACCGATCTTCTTACCGGCCTAGGCAATTATCGACGGCTCCTTGATGCTCTCCACGCGGAGATTGAACGATCAGAGCGCACCTTGAGACCGTTTGCCGTTCTACTTCTCGACTTGGATGGATTGAAGAAGATCAATGACCGCTACGGGCACCCGGTGGGCAGCCGGGCGCTGTCCCGCATCGGAGAGGTCCTGCGTCTATCTTGTCGGTCCATTGATACGGCAGCGCGATATGGCGGCGATGAGTTTGCCGTGGTCCTGCCCGAGACCACCGCAAGCGCTGCGGGCTTTGTTGCCTCGCGCATTCACGAGTTGATAGCAGAGCAGAGCGAGCAACCGGCGCTTTCGGTAAGCGTCGGAGCGGCCATCTACCCGAGCGATGGCAAAACGGTTCAGGCTCTCCTGCAAGCCGCAGACCGTGAGTTGTACGGCATGAAGGGTCGCGGTGCGCAACAACGTTCCTTGCTGGTCGCCGTGTGAATTCGCCACGTCAGGCGGGCAAGGCGCGAGTTTGTTACTCGCGGCCAACAGATTCGTAGATTCGAGAAAGGGAGAATTGTATGTACTTACTTGCATGGATTGTCATTGGGGCAGTCGTAGGCTGGGGAGCCGGAAGGGTTTTCCAGGGTAATGGTTATGGTCCGCTTATGGACATCCTCATGGGTATCGGTGGCGCCGTAGTAGGCGGATTCACAATGAGCCTCGCCGGCCTCAGCGGTTATGGCGGAACGATCATCACAACCCTGGTTGCCATGGTTGGTGCCGTCGTTCTGACTGTACTCGCCGCTTACGTCAACGGCCGAAGGATTCTCGCGCGTCAGCTGTAATCGTCTCGGCACACGAAACCTGCAGGGAGGCATACCTACCCTGCCGCAGCGGACAGTGTCGAAGCTCGCACGCTGAGGAATTCCCGCTGGGCGTAGGCCAACGCTACTGCCAACCCATGTGAACACACACAAGCGTCTAGAAAGCCCAATATGTTAGCGACCGAAATGTCTGGAACCATCCTGATCAGAGACCACACGCCTTTGCCAGCGGGCTTGGCGATCGAGAGTGAAGCTTTTCTGCCCGCTTGGAAAGCCGTCAAGAATTTAGACGGGCACGAACTTGGCCGAAAAATAGAGGAAACGAAGTGGAGCTTCTTCTATTTGGCTGGCGAGATCAAAGTTACGGTCCTGGGTAGCGACGACTCGAAGACGCTGCGCAGGGCAGTGAAGCGTGCGCTGGCGAAACAAGAAAGACAGTTTAACTCGTTAGAGATTACGTCAGTCGTTTCGAAGCGGTTTCTGGGTCTTCCTCTTGTGAAGGTTGTCGCTCATACCCGACATATCCAGCAAGGTATTTGCCTGGTCCCGGCGAAGGACTTTGTCTTGGGAAATCCCGTCCCCGCCGCCTTACAAACCGAAACGGCTAAGCACCAGGTAGAGGCGCCTTTAAACCAATACACGGCCCTCATTTCAAATTCTTAGGAATTCGTCGGAGATACAAAAATGAAAATCTTGCGCGGCTCGATTGTTTGTCTTGTTGGCCTGCTCTCTGCCGTGCCATTGCTTCATGCTCAGGATCTTTCGAAGTACCGGCACTTCACACTGGGAATGAGCGTGGCCAAGCTGCTGGAGCGCACTGATCAAAAGATCAGCGATGTAAAGACCGTTCACGGCCGTCCAGCACTAATTCAGGAGATAAATTGGTGGCCGCCGAGCGGGCCGAGGGCATCTGTCCGATCCGACGGCGTCGAACAGGTTCGCTTCTCTTTCTATAACGGCGAACTGTACAAAATTTCCGTGACCTATGATCCGCCTTCCACGGTAGGACTCACCGAGGAGGATATGGTGAAGTCCATTTCGGCGAAGTACGGTCCGGCCACAATAGTCGCACCCGAGATCGATTCACCGACCGAGCCTAACAGTAGGCAACGGCCTGTCGCGTCTTGGGAAGATACGCAGTTTTGCGTCAATCTTGTTCGTTTCTATTTCAGCGACGTCTTGGGGCTGGTCGTTTTTTCAAAGCCTGTCAATACGCAAGCCGAAATTGCCATCGGCGAGGCGGTGAAACTTGACGAGCAAGAAGGCCCAAAACGAGAAGCTGACCGCCAGAAAAAACAGAAGGATGACTTGGAAGAGGCGCGGCTGAAGAACCAGAAAAGTTTTCGGCCCTAGTATCGGCTTCGGATTACGAATAGTTAAGTGTTCGAGTTTTTGCATAAATTGAATGGAGATCAACCAAATGACTTTAAGTATCACTCCTCTACATGACCGTGTCCTTGTGCGCAGGCTGGAAGAGAAAGAAACCGCGAAGGGCGGGATTATTATCCCCGATACGGCGAAAGAAAAGCCTCAAGAGGGCGCAGTGATGGCCGTCGGAGCCGGAAAGACGGAAAAGGGACGCCGTATCCCGCTCGATGTGAAGGTGGGCGACCGGATCTTGTTTGGTAAGTACACCGGTAGCGACATCAAGATCGACGACCAGGAGTACTTGATCCTCCGCGAGGAGGAGATCTTGGCGAAATTCAGCGGAATGACCAAGGCGGCGTCCAGCAGGAAGTAGTCCGAGAATTTCGCGTGAGTGAAGAGTTCGATCACCCAGGAGGGTGGAGTTAGATGGCAAAACAAATTGTAACTGGTGAGAGTTCGCGACAGGCGATTTTACGCGGCGTCAACATTCTGGCTGACGCTGTAAAAATTACGCTCGGCCCCAAGGGGCGTAATGCGGTGATTGAGAAGAAGTTCGGCGCGCCCATCATCACAAAAGATGGCGTGACGGTGGCTAAAGAAATCGAACTGCCGGACCCGCTAGAGAACATGGGCGCCCAGATGGTTCGAGAGGTTGCGTCCAAGACTTCGGATGTGGCTGGCGATGGCACGACCACCGCAACAGTGCTGGCACAAGCAATCTTCCGTGAAGGCGTACGAACCGTTGCTGCGGGTGCAAGCCCGACGGCGCTCAAGCGCGGCATCGATAAGGCTGTTCAAGTTGCCGTGGAAGAGATCAAAAGGCTCGCCCGCGAGGTGAAGGGCGAGATGATTGCGCAGGTGGGCACAATCAGTGCCAACACCGACAAGCAGGTGGGCAGCATCATCGCCGAAGCGATGAACAAGGTGGGCAAGGATGGCGTTATCACCGTCGAGGAATCCAAGACGATGGAGACAACCCTCGAAGTAGTCGAAGGCATGCAATTTGACCGCGGATACCTCTCGCCCTACTTTGTGACCGACCCAGAGCGCATGGAATGTGTGCTCGAAGATGTGCATATTCTGATCCACGAAAAGAAGATCAGCTCAATGAAGGACCTGCTACCTTTGCTCGAACAGGCGGCTAAGATGAGCAAGCCGCTGCTGATTATTGCTGAGGATATTGAGGGCGAAGCCTTGGCCACACTGGTGGTGAATAAGCTGCGCGGCACGCTACAGTGCGCCGCCGTCAAGGCCCCTGGCTTTGGCGACCGCCGCAAAGCCATGCTCGAGGATATTGCCATTCTCACGGGTGGGAAGGCCATCACCGAGGACCTCGGCATAAAGCTCGAGAACGTGAAGATTGAGGACTTGGGCCGCGCCAAGAAGGTGACCATCGACAAGGACAACACGACGATCGTTGCGGGCGCCGGCAGGACCACTGAGATCGAAGGTCGCATCAAGCAGCTCCGGGTGCAGATCGAAGAGACTACTTCGGACTACGACAAGGAAAAGCTCCAGGAGCGCTTGGCCAAGCTGGTTGGCGGCGTTGCGGTAATCAAGGTGGGCGCGGCAACCGAAACCGAACTAAAGGAGAAAAAGGCTCGTGTCGAGGACGCGATGCACGCAACCAGGGCCGCTGTCGAGGAAGGCATTGTGCCCGGTGGCGGAACCGCTCTTCTGCGCTGCGTGCCAGCCCTTGAAAAGCTCAAGCTGCACAACGATGAAGCGGTCGGCGTGAACATCGTAAAGCGCGCTCTCGAAGAACCCACGCGGCAAATTGCCTATAACTCCGGTCGCGAAGGCGCGGTAGTTGTAGGACGCGTGCGCGAATCGAAGGATGAGAACTTCGGCTTCAATGCAGAGACTGGTGAGTTCAGTGACATGGTTAAGGCCGGGGTGATTGATCCAGCGAAGGTCACCCGTCTCGCACTTCAGAACGCCGCGTCCATCGCGGGTCTGATGCTAACCACGGAAGCCCTGGTAGCCGACATCAGGGAAGAGGGGACGAAAGCCAGGGCTGTCGGAGGCGGCATGGGTGGAACGTACTGAACGCTGGTCTGCTTGTACTGTGTGTGCGTTCGAAGAATCGAACATGGAGGTTAACCGCATGCGTGTCTTCTGGGAAAGAACGGGCGTTTTGGGTCCCATTTACCGCCTAGCAGGCCAAGGTTTAAACGACGTGGATATTGCGAACAAGCTGAACATCAACGAAGTCCAGGTGCAGGGCTGTGTGGCTTGGATGTTGCATTTTCTGAAGCTCGCGGACCGGATCGAACTCATACGGTACGCTTCGGTTCGGGCAACTGGCTAAGCCCGACGCGGTGCGAAGTGCTCCTGATTTTGGGAGTCCGACAAATCGATCATGAAGATAGGAAGCTGATGTCGCTACCAAACGCAATTTCTCAATTGACGGACCCCCACGTGGTTGACGTCCGGCACGACCCTACGGAGATTGAATTCTCGTACGCTCACGCCGACGTTGATGTGCTGGCTGTTGAAGAAAGAACCGTACCTCCGCGTCCGATGCATCCGCGGCCGATACTGCCGAGCAGGGTCGCCGTCATCGGGAACTATCTTCCCAGGAAGTGTGGAATTGCCACGTTCACGACGGATCTGTGCGATGCGATTCACGCTGAATATGGCACTACCGAGCTCTTGGCCTTGCCAGTCAACGACACTGCAGAAGGCTACAGTTACCCCTCGCGGATACGATTCGAGCTTTCCCAAGACGATTTAGCTTCGTATCGGCAGGCCGCGGATTTTTTGAATTTCAGCAATATTGATTTGGTTTGCCTGCAACACGAATACGGAATTTTTGGCGGCTCGTCCGGCGCTCATATCCTGGAACTCCTGCGCCGACTAAAGATACCAATCGTCACCACGCTGCATACGGTGCTTCGTGAGCCGAATCCCGATCAACGTGCCGTGATGGATGAACTTGCAACTTTGTCGGATCGTCTGATCGTTATGAGCCGGCAATCTGCAGAAATTCTCGAGGACGTGTTCCACGTTCCGGCTTCCAAAATCGATTTGATTCCACACGGGATTCCCGATTTGCCTTTCACTGACCCTAACTTCTACAAAGACGGCTTCGGGACGGAAGGCAAGGACGTTTTGCTGACGTTTGGTTTGCTGTCGCCGAACAAAGGCATAGAAAATGTCATTCAAGCGCTGCCGAGTATCTTGTCACGCCATAGCAATGTTGTTTACATGATTTCCGGGGTTACCCATCCGCATGTCCTCCGTCAAGAAGGCGAGAAATATAGGTCGTATTTGCAGAATCTGTCGCGCGATCTCGGAGTTGCGGCTAGCGTGATCTTTTTAAATCGTTTCGTGAGTTCTCGCGAGTTGGTTGAATTGATCGGTGCTGCGGATATTTACGTCACGCCTTACAAACACAAAGGCCAGGTGGTTTCCGGCACTCTCGCGTATGCCCTGAGCGCAGGAAAAGCGATCATTTCCACTCCCTACCTGCATGCGATCGAATTGCTTGACGAGGAACGCGGGGTTCTCGTTCCTTTCGACAACCCGCAGGCGATCGCCGAAAAAACGATAGAGTTATTGGACAACGCGACCGCACGCCATGCCATGAGAAAACGAGCCTACCTCTATTCGAGGGACATGGTTTGGGACCGCGTGGCTCAGCAATACATGGGGAGTTTTGAACGCGTGTACAACGAGCGTTTGCGCAGGCCGCGAGCGACATTTCCGGCTCAGAACACGGAAAAGTCTCTCGACCGGCTTCCGACCGTAAAGCTAGATCACTTGCATCGGATGACCGATAACACGGGAATCTTGGAACATGCTGTCTTCAATGTCCCGAACTACCCTGAAGGTTACTCCACCGATGACAATGCCAGGGCACTTATTGTCGCCATACTCCTCGAAGAATTTGGGACTAGTACTACGACCGGCTCGCTCGACTTGGCCTCGCGCTATCTGGCTTTCTTGTGGTTGGCTTTCGATCAAACAAGTAAGAGGTTTCGAAACTGTTTGAGTTATGAACGCCAGTGGCAGGAATCGGAAGGCTCGGAAGACAGTCACGGCCGCGCTTTGTGGGGTCTGGGGACCGTCCTCGGTAGAACCAAGCATGCCGGGCTCATGGGCGCGGCGGGGCGGTTGTTTGAGTTGGCCGTTCCGGCGGCTGTGGAGTTCAACAGTCCCCGCGCTTGTGCCTTCGCTTTGCTGGGATTGCTGGAATATCTTGAATCGTTTCCTGGCGACCGCGCTGCCCTGAATGCTGCGGACGCCTTAGCAAATCGCTTGCTGAATTCCTACCTTGCCACTCGCTCGATTGATTGGAAATGGTTTGAGAACGTCCTGGCGTATTCCAATGCTCGATTACCGCAGGCGCTCATCCGAGCAGGGACGCGCAGCTCAAACCACGCGATGGTGTCGGCGGGACTCGAAGCGTTGGATTGGCTGGCGATGATTCAACGGTGTGAGACTAACGGTCACTTCGTGCCGGTCGGGTCGCATGGCTTCTATTCGAAGAAAACTGAAAAGGCTCGCTTCGACCAGCAACCCATCGAAGCCTGCGCGGCCGTTTCAGCCTATCTGCAAGCGTATAGGGCAACGGGGAAGGGCCGCTGGCGGAAGGACGCCTGGACTGCTTTCAATTGGTTCCTGGGCGACAACGACTTGCAGATTGCGCTCTACGATCCGAGCACCGGTGGATGTCGAGATGGCCTGCATCCTGACCGGGCCAACGAGAATCAGGGTGCGGAATCGACGCTATCTTTTCTTATGGCACTTCTGGAAATGCGCAAGTTGGAAGAAGCCGACGTAACAGATCGCCAGCCCTGAGCGGCCTGAATTTGGCTCGTGAATAACCTGCAACCCCGAGAGGCAGTTTCTTGCGATCAAGTCCTAGAGAGAGAGAATGACCGAACCCAATAGTTTGTTTCACCGGCACTCCGCGAACCCCATCCTAACCGCTCGAGATTGGCCTTACTCGATGAACAGCGTTTTTAACGCAGGCGCCACTCTGTTACCAGACGGCTCGACGCTGCTACTCTGCCGCGTGGAAGATCGCCGCGGCCTTTCTCACCTGTGCGTCGCGCGTTCTGTGAACGGCGTCGATCAGTGGCAAATCGATAGTGAACCGACACTCATGCCCGACGCGGAGAAATATCCGGAAGAGCTATGGGGCATTGAAGATCCGCGCATTACATACGTGCCGGAGCTCAAGCAATATGCCGTGGCCTACACGTCTTACTCCCGGAGCGGTCCGGGTGTGTCACTGGCCCTGACAAGAGATTTTCGCGTCTTCGAGAGACTCGGCGTCATTATGCCGCCGGACGACAAAGACGCGGCCCTACTGCCCCGAAAAATCAATGGATTTTGGGCACTTATACATCGGCCCATGACGCCTCTTGGAGCTCATATTTGGATTTCATACTCTCCCGACTTGCGGCATTGGGGAAATCACAAGCTCATGCTGGAAGCGCGCCGAGGCGCCTGGTGGGATGCGAACAAGATTGGCATATCGCCTCCGCCGATCGAAACGCCTAGGGGGTGGCTGATGGTCTATCACGGCGTACGAAGGACGCCATCAAGCTCGATCTATCGACTGGGCCTCGCCCTGTTTGACCGCGACCAACCCGAAAGATGTCTAATTCGAGGTGATTCCTGGATGTTCGCTCCCGAGGCGGATTATGAACGTCATGGAGATGTTCAAGACGTTGTGTTTCCTTGTGGCTACACGGTCGCACCTGATGGTGACACCATCAATCTGTACTACGGCGCCGCCGATTCGAGCATCGCGTTGGCGCACGGTAGCATTCGCTGCCTCTTGGCGTGGCTCGACGCAAATGGCCATTCCGGCCAATCGCACGATCGTCGGGAGCGGCAAAACTAGTCCGTGTGTCTTGTGCCACTGGAATGCAAAACGCGGCACCAAAAGATTGGAGAGTCAACATGCGCATCAGGTGCCCGGATTGCGGAAGCCTGCAAACTCACCGCTCCAGGAAGAGAGGAATCGTTGAATATGTCTTGTCAGCAATCATTTTCGTGCGCCCGTTTCGATGCGAGGAATGCGACGCCCGGTTCTTTCGGTGGTCATTGCGCGAGAAACGCGATCTGCCCCGGTCAATCCCCACAAGCTAGTTCCGAATGTGCGGGATATTTCGATTTCCGCTCGCATGAACTGTTAAGGGTCCGATGCAATAGGTAGACATGAGTACGCTCGAATATAGTTGAACTAAGCAAAAAATCCATCCTAACCTCCACCGCGCAAATTGGCTAAGAAAGTATGGTTATGGCTTCTTACAAACAGATCGTAGTTTCGAGCGAGAGCCTGCTTCTGTTGGCGTTCGTTGTGCTTTGTGGGTGGGCCTTGGTCGGTTGGATTCTATCTCTCTCTCGATAGTCGTACCTTGCAGCAGTGCTAAGCCCGAGGACAGGCCGATGGATGGTTGGCAACTTCTGGATGATGGTAGGGCCTGCAACGCAGCGTGATGCTAAGTAACTGACTGCCACCGCCTGCGGCCTTTTGAAACCGTCAGGCCGAAAACGATAAGGCGGCGCTAGTTGAGCAGATTACCTATGGAGTCAGTCCGATAGAAGAAAGCGGGCCGCGGCACCTGAACGTGCAGCGGCCCGCCGGTTCTATTGATTCGAGTGTGTTGTCCGCGACCTCTCCTTAATCCTCATGGTTTTTGTCTTCGTTGTGAGCTTTTTGCTCGGACTTACGCTGCAAAGCCGGATCGGATGGTCCGCTTCCGACCAGAACCACGGCAGACGCCGAAGTTGAGTTGCCCGAAGCGTCTTGAACCGTGTAGCTAACTGTGTAGACGCGCCCTGAAGTCATCCCCGAGCGCTCTGCCCGCAATAGGAACGACCGCACATCCGTTCCGAAGGAAACCGGGCCACCATTTACAGCCTGGATGTCATGTGGTTGGTCTCCATCACCCTGACCTTCGTCGGGATCACTGCTGGTAATGGATGCGAGCTGAACCTTTTGCGGCGAACTGCAACCGTCGCTCGCGTCGATCGTAGCTGTAATCTGCACGAGCTTGTGGTTCGGAGGCCAAAGCGAGTTTGGGGACAGTGACACTTTCAACGTCGGCGAGGTCGTATCCTGGACGGTCACGTGAGTTGTGGCGGTCGAACTGAGGCCGGCGGGATCAGTGACCGTCAGCGTGAACGTGTAGGTGCCGAGACGGACGGTCAACGGAACTACCGCCGTTCTGCCCACAACGTTGCCCCATTGATCCTTCCAAACATAGGTGAGGACATCCCCATCGGGATCGCTAGAGCCCGATCCATCGAGCGCCGTCTGGGTGCCTCCGGGTCCGGCGCAGCCAATGGTCCGGTCTGCGCCAGCGTTCGCGACTGGTGGGCGGTTCGCCGCAGTCACGCTTACGTGCGTGAAAGCCGTGGAAGAAAGTCCACCGGGATCAGTGACCGTCAGGGTAAACGTGTGAGTACCAATCGAAAGTGTCAATTGAACGACGGCAGTGTTTCCTACCGTGTTGCCGGTCTCATCCTTCCAGAGGTAGGTGAGAACACCGCCATCGGGATCGCTGGACCCGGATCCATTCAACTGCACCAGAGTGCCGCCTGGACCACTGGATTCTACGTTCTGGTCGGGACCCGCGTTTGCAAGAGGCGGTCGGTTGGCCGTTTTTCCACTGGAGAAACGACTGAAGAAAATCTGGGACACACCAGGCGTGGCGTCTTGCCACACGACGTTGAGGTTGGCGTTTTTGTCCGCGGCGATTTGCGCAACAGAGGACAAACCTGGGTCGTTCGAAAGGTTCTGGGGCGCGGAGAACGTCGCGCCGCCATTGGTAGATTGTGCGAAGAAAATGTCGCGGTTGCCAGGCGTGCTGTCTTCCCATGTGACGTTCACATTGCCGCCGGCGTCTACAGTGAGCCAAGGATTGGCGGAAAAGCCGGCGTTGTTTGAAAGATTCTGGGCCGCGGAGAAGGTAACGCCACCGTCGTTCGATCGGACGAAGAAAACATCCGTGTTGAAGTTCGGAGGAATATTGTCAGCCCATAACACGTTGACGCTACCGCTAGAATCTACAGCGATCTGCGGAGTTCGGGAATCACCAAGGTCGTTCGACAGATTCTTTGGGATCGAGAAGGTCGTGCCATTGTCGGCTGAGCGGCTGTAGAAAACGTCTAAGTTGCCAAAACTATTGTTCTCCCAGACGACGTTGATATTGCCAGCGAGATCTACCGCGATCTGCGCATTGTCGGAATTTCCGACGTTCCTTGAAAGGCTCTTCGGAATCGAGAAGGAAATACCCGAATTGGCGGAACGGCTGTAGGAGATGTCCGCTGCGCCTACCGAATCATCCTCCCAGACGACATTGATGTTACCGGCAAGATCGACCAGCATCTGCGGGGAGACTGATCCGCCCATGTTCGTGCTCAGAAAAACCGGGGCCGAAAAAGTTTGGCCTCCGTCGATGGAGCGACTAAAAAGAATTCCGAAGGCGCCCGCTGTGTCGTTCTCCCAAACGACAAAGATGTTCCCAGCCGCGTCTGTAGCTAGTTGCGGGTTTGCCGAATCGGGGGCATCAGCCGAGAGGTCGATCGGCGCGGAAAAGGTCGTGCCCCCATCGGTCGAGCGGCTGAAGAAAACATCCAGATTTCCGGGACTATCGTCTTCCCAAACCACGTTGATGGCACCATGAGCATCGACAGCAATGCGTGGATTGAAGGAAAAGCCTGAGGTGTTGGAAACGCTCTTGGGAGTCGAGAACGTAACACCTTCGTCGGTCGAACGACTAAAGAGAATGTTGGCGTTCGTATCGGTGTCATCCTCCCACACGATAAAGATGTTGCCCGCGGAATCAACGGCAACTTGCGGAGTGAATGAGAAGTCCGAGTTGTTTGAAACATTCTTTGGGCCAGAGAACGGGACTTGAGCATGGGCGGTCGCACTCAGTACCGCCAAACCAAGGATCATCACTGCGAGAGCGTGGTTCCAACTCTTCTGGACAACCATGACAGACCTCCAATGGACGATCAGCGGCTTGAGACAGGACGTAAATCCTCAGCAAGACATCAAAATGCGTTCGAATTTGCCTCTCAGCCAGCGCTGCGGGGACTATCTGCTGGCCATTCGTGAGGCTTAGATTTGGATAGCTTGTCCCGACACCAATCTGGGACAGCACGCGTAATTTCTATAATAGAGTATAGGACTACTAGAACGAAATAAAAGAGAAACCTTGATCCCGTGGTGTCGTAAACGATACGGGGGTTGGGGCCCATTCGAGGCCGGCGAGAACGACCTAAACTCGAGGCTTCCGCCCAGGCGAACCGTTTGGCAAAGCAAATTTGTAAATCACGCTGGACCGCGACGTTGGGGAGGCTTTGAAATTGACAACACCTGGTGGCAAGGGCACACTCGGTTGGGTTTGCGGCGAAGGATTGGCGTACCTCCTTCGAATACCTTCGAGAGCGATCCCCCTAAGAGAATTCAGGACCACTCATGGTGATGGAGGTTGAAGCATCAATGCGGATGTCATTCCTCGAGAGTCGAAAGGCGCGTCGAATTTCAAGCACACTTTTGCTGGGTGCCTGCTTGTTGTGCTTAACGGGTTGTAACGCAACCAAGAGCTCTTCTTCGACCGTTGCCCAGCCGGAATCCCGCAACGCAGTTTCTGCCGCCCCAGCAAGCGAGCCCGGTCTACCCGATGTTTGCAAGCTGCTCACCAAGGAAGAAGCCGGAGCCATCCTCGGTGAAGCTGTTCGAGACCCGGAGCCGGGCGGCATCGGAGGAAACAAGATCTGCGACTACAAGACCGTCAAAGTCCATGGTGGAATCCTGCCTTATTCGATCCACATCGCGATCATTCCAGAGAAACAACAGGCCTGGGACATCGGGAAAAAGCTGCATAGCGAAGCGAAGGAGTTGCGGCCCGTGGCCGGACTTGGAGAGGATGCCTATTTTCTTTTGGATGATCTCGAGATTCTAAGCAAGCAGCGCTCCGTGACGATCAATGTGATGAAGAGTATCGACAAGCCGGAGCACGCCAAAGCGGTGGAAGAAGCCGAGAAAATGGTGGCGCAAAAAGCCCTTTCCCGCCTGTAGGAGCCGGCGGGAAAACGGCCTGTAAGGGCTGCCGCAAAAGTGCACACCGGGTGAGGCGTCCCATATGGCTTCAGAAAGAATCTATACAACCATTAAAATCGGTACGGACATGAAGCGAATCAATAGGATACAGCGCGCGATGAGATCGTGCGACGAGGGGCGCCACATTTCATTGCCTCACCTCTTCGGGAATTGGCGGGACGCCGAATGACTACCTCACGTCGTGGCCTTTACCCTTTGTCTAGCAGTTCTTCGCCATGCTCACTCAAGAGTCCTTTCCCCATTTTTTTCAACGTCGTGTCAAATTGATTCGCGGGTATTGAAGACAAGATTTTCACTTGGTGGCTTTTAGCGAGTAGAACATGTCCCTTTTGGGTCTCGGGTATGTCAGGCAGGAAGACTACATAGTTGCCGGCCCCATCTTGCTAGACAACAAATGCGGGTTGCCAGTATTCCTGCCGTCTCACCAACGCACTGGTGTAAGGATGCGTCTTGGGCTTGTTGTGTAGCTTTTCTTCGGCCGTGGTTCTGTAGGCTTCGTAACCCGGAATGTAATTCGCTAGTCCTTTCTCTACGGCATTCCTGAGAGTAGAGGCAAACGAGAAACGCGCCACGAGTCCACACAGAATCCAAGTGGCGATCAGCAAGAGCTCTGAAAGTATTGTCGATCCGCCGACGCCGAGAATGGATTTCATTCCGAATATTCCCGCAATGCTCGTGCCTAGGGAGGACAACGAAGTCCAAGCTTTGGTGATAACGATGAACAGGATATAAAGCGGTAGAAGAAAGACGACGCCTGCAATGGCTACATCACGGACGTTAATGAAGAATTTTTTCATGTATACACCTCACTGGCGAGCGGCCCGGTATCGGCTATTTATTCTGGACTCGCGTGCAGCTGAAAGCGTTTCAAGAGTCGAGCAAGACAACTCTTTTTCTTGTTGCTCAGCCGATGCTCGGAAAGCCTAGCGGGAAAACTTTATCGGAACGGTCGCAAGGTGTTTGAGATTGGTGGGCGCGGGAGGACTCGAACCTCCAACCAGTCGATTATGAGCCGAATGCTCTAACCATTGAGCTACGCGCCCGACTGAAGCGATTATACCTTGATACCGTACTTCTCCCGCGCGACCGTGCCAAGCTTGTTTAATCCGGCCTTGCCTCGTTCCACGTTGTCCGACATTCAAATCTCCCTTCGCCATGGCTCAACGCCAGCGCAGATCCATTTCCCTTAGTCATCTTCGATCTGTCTTCCGCTCCTCCTGGTGGCTGCAACGTTTAGTGGGCTACTGAGCGTATCGTCGGCAACTAGCAACTGACTCACCACGGTGCTTTGCGTTCAAGTGGGTGGACCCAACTGCTCGAAAAGAGCCGGCTGGGTTGAGGGATCATCGGGATCGTGAAAATTGCTTAGGCCCACGCCAACGAGGCGGAAGCGCTGCTGCGGACTGAGACCGACTCGTTCCCGCAGCGACAGAGCGATAATCGTGAGCTCCTCGCAAGAAGAAGGGGCGAACCTGGCGTGTGGCTGCGAGTGAGAACCTTGAATTCGCTAGTCTTTAGCTTCAGTACGACGGTGCGTGCCATTCGTGATTCGTTGCGCGAGGCGGCCCAAGTGTGCTCGGCAAGTTTTCGGATCATCGGCTCCATTTCGATCAGCAAGACATCCTGTGCGAAGGTGTCCTCGGCCGATATGGATTGTGTTGGCCTGTCCGGCACTACTTCGCTCTTGTCGACGCCCCGAGCCAGCTCGTAGAGACGCACGCCATAACGGCCGAAACGGCGGTCGAGCAATCCTAAATCCATCTTTCGCAAATCACCGACGGTTTGAACGTCAAAGCGCTTCAGCTTTTCTTCCGTGACTTTCCCTACTCCAGGAAGACGACTGACGGGCAGCGGCAGCAAAAATCTATCTACCTCTTCTGGTTGTATGACAAAGAGCCCATCCGGTTTTTTCCAGTCGGAAGCGATCTTCGCGAGGAATTTGTTTGGCGCGACTCCCGCCGAAGCCGTCAAATGAAGTTCGGTCCGGATCTGTTCGCGAATCGTACGGGCTACCTGCGTGGCGGTAGGCAATCCGGTCTTATTTTCAGAAACATCGAGATACGCTTCGTCGAGGGACAGGGGTTCGATTAGATCGGTGTGACGCTTGAAAATCTCCCGAACCTCACGTGAGACAGCCCGATAGCGCGGGAAATCCGGGGGCAGAAAGACCGCGTTCGGGCATAGGCGTTCGGCGCGGACTGCTGGCATGGCGGAGCGCACGCCGAGCTTTCGCGCTTCATACGAGGCAGCGCACACGACGGAGCGGTTGCCGCGCCAGGCGACAACGACAGGCTTGCCGCGCAGCACAGGGTCGTCGCGCTGCTCTACCGACGCATAGAACGCGTCCATGTCGATATGAACGATTTTGCGGACTCGCATGGCGCAACCATGTTATTCCGGTGTTCCTATAGAGTGTGAGTCCCGATTACGAAGGGAGCTGGCCATCTGAGGCACGCTCATTCGTTCGGCGCTTAAAGTCGACGATTTACCGTGTCAAGCTTTTGCTTTCCCGCAAAGCCACTGAATCATGTCGGGATGACCCAAAATCTGTAACGTCAAGCAAAGCCTGCAGCGAAGTCGTCACTGCAGGAGCAAGCGCTTAAGCTCATCGAGATCAGACGCCGAAACGTCGGAGATGGCGCAAAAGCTGAATCCATCCTTGGTCCATGCGATCCATTGATAGCCTTGTTCTGCGCCGGAACCGCTCCAGGAAGTGCTGGGCAAGGCCTTCGCCACAAAAACGCTGACGAAGTGTTTGCGGCGGCCGTAGACCAGGGCAGCGAGGGTATGACCTTCGACAACGTCAAGGCGGCCGCCCAGAAGAGGGAAGTCGTTCGCGGAAAAATCGCGAACGGGAGGCGCGAAATCGAGCTTGCCGTCGAACCATGGTTTTACGGTGTGCTGATCGGTGGATTCGACGTCCACCAAATGGCCGGGCTGCAGCGAGCGGAGGTGCGCATCCACCGCGGCGACGACGGCTGCCTCGCGGTACGTCCGTTCGTTGCTGCTCGTTAATTGTCGCCATCCGAGGAAGGCGGCGAAAAGCAGCGCTGCAGTAACGGCAAGCCAACGCCACGGGAGCAGGCCGGCGGATTGGTTTGCGCGAGGGCCGGGCAGGCTCTCCTCAATTCGCAGTTTGAGACCGGCTGGCGCGCGCGAGTAAAGCCTGGATTGCCGCAAGCCCTGACGAAATTGTTCTTCCTCGACTAATGCTCCCGCACAAAGAGGACAGGTGCTTAGATGCTGGTTGAAATCGGCCGAACCAGCGGCGTCGAGTTCGCCGTCCAGATAAGCATGCAAGCGGCTATGCGTAAGTTCACAGCTCAAGGCGAGCCTCCTTGGGAGCCGGATCGGCGAGCAGGACCCTCAACCGCTGCCGCGCGCGCGCCAGTGCGGACATGATCGTGCCCATCGGCCGCGAGGTGATCGCCGCGATTTCCTTGTAGGAGCAACCTTCCAATTCCCGCAAGACCAGGATTTCGCGAAAGTGCGGCGAAAGTTGTTCCATGGCGCGTGTCACGCGTTCGCGATCGTTCAAGGAAATGGCTAGCGTTTCCGGAGTGTCTTTGTCGCGAGGGACGGATGCGTCGTCGAGTTCGTCCACGTCCACCCAATTGCGATTTTTCTGCAGCCAGGTGTAGCAACAGTTGCGCACGATCTGCAGCAGCCAGGCGCGCGCGTCGCCGGAATGAAACGTGGAAAAAAAACGGTAAGCGCGCAGCATGGCGTCCTGTGTGACGTCCTCGGCTTCGCTGCGCCCACCCAGCAGCCAGCGCGCGAGGTTGTAAGCGGCGTCCAAGTGCGGCATCACGATTGCTTCAAAGCGACTGCGATCGTCCTGATTCAACACGTCCGTAGGTAAGTCCGGCGGCACGTCCAGGCCTCTTTCAGGCTCCTAAGAGAGATAACCGAGGGAGCTTCGATTTTATTCCCGCCAGCGAGAACTTTCCTAACGAGAAAAAATATGAACCCCCGGGGGAATAAAAACGCCGCCCCGGGGGTCTTGCATGGTGAAACACATCAAATGCCACGACCTGCAAGGAGTTTTACGGTGACTCGAAAAAAAGATGAAATCCTGTTTGACCACAACCACGACGGCGTTGACCGACGGGGGTTTCTAAAGTGTATGGCCTGGGCGGGCACGGGAACGTTCTGTGTGATGCAAGGTGGGGTGCTGAAGTCCTACAGCTTGAGCCGAATCGCCGACCTCAGTCCTGCGCAAATGAAGGGCCAATTGAGTTTCGCACAGATCAGCGACAGCCACATGGGATTCAACAAGCCGGCCAATCCTGACGTTGCGGGAACACTGAAAGCGGCGGTGGACAAGATCAACGCGCTGGCCATTCCGCCGGAATTTCTACTGCATACCGGCGATATCAGCCATCTGGCGAAGCCGGAAGAATTTGAGACCGTCGAACAGATATTGCGAGGCGCGGTGGCCAAGGACGTGTTCTACGTTCCCGGTGAACACGACGTAGTGGGCGACGACGGAAAAGGGTATTTGGAACGCTTCGGAAAAAAGTCCAAAGGTGACGGCTGGTACAGCTTCGACAAGAAGGGCGTCCATTTTGTCGGGCTGGTGAACGTGATGAATCTGAAGGCGGGCGGGCTGGGTTCGTTGGGCGCGGAACAGTTGGAGTGGTTGGAAAACGACGTGAAACGACTCTCGGCCAGCACGCCGGTCGTAGTGTTCGCGCACATTCCGTTGTGGTCGGTATATCCCGAGTGGGGTTGGGGCACCGAGGATAGTGCCCAGGCACTCGCGTATTTGAAGCGGTTTGGTTCGGTCACGGTTCTGAACGGACATATCCATCAAACGATGCAAAAGGTCGAAGGCAACGTGACCTTCCATACCGCGGCTTCCACAGCGTTTCCGCAGCCACAGCCGGGAAAAGCGGATTCGCCAGGACCGATGAAAGTTCCTGCAGCAGAGCTTCGAGGCCTGTTGGGAATTACCGATGTGAGCTTCGTGCAAGGCCAAGAGGCCCTGGCGATCGTCGATTCCCGGTTGGAGTGAAGGGGTTTCATTGGCGTTAGGGAACTAGAAGAGAACTCAAGATCAATTCAGGAGAAAAAGATGAATCGGAAAGAACGGTGTTTGACTGCTGCGATGGTGCTGGCCGTTGTTGGTGTGGCGATCACGGAGGCATCAAGTCTGGTGCGAGTGAAGGCTAGGGAGGACGTAGCGAAGAGTGAGGTCAAGATCGACAATTTCAGCTTTGCTCCCGGCGAGATCACCGTCGCGAAGGGAACGACTGTGAACTGGGTAAATCGCGACGATATTCCGCACACGGTGGTGAGCGACGACAAAACCAGCTTCAAATCCAAGCCCCTCGATACCGACGACAAATTTTCTTACACCTTCAGCAAAGAAGGGACCTACAACTACTTCTGCTCGATCCATCCCAAGATGACCGCTAAGGTTGTCGTCAAGTGATGATCCTTTCAGCCAACCCTTTTGATCCGTGGACGGCGCTGCTGGCGCGCCACGCTCAGCACGTGGTGTTAATTCATTTTCCGATTGCGTTGTATCTGGCGGGCGTGCTGCTGGATCTGGCCGGGTGGCGGCTCGGCAAAGGAAAACTTGCCGAGGCAGCTTATGTCAATATTGCGCTTGCCGCGATTTCCGCTCTGCCTGCTGCAATAACTGGCCTGCTTGCCTGGCAGTGGCAGCTGGAAGGCCAGAAGTTGAAAGGAACGTTGCTGGCACACTTGCTGGCGGGGCTGACTGCGACCCTCCTAATTTGCATTACTTGGATGGTTTACTACCGAGCGCGCCGCAAGAATCAAGCATTGCCGCCCATTCGGTTCTTGCTGGAAGGCGCCGGCGTGCTGGCAGTGGTCCTCGCCGGCCACTTGGGCGGATTTCTCAGCGGTGTGAATGGTCCAAACTGAGCCAGCAAGAGAATTGAGAATCGCTCAATTGCCGAAGTTTGCCGTTGCGACGCCGACATATTTATCGGCCGCACCGTAGTAAAAGAGCCAGTCCTTGCCCCGGCGGGCCATACCTTCGACGAAGACCACGTTGCGGACCTGCCCGATTTTCTCCCATTCGCGCTCGGGAGCGAAGAGCGGTTCTTCGCTGCGGTACAAGACCTTGCGCGGATCGCGCCGATCAAAAACGGCGATTCCGGTTCGGTACACCAGGCTGTCATCGGCGCCGTTGTAAATCAGAACGATTCCTTGCGGTGTGAGGATGGGCGGCGGCCCCGGTTCCACAACTCGCGAATCGAATTTGCCCGGACGCCTGGACAATACAGGGGCGTCGGTCTCTTCCTGCCAGTGAATGAGGTCGGTTGAACTGGATAATCCCATCTGATCGGTCTTATCCGCGGCGGTACCGAGCCAATACATCCAGTACCTTCCATTGATTTTTTCCGAAACGATCGCGCCTGACTTGGTCCAAGCGCGATTCCATTTCCCTTGATACGCCGGCAAGATCACGCCGAGACGTTTCCAGTGCGTCAAGTCTTTGGATTCTGCTAGACAAAGCTGCGCATCCCGCTTGTTGTAACCGGTGTAGGTCAAATAGTACGTATCGCCGATTTGCGCCAACCGCGGATCCTCGACGCCGCCATCCTTTTCATAGTCTGCTTCGGGCACCAGCACAGGCTCGTCGCGCCGGTTGAAGCGAATTCCGTCAGCGCTTTCCGCGTAACCCAGGCGCGAAGTGCCGGCTGCATCCTGGGCTCGATAGAGCATCACGAATTTTCCGCCGCGAACGATTACCGCCGGGTTAAAGCTTCCGGCGCTCTGCCATCCATCGCCCGTGGGCGACAAAATCGGCGTATCGCTGAGTCGCTTCCAATGACGAAAAAGTGTAAGTTGCGATTGCGCGAACAGCAGAGCAACAGCACCAAACATTCCAAGAAAGATAACCACGCTAGAGAGGGAAGAGCAGCGGAAGCCTCTGATGAGGCGCTTGGGAATCATCGCGAGAGATTTTAACCACAAAACGCGTCTCGGAGCGCTATCCGAGCGTGCCTTGCAGGACTTCGCGCAGCACCTCCCGTTTGCGCGAGTCCAATTTGTTGCCCTGCGACGTGAGGTAGAAAACGTCGATGGCTTTCTGTCCTTCGGTATCGATCAAAGCGACCTCGATGTTGCAATCAAGCCGCGCTAGCGCTGAACCCATGTCATAGAGCAACCCGGCGCGATCCTGTGTAACCACTTCGAGCAGCGTGCTGTGTGCCGAAGCCTCCTCGTCAAAGCTGACCCGGGTGCTGACGGCGACTTTTGGCGGACGCGCGCGGCTGGCGGATTCGCGGCTCTGCAGCAGCGGTTCGAGAGCGGCCTTGCCGCCAAGGACGTCGGCCAAACTCTTCTGAAAGCGTTCCACTTCGCTCGGATTGAGTTCGAGCGTGCGGTGCAAATCCGAAAAGTGAAAAGTATCCAGCACCACCCCGGCAGCATTGGCAAAGGCATCGGCCTTGATGATGTCCATGCCCCACGCCGCGAGAACGCCGGCGATGGTGGCGAAAAGCCGCGGCCGATCGGCGGTAAGCAAAGTTAGCGAGAATCCGTGGCGCTCGGCTTTCAGTTCGGTTTGCAACGGTGCGCTGCCGAGCTTGCGATAAAGCGCAAAGTGCGCGGCAATCTCCGGCGCAGAGTGCACCGCGAGATAACGGCGCGGGAAGCCTTCGAGGAAGCGCTCAATCTCCGAGCGCGCGGCACCGCCAGCGGCCGCCTGAACTTGCGCGAGCAAGGAAGCTTCATCGGAAGCATGCAGGCGGTCGGTATCCAGGCTGCGACTCAAATGATTCGCCGTCGCTACAAAAAGCTGCCAAAGCATTTCGGCTTTCCACGGAGTCAGCGCTTCCGGATTGACCGCGTGAATGTCTGCGTAGGTCAGCAGGCAGAGTCGTTGGAGCCGCTCTAGCGTGGAAACCGTCGCGGCAAATCCGGATACCGTCGACGGATCGAAAATGTCACGCCGCTGTACGGTTGCCGACATGTCGAGATGGTGCTCAATCAGGAAGTGCACTTCCGATTCTTCTTCTGACGTCAGGCCGAGACGCGAAGCGGCGCTGGCCAGAGAGGTCAGGCTGCCTTGAACGTGATTTTCAACCGGCATGCCTTTGCCGGTGTCATGCAGCAACAGCGCAAAGACCAGTAGGTCGCGTCGCTCTTGGGCCTTCCAAAGTGCAGTCACTTGTGCGCCGCGGGCGTCGGGCGGCTCGCCTAGCGCCTGCAAATGCTCGATGGTTCGCAAGGAGTGCTCGTCCACGGTGTACCGATGATAGAAGTCGCGCACTACCAGCGAATCAATCGCGCGGAATTCCGGAAGCACTTCCATTAGGATTCCCAGGCGCTGCATCGGTCGCAGCGCCATGCCGGGATAGTCCGCCGCCAGGATTTCCTTCAGAGTGTCCCAGGTCATGGCTTGGTTGATGGCCGGCAGCTCCGAATGCGAAACCACATAGGAGATGATGCGTTCCGCATCGCGGCTCAATGGTGTGCCGGTGCGGGCGGCTTCGGTAAACAACGAATAAATGATCGCGCGATCGGCCAGCGCCGCCTGGTTCAGAATTTCAAATTGACCGTTGCGAATGGCAAAGTGCGCTCCGCTGGGCGGAGGTTCAGGCCGTGCTACGCTGCGTGCGGCACTAAAAAACCGCTCCCGGAGAGACAGAGGCAGCGTGATTTTCTGATCGAGATAGCGCAGCAACTGGCGGTTCAATGTGCGGGCGTGGCGAAAATAAAGCCGCATCCACTCCGCCGCGTCGCGCTTGATGCCGTCGCGCACGGCCAGTGAACGGTTGGCCGCCTCTTCCTGCATTTCGTAAGTCAACGTGTTGTCGTTGCGAGCGTTGGCGTAATGCAACAGGCATCGGATGGCACTTTGAAAATCCACCGCTTCAGCGGCGATTTCTTCATCGGCCGCGGAAGATCCGCGCAGGTCCGGCCGGTCGCCCAAAATCTGGCGCAACCAGAAGGCCGCCTGATAATCGCGTAAGCCGCCGGGAGCTTCCTTGACGTTCGGCTCCAGATGAAAAATCGTGTTGCCGTAGCGGGCCAGCCGCTCCTTCGTCAACCGGTGCAGCTGCGAAAATAAGAACGGCCGCGCCTGTTTTTCCGAGGGCGGCAGGAAACGTTTGTCGAGCTTGTCAAAGAGCGCCTGATCTCCGGCCAGGAATCTTCGATCGAGCAATGCTAGGTGAAATTCGGCGTTATCTTCTTCAATGCGCTTGCACTCATCCATGGTGCGGCCGGCGCTGCTGACCCGGAAACCCAGATCCCACATAGTCCGGGAGAACTCGGAAATCAGCGGACGAAACTCTTCCTCGGATTTCTGATTTTCAAAAAGGAAGAGAATGTCGAGATCCGAATAGGGGAACAGCATCTGCCGGCCATAGCCGCCAAGCGCCAGCAGCGAAAGCCCCTCCTCCGGCGTTTCGTGCACCTTCATCATGTCGGCAAAAGTGTGGTGGATGGTCTGGTCGGCGAGTTCGCAAAGTTGTCGCAGCGTTTCCTTGGCGGTCGCGCCCGCGTCAAATTGCGCACGAACCCGCTGCCGCTCCGCTTCCACTTGCGAAACGAGAACACTCATTGGTTTTGCTGGGCCTGGCATGTTCCTTGCATGAGGCTTTTCCGGAGCACGGCCGGTTTGAGCGGCAGGGGTCACAACCTAGAGCGCGCTTTCGCCGCGCTCTTCGTTACGGATGCGGATCGCCTCTTCCACCCGCGACAAGAATATTTTACCGTCGCCAATCTTTCCTGTCTTGGCGGTCTTCAGGATGGTGTCCACAACGGTGTTCACCAGCTTGTCGGGCAACACCATTTCGAGCTTGATCTTCGGCAGCAGGTCCACCGTGTATTCGCGGCCGCGGTACACCTCGGTGTGGCCCTTCTGGCGGCCGTGGCCGCGCACCTCCGTGACCGTCATGCCTTCAATGCCCACTTCGCGCAGGGCGTCTTTCACCGATTCAAACCGTGATGGCTGAATGATGGCTTCCAATTTCATCATGGATGTTCCGCTCCGCCTCCGCCCGCCCCCGACAAACCCTACCGCTGCCAGTCTATCCCGCTGCAGTTATGATTCCAGCCGTTTATGATTCCAGATAGTACGCTTCTTCGCCGTGCTGCGTAATGTCCAGCCCCTCTACTTCGTGCTCTTCGCTCACACGGAAGCCGGTCAGCACATCCGTGATTTTGAGAATCACGATGGTCCCCACTAACGCGAAACCCCACGCGAAAAGGACTCCGATCAGCTGATTGCCCAACTGGCCCCAGTGCCCGTCCCGTCCGCCAACCGGTTTGCCGTCGCCGAATATCGGATTGACGACAGCTTGCGCGAAGATGCCGGTCAGTAGGGCACCGATCGTTCCGCCCGCGCCGTGCACGCCGAAAGCGTCCAGTGCGTCATCATACCCGAAGAGCGCTTTGACTTTGGTCACCATCAGGTAGCAGAACACCCCGGCAATCAGTCCGATCACCAGCGCCGGCATCGGTCGAACGAATCCCGCCGCTGGCGTGATGGCCACCAGCCCGGCAACCGCGCCCGAAATTGCGCCCAGAGCGCTGGCCTTGCCGTTCTTCAGCCACTCCGCTGCGCTCCAACCGAAGGCAGCCGCCGCGGCACCAAAATGTGTTGCTACGAACGCGCTCGAAGCCAAGCCGCCCGCAGCAAGCGCACTGCCCGCGTTAAATCCAAACCAGCCCACCCACAACAAACAGGCTCCGATGAAGCTCAGCACCAGGCTATGCGGCGGCATGGGCTGTTTCGGATACCCGAGGCGTTTCCCCATGTACAGTGCACAGACCAGCGCCGAAACACCCGACGTAATGTGCACGACCGTTCCGCCTGCAAAATCCAGGCAGGGGAATTTTCCGCCGGCTGCGTTCAGCAATCCGCCTTTCCCCCAAACCATGTGCGCCAGCGGGACATACACCACAAAAAACCACAACGTCATGAACAGCACGGTTCCGCTGAACTTCATGCGCTCCGCGGTGGCGCCGGTAATCAAAGCCGGCGTAATCACCGCAAACATCAACTGGTACACCATGAACGTAAGTTGCGGAATCGTCGCGGAATAATCCGCATTGGGGGCTGTACCGACGCCGCGCAAGAACGCGTGCGAAAGATCTCCAATGAATTTTCCATCTCCCCCAAATGCCAAGCTGTAGCCCACCAAAGCCCACAGCACGGTGATCAGCCCCATCATCGCGAAACTCTGCATCATGATCGCCAGCGTGCTCTTGCGGCGAACCAGTCCGCCATAAAAGAGCGCCAGTCCGGGGCCCGTCATCATGAGCACCAGCGCCGCGCTGGTCAGCATCCATGCGTTGTCACCGGCTGATTGCGCCGCGGTTACTCGCTGATCGAGTTGGGCCAGCTTGTCATTTAAATCCTTGGAAGAGTCTGGCGAGCTTGCGGTGGCGGGAGCGTTGGCAGCTGGGGCCTGTGCGAGGAGGGGAAGTGCGATGGCGAAAAGGCTCATCAACAAACAACAAGACAAGACTGCACGCTTCATCACTCGCTCCACTCCGCTGTTTGGAATTGCTTTACCGGGGACAATCCATCTGGCATGCGGCATTATACGCACCGGCGGGTAAGGTCGAACTCTGAAATTTTGATTGCGCCTATTGGTTTTTCCGATGCGAAGCTCGCTCCAAGTTCCGCACGGTTTCTCTTTTTATTTGGCCTACCAATCGATCCGCCTCGCGCGTAGGCTTTGGAATTCGCGTGCCGTCGCACACGGATAGCGCTAGCGGGATCGCCGTTTCCAGCGAAACGCGATGCCCGCTCGAAATATACATGGGTGGGTGGTCTGTTCGCGTACGCAACGCAGCGCCGATCGTTTCCTCTGCGTCCCGAATCGGACTCCAGTCGCCTTGCTGCGCGCCAACGGGACCGTGTTCCCCGATCAACAGGCTCTTGGCACAGCCAATGGAGGGCAGATCCAGCACGATCCCCAAATGGGTAGCCAGACCCATCCGGCGCGGATGCGCATAGCCCTGTCCATCACAAAACAACAAATCCGGCATTTGGCGCAGCCTCCCTAAGGCCGCCAGCAGCGCCGGGATCTCTCGAAAGCTCAAAAACCCCGGCACATACGGAAACTCCAGCGGCACTTCGGCATACGCCCGCTCGAGCTCCCTCATTCCCGGATAACTGAAAACCACCACCGCGCCAATCGCACGGTTTGCGTCGCGCAAAGCCTTCCATCCCGACGGTTTCCGGAAGGCCTGCGAGCCCTTCAGGACAAACGCCGCGTCCAGCCCGGCCACCGTTCGAATCGTTCCTAGCCGGTCGCCACCCTCCCATCTACCTCGCAATTCCTGCTGAATCGTTCGCGCCTCGGCCGTAGTTACATTCCATTGGTGATTTACCGACAATCTCATTTGCCAGCCTACCCGTGTCTCCGGACTCCAGGGCCCCTCTTACCGGCCCTGATGTAAATAAGTCGTCTTACAAACCCTGGTCTGAAATCTGTATAATGCCGTGTTGCGGCAGACGACACCCAGGGTTTCAGGTTCTGTTTTACAAACCTTGCGATCGGAATCGAGTCGTTCTTAAAACCAGCCTGTCACAAAATTGTCTCCATGACCCAATACGCTCCCATCGAAATCAACGTCCGCCACGAAGACGGCATCCACATCTTTGATGTGCATGGACGGCTTACCATAGGCGAATCGAGCGATCAGCTTACTGCGGCGCTTCACTCCCTCCTCAACGAAGCCGGCCGCAAGGTGATCATTGACCTCAATGGCGTCCCGCAGATTGACAGCACCGGCATCTCCTCGCTGGTCCGCATTTCTGTTTCGCTGGCGCGCGAAGGTGGCGTCCTCCACCTCGTCTGCAAACCCGGTCGGGTCCGCGACGCCCTTACGGTCACTCGCCTCGTCGAAGCCATCCCCACTTTCGAAAGCTTCGCCGCCGCCACCAAATTCAGTTGATCTGAAGTTCGATCCGGTGAAGGTCGGATGGTGCGCCACAGCAGATTCGCCCGGCACGCTTCCTGGGCTACGGACTCGATGAACGGGCCTATGAAACGCTCAAAGCATGGACCGGCAAGCCGTCCCACAGCCCGGAGGCCGCGGTTGTCCGATTGAAGTTACGTTCCGTATGTACTAGCCGCGTGCCCCATCTGCGCAGGCTGTTGCCACGATTTGTGCAACACCACGGCCAGGTTTTCAGTTTTGGGTGAAGTTCCGAGAATTCTGCTCGCGACGCCACTTGCGGCGTGCGACAGGCCTTCTTACCCGCTCTTCTTCAACTCCGCCAGGACCAGCTTGGCCACTTCCTTCAGCGTTTCGAACACGCCCTGACCCGTCACCGCCACGCCTTCCAGCACCGGTTCGCCCTTTTTCTGCAGCTGCTTCTTCAGTTCTTCGACCGGCAGCGCGTTGGGCAAATCGCGCTTGTTCAACTGCAACACATAGGGAATCGTGTCGAAGTTCAGGTTGTGCTCTTTCAGATGCTCGTAAAGGTTTTCCTGCGTCTCAAAATTCGCGTCCAGCCGCTCTTCCTGCGAATCCGCCACGAATACCACGCCGTCCGCACCCTTCAGGATCAGCTTGCGGCTGGCCTCATAAAACACCTGCCCGGGCACCGTATACAAATGAAAGCGCGTTTTGAACCCGCGTACCGTACCCAAGTCCAACGGCAAAAAATCAAAAAACAGCGTGCGATCCGTTTCCGTCGCCAGCGAAACCATTTTCCCTTTTTGATTTTGCCCCGTGTGGTCGTAGATCCACTGCAGATTCGCGGTCTTTCCACCCAGACCCGGACCGTAGTACACCAGCTTGCAGTTAATTTCGCGCGCAGGAAAATTGATGAAAGGCACTTGTCGTCAATCCGTTCCACAAACCACTGCGTAGACTCGAAACCTTAGCACACGCCCGCCGCGCGGCCCAAATCGGCCGCACCCCAATCGGCTAAGCAAACTGAGGCGAACTTGCGCGCCAGAAGCGCACCCGCGCTCAGGCAACCACAATCCAGGGGGCAAGCTACTCGATGTCGCAGTAGTAGTCTCCGCGAGAACCCGCCCCGCCGCACGCCTATTTTTTCGCCTCTGCTCCCGTCTGGTAACGATTCCAACCAAAAGCTGCCGCCGCCCGCCGCCCACGTTTCCCGCTCATCGCTCTTCCCGCGGTGCTATGTGCCAACCCACAAACTACCCGACCTTTGCCGAAAAGTCCGTCAGCACCATGAACGTGGATTCCACCTTCTCCACAATCTTCCCGTTCTCCTCGCTTTTTGCCTGCACCTTCTTCCACTCTGGATCCTCGCCAAACGCCTTCCAGTTCGCGGCTGCCGCCTCCTGGCTTGGGTGCTTCAATATATAGATCAAGGTATTCCCCTTCGGATGGGGACCGCTCTCATCCGTCGGCGTCCAGTACGCCACATTCTTCATCCCGTGGCGCTCAAAAATGGTCATGGTGTGCTCGCGGAACCGTTTCAGCAAGTCGTCCAGCTTCCCCTGATATGTCGTGTAGACCCGTAACTCATACACTCCGGCCTCGCCGGCGGCTCCCGACGGCGCCGAGTCCCCGAACATCGCCGCTCCCAGCCCCGCAAGCCCCAGTCCTTTCACCACCGTTCTTCTCTTCATCGATTTTCTCCGTTTCTCTTGGTCACTCTTGCCATGCACAGTGCCGTCACAACCGACGCACCACATAATCGCACTTTCTGTTTCCTCATTCCGGCTCCCCTCCGTTCCGATCAACTATTTAGGTATTCGCCATGCTGCGGATTCTTTGCCGGGGCCCCGGTCGAGGACAGTCTATCCTGCCATCAAGCCATAATCAGCTGTACCAACTTGAGGCCTGTCTTTGTTCGCGAATCTCTCAACCCGCCAAACGCGTATCGCCATATTCCTAGCCGTCTGGCTGCTTTCCGTTGCCTATCTGGCCGCAAATCTTAACCACGGCTGGCTTTCCTATGACGACGGCGCCCTCGGCCAATCCGCCGAACGCGTCCTCCACGGCGACATCCCCCACCTCGATTTCGCCGACCCCTACACCGGCGGCCTCGCTTTTCTCGATGCTTTCGTCTTCAAGGTCTTCGGCGTCAAGCTGACCTGGCTCCGCTTGCCGCTCTTTGTCTTTTTCGTCTTCTGGGTTCCGGCCGTATACGCCATCGCTCGCCAATTTCTCAGCCCTCTGGCTTCGGCCGCCGTCACCCTCGTTTCCGTTGCGTGGAGCGTTCCCAACTATCCCGCCGCTATGCCGTCTTGGTTCAACTTGTATTTCGCCACGTTCGGCGTTCTCGCCGTGGCGAAATACATTCGCAAGGCCGCGCTTTATTGGCTGGTCCTCGCCGGACTCGCCGGCGGCTGTTCGTTTCTCATTAAGAGCGTCGGGCTCTATTTCATCGCCGCCATGCTGCTTTTCTTTGTCTATCGCGAGCAATCTCTTTCGCGCGCCCTAGAGGGCCCCACCCGCCGCTCACTTGCCTATCTAGCGTTCCTCACCCTGGCTCTTTCTCTCTTGGTTGTCGCGCTGCTCAAATTGGTGTTCAATGTCGCCGAGGCCGCGGACTTCCTGCATTTTGTTTTTCCCGGCGCCGCTATCGCCGCACTGCTCATGGCCCGTGAACGGACCCCTGCTCGGGTCCCTAGCCTCGCTCGTTTTCGCCTGCTCTTTCAAATGGTTGTCCCGTTCCTGCTCTCCGCCGCCCTTCCTGTGACTCTCTTTCTCCTCTTCTACTGGCGTCATCACGCCTTGGCTGCCTGGTTCCAAGGGGTCTTCGTTACGCCTCAACGCCGCCTGGTTTTTGCCAGGTTGACGCTCGCGTCGCTCATCTTTGAATATATCCCCCTGATTGTTGTACTCCTTTTCATCGAGACCGCCTCGCTGCGCGGCCTCCCTCGTCGGTTCCTTTCCATTTCTCTGATCGTTGTCGCCACCCTGGTCTTGCTCACTGCGCGCACCTTGGACCTCTCCTATATCCTGGCGCTAGAATCCGCTGTCGGCATCATTCCCATCCTGGTCGCTCTCGCTCCATTCGTCTTGTTCCGCGAACCTCGCTCCACACCCGACAATCAACTCCTCGTCCTTCTGCTCACGAGCGCTGCCTTCTGCAGCCTGATTCAGTTTCCCTTCTCCCAGACCATCTATTTTTGCTACATCTCGGCATTGGTCGTTTTACTTTCGGCAGCCCTAATTTCTCGGCTCGCAGACCCTCCCCGCGCCGTCACGGCCGTTGCCGCTGCCTTCTTTATGATTTTTGCGGTTTTCGCGCTTCGTCCTCATTACATCGGTCCCCGTTTACAGTTTGACTATGACAGTGCCCCCATTGACCAGCCTCGTGCTGGCGCACTCTATGTTTCTCGTGCTGATGCCGAGCAATACCGTGAATTGATACCGTTCGTGAAGAACTTGGCGAACGGCCGGCCCATTTTTGCCGGCCCGGACGCTCCCGAAGTCTATTTCTTGGCGGATCTGCCGAATCCTACTTCGATCGTGTTCGATTCCCTGGAAGATTCTGTCTCTTATGAACGCCAGATCCGCTCTACACTCCTCGCTTCAGACGCAGTAAAAGTGTTCGTTTTGAAGAAACGTGGCAGTCGCACCGAGGACGCCCTCCTGGCCTTGCAACACCTCGCCGTCCCGCGATTTCCTCGTTCCCAGAGCATCGGTCAGTTCACGGTCTACTGGCGCCCATGACTGTCCGCTTAACCCTGATGGCGTCGATCCGCGGTCTAGCCACCCGAACTATTCTCTTGGCCTTCCTGCCCGTATGGTTTCTCTCGGTTGGCTACCTCGCCATCAATCTCCATCGCGGCTGGGTTCCGCACGACGAGGGGATTCTTGCTCAATCCGCCGAACGCGTGCTCCACGGCGAGCTCCCTCACCGCGACTTCAACGAACCATACACCGGTGGCCTCGCCTATATCGATGCGGCCGCTTTTCGCTTTTTCGGCGAAAACCTCATGGTCCTTCGCTGGGTGCTCTTCGCATTTTTTCTTTTCTGGGTGCCCGCGGTTTTTGCCATTGCTCGCGAATTCTGCGCGCCCTGGCTCGCCGCTGGCGTGACCTTGCTCTCCGTGGCGTGGAGCGTCCCGAATTATCCCGCCGCCATGCCGTCTTGGTTCTGCCTCTTTCTCGCAACCTTCGGCGTGCTGTTGCTTTTTCGCTATCTGCGTTCGCCGCATCCCGTCTGGCTGTTCCTCGCTGGTCTTTGTGGAGGCTTTTCCTTCCTTATGAAGACTCCCGGCGTTTATTACGCCGCCGGAGTGCTGCTTTTTCTCGTCTATCGCGAGCAATCTCTGTCTCGCGAAATCATTGGTACGCAAACGCAGCCGCGACGTAGCGTTGTCTACGCCGCTTTTGTCGCCGTTTGCCTGTTCACATTCATCGCGGTTCTAGTACGCGTGGTCATGCCTCGCGGGGGAACTCCTGAATTCATTCACCTCGTTTTTCCAACCCTCGCCATTTGCGGCTTGCTTCTGAGTCGCGAACGCTTCTACGCTTTTCGGGGCAACCTCGCCCGTTTCAAGCAGCTCTCAGCGCTCACCATCCCGTTCCTCGCTGGGGCCCTCGCTCCGGTATTGGTATTTTTCGCCTGCTATTTCCAGCGGGGCGCTGTAAGTCAGCTGTTTTACGGTCTTTTCGTTACCCAACTCCGCCGTCTCGTCGACGCTCGCATGTCGCCGCCTCATTGGATTTTCGAACTCGGCGCGATCAGTCTGGCGCTGGTTCTTTTTTCAAAACTAGACTTCGGCCGGAGTCCTTCAATCGCCGTTGGATGGAAAATTGTTGCGGGATCTCTGCTTTTGCTGTTTAGCCACAAATCTCTGTTGGTGTTTTTGCTTGTCCTCAACTCGGTGCGCGCCATGCTCCCACTTTTTGCCGCTGCAGCGGTCGCGCTCCTGATTTGGCGCCAAAGGAATTCTTCCGTTGGGCTACCCGACGAAAGACTCATGCTGCTTCTTTCCGTGGCGGTAATGTGTAGCCTCGTGCAGTTTCCTTACGCTGGTCCGCTTTACTTTTGCTACTTTGCAGCACTTTTCTTTCTGGCTTTTTTGTGTTGGACGTCGCTGCTTCCGCGCAGGTTTGCCTCTGATCTTGTAACGCCTGCGATCTTTCTCGCGATCTTCGCCGTAGCGATTTTGCGGCCGCTATCACTTTCTGCTTTTGAGTTTCAGCGGTTGCCCGCCCAACCGGATACGGCGCTATCGTTGCCCCGCGCGGGGGGCCTGCGTGTTTTCCGGGACCAAGCTGCTCTCTACGACGAACTGATTCCGTTTGTGGAGCGCCAATCCGCGGGTAAGCCAATATTTGCCGGACCTGACTGCCCCGAAGTCTATTTCCTTTCTGGCCTGCAAAATCAGACCCCCTTTTTCTTCGATTTCTTCGTGTCGCCCGAAGAATACGGCACGTACTTGGAACAGCTATTCGAACGCCCAGGTTTCATTAAAGTCGTGGTCATTGACGATAACGCCGCCTTTTCGCGCAGGCATCGCGACATTCTTCGCGCTCTCGTCAGCACTCGTTTTCCCGAATCCCGCAAGTTCGACAATTTCGAGGTCTTTTGGCGCCCTTGACCCGGTCCCGGCGCAAGTCTGCACCCTCGCACCCGACCGCGATTTGGTCCTAGTGAATCCGCCAGAGCTGATATTCGTTCGTGGCAGTCGGTTTCCATCGCCATGGCAGTAGCCCATAGTAATTGGAATAGAGTCCCGCGCCGTATCCCATCGTGCGCCCGCGCGGCGAATCGTAGCTTCTCGATTCGATTAGCTCGCGATTCGGGAAACGTTTCAACGTCGGTCCTCCGTTCTCCATCAAGCCAACCACCAGCAGCTCTCCACGGTATGGACCTGGCTCATCCGGTCTGGAAACTCTAGCGCCAGCCTCTTGTGCGTACCAATAAAATCCCCAATCTCCCCCGTACCAAATCTTTTCGCCCGCGGCCACCCGCGGAGCGATTAACTCCCTCGCTGCCCTCCGGCTACATTCTGCAAAGTGAGCGTCCGCCCTTAGCAAAATTAAGGAATAGCCCGCACACACCGCAACAATTGTGGCGTAGGCAAGATAAGCTCGACGCTTGGGGACGATGGAAAGCAACCTGATCAGAGTCAGCACAATGGCGGGCATTACGGCCAGCATGTATTTGATCGGCAAATGAGCGTAGATAATCGCCGGCAAGGGCATCAGCAACCAAAGAACTAGCAGAATTCCCACGCGGTCACGTTGCTGAATTTGCGCCAGGATCATGGCCACGATCACCGCGCCACCAAACAACACCGCCGCCACTTCAAATTCCCATACCAGGCTCTTGCGCGAAAATTCCGTGAAGTAGGCTGCGACGATAGGAATGCTGAAAACGAGGATGAGAATCTTCGCCGTTCTCCAGTGACGCGCGAACCACACCGCCGCTAGCGGAATCGGAAAAGACAGATAAAGAAGGTACGCGAACAGATTCAGAGGTACGTGGTCAAATCCGATTTCCATATTTCGCTCGAGCCCAGAACCACGCGGGCGCGTAAAAAAATTCGCAGCAAAAAGCACCATCGCGGCGAGAAGAATGGGCATCCATAAAATTGTTTGCCGTCGAAATTGTCCGAACGCCTTTCGAATGTTGAGTTCATCTAAAAGCCAAAGTGCGCCGAGCGGCAAAAACAACGCGAAATGGGGGCGCGCATACGGCGCCAGTCCCAATGCCAACGCTGCAACCGCGGCATGATGCCATCGTCGTTCGTCCTTCCACGCCAGCAACCTCTCAATCCCGGACAGTCCGAGCGCCAGAGCGAGCACATCTGGCATTGCCGTACTCGCCATGGAAAGCAGCGGTGGTATTGCAACCACGAACAAACCGGCGACGGCAGCCTGAGTGTGGCTCAGGCCGACTCGAAGGGCCAGCGCGACCATCTCAACTACCACCAGGCAGACCAGCAGAATTTGAATCAGATGTGCCAGCCATTCCGCGCCGCCAGCAAGCATTACCGGGACCAATACATATCCCATTAGACCTTCCCTGGCGTTCGCCCCCATGTTTCCTGCCTGTAAGACGCACAGATCATCTCCATAGCAAATGGGAAACGACCACGGCTGCAGGGGGGTCTTGAGGATCTGGCGCGCCTCCAGAAGAAAAGTAGGGTCATCGATGGTGAAAGCTTTGTTCAGGAAGGGAGCTAACAGGGCCACCCCCAGCAGGACACCAGGCAGAGCCAGTTTAAAAATGTCAGCTTTCGGTGCGGAGGGCATCGATGTGAGTCAATGCAGAAAGACGCTACGTTGCCTTAGTTGCACGTCGTTCGCCTATGAGCATGATCGCTGCTCTTCGGGCGTGGCAGCTTTGTAAAGAGTTGCAAACAAACGATTTCCTCCAGCGGGTGTTGCCCTGGGCGAGGGGATGCCAAGTTTCCGTGCGCTTCTCAGTCTCCTTTAGTTGACATCAGAGTCGAAGCGCTCAGTTGCTGGTTCATAGCAAACTTTACCGAATCGCGCAAAATCGGTAAATTTTGAGGTCTACTGGTGCCCATGAGATTCTTCGACTATCTTCTCGAGCAGCCCCTTTTTTTTGGACTTTCTCAACTGCCGTTCACTCGTCAGAAGTTTGCGCGCATCTCAAGACACACTGATTTTTCCAAAGTTAAGCAGGTTCTAGACGTAGGTTGCGGTCCGGGCACTAACGCTCCTAATTTCTCTCACGCTGGATACCTGGGAATCGATATCAATCCTCGTTATATCGACTTGGCGCGGCGGCGGTTCCATCGAGACTTTCTGGTCGCCGACGCGACAACTTATCTCGCGCCCCAAGGTTCCCGATTTGACTTCATCTTGGTGAACAGTTTCCTCCACCACATAGACACGGCCCACGTCTCTCGCATTCTTGCCCACCTGGCAACTTTGCTTTCTCCCGACGGCTACATTCACAGCGTTGAGTTGGTTCTACCGGAGTGCTCGGGTTTGCCTCGTCTGCTCGCTACCATGGACCGCGGCAAATTTGCCCGTTCGTTGACGTCTTGGCGGAATCTGTTCGGACTGCACTTGCAAACGGAGATTTTCGAGGCATTCTCGATTACCCACTTCGGCTGCAGAATCATGGATCTCGTTTACTACAAGGGGCGGGCAAAACTATGAAGTCTCCGGCGATCAGCGTGGTTGTTCCGCTTCACAATGAAGAGGCCGGTTTACCGGAGCTCGTTCGCCGCATAGGTCTGGTGCTGGACCAAATGCAGGGCGGACCTCACGAGATGCTGTTCGTAGATGACGGGAGTTCTGACCGCACGATGTTCCTGCTGGAGGAATTCGCCAGCCATGATCGACGTATTTCCGTTATCTCACTTTCCAGAAATTTCGGTCACCAGGCTGCGCTGACGGCTGCGCTGGACCACGTCTCGGGAGACGTCACCGTCATTCTTGATGGTGACTTGCAGGACCCGCCGGAGGCCATTCCCCGGCTCATTGCAAAACACCTCGAAGGATACGACGTTGTTTACGCTCAACGCCTTCGCCGCAAGGAAGCTCTGTGGCTCAGAATCTGCTTCTATCTTTTCTACCGTTTGATGTCATCGCTTTCGGACATGAATCTTCCTTTGGACGCCGGCGATTTCGGCTTGATGTCAAGCCGCGTGGTAAATCAGCTGAGAAACATGCCGGAGCACGACCGCTATCTTCGCGGAATGCGAAGCTGGGTCGGCTTCCGCCAAATCGGCATTCCTGTTGAGCGCGCCGAACGCTTTGCCGGCCAAAGCAAGTATGGATTACTGAGATATCTGAAGCTTGCTTCCGATGCTATCTTTTCATTTTCGGTCATTCCAATTCGCGCGGCCGCAGTTTTCGGGCTCTTGGCTGTGTTTTTGTCCGCACTCTTCTCTGTATACGCGGTCGTCGCCAAACTCGCTTTCCACCAGAGCCCGAGAGGATTCACCGCATTGCTGCTGGTAGTCACTTTCTTGTCAGGGGTTCTGCTCCTTTTTCTGGGCATAATTGGTGAATATGTCGGTCGCATCTACGAAGAGGTTAAAGCGCGGCCTGTTTACGTGATCAGCAAAAAAATCGGTGCGTCCGTATCTCGCCAGGATTGAGGAAACTGCTTGGACCCGCAATACGGTGCCTATTACCGGCGGCTGTATGAAACACACTGGTGGTTCCGCATGCGGGAGCGCTGGGTGCTCGAGGCTATCCGTCGCCATGTGCCCACCGCCGGTTGGCGGCGCATTTTAGATGTGGGGTGCGGGGATGCGCTCCTTTTCGACCAACTGGAGTCTTTTGGCCTGGTCGAAGGCGTCGAGACAGACCAAAATCTCGTGAGCCCGACGAATCCCCATCTTGCTCAGATCTTTTTCGGTCCTTTTGACCAATCGTTTGTGCCAAGGAAACTTTACGGTCTGATCCTGATGCTGGACGTATTGGAGCACCTTCCGGACCCGCAATCGGCGCTTTGTCGCGCGGCCTCCCTGCTGGAGAACGACGGAATTCTGCTCATAACCGTACCGGCGTACAAACTTGCTTGGACCAACCACGACGACCTGAACCACCACAGGACCCGCTATCGCAAAGCGACATTATTTCCATTGATCGAGTCCGCCAATTTGAACGTCCTGGAATCAGCATATTGGTTCCACTCAGTATTTCCCGTCAAGTTGGCCCAACGTGTAGTGCAAAGGATTTTCCGCATGCCACCGGAGAACCCTCGCATCCCTTCGCAGCGCTTAAATCGCCTCTTGATGCGTGTTTGCTCCGTTGAGCACCGGCTCCTGACGGCCATCCGAATGCCCCTTGGAACCACCCTGTTCGTTCGCTGCAACAAACTGCAAGACAAACACCAGACCGTCGGCTAAATATCGGACCTGGTCGGCGTGCACGCTAGTTGTCTCACGCCAGTCACGGCAGACAGCTTTGCACCTTTACGAGATACAACCTCTGGTTCGTGTCCTCGGCCACTACATCCATCGAACAAGAGACCGACGCCAAATATGCCGACAACCACTCAAACTTCGGTTTCGGCTTCTCCACATACATTAGGAATTGCGGATGAGTTTTGACGAACGCCGAATAATCGGGCGCCGAAAGGGACAAGTAGGTGCGTAAAGGCACGATATTCTTGTCGATGGTGTCTGTGCCTGTATATTCAACTGCTTTCCGTTCGTCCACCAGGTACACCAATCTATTTTTAAATTCTGGAGCAGCGTAGTGCTGTAGGGGCAAATAAAACAATCCGTCGGCTACCGCAATGGGAAGTTGCGTCCCTCCGTGCTGTTCGAGAAAACTTTCCGCAATTTTGATGGGCTGATTCAATGGAAACGCGGACACCGTGCGCCAAAAAAGCAATTCGTGCACTACGATGCAGAAGGCAAACAAGGCAAAAACAAGGATTCCGCTGCCCTTAGGCATGTAATCAATCGATCCGATGGCGGCGGCTGTCCCCAACAATGTCGCCAATACGTAGCGATCCCATAAGACTCCACCCACAATTTTGGTCGTGACCAGCGTTATGGGCGGCAGCAGCAAAAACGCAAGAATCAGCGCAACGCCGGCGGTGCTCAGTCGACCGTTTCTAATACTTGTGCCTTTTCCCCGGCCTTTGGCATGAGTGTGCACCATGGCTACAACCAAAAAGCAGACAAGCGCCACACCTATCGGGGTGCCCAGGGAAAGCAAGGAACCATAGATTGCCGGTATCGACGAGGATCCTGCCGATTGAGTCCACATGTGAGGCCCGTAGTACTGTTTGAGAGCTACTAGGAAAGGCCAGGTATAGAAAAAAAGGACAAGCGGAGATGCCAACGCCACCCAGGCCCGCCAACGGAACTCTTTCCTATTCACAAAATGAACAACCTCGGCGATTCCAAACGGGACCACCGAGAAAATGGCGTAGTGGTGCAGCGATTCGGCAAACACCAAGCTGACTGCCATCGCACCTGCCCAAAACCCAGATGGAAGCCGCTGGTAACAAACGAGCGCGAAGGCCAAGCACGCAACCACCATGCTGTATGCTCGTGCATCGGTCGCATAAAACTGGAACAACACCGTAGCCAATAGCGATACTGCGCTACAGAGTCCCAGGAATTCGCCGCTATACCGTTTGACATAAACAAAAACACAGACCAATGTGCACGGGAAAGCAAAAATTGACGGCAGCCGCAACGCAACTTCCTGGTTCGGCAGGATTTGAAAGGCAAGATGCTCGATTACGTAAAAAAGAGGAGGATGGCTGTCCGAGCTGTGGGTAAGCGCAATAGCTATTTTATGCCAAGTGCCCTGGGCGCTGACCGCCCAGGTAATTACCTCGTCGTACCAGAAAAACTTTGTGTGCGCCGCTACTAGACTTCTCACCACCGAATAGATTATGAAAAGTCCCAGAAGACAATAAATAAATCCCCTTGATTGCCAAAATCGTTTGCGCGCGGCGGGTCTTCCTCCTTCATCCGACCTCATCGGTTTCTCGCTGTTCCTCCAGGATTGCCATCAGCGATGTCCCCAGCAGTTTTTGAGGTATTTTCTCGCATTTCGACAAAAGTGCCATGGCCCTGTTCAGCCACTTGGATCCCGGATCAAATCCACTCTTGATAATGTTGTCCTCGCCACGAATGCCCATCAGCCAAACTTTTCGCAGAACCAAAGTGGGTGCCAGCGGCAATCCCCAGTAAGTCCATCCGCGCACGCGCCAACGATTGCGAACCGCGGCTTGTTCCAGTGACTTTCCCACGTAACGTCTCAGATGGCCTGCTGCGGTATCGTAAGCGGAGTAAGCCCACATTCCGGCAGGGACATTAACGATTACTTTCCCCTTCTCCGCAAGGTGAAAAGCCAGGGCTTTAAGAAATCCGACCTCATCCTCAATGTGCTCGAGCACGTCGAACAGAAAGATTAGATCGAATTTACCTCGGAGTTCCTCATTCATTTGCAAAACGTCGTAGCAACAAACCGGACTCTTCTCGCTCAAGTTTTTCTTCAAGGCATACTCATTCAAATCAAATCCCGTAACTGCCTTGTCAAATGCAACTTCGACCTGTCTCTGTACAAGACCGTTTCCACAACCGAACTCTGCTATTTCGCGGCTAGCCAGAATCAGGTCGCCAGCCAGCGACCTAAGCACATCGAATCGTCGTTGGATCCAAAAGTGCTCCGTTGAGGCAAGCTCAAACCATCGGTCGGCCATGCGGACATCCGCCGGAGGTGACAAGTATTTGATCATTCGACTAGAACAGGCCAGCTTCAATAAGCGTGGCCCGGGTTAGCAAAACGACTACAATGGCAGATTCAAGGAGTTAACCACACTGGAAAAGAGAAATCTCCGTCTTGGTGCCGTTATCAGTAACCATTTACCGATCTTCTCGTCTGGTTTTGATCCGAGAACTGCAAGGGTGTTTAAACCGATCTCGGCTAGGTTAGCTATTTTGAGATCCAAGGGTTGATAGGCAACGTTTTCACCATGTCCCAACACATCCTCGTCACCGGCGGCGCTGGCTACATCGGCGGAGCCACCGTCCGCCGCCTCCTCCAAGAAAATTTCCAGGTCACGGTTCTCGATGACCTCTCCCGCGGCCATCGCTCTTCCGTCCCGTCTACCGCGCGCCTGGTTGTCGGCAATATCGCCGACGCCGCCCTCCTCAAGCAACTCTTCGCCGAGTCCCCTATCCACGCCGTCATGCACTTCGCCGCTTTTGCCGAAGTCGCCGAGTCCATGCAAAACCCCGTTCTCTATTTCCGCAACAACACCGCTGCCACGCTCACGCTTCTTGAAGCCTGTCTCCGCCACCGCGTCTTGCGTTTTGTCTTTTCTTCCTCCTGCTCCGTCTTTGGCTTCCCGCAAACCCTTCCGATCACCGAAGACGCTCCCAAGCTTCCCGTCAATCCCTACGGCCAGTCCAAGCTGCAAACTGAAATCATGCTTGAGTGGTTCCGCCGGATTCACGGGCTCCGTTACGCCGTCCTGCGCTATTTCAATGCCGCCGGCGCTTGGGACGGACACGCTGAAAATCACCAACCCGAATCCCATCTCATCCCTAACGTTCTCCGCGCCGCTTTCGGCAACGCAGGCCCAGTCTCCATCTTCGGCACCGACTATTCCACTCCCGACGGCACCTGCGTCCGTGACTACATCCACGTCTACGACCTGGCCCAAGCCCATCTCCTCGTCCTCCGCGCCCTTGAAGACTCCGACCAGCGAATCTACAATCTCGGCAACGGCACTGGCTTCAGCATCCGCGAAGTCATCGCCGCCGCCCGCCGCGTCACCGGCCGCGACGTTCCTTTTCTTGAATCCCCACGCCGCTCCGGCGACCCCCCGACACTTGTCGCCAGCTCGGAAAAGATCCGCCGCGAACTTAACTGGACACCCAACTACCCGCACCTCGACGACATCCTTTCCTCCGCCTGGCTTACCCTGTCGCAGGGACACATCTAGCAGGGTTCGCAAGCCTAAGTCTTTTAGAATGAATACTTAGAGAAAAGTAAGCGGTAAGGGAGATAGGCAGGATAGCCCTCGCCGAGACTTCAACTTCTCTCTCGATTGACCTAACATTCCGCCTCTGCTAGAGTGCCCCGCATGGCTAAGCCGAAAAAATCTCACTCTGCTGCCTCTCACGGCAAGTCCGCTAAGCCGCAGAAACGAAAGTCCTTAGTGCCTGCGCACCCTCCCCAGCGGGGTGGCGTTGAAATGGTCGATCCCCGTGTCCAGGCCCAGATGAAACTCTACGACGAAGCCCTCGCCCTCTTTCATCAGCAGAAGTTTCAGAAGGCCAAGCAAGAGTTGGAAAAAGTGGTGGAAGGCCCCAGTAAGGAACTCGCCGATCGCGCGCGCATGCACGTGAAAATTGCCGAGCAGCGCATGAAACCTTCGCAGGAGCAGAATCCCAAGAGTGCCGAAGAGCACTATCAGCGCGGCGTCACCATGATGAACCTCGGCCGCTGGGACGACGCCCGCGAAAGTCTCGACAAAGCCCGCAAGCTCGCCGCCAAGGCGGACCACATCGTTTACGCGCTGGCCGCGCTTGACTGTCTCACCGGCGAAGCGGATGCCGCTATGGCCAATTTGAAAATCGCTATCAGCCTCAACAGCGCCAACCGCTATCACGCGCGCAATGACGAAGATTTCGCGTTTCTCCAGGAAGATCCGCGCTTCACCGAACTGTTGTATCCCGAAAAAGAGTAAGCCTCCATTCATCGCTCTCGCACATCACGCTCCTCATTTCCGAAAAAATCACCGGGAGCATCGCAAACATTGCAAAAGGGAATTCGTGTGGTCACTCTCGGCGGCGGCACCGGTTTGTCCGCTTTGCTGCGCGGCCTGAAACTCCACGTCGCCCCGCGCTACGATCCGTATCCCACGCGCAAGCGACCCATCGTGGATCTCGCCGCCATCGTCACCGTCACCGATGACGGGGGCAGCTCCGGCCGACTGCGCCGCGAGAACCGCATCCTGCCGCCGGGGGATATCCGCAACTGCATGGTGGCCCTCTCCAAAGACGAAGCGTTATTAAGCCGCTTATTTCAATATAGGTTCAGTGCGGGGCACGGGCTCATCGGCCACAATTTCGGAAATTTGTTCCTGGCCGCGCTCACACACATCACCGGAGATTTCGCGGAGGCGGTGCGCGTTTCCAGCAGCGTGCTGGCGATTCGCGGGCGAATTTTTCCCTCCACACTTTCCAATGTGACGCTGAAAGCGGTGCTGGAAAATGGAAAGCGCGTGCACGGCGAAACCCGAATTACAGCAAGCCGTTCGCGTATCAAGAAACTGACACTGGCGCCGCCGAACGCGCGGCCGCTAGACGAAGCGGTCGAAGCCATCCGCGAAGCCGATCTGATCCTGATGGGGCCTGGCTCGCTGTATACCAGCATTCTGCCGAATCTGCTGATCCCGGAAATTGCGCGGGCGATTGCGCGTTCGCGCGCCCCGCGCGTGTACATCGCAAACTTGATGACGCAACCGGGCGAAACCACGAACTATTCGGTGGCCGAACATCTGCACGCGATTCAGGAACATGTGAAGCCGCGCATTGTGGATTTTGTGCTGGCCAATCGCCAGCAGGTTTCGCCGGCAGTGGCGCGGCGTTACCAGCGCGAAGGCGCTTTGCCGGTGACGGTGGACGCGGCGAAGCTGCGGCGTATGGGCGTAAGAGTGTTGCTTGAAAATCTGCTCGAAGAACACGAAAAGATTCGGCACCACTCGGCGCGGCTGGCGCAAGTGCTGCTCGATCAGTTTGTCCCGCGCTGAGCGCTTCGCAATAAATCAACGGAGCTTGCCGCGGAGAATGGTGATGGATGCTCGCGGCAAAGTGAATTGCATGCCGGCTTTTGCATCGAGCGAAGACACCGCCGGCGGACCATCGGGATCGGCGCGGCTTTCTGCTCCCGCCGGATGCCAAACATACTGTTCGGCGCCGAATGTGGTCATGGAAAGTTTTCCGTCGAAATGGCGCGGCGATTTATCGCCAGTGAATTCAATTGTTACGGCGTGCGCGTTCTCTGAATCCTTGTTTACCACCAGCAGCGACCATTCGCCGTCGGGCCGCGCAACCGCGTAAGCGGTCACCAAAGTATTCCCCGCATCGTCCTGAAGGTCCGAGACCGCCGGATAAAAGCGGTGCGTGCCGGCGCCATGCTGTACCCAATCGAGGTTGATCATGCGGCTGGCGAAATATTGCGAAGCATATTGCTTGATGTTGAGGTCTTCATCGGCGACGAAGTTGCCGTAAGTGCTGTGGCCGCGGCATCCGGGACGCAGCGGCTCCGGCTGAATCGGCGAGTGGTAGTAGACGGCCCCGGGCCCGCCAAATTGCAAAAACGAGCCGACACTGTCTGCAAGCCACAGCGCGGCGAGAACATCCTGCATCGGTTCGGTAAGTTCCCAGGAGAGATTGCTTTCGGTGTTCATCAGCGGAACGTTTACGGGAACACCGTCTTCGCGCCAGGTGCGCAGGATGTTGCGCGTCCATTCCGGTTCGCGGTAGAGATCACTCCAATTCACGTCGCACGGTGCAATCGGATAGTGTTCGAACGAGACGAAAGTGAGATCGTCGAGGCGATGGTGCGACTTGAGATAGTCGACGAAGCGGGCAAGCCAGGAGGTTTTTCCGTTGGCGTCGGGCCAGACTTTGATGTCTTCGTTGACTCCTTCGAATACCGGGCCGCCGAGTTTCAGCGCTGAATCCACTTTGTGCAACGCGGTGGCCCATTGCAAATACAGCGCGCCGTAATCTTCCGGCAACATGTACTGGCCGTCGGGCTCTTCTCCCATTTCGACATACGAAATGGAGTAGCCGCGTTTGCGGAGATAAGCGAGTTCAGCGGCGCCGTCCTCCGGTGTTCCGTAAAGCATCGAAACGGGAATCATGGCGGGAAGTTTGTTGGTGTAGCCGCTTTTGAAAAAGAGATCGAGTCCGGCCTGAACGGAGCCGGTGTTCTTGTCGTTTTCGCTGTGCCACGGGTCGATTGAGGAAACCAAAGTGCTGGTCTGATTCTCTCCCGCGACGTGCTTGACCAAGTCAATGAATTTACCGTCGCTCGAAAAATTGCCGGCGGAAATTTCGCTGGCCGCGTAGCCGACGCAGTTGCGCGGATCGGAGCCGCCATGGGTGTCGCAGGTGTTGGAAGATTCCATCATCAGGATGCGGAGAAAACGAACACGTATCGGCTGCGCGGCCAGGCGCAGCAGAGGAGAGCCGCCTTTTCCGTTAGAAATGTCGCCCTGCGGAAAACTGTTCCACAGACCGGCGACGGGCTTGTTCATGGGATCATCACCGCCGGGCCAATACTGGACAAGGAATTTCGTCGGGTAGGGATCGGCCCAGGAGATTCGAATGGCGTCTATCGCTTGCGCCGCGCCGAAATCGACCACGATCCAGCCGGGATGAAGGGCGTCGCTTTCTCCGGTGAATTTTGACGACAGATAGGGATTGCTTTTCCAATAGGAAGCGGCGTCGCCGTCGGTCAGCCGCGAATATCCGCGAGAGGCGCCCCCGTTGCGGGTGTTCCCACGATGCGGAAGCGGATAGCCGTAGGACATGCGGATTTCGTTGGCGGGATCGGTATTGCCGGTAAAGTAACCGCTCTTATGCTCCACGTCGCTCCAGGATCCCGAAGGATTCCAGTGCCAGGCGCCGATGCTGAGCTCGGTGTTCTGCCGGTAAGTGATCGGACCCCATCCGGCGGAGAGCGACTGCTTGATGGTTTCCGGGGAAAAAACCTTTTCAAAATGCTTCGCGGGAAGGATATCGAGCGAAGAACCAAGGGTTTGGTCGGGGTCGAAAGGAATGGACCCGGCCGAAGAAACATCCACGGTGACGGATTGCGCGAAGCAAGAGTTGGACAGCGCCAGGAAAAGGACAGCAAGCGAGAGCCTTTGTGGCGGTAGTTTCATGTTGCTCCTGAGCCCTTATTATTTCGATTTAATACTGTAAAAACAGCAAGCCCAGGAAAAGGTACGCGGAATCACAGCGGTTGCCAAGCGAAAATGCGGAGTAGCGCGCGGAGACGAAAGCCCCGCTTTGCCAGGCTCACGGCAATACCTGGCAACGCGTCCAGAGCGCAGTGATAGACTTACGGCCAAACGCCAGTCCCGCTGCGCCAGGTTGACGAATGAAATTTGTTTTGAAGCGTCTGATTTTGGGTGTGCTGCTGATCGGCGCAGCGGCGAGCGCGCTGCTCCTCTCCGATCTCGGGCGACGTACCGCGAAAGCGCACAGCGTGCCACACGTTGGACTGCTGCAGCACGCCTCGACCATGCTGCTCGACGAGGGCACGCGAGGAACCATAGATGGCCTAGCGGAGCACGGCTTCGTGGACGGAAAGACGATCGTCATCGAGCAATTCAACGCGCACGGAGACATTACAGTAGGGAACTCGATCGCCTCAGAAATGGTTCAGGCACGCTATGACCTGCTGCTGACGATGAGCACTTTGTCGCTGCAGGCAGTGGCGAACGCGAACCGGGGAGGTAAAACAGTTCAGGTGTTTGGATTGGTTGCCGATCCCGCGGTGGCCGGGGTGGGAATCGGCCGGGACGATCCGCTGAAACATCCGGCCAACCTGGTGGGCTACGGGAGCTTCCTTCCGGTGCAAGACGCGTTCGCAATTGCGCGGGAGATGTTTCCCCAGTTGAAGCGCGTAGGAGTGGCGTGGAATCCCGCAGAAGCAAACTCGCGAGCCTTTGTCGAAAAAGCGCGAGAATACTGCCAACAGGCGGGCATTGAGTTGCTGGAAGCGAACGTGGAAAATTCGAACGCCGTGCTGGAGTCCGAAGAATCGCTGGTGTCGCGCGGCGCGGAAGTGCTGTGGATCGGCGGTGACGTCACGGTAAGTGTGGCGGCCGATTCGGTGATTGCCGTGGGCAAGAAGGCACGCTTACCAGTTTTCAGCATTACCCCGGGTAGGCCGGACCGCGGAACGCTGTTTGATTACGGAGCGGACTTTTATCAGATCGGGCGGCAAACCGGCACTCTAGCCGCTGAGATTTTGCGCGGCGCCGATCCCACGAAAATCCCCATCAGGAACGAAGTCCCCATCGATTTCGTGGTGAACACCACGGCATTGGCGGGTTTGCGACAGCGTTGGCAAATTCCGCAGAAGGTCCTAGAGCGCGCGAATACCGTGGTGGACGAGACCGGCATACATCATCGGGCGCCGGACCGTAAGCCGGCGAATGCGAAGTAGAACCGATGCAAATTACCAAACGCCAAAGCGGAAGGTTCACGGAATTGCTGGTCGAGGGTCGCATGGACGTGCATTGGTCGGAGCATTTGGCCACGGCGGTCCGGGAGGAAATGCGGCAAGGCTCGCATCACATTCGGCTGGATTTGTCGCGGGTGCCGTATCTGAGCTCGGCGGGAATCGGCGTGCTGGTGAGGTTGCACCACGAGTTCAAGAGCATTCAGGGTTCGTTTGCGGTGGCCAACTGTTCACCGACGGCGTTGAAGTCGCTGGAAATAACCAACTTGGTGGGCCTGTTGGTCGCCGAGGAAACGGATGCCGCGATTCGGGTTGCGACCGAACAGCGGACCGCCGAACCGCCGGTGCCGCCAGCAGCGCAGCGAATAGAGAGAGACGGAGCGGTCTACGAGGTCTTTTCGCTGAAAGCGGAAGCAACACTGGAGTGCCGGACGATTGGAGATGCCCTCGCGCTCACAGGCAGCGGCTTTAGCGAAACGGATTGCCGCTCGGTGCAATTTGGGGCGGGAGCGTTTGCGATCGGAATAGCGGCACTCGGCGAGTGTTTTGAGGATTGCGGAGAGCGGCTCGGAGAGTTCATCGCCGCAGGCGGCGCGGTGGCCTATCTTCCGACCGATGGAACCAACGCTCCGGATTTTCTGCTAGCGGGCGGAACGACGCTGCCCGAAGCGCAAGTCTGTTACGCGATCACATGCCAGGGAGCGGACGTGCAACCCTTTCGAAATCTGATTCGGTTTGAAGTGGCCGGCAGGGACCGGACGATTGCGCTTTCCGCGCTGCTCGCGTCTTGTCTGGAACTGGCGGATACCGAGCAATCTGGCGTGGTGATGATTGCGGAGTCGGCCGGGCTCGTCGGGGCCGCGTTGCGTCGGTCTCCGGTGGCGACAAATGCCCGCGCGGATGTTTTTGCATTTCCCGGGGTGCGCGAATGGCTCAGCTTCACTACCGAGCCTGCCCACACGAAAAGTGTTGTGTTGCTGGCTGGGGTCGCCCTGCGAGGTGGTGGCGAAACGCTTACCAGTTGGGTCAGGCCGCTGGGCGCTGCGACGAACGCGAGGCCATCCGTAGCGGGGCATCTGCACGCCGCGGCGTTTTCTTACCGGCCGGTGCCAAAGGGAAAAATTGAGCTGAAAGAATCCGTGCGGGCGCTGTTTGAAGGACAGTCACTCGAGGGCATTCTGCATCTGTTGACTGACGATCGAGGCGGCATGAACCGGGAGAGTGAGTTTGTGCGAGGCGCGTGCTGGATCGCGCCGATTTCGAAGTTTGCAGGCCAAGAGGGGCGCGGATGAGCCTGCTGATCGGCGCGCTGACGCTGGGATTCATTTTTTCGCTGATCGCGCTGGGCGTGCTGATCAGCTTTCGGGTATTTTCGTTTCCGGATATCACGGCAGATGGATCGAGCACGTTGGGAGCGGCCGTGGCGGCGATGCTGCTGGTGAGCCACGTGCCTGCGCCGGTGGCGACCGCCGCGGGTTTCCTGGCGGGATTTTTGGCAGGCGCGCTCACCGGAACCCTGGCGACGAAGTTCCGGATCAACGGACTGCTGTCCGGGATTCTGGTGATGACCGGCTTGTACTCGGTCAATTTGAGAATTATGGGGCGAAGCAATGTGTCGCTGCTGGGAGCTTCGACCTTAGCCAATTCCGCGGAGCGAGCCGGCGGAGCGCTGCTGGGCCAAGCAACGCTGAACGTGATGGGCTGGGAAGTTACGCCGCGCGAAGCGTCCGTGCTGCTGGCCGCGGTGGTATTCATCTTGCTGGCGGGTTGCGTCATGTACGTGTTCTTCCAGACGAACCTGGGAACGGCGATGCGTGCAACCGGCGACAACGAGCAAATGGTGCGGGCGTTGGGCGTAAACGACGAAAACATGATCATTCTCGGGTTGGGAGTTTCAAACGCCCTGGTGGCTCTGGGTGGAGCCTTATTAGCGCAATATCAGGGATTTGCCGACGTACAGATGGGCATCGGCATGGTGGTGTGGGGACTGGCCAGCGTGATTATCGGCGAGGCTTTGGTGGGAACGCGATCGCTCGGGCTGAGCATTACGGGTGCGGTGATGGGCTCGGTGTTATTCCGCCTTCTGGTAGCGATTGCCTTGCGCATGGGGCTCGATCCGAACGACCTGAAACTGGCTACGGCGGTATTCGTGTTTCTGGCGCTGGTGGCGCCCGCACTCCTGAAGCGACTGGGGCCGCTGCGGCAGAAGCTGGCGAGGGCTTCCCATGCTTGAGATCGCCGGAGTCAGCAAGACATTCAATGCGGGAACGCCCAATGAACTGCGAGCGCTGCAGGGCATTGATCTGAAAATCCAGGATGGCTCGTTTGTTGTGGTAATCGGGACGAACGGCTCCGGGAAATCCACGCTGTTGAATGCGGTGGCCGGATCGTTTCTTGTGGACTCCGGGGCCATTCAAGTAGCAGGCCAGGACATTACCAGGTGGGCCGAGTGGCGCCGCGCGAGATTTATCGGCCGAGTGTTCCAAAACCCGTTCAGCGGCACGGCGGCGAGCATGTCGATTGCGGAAAATCTGGCGCTGGCGGCGTACCGGGGGAGACGCCGGGGGTTGGGCTGGCTGTTGGGCAAAGATCTGCTGAGGAGCATGCGGGAGCGCGTGCGGGAACTGAACATGGGACTGGAAGACCGGCTAAAGAATGCGATCGGTTCGCTTTCGGGAGGGCAACGCCAGGCGCTGACCTTGCTGATGGCGACGTGGCTGCGGCCGCAGGTGCTGCTGCTCGACGAGCACACGGCTGCGCTCGATCCAAAAAGCGCCGACCAGGTGATCGCGCTGACCGACGCGATCGTGAAAAGGGAGAAGCTGACGGCGCTGATGGTGACGCACTCGATGCAACAAGCGGCCGCCCTAGGCGACCGGGTCATCATGATGCATCGCGGCCGGTTGATTCAGGACTTCTGCGGCGCGGAGAAGAAGCGGCTGCGGCCAGAGGATCTGATGGCGCGCTTCGAAGAAGTACGGCGGGCCGAACTGCTGGACGATAGCGCGGCCGCGATGCTGCGGCGAATGTATGTCTGAGTGTTCGTCTCCGAGCGCACCAAACGGGCGCGACGCCAGGAAGAAACGGCACGGCTAGAAATTGACCGCGAAACGACATCTTCATGAACATTTTGGCGTCGCTTACGATTACCATTTAGTTCAAGCAAGAAAGGCGACTTACGCAACCCGACGTTGGCCGCGTTTTGCGATGTGGCGTGGCCAATCGAGCTTCCCCGAGCAATCCACTGATTCTGAAGAGTCGTAGTGGTTCAAAGAAGCCAGAAGCGTTATCCTCACAGGAACCGAGAGCCGGCGTCCGGACCTTTGATTCGAAACGTGGATGGCGGCTTTGGCAGACGTTGGCTTTCTTGCGTCCTCACGCCCGCAGCGCTTCCGAGGCTTCCGCCGCTCCTCGATTCGCAAAAGACGTGCACAGCGACCTCTGGTGCAAATCCTTCGCCTGATTCTTTTCAAAAGGAGAATTTTGTATGCCTCTGATGCCGGACCCGACTTTTTATCCCTCCCCACGAATGGCGATGCAGGCGAAGCCCGAACGGCTTGCGTACGTGGCCTTGCTGAACGTGACGAAAAACGGGAAACGCGATGCGATGGGCGTGGTGGATCTTGATCCCGGCTCGAAGAGTTTCGGGCAATTGGTGGGGCAAACAGATTTCCCGCACAACGACAATGAACTGCATCACTTTGGATGGAATGCCTGTAGCGCGTGCCTGTGCCCGCAGAATCCGCACCCGCACATGGAGCGGCGTTACCTGATTGTGCCGGGGATTGGCTCATCGCGGATGCATATTCTGGACACCAAAGAAAATCCGCGGCAGCCCAAGATTGTGAAGGTGATCGAGCCGGAAGAGTTCATCAAGAAGACCGGCTACACGTCGCCGCACACGATTCATTGTGGGCCGGACGGAATTTACGGAAGCGCGCTGGGTGCGGCGAATGGTGATGGCCCAGGCGGACTCTTTCTGATGGATGCGGAGACGTTTGACTTGAAAGGGCAGTGGGAGCTGGAACGCGGGCCACAGCATCTGGCGTACGACTTCTGGTGGCACCTCGGGCACGACACCATGGTGACGTCGGAATGGGGCACGCCGAACATGGTGAAGGACGGAGTCAACCCCGAGTTGCTGCTGGGCGGGAAGTACGGGCACAAGCTGCACGTGTGGAACCTGGACAAGCGGAAGCATTTGCAGGAGATCGAACTGGGTGCGGAGCAGCAGATGGTGCTGGAACTGCGGCCTTCGCACGATCCCAATAAGGCGTACGGATTTGTGGGCGTAGTGCTGTCGCTGAAGGACCTGTCTTCGGCCATCTGGATGTGGTACCGCGAGGACAGTGGGAAGTGGGCGGTTCGCAAGGTGATCGAGATTCCCGCCGAGCCGGCGGAAGCGGATGATTTGCCTCCGCTTTTGAAGGGCTTCAAGGCAGTGCCGCCGCTGGTTACGGACATCAATTTGTCGCTGGACGACAAGTTTTTGTATGTGTCGTGCTGGGGGACCGGCGAATTCTTGCAGTACGATGTTTCCGATCCGGCGAATCCCAAGAAGACCGGATCGATTCACACGGGCGGCATCGTGCGGCGTGTGGCGCACCCGAAACAGCCGAAGCAATCGCTGAACGGCGGACCCCAGATGGTGGAGATCAGTCGCGACGGCCGTCGCGTTTATTACACCAACTCGCTGTACTCCCCGTGGGACGAGCAGTTTTATCCCGAAGGCGTGAAAAGTTGGATGGTAAAGATTGACGCGAATCCTGCGGGCGGCATGAAGCTCGATGAAAAGTTTTTTCTGGAGTTTGACGGGCTGCGCGCGCACCAACTGCGGCTGGAAGGCGGCGACGCGTCGTCGGATTCGTACTGCTATTCGGATAAGTAATGATGCATGCGGATGTGAGCAACACGACGATGTGGCTGATGCTGCTGCTCGGCGCGTATCACGGGCTGAATCCAGGGATGGGTTGGCTCTTTGCGGTGGCGCTGGGTATGCAGGAGCAAAAGGGAACCACCCTTTTTCGGTCACTCGTCCCGATGGCACTGGGCCACGCGCTGGCCGTGGGAAGCGTGGTGGCGGTTGCCGCGCTTCTTGGCGTGTCGCTGCCGTTGGTGGTGATTCGCGGTATCGTCGCGGCGGGTTTGGTGGGCCTGGGGATTTTCTTTCTGGTGCGGCACTGGCATCCCCGTTGGGTGCGCATGCGGGTCGGATTCCGCGATTTGACCCTCTGGTCGTTCCTGATGGCCACGGCGCACGGAGCGGGATTGATGGTGGTGCCGGTGTTGCTGCGCGGAAGCACGGCGGAAGCCTCTAGCGGCATGGCCGGCCACAATCATGCGCACTTGACCGCCGCTGCAAGCCCGCTCGCGGGAATCTTTGCGACCGCAGTCCATACCGCCGGATACCTGGCGGTCACCGGATTGATCGCGTGGATCGTGTATCGCCGAGTGGGGCTGGCCCTGCTCCGCAAAGCGTGGTTCAACGTGGACTTGCTGTGGGCTGTGGCGCTGGTGGCGACGGGCGTGATCACATTCCTGATGTAAAATTTCTGAGTCTGATGGTGCCGTGACGAAGTGTGTCGGTTCGATCCGGTGCGGAATATCTTTACGAGGGATGGGCATGTCCACGTTTGAATTGATCGAATACCAGGATGCGAGTCCGGAAGTGCGCGCGGTGTATGACGACATCATGGCCACCCGGAAGACGGACTGGATCAACAACTTCTGGAAGGCGATCGCGCACGATCCGGCGACACTGAAACGGACGTGGGAAAGCATCAAGCAGATCATGGGGCCGGGAGCGCTAGACCCCTTGACCAAGGAACTGATTTACGTGGCGGTGAGCGTGGCGAACAACTGCCACTACTGCATCGCTTCGCACACCGCGTCGGCGGTGAAAAAGGGGATGACGCCCGAGATGTTCAAGGAATTGCAGGCGGTCATCGGCATGGCGGCGGAAACCAATAAATTGGTGACCGGATACCGGGTGGAGATCGACAAGCAGTTTGAGCTCCCGTTTGGGGCAGGGAAGTAGTGCCTTTAGAGTGGGCCCGTGCGGCCAGAAATTTCGTCTAGAGCAAGTTCTCTCATTTCCTACCACCCTGCTTTCGTGAAAATTTGAGCAGTGGATCCTGATGGCGGTCCTGCCGCCTGTACCTCAGTACAGGTGTTTCCACGGTAGTACGCGGGTACTATCGTCGGGCTACTCGGGGTACCACCAACCTATATAAGGACAGTCGGCGCGCAATTGTTGTGATTCCACGCGGAAGACTCTCCGAAATTCTTGCACAGCTAGCAGGTACGAGATGGCTCCCGAAACGACAAGTCAGACCAACGCGGCAGCGCCGGGTGGCGCGAAGGCGCAACCCGTGGCCATGGAAATTCCGGTGACCGTGAATGGCGCAAGCACGGTTGCGGGCAGCGACAAGCGCGAGCCGTTTTCGGAGACAACGCAGACGGTGCTGGTCTTCGGAAGCGGGGCGGTAATTCGGTTGGCCGCGGCGGTGGGGCCGGGACAACTGCTGTTCGTCACCAATGAGAAATCGAAGCAGGAAGTGGTTTGCCAGGTCGTGAAGACGAAACAGAACGGCAACGCGGCCGGATATGTCGAGTTGAAATTTACCGAGGCAGCGGCGGATTTCTGGGGACTTCGTGCTCCCGGAAGCGGCACGGGGACCGTGGCTCCGATGGCGACGAGTGTCGGAGCACCGACCAAGTCGCTGGAGCAAAAACTGACCGATTTGAAGAACTCGACCCCCGCGGCTACGCAGCCGGTGCAGATGCCCGTGCCGCCTGCAGCCCCGGTGATTCTTAACCTTACGCCCTCTGCCGCGCCCGTCGCACAAGCAAAAGAAACTCAGGCCGCACCGGTTGGCCCCGCGCAGCCTCCCGCTACGTCGAAGGTCCCGACGCTCTCGGAATTTCTGACTCACGGGTCGAACGGATTGGAGCTGAAAGTACCTGACAAAACGCCAGCGGAAAAAATCCAAAAGCGTGAAACCACGACCGCCGTGCTGACCGAGGAGAGACCGGTCAGCTACGCGCCCGAAGCCTCGCGCGATCACGATAGCAAACCGTCGTTGAGCGCGGCGCTGGGAGTAAGCCAGAATGTCGCGCCGGGTGCGGCCTCATTTGATTTGTCGGCGGAAGAGGTGAAGATCCCTGCGTGGCTGGAGCCGTTGGCGCGAAATTCCACGGGTGCGGAGAGCAAGTCGGCGGAGAGTAAAGCGGCTGAGAACATCGGTGTCGAGCCTGCTGTTGAGGAAAAGCATTCGGTCAGCGCACCGGCGACGGACGAGGTTGCGCAGGATCAGGAAGTTGCTCCGGTACTGAGCGGAGAACGGCGCGCGCCGAATTTTGGTACGTCTTTGGCGCTGGGTGGGCAAGAAGAGGGTGCCAGCAGTTCGGGCAAAGGGCTGAAGATTGGTTTGGTGATCGCGGCGCTGCTGCTGGCGGCTGCGGCGGTCTGGTATTGGTACGTGAACCAGCCGCCGAAAGTTTCGGCGGGCGGAAACGCGACAGTAACGGAAGGAAATCCGTCGAGCATTCCCGCTCCCAGCGCGAGCGCGACGCTGCCGGAACCCGAGCGAAGCAGCGCAGTGAATCCCACATCGAGCAAGACGACTTCGCAGCCAGTGCTGGGTTCACAGCCGTCCGCAGGCGCCGTGAGCGGCACTCGGCCTCTCGGCAACACAACTGGTGCGGCGGCAGCACGAAACAATTCGTTCGATACATCGACGGAAGTTGCCGCCGAAGAGCCTGCGAAGAAGCCTGCGTTGGGAGAAGTGCGGCTGGCGGCTCCGAAGGTCACCAGAACCGCGACGGTTTCAGAAAGCGGAGCGGTCGAACCGGGATTGGCGATGAACGGCGTAGCCGCTGCAGATTCGAGCAGCCTGAGCTTGCTGACCAGCAAGAGCAAAGGGCCAGCTGCTCCGCTGGCGGTTGGCGGAGATGCGAAGATTGCGCGCCTGCTGTCGTCGGTTCCTCCGGTGTATCCGCAGATGGCGCGCGCGCAACGGGTGAGCGGTGATGTGACGATCGACGCGCTGATTGATACAAACGGACGGGTGTCCACGATGCGCGTGGTCTCCGGACCGGCGCTGCTGCACGACGCAGCGATGAGCGCGGTAAAGCAGTGGAAATACCAGCCAGCGACGCTGAACGGCATTCCCACTGCCACGCACCTGAACGTAACGGTGCAGTTCAAGCTTCAATAAGAAGATTGTCCAGAAAAATCGAAAGAGAGATTTCTCGCTTCGCTCGAAACGACGAACGGCGGCGAGATGGTCTTACATCGTGAGGACCACGCGGAATTGCGCGTGGCCGCTGATCATCCGCGCGTAGCCTTCGGCAGCTTTTTCCAACGGGAATTTTTCGATCATAGGACGCACGCCGGTGAGCGCGGCGAACCGCAGTGTGTCTTCGGAGTCGCTGGGAGTGCCGGAAGCCCAACCCTGGACGCTTCTGCTTCCCATAATCAGCGCCGCTCCGGGTATTTCGAGGGGCGCCATGTCCGCGCCGACCACGAGCAGTTTGCCTCTGCGTCCGAGGCCGTGAAAGATTTCTGACATGGACTTGGAACTCGGAGCGGTGGCGAGAATGACGGCGGCGCCGCCGCGCTTTTTCAGTTCTTCGGCGGCATTGGTGGCCTTGCTGTCGATGTAATCGTGAGCGCCAAGCTTTTTTGCCAGCGCGGCGTTCTCCGGGCCGCGTCCGACCGCGACGACGTGGTAGCCAAACTTGTTGGCGAATTGCACGCCCAGATGGCCGAGGCCGCCGATACCCTGAACTGCCACCAAGTCGCCCGGGACCGCGCCGCTGTGGCGAAGTGCGTTGAACGTGGTGATACCGGCGCAGAGCAGAGGTGCCGCTTCGGCGGGATCGAGACCGTCGGGGATGCGCGCGACGGCTTCAATCGGAGCCAGCATGTATTCCTGGTAGCCACCGTCGTAAGTGAAGCCGGTGATGAAGTTGCGATCGCAGTTAGAGAAGTCGCCCGCGCGGCAAGCGGCACAAGTGTTGTCCTGGCCACCGTGCCAGCCGGCTCCGGCGCGGTCGCCCGTCTTCCATGTTGTGACGCCCGGCCCGACTGCATCGATGACTCCGGCGACTTCGTGGCCCGGAACGCGGGGATACGTCAGGCCGGGCCACAATCCGTCTTTCACCAGGTGATCGCTGAAGCAGATGCCGCAGGCTTGCACTTTAAGGCGAACCTGACCCGCAGCGGGCGAAGGAATTTCCCGCTCGAGCAGCTCAAAATCTCCGCCCGCCTTGGGGATTTGCACTACTTTCATTTTTGCCATTTTCGTTCTCCGAACAGTTGGAAGGCGCGCCAGCGTTGGATGCGTCGGAGTCGCGACAGGATACGAACTCTGCCGTCGGGGCGCGGTGCCAGGCGTACTGCAATCCTGGAACGGCCGCGAATCGACTCGGCTTGCGGCAACACAACACGGCTTCGTATACTGGCACTCCGTCCCGGTGGACAGCTGGCGGGTGGGTAGCCCGCTGAAAGCGAACGTTGCCGGGCAATTCGAGGAAAAATCCGCAAACCAGTTTGCGGCGGGGTGTGCGAGCCGGCGGCAAAGTACGCTGCACGGCCAGAACGCCCGAGTTCCTCGCCGAGAGGCCAGAATGCCGCAAGCGATTGCACCGGAAGAGATGAACGTTTACCAGAACGCAGAAGCGCGTTTTGAAGAAGCCGCGAAGCAACTAGGCCTTGAACAGGGCGTCTACAAGTACCTGAAATATCCCGACAAAGAGGTGACCCTGTATATTCCCGTAGGAATGGACAATGGCACGCTGGAAGTGTTCACCGGCTATCGCGTGTTGCACTCTACGGTGCGCGGGCCAGGGAAGGGCGGCATTCGCTTCGCTCCCGATGTGAGCCTTGATGAAGTGCGCGCGCTGGCCGCATGGATGACCTGGAAGTGCGCGGTGGTGGACATTCCTTTCGGTGGCGCGAAAGGCGGCGTGATCTGCGATCCGCGCAAGATGTCGCGCGGCGAGCTGGAACGACTCACGCGGCGCTACACCGCTGAACTCACTAGCTGGCTTGGTCCGGAGCGCGACGTGCCCGCGCCGGATGTCGGCACCAACGAACAGACCATGGCCTGGGTGATGGACACCTACTCGATGCACGTCGGCATGGCGACGACCGCGGTGGTGACGGCAAGCCGATCGAATTGGGCGGTTCACGCGGACGGAAGGAAGCTACCGGCCGCGGTGTGATGATCTGCGTGGATCAGGCCATTGAAAAATTGAAAATGAAAAGAGAGGGTTGCCGCACGATTATTCAGGGATTCGGCAACGTGGGCTCGATGGCCGCAGACCTCATGCAGAAAGCCGGATACAAGATTATCGGGCTTGCGGACATCGGCGGCGGGCTGTACAACGAAAACGGCTTCGACATTCCCAAGGTGATTGACTGGGTGACCAACCAGAAAAAGCCGCTACAGGATTTTCCGGACGGCGGTCAGAAGATGAGCGCGAAAGACGTGCTTTTCCAGCCGTGCGACGTGCTGATCCCCGCGGCCATCGAAAACCAGATCACCGAAAAGAATGCGGCTAACGTTCACGCCAAGATTCTGTGCGAAGGCGCGAATGGTCCGACCACCTGGCAAGCCGACGCGATCCTGGACAGCAAGGGCGTGTTCACCGTACCGGACATTCTCGGCAACGCGGGCGGCGTCACGGTCAGCTACTTCGAATGGGTGCAGGACCGCCAGGGCTTCTTCTGGCGCGAAAGCGAAGTCAACGAACGTTTGATGGACATTATGGTGAATGCCTTCGACGTAGTGGTAAAATATGCAGAGAAGCACAAGGTCAATAACCGCATTGCGGCGTACATGGTCGCCATCGACCGTGTAGCGAAAGCCCTCAAGATGCGGGGAATCTACGCTTAACCTGGTAAGCCGAAGGAACGCGTCGCTATTCTGGCCAAGCGGCAGCGCAAATTAATAGTTGCAAAAAAACTTGCGCGGTGGATAATGCCGCGCGGGAGGGGTCCGTACTGTGAGCTCGGACTCGGTGTTGGCCGGAAACCAGAAAAGCGAAAAGCAGCACCGCCGTGACATCTGCATCGTCGGGCGGTGGCTGTACGAGCGTGAATTTATCGTCGCGTGTGAAGGCAACGTGTCGGTGCGCCTCAACGATGGGCGCATCCTGACCACGCCTACCTGCATGAACAAGGGGCTGCTGGAGCCAGCCGATCTGGTGGTAGTGGACCCCGACGGCCGCCACGTGGAAGGCTCGCGCAGGACCTCCTCGGAAGTGCTGATGCATTTGCTTTTTTACCGAATGCGTCCGGACGTGTATGCGATCTGCCACGCTCATCCGGTAACCTCAACCGGCTTCGCCGCGGCGGGCCGGGCGCTCGACGAAGCACTCCTTCCGGAAGTGGTGATTGGCCTGGGCAAGGTGCCATTGGTGCGCTATGCCACACCGGGAACGCCGGAGCTGAGCGCTGCGCTGGAACCTTACGTGGAGCATTACGACGCGCTGCTGCTCGCCAACCACGGCGTCGTTACCTGCGGGCCGGACTTGCTGACCGCGTTTTACCGGATGGAAACCGTCGAGCACACCGCCAAAATCACGCTGGCCGCGGAAAACGCCGGGACACCCAAGCTGTTTTCGAGCAAAGAAGTCGCCAAGCTGATGGCCGCGCGCGCGCGCTATGGTGTGATTGCTCCCCCTGGCGGAGCAGCGGAATTACCGGTAACCAGCGACGACGAAGACAACGTAGCCGATGAAATTACCTTGCGCCGTGATGAGCTGGATGCGCTGATCGAAGATGCCGTCAGAAAGGACCGCGCACGCCGCTAACGTTTGTCGGTATCGCCGATCCGCGTTCCATCCAGCACTTCCCTTACCTTGCGCACCAGCGCAATCGGCGCGAACGGCTTCTGCAGGAAAGCTACGTCTTTTTCCTCGATACCGGCGCGAACGATCGCGTCGTCAATGTAGCCCGACATAAATAAGACCTTCATGCGCGGATTCTTGCGGGTAAGCCGGGAAGCTAGCTCGGTACCGCTCAGCCCCGGCATCACCACATCGGAAACCATCAAGTCCACGGCTTGATCTTCCAGTTGGGCGAAAAGAGTCTCGGCTTCGTTCGGCTGGGCAGCCGTTAACACGGAATAACCATGCGAGTCGAGCACCGAGCGTACGAGTTCGCAGACCGAAGGGTCGTCTTCGACGATCAACACTCGTTCGCGTCCGCGAAGCGTAGCCTCGGTCCGTAGAGAATCCGAGCTTGCCGGCAAAGTGGTGTCAACGCGCGGCAGGAAGATTCGGAAAGTCGTCCCATGTCCCGGCTGGCTGGTGAACGTAATGTGCCCGTGGGCCTGTTTGAGAATGCCATACACCGTCGGCAGGCCAAGCCCGGTCCCTTTACCGGTCGGTTTGGTCGTAAAGAAAGGCTCGAACAGTCTCGTCTGTACGCTCAGGTCCATTCCCGTGCCCGAGTCTTTCACCAGAAATTCAATATAGCGTCCTGGCTTCAGGTTGTTGGCGCTGGCGATGGAATCGCCCAAATCCACGTTGCGCGTTTCAAACGTTAGTTCACCGCCTTTGGGCATGGCGTCGCGCGCATTTACCGCAAGATTCAGGATCACCTGCTCCATCTGCCCGGCGTCGGCAAGCACCAAGCCCAAGTCGGTGGCGAGGTGCGCGACTATCTGGATATCCTCGCCAATCAGGCGGTGTAGCAGTTTTTCAATACCGGTAATCACCTGATTCAAGTGCAGCGGCGTTGGTTGAATGGTCTGCTTTCTGCTAAATGCCAGCAATTGCCGGGTGAGGGACGCCGCGCGCTCTCCGGCTTTGAGGACTTGATCCACGTGGCCGCTGAGTTTGGGATCCGCGTGCAGCGCGTCAGCCAGTACCGAACTGTAGCCGGTAATCACCATCAATAGGTTGTTGAAGTCGTGCGCTACGCCGCCCGCCAGTGTTCCGATGGCCTCCATTTTTTGCGATTGCCGAAGGCGTTCTTCCATGTGGCGATACTCGGTGACATCGCGGATGGCGACGATCACGCCGACAATTTTTCCCGATGCGTCTCGATGAGGAGCCTTCGTCGTCAGGAAAGATCGTTTCTTGCCGGCCAGAACCACATCATATTCATAGAGTTTGCCCCTGCCTTCCCGCACCACTTCTGCGTCCTGCGCTGCGAACAGGGCCGCCGCGTCGGCATCGATGAACTGCGAAACCGGCTTGCCTACCAGGTCTTCTGAGCGGAGATCCAGCAAGTCGGCGTAGGTCTGATTGGTGATGACAATTCGTCCTTGCAGGTCTTTGATGAAGAGCGCGTCGCCGGTCCCCTCAAATACCGATTGCAACAGGGCGTTGCTTTCCTCTAGAGCCTGTGCGGCTTGCTGCTGCTGGTGCTCGGCGAAGAAGATCCTGCCGACCGAACAGCTAAACGACAGAATGACAAGAACGGTTGCCGTCAGAAGTTGTTTGTCCGCGATACCTGCTGCCATAAGCAGGACCAGCACGGGAAATAGCAGAGAAATCATGTGAGTGAGGGCCCAGGTCCTTGAATGCTCGCTCCTCACCGATGCATCGGCTGAGGAATCGCCGGTGGCACCTGGGGGAAGAGGCCAAACCGCTAGGACCGTGGCCACGAGGAACGGCACGCTCCACACAAAATCCCACAGTGTACCGGTGCGTAAACTTTGCGTGGCCTGCAAATACAAGTAAGGAAACTCGCCTCCGAGATACACCAGGATAAAAATCGCCATGCGGCCGTACAGGTCCTTTGCGGGACGGTTCTTGCTGAAAATGGAGCCGAGTACGAAGGAGGCTAGCAAGAGGATGTCGCGCGACGTTTCCGGGATCCAGGCAATCTGCCCGAGCGTGCCCCAGCCGTTCCTCCACGCCTCCGGCGTATCAAACGTGAAAAGGTAGACTGCCAGCATTACGATGAAGACTTGCGCCAGATCAAACAGGCGAGGCCACTGTCTGCGCTCAAATCCTTTTTTCTGGTCAATGAAAAGGATCGTCAGCGGAACAGACATACCCAAAAAGTAGATGACGTCGCTCGGCCACGGCTCCTGCACCGACGCATGCAGAATGCTGTCGTAGTACGTTGCCACGGTCTGGGCGACGGCCCACCAAAACACGCTGGCACTAAACAGCAGCCAGAAGTGCTTGGCAAAGTCTTCCGAACGGCGGGCGGCCGAAAGGCATGCGAATCCGGCTAGTACGGGACAGGCGATCTGGACCAGATTGGACAGCAGCGGAGTGCCGGAATAGTGCGGCGCCGCCAGCAAAAGGAAGCTGTGGAGAACAAAGAGGGCCAGGGCAGAAACGAGATAAACGCGCCCGCTTGGCAAAAGTGTATTCGGCCCAGGCAAAATCCGGAGCCTTTCGTGCCGCAGTTTCAAATACTAGGATATGTAACTTATCATGCGGTCGTTGCCGCGAGATTGGCAAGAAAGAATGGCCCGCGGGTTTCCAAGCGGCTGCTGCACTCGCGGCCAGCCGGAATGCGGGGCGTCCCCACAGGAGGTTTCGTGAGCCAGGCCAATTTTTTCGCGGCAGTGCAGAGCGGTGATCGAGCAGAGGTTTCGCGCTTGTTGGAAGTGGACCCGGCCTTGCTAGAGGCCAGAAACGACCGCGGGGCATCAGGCGTGCTGATGGCTTGCTACACCGGTCAAAAGGAAATCCGCGATCTGTTATTGGCGAAGGGCGCGCGATTGGAGTTGCACGAAGCCGCGGCCGCCGGTCAACTTTCCCGTGTGAAAGAACTGGTGGAAGCGAATACCGCTGCGGCTATGAGCTTTTCGCCGGATGGATTCCCGGTGATGGCGCTCGCGGCGGCATTCGGACACCAAGACGTGGCGCGCTACCTCTACCAGCAAGGCGCTGACGTGAATGCGGTCGCCACGAATGGCACTGGCTACACGGCGCTGACGGGTGCGGTTGCGAGCGGTCATGCCGCCATTGCCGCCTGGCTCGCAGAAAATGGCGCGGATGTGAATTACCGCTACGCAAACGGGTATTCGCCGCTTCTGACCGCGGCGGCCAACGGTCATCTGGAAATTGTGAAGATGCTGCTCGCTCACGGAGCCGATCTGCACGCTTGCACCGATGAAGGCAAAAACGCCGTTGCCTTCGCGCAAGAGCGTAACCACAAAGAAGTAGTCGAGCATCTGCACGGGCTAGGATTGACGTGAGCGCGGCCGCTGAAAATGATCAACCTGGATTGATTAGGGAGGTGCGGCGCAAATATTGAACCGAAATGAAGTCGCTTACGTCAAAACAACTTCGCGCGTCTCTGTGCGGCCTTCGACGTAGTTTAGTTGGCTTAGGTTGTCGGGATTCTCATGGCTTAGTACCGAAACGCTAAGTAAGGTCGAAATGCTTGTGAAGTTGAAGCGCACTACTATTCACATGAGGCTTGCGCCATCATCCTCCTGAGACATTCATGAGATGGTGGTTCGTTAGGGTTCTGTTAGTATGTCGCTCATGCATAGAGTCGCTTCTGCGCCGTTCCTGCTTGGTTTTCTCATACTTACTAGTCCAATCGTGTCCCCGCAAGATCCAGCCCCTCGAGAAAAAGTTGCGGAAGGCGAATATTCGGAATGGCAGGATGGTCAGCCTCTCAAAGACACCGGATTAACCTGGACGATTTGGCGCACCAAGGACGGACTTGAAGTCGAGGCGACACTACCGCCGGACAAGAGTGCTTTCACTGCGGCGGCGTTGGCAGGTCCTGGCTTCAGAGCGACGCCTGAATTCAAAAAGGAAATGCAAAACTCCTCAGTGACGAGAAGTATTGATGTGCGGCTTACGAAATTGCTGGTTCTCGAGCGAATGGTATTGGAAGGGGTGAGTCTAGGCGACCTCAAGCAGGTCCGAGTGGCGGATTGCCAAGTTAGCGAGAAGGAGATTTCATGCCAAGGTGGCGAGGGCAGGCTGCACGTGAAGAATGAAGGTCCCCTCCAACTGGTATATTCCTCCTCGTTTCCGTTCCCGCTATCGTTCACACCAATCTTGAAAAACAACAAGCCTCCACAGAACCAAGGTACTCCGATAAAACTGGCGATGCTGGAAGAAGTGAAGCATAAAATGCAGCTCACGGAAGTATCGGGTCAACTTCGCGCCGAAGGTGCGGAGAAACTGTCGATTGGCGAACACATTTTCGACACTGATAAATATCTTCTGGTTCTGACAACCAACGCTGGAGAGCGGAAAATAACATTGTGGACGAGGAATCACGAGACCGTATTCGCCATGGAAGACTCGCTGTTGGGTCCAGGGCTTCGCATCCAGCTGAACCAGTACAAAAGATACTCAGATTTTTAGGCCATGCCCTGAATTGAATGATTTGGCCTGCCAGTAAACGCGTCGATCAGACAAATTCTGATCCGCGATTGCACTCATCCCTCAATCCGAGGCGCAGTTCGTACTCCGTTCCATAGCTGGTTGGGAGGCAGTTTCCGTCCTGCAGCCGTTGCTACTCGATGTTATAGCCAAAGCCTGCAATGTCCGTTCCCAGAGCCGTGCGCATATCGACCGGAACCCGCCGAGTCAGTCTTGTAAATACTCTTCAAATACTCTTACCGGCGGGAAGTCGCCAGCATCGATTTTAGCGCTTTGCAGTGACTCTGACTGTTATCGTGGAACTTTGGAATCCTTTCCCCTTCCATGAGACTTTGTATTCTCTTTCTTCGGGAAAATACCTGCTCAGTTCGAGTCCTTTACCGAACTCATATGACTCTCCCGGTTTCAAAATTCCATATCCACCAGCGGGTCCGGGACCATTGCCGAAAATAAAATCCGAGTCTTTCAGTTCTTTCCCATCGATGACAATCTGCCAGCCTCCTTCTACGGCATTAAGCGGAGCATCCGAATCGTTCAGGAGAATGAAAGTTAGCATTACGAATGGCGGTTGTGTGTAAGGTGGGTCGCGACGAACAAGTTCTCCTCGAATCGCTGCGTGAAGTCCGCTGCAGCTCGCCTCACGCTTATCTTGGGCGGCAACGAGGGGCAAGATAATTGTCGCCAGCATGGCCGCGACTACGAGCATCTTTCCTGACCGGCTCGGATTCATTGTGCGGACTCCTCTGTCGCAGACAGAACCGTAGGCAACACCGGATGGGATGTGGTGACGAATATTTGGGTTGTGCCTTCCATGAGAAGGCCCTTAGTTTCTTCAATGTCTGGGGGATTCATTTTGATCCGGAGAAAGGGAGACCGGCAGGGGAGCCATTTCGGGTCTCGGCTTTTGAGCGCCCCAGACTGATGGTTCCGCAGATTATAGATACAGTGGGGTTGTCGATTACGAAGAACCAGTTGTTGCTGACGATGTCGAAAGTGTCCGGCGGTATCTGGGTGCTGGACAATGTGGACCGATAGGAGCGCCAACCAAACCTGAATGTGACGGGGTGCAAACTCCTTCTTGATAAAGCTCAGCGGAGTGATGAAGATAGCACAAAGAACCGGACGCGTAATTCCGGCGAGTATGACAGATCCTGATTCACGGCAAGGTGTTCGCTTTGCGGCCTTCGAAGATGGGCGGGGTCTTTATCACTTCGCCTACGACTTTAGGATTGACCGGGAATCGGGTTCCACACGCTTCGTGGACTCAGTTTCTTGCTGAGTCCCGCGCAATGCTAATTTCGCTCGAGTCTTCCTGGGCAGAAAATGGAAAACAAGTCGGACCAATAGACCCAAGAACGCCAGCATGGCGAGCGCGATATAGAAAACATCTGAGAGCATTTGGCGCGATTGTACCGCTACACCATCCAAAGCTATCCCCACAAGCTTCGTTGACGGGGTTACCGTCCATCATGTGGTTACTGGAGAAACCTTCCGATTTGCCGAACTACTCGGACCTGAAGAAAAGTGATTTCACTTAGGAGAGCGCCTTGAGCACGTTGCGTGCTGCATCCGCGTCCTCTTTGCTCACAAGCAGTTCATAGTACATGCCGTCATGTCGAACCGTTGCGAAAATGCCCGCGGACAAAAGTGCGCCTTGCGGAAGGTCCACTTGGGTATCCATTACATACTTCTGAAGCAGCTCGAGTTCATCACTTTGAGGCAAGCAAAGGATGCTCCGCGCCGCGGCTGCATCCTCTTCGCGAACAAGCAGCCGATGCCCCAAGCCGCTCCATGCAAGATGCTCGCGCATGCGGCCAGCGGTATCCGCCTGAATCATCGCATCAATGCCCGAAGACTCCAGGACGCCTTTCGCAACATAGGCCTCACCCTCATTGCCATACGACCGGACCACAACTAACTTACTTTGCAACATACCCTGAATATACGCCACGGACATCGGCTTGCGAAGATGAATGAACCAGAGCCAGTAAAGGGCTTCTTGAGGCTTTCAAAAAGAGGACCTATCGGGATTTGGAAACGTCATCTGACGGTTCTATGGCCCGAGTTTAGGTCACGGAAGAACGCGGTCAAGTCCTCTGCGATTGCCGCCGGTTCCTCGACTGGGGCGAAATGCCCGCCGCGGGGAAAGACGGTCCAGCGCTGGATGTTGTATACGCGCTCCAGATACGAGCGCGGCGGCTCGCCCTCGGGAACGGTCTGATGCGCGAAGACACCGAACGCCGTAGGCGTACTGACGTACTTGGGGTCGACCGGATACCAGCGATTGTCCCAATAGTCGCGCATCGACGAGGTGATGGTCTGCGTGACCCAGTACAGGGTAAGCGTAGCGCAGAGGAAGTCGTCGGGCGGCGTGACGTCGCTCCACGAGTGCCACTTCTCGCCAAGGTATGCGGCCAGTCCTGCCGGCGAGTCGTTCAGTGCATAGCCGACCGTTTGCGGCTTGGTGGACTGGATCGCGCTGTAGCCCCGCTCCGTCACGTCCCAGCCCCGGCTCACTGCGAGGTACGAACGCTCCATGTCGGAGAGCTCCGCGTCGTCCAGCCTGGGGGTGAGGTCCGACTCCAGTGTGGTGAGGTGGATTCCCAGCACCGAGTCGGGATGATCCACTGCAAGGAACGTCGACACCCCGGACCCGAAGTCATTGCCGCCCGCACCATAGCGGGAATACCCGAGTTCGGTCATGAGCCGGTGCCAGCGCTCCGAGACGTACCGGTAGTTGACGCCGACCTCGGGTGGGCGCGGCGAGAATCCATATCCGGGCAACGAGGGCACGACGACGTCGAAGTCCTCGAGCATCGCCAGCATGTCCACGTAATCGAGGAAACTGCTAGGCCAGCCGTGCGTGAGGATGAGCGGCACGCCACGTCCGGATGCGGCGCGCTGGTGCACGAAGTGGATGCCGTTCCAAATGAATTGGTTGAGCACGTTGAGCTTGCGCTCCCAGGCACGCCAGTCGAACTCATTGGCCCAGTAGGACACGAGGCGCCGCAACCAGTCCAACTCCGTGCCCTGTCCCCAGCCTATGCCGGTTACCTGGTCGGGCCATCTTGTATGGAGCAACCGTGCCCGCAGATCGTCGAGCACCTGGTCTGCGACATGAATCCTAAACGGTTCCACTACAACAACTCCCTCCCAGCATGGTAAGCCGACCGCGAGAGCATGCGATTAGGTTACCACTCACATTAAAGCTGGTGCCTTCTCATGGAACGCATCTTGAGCGACGGATAGGAATTTGCCTCAGTCTGGTTGTATCGGCTTGAAGTTACTTTCGATATGAATGGTGGCAGGAAAATCCACGACGATACGGGTGGGAGGACTGTAGTAGAGCTCTGGCTCAACCAACCTGAATTGATAAGTAATTTCCATCGTTCTCTCGTCCCCCGAATTGAAGGTCCATTTCTCCATATTCTTGACCGCTTCGTCTCGCAGCAGTTTGTGGGAGTTTGATTGAGCGACAAAAGCCTTTGAGACTCGGCCATCCCGACCGATTGACACTTGAAGTTTCACATCGCCTTGCAAGCGTGCAACCCGTGCTAATTCGTTGTAGATAGCAGCTTCCCAATGAACCAAACAAGTATCCGCCGAATCCAGTCCGCGAAGTAAAAAAGGCACAGATATCAGGATCAAGACGCATGCCGATAGGCTTTTCATCTCACCGTCCCAGTCGCAATTCGGAAGGCAGTACGTCTCCCGGCGCAGAACTCATTTTCTCTGGGCAGCGACGGACCGTATTCTATGGTAAGTGCCCGGTAAACTGGACATCTTGCTTGGAACCTTCAATAGATCGACCAAGTGCCTGGTGTAGCCAATTCCAGTAGATGGCGGTCCGGGTCTCGAAAGTAAAGGCTCCAGCCTCCCAATTCCCACATCTTCTTCTCTTCCACCGCAATTCCTCTGGCTTGGAGCCAGGATTCCCAGTTCGCCAATTCTGCGGATGGAATGGCGAACGCGACGTGTAATTCGCCGTCCCCATCGTGAGGCGATTGAATCGCGCGTGAAGCTCCCTTCTTGAATAGTAGTAGCACCTGACCCGGGCCTGCCTGCATCGCGCAACCCCGAGGGCCGAACTCGGTGATGATGCGGAACCCAAACGTCTCCTCGTAGAAGCGAACTGAACGAGGCAGATCGCTCACATACAATGAGGATTCAAGGATGCCATCAGTTTTCGGACGCATCGATCCCTCCTTAGAGGAGTCCCGCCCTGCGCGTTTCGTCGTTTTGTCCAAACTTCCTCCGCCCGGCGCGTTCACCAGTATAAATCCCGAAAAGGAAGACATCAGGTTCCGCCGAGCATCGCTCGTACAAGTCCGACTGATCGACACGAAGTCCAGAAAGCCCCACCGAAAAAAACCGCCATGCTGCCAGCTGCAATGGCACAGCCTCCAAATAAGCGGGCAAAGAAGCAAGTAAAGCTTCAGCCACTGCAGTGGTGTTTATTCTTGACTTCTACCTTTATAGAACAAATCAGATGCGTTGACCCATTTATTGAGAGTATCCGCAACCGACGCGCTTCGCAGTGACGTGCTGGAGACGCGGAGGGGGGTCGGAAAATCAAAGTGTGGACAAGCCCATCCTTAACTTGAATTCTCAGCGATCGGACTTTCCCGGGAGTTAGGCGCAGCCGTGTTATAAATGACCTCTTAGCGGAGGCGAAGGACGAAAATCGATGCTAATGAATCGAAAACGCATCTCAGTCTTGCTCTTGATCTATCTTGCTGGCGCGCTTCTCGATGCTCGTGCTCAGGAAGTTGGCAAATCTCTCCCGGAGAAGCTTGGCTTTTCCCGTAATGCCAAGCTGTTAATCATTCACGCCGACGACGTGGGTATGACTCATTCTGTGAATGCGGCCACGATCAGGGCTCTCGACACTGGTCTCGTCAACTCCGCAAGCATTATGGTGCCCTGCCCATGGTTTCCGGAGATTGCCGATTACGCCAAATCGCATCCGGAAATCGATTTCGGCCTTCACCTTACACTGACCAGCGAGCGCGTCTACTACCGCTGGGGACCTGTAGCGTCAAAAGACAAGGTCCCGAGCCTGGTCGACAAGGACGGCTACTTTCATCACGATTGGCCGCGAGATATTCACATCGATCCGAAGGACGCAGAACTGGAGCTTCGCAGTCAAATTGACCGTGCTTATGCGATGGGGATCCATCCTTCGCATCTTGACTCTCATCAATACCGCCTGATCGATAATGGCAAGGAACTTTTCGAAGCTTTTCTTCGCGTCGCTCACTCGTATAGGCTTCCGGTGTTTGTCGCGCGCGACTGGTTCGCGGAACATCCCTATCTGGAATCCAGCCTAGCTCGCGACGACATCGTGCTCGATCACACCGTCACCATCGATCCGGCCGTCTCTCCGGAGCAGTGGGTTGAGTTCTATAAGACGGCCCTTAAGAATCTTCAACCGGGTATTACCGAATTCGTGATTCACCTAGCATTTAATGATGACGAAATGAAAGCTGCCACACGCGAGCGCGACACATGGGGCGCCGCTTGGCGCCAGCGTGATTTCGATTTCTTTACTAGCCAGGAATTCCGCCAGTTGATTCAAGAGCAAAACATCAAACTAATTACCTGGCGGCAGTTGGGCGCTGCTGTCAAGCAGTAGCCCGAAACCGGGTCCGCTCCGGGCAGTTGCCTGGGCAAAAGTATTGTTAGCGGAACACCCGCTACTTGATGGAGTGTTGTGGGTGCTGTCGAGAAGCCGACGCAACTCCTGCACGACGCGCTAGTGACGCCCTCGCCAAAGTTCACGCGGATTGGTGACGCTCGACCTCATCGCTCACAGAGCAACAACAGCGCGGGGCTCGCCATACAACGGGTGCGGTGTCGATCGATAAGTAGTGCGTCGCGCACTTCACCAGTCCTTAGTCCAGATCCCGAGAAGCCAAACGGAACAATCTTTGGGACGAGGCAGGTCGTGCGGGGCCAGTTGAATAGCCGCGTGATGAATGCCATAGCGGCCATACCCTAAACATCGTACACCTCCAAGGCGTCCCGGGCCGCGCCCTGCCACAATTGACAGTTGCTTAGGCAGCATGATGGCAATCAACATCACCTCCACACCTATGGAACCTGCGGGAGGAAACTGGCTGCGTCTTCTTCAGGGAATACGCACTCCTCGGCCATTACGCGAAACGGCAGTCCGAGCTTTGTGCCGCGGCTGTGCAAACGGGAGACTTGGACGAATCAAGAGGAGGAACAATGAATAGAGTGTTGCTGAGTGTTGGACTGGTTTCGGTGCTCGCATTGCCGGCTCCCGCGCAGGAGAAGGAACAAGAGCGCGTGGAAAATGCCGGAACTGTAATGCAGGAAATTTTGAACGCGCCGGACAGTATCCCGAAGGACGTATTGGACAAGGCTGAATGTGTTGTGGTGTTGCCTTCAGTTGTTAAATTCGCTATCGGTATTGGCGGCAGCTACGGGCGCGGCGTCATGACGTGCCGCGGAGGAAAAGACTTTCAAGGCAAATGGGGTGCTCCGACCATGATGGCCCTCGAAGGTGGCAGCGCCGGTTTGCAGCTGGGCGGCCAAGCAACCGACTTTGTTTTGTTGCTGATGAATTCACGCTCCGCCTCCAGTATTCTCTCGAGCAAGGTGAAGCTTGGCGGCGACGCTTCTGCTGCTGCCGGTCCGGTCGGGCGCACCGCTTCGGCCGAGACGGATGTGGCCTTGCGTGCCGACATTCTCTCTTACTCACGCGCCCGCGGATTGTTCGCCGGAATTTCCCTGGAGGGTTCAACGCTTCGGCCGGACAACGACGCGAACAAGAACCTGTACGGCAAGAAACTCGAGGCAAAAGACGTCGTGCTGAACGGCTCCGTGACGTCGCCTCCAAGCGCAACGAAGTTGCTCGCTACGCTCGATAAGGCGTCTCCGAAAAATAAATCAGACAAGTAACGGTCAAGGTCACGAAAACTGATTAAACGGGGACACAAGATTCTTCGACAAACACATTTGTTTGAATAGACGAGAGCTTGCAGCATGGCGCGACGGGACAACTGGATTTGTGCCCGGCAAGCGGTCGTTCTACTAGCTCCAGCGGCGAATTAGCCAATGTGGCATCTCGGACATGGATGGCAACACCCGAGGCAATGCGACAAGCGCTCGAAGCCGAGAGATTTCGTAGTAGTGGAGTGAGCGAAATCATTGCTGGTCATGGAGAGAGGGAAACAGTCTGCAAACTCAGCTATGTGTCGAAGCGAGCTTCTCCGCAGCCGATCCTCAACTTCATGTGTGACGTTAGCGTGCCGCTATGGAGCCTCAACCGCCCACGCTATGATTTTCCATCGCGTCTTTTCGATTGCCCATAGCAATAGCAGTGCCGGTGATTCTTCGCCGTCTAGGTTGAGTTGGCTCGCAGACAGATAGTATTTTCCATACCGAGCATCTCTAGCCTCAATTTCAGGTGGCACCCTTTTTCGCCCTTGGCAAAGGAAGCTGTCGGCCATCTGTTCTGGCACAGCCATTATGCTGAAGGCCTCGGAATTAACATGCTCGACAGGGCGTACCAAGTCGTTTACAGGTCGGGAGCTGTACATCACTTCTGAAAGCTTCTGCCCCTGAGGAATTTTTGCCAGCGGGCGTTCCAATCCTTTGCGGATCCGGTCCACGGGTTTCATTTTTATTTCTGCTTGTGGCGCAGGACCAATGCAGCTGTAGGACCGTTCGGAAGCATATTGCGTTGCTTCCGCCGGATTGCGCGACATGAGCCATGATTTGTAAAATCCCGTAATATCGTTCACCGCGTTCGGGTCGCCCGCAAACCCTTCCGGTGATGTACTTTGGTCGTCTGGGGCTTTCGAAGGAGTTTTGGGGAGGATACCTGCCGTACTGCCATCCTCAATGCGAATGGCAACGACTTTCCAGTATCGTCCTTCCTCAGCCCACAGCATTGACAAAACTTTGTTCCGGCTATCGCCTTGCTTTCCTCGCACTACCGTCGCGAAGTATTTCTCTTTGTGTTTCTTGCTGCCCTCTTCGTCTGAAATGGGAGCACATTCGTAGTCTTGACCCATGTCGGAGGGTACGCTCACAAGACGGAATTCATGCGCATAAGCATTCTTCGCATCCTTGAGGTTGGGGTACCAACTGGTGTCCGGTTCGAACACTTCCTCGACCTCTTTTGAGGGGGTGAGATTCGCTGCGAAGTTATCCATAGAGATTCTGAGGCGAACCCGTACCATCCCTGGAAGTATCGGTTTACGGTCTCTTCTTGCTATGGCCTCCAAACACGGGTAACTTCTTTTTGAGAAATAAGAGATCGCAAGATTCGAATGCCTGTCGATCACCCAAGACTTGAAGAAGTCATGGGCAGTTTCATCGATACCTTCTTCCGCCTTTACCGGCGGATTGAGCGGCACGTCATTCTTTTTGACAGTCGAAGGATCCTTCGCCCGAGACTCCTTTCCCCCAAAGGATCCAAATAATTCGCGCCACCACCCTGTCAGTCCACTCCAGCGTCTGTCGTGGCGGTCCAGATTGTCGCCTGCACGAACATCCGAATTTGAAGCTGTCAAATGTCCGTTGAAGAGTGCTTTAGGAAAAGTCGATGATCTATAGTCCACGTCAATGTCGGCCATTCGCCGGTTTCGAGAAATAGAGATCTGTATAGAAGGGGGACCGTCTTTTAGCCGGAAACAAGCGGGGAAACCCTTGTGATATACCGTATTGTCGCGATCGCGATGGAACTCACGACTTTGGCTAAGGGTTTCCAAAGCCCCCGGTTTGAGGTAAACGTATAGACGGAATTGGCGATCACCTCCAACGTCAGCTCCTTCTCCTAGGATCTCGTCGACTGCGTCGACTAAGTCAAATGCGCGTCCAAGGCTTGTGCCTTTTGTGTTGGTCATCTTTGCTTTTATAAGCGCATGGGTGACCGCATCGAATGTCGTCCTAACGGAAAGGCGTGCATTATCATAAGCTTCGCGGGCAACAATCCTGCTCCCTGTGGTTTGGTTGTATCTCCGAATGTAATCGTCAACGAGCTTCTTCTGCTCGGGCCGCAATGTATCGTAAGACTTTCCGAACTCTCTAGTTGGCTCGGCGTTGGTCTCCGGAGCGCTGGTTTTTTGTTGTTCCGAGCTGGCTCGGCCGAAGGTATCGGTGTGGGCGAAACCAGCGAGAAGAATCGTCAGAATGATGGTTGGTTTCTGGAAGTGCATGTATACCCCGCTTGCTGGATGGGGCGCGGACGAAACATTACAGTGCAAACGGCGCCGCAATGAACGTCAATTTCTCGACCAATGCTTCAATTCGCCCCACCATTTTTCGTTCAGCTTCAACCACTCGTCCGCGGAAGAATTCCGACCTGCTTGCTAGGCAAGATCCGCATAATCATCGCGTTCGCCTCGACGAGCTTGAGCGAGCGGCAGCGAGGCCAGGTAAATCGGAATTACGACGAGCGCCCTGGCAACCAGCCGACTCAAGACCAATTGGGCGACCTTCTTCACGCCGCGATCCAGTCCTTTCGTCTCCTGAGAACATCCTTGTAGTTCCTCCGCCGATACTGTCAACACTGACAGAAGGTCGTGCTGCGGAGTGCTTTAGCCTTTTGGGTAACGCGTGCGAGAGGACGGTAACATAAAGTCCGTGTTAGCTCGGGCACTTGAAGACCGCAAGGAAGTTTTGCAGCCCAACTTCTCTCGTAAATGCGCTTGGCACGAAGTGGGGCGGTTTCGCCCGCTTTTAACACTTATCCCGCCAGTGCGTCGACGGGTTAGGTTGCAGAGCACAGAAAAGTGATACACCTTAGCGGTGGCGGCGCCTAAGGCGCCATAACGGTTATCCCTGCGTCTTCCAGAAACGAGAGGCAGGCGTTCTGCGGGTATTTGACCGTGGTTCGCGATGGCTCCAACCCGATCTTGCGAACCGGGAATTTTGGACCGGCCAACCTACTAGAATGCTGCGATGAGCTTTCGCATTGGTAAAAATAGGATTAACGGCAAGTATCGTATGGTGGCCAACGATCATGTCGACGATTGACGTACTCGCCGTGGCCGAAGGTCTACTCAATCGACTGGCCAGCACTTGACCGGTCCAGCGATAGTCTTGGTGACCGGCCGTGGGAAAAGCGAAACTTCGACAGGGTAAGCAAGCACTGAGACATAGCGGCTCGAAATGTTTTCGTAGCCCGTGCAAACCGGCATCCGGGCACTGTTCAGCTCGAGTTTCGTTCTGACCCGCTCCCAGCAAGCGGTTTTTTCGGTATGCAGATCGCAGTCTGCTTCGATGACTCGAACACCCCGCCCGGCGCAAGAACTCCACACTGTCACTATTAGCAGATTCCAACACTTTCACCGAGCGCTTTAATTCCCACGAATCTGTGTTTCCACGCCTTGGAGGTTATGACATCAGCAACTTTTCAAGGTACCAAGCCATGCGCAATGAAATCCTCTTTGTGACACTTGGCTTGGTGGCTTTTTGGGTCTTGGCTCTATTTTTGAGGCAAGAGGATTCACAAGACATCGCTACGTTGCACGAGGTCTTGCGGCGTTGCTCACCCATCGCTGGGGCAGGCATCGGCGCGGGATACCAACATTGATGGCAGGTGTCGGTGGGAATAGGGGCTGCTTTCGTTTATCTCCGGACATTGAGGAAGTCTCCGGACAAATCGGGGCACGAATCAAAGTGAGGAACTCATAGCCAGTCCTCTTGGCAGCCCGATGGGCCGCTGGCCGTGATTTGAAGTGCAGAGTCATTGGACATTCTCTTATAAGTACGTGGAGGGCGCATCCGCATGGCGACGGGACAAACCGTGGATCATAAAGACTATGTGAATCGCGCCGTTGAAGCGTCCATCCACATCGGTCTGGTCATTCTGTTGGCCGCCACCTGTTTCTTTATCTTGCGGCCCTTCATTCCCTTGATTGGATGGGGCATCATCGTCGCGATCGCCATCTACCCGCGCTACCGACAGTTGCAGGTCGTACTCGGCGGTCGTGGCATCCTCGCTGCTGTCCTTATCACCCTCCTGCTACTAGCTTTGTTGATTGTTCCTGTGGGCTTGCTCTCAGGAACACTGATTGGGGGTATCCAGGCCCTCGCAGCACACCTCAAAGACGGAACCCCAATCATCCCGCCGCCCCCCGCTGGCGTAGAAACCTGGCCTGTAGTTGGCGTTCCCTTGAAAAGTGCATGGAGCCTGGCTTCAACGAACATTACTGCCGCGCTAAGAGATTTCGCTCCTCAAATTAAGGCCATCATCCCTAGCCTGCTCTCGGCTTCTGCGGGAATAGGCCTCACCGTTCTGCAATTCGCTCTCTCCCTCATAGTCGCCGGAGCCCTTCTCGCTAACTCACAGGGCGCTGCCGGTGCTGCGCACTCCTTGGCCAACCGTATATTTGGCGACAAAGGGCCGGAGTTTACGCAGCTCGTCGGCTCCACTGTCCGCAGCGTCACGATAGGAATCCTGGGCGTGGCTCTGATCCAATCGGTTCTCGCCGCTCTTGGTTTTCTTGTAGCAGGATTGCCGGGAGCTGGCTTGTGGGCTGTCGTGTTTCTAGTTGCCGCATTGCTACAAGTGGGGGCACTAGTCCTTATTCCCGCCGTGATCTACGTGTTCGCGACATCTAGCGTCACGAAAGCCGTGATTTTTATGGTTTGGTGCCTCATTGTCGCCCTGGTAGACAACGCCCTAAAGCCACTTCTGTTAGGGCGAGGCGTCGCAGTTCCCATCGCAGTCGTATTTCTCGGTGCGATTGGAGGGTTCGTAGCGATGGGCCTTATCGGCTTGTTCGTCGGCGCGATCGTTTTGTCGGTGGGCTACAAGTTGTTCATTGCCTGGCTAGCTCGAACTCCTGCCGTCCCTGGGGAGACTTGATATACAGCGGTCCCTTGCTGGATCACTGATGTTCGTGGAAGCAATCACAACGATTTACTCATTACCATCACATTTCAGCACGGAGCAGTTGGTTCTGGCAGCCTCATTTCAAGGCGAGGCCCAAGGCCGTCGGATGTTTTGGCTGATAAAGTCCGACCTCTCCACCACCGGGAAGCGGCATCTTCGTAATTGAACCCCACCGAGCTTCCTGAACCTCAGAGCACTTAACACCCTTCTTCGCGAGTGAAGCTATCTCGGCTTTCAGGCTATCGCACATGAAATAGAGTTCGTGGACACCATTCGCATCGGACGGGTGGAATGCCGCTTCTCCCGGCGGCAGGGCGAAGATAAGCCAACCGTGGCCCGCATCCACGGACCTGAACCCGAGAACGTCGCGAAAAAATGCGCGGTCCGCTTCGGCGTCTTTACTGTAGACAATTATGTGAGCGCCAGAAATCATTTACCCCTCCAAAGAAGAACCAACAACTCATAGCAGCTTGTATGTCCTCCGCCGACAAAATGCAAGCGCCCGATAAACGGACAACCGCCGAAGTTGATTTGAGCGCAGGGAACTTGATCGGTTTTTCCAACTCTAACCGGGCCCTGGGAGATGGCTTGAGCAACTCCCCCAACTGTTGTATGTGTTAAGTTACCGGCGATGCCTCCAGCCACAACAAACACCCGGATTTCTTCCGGGTGGAATGCTTTCACAAAAACCGGTTGTGTCGCGGTGTCTCTCTTCATTCTCGATGCTTTCATTCTGAATCAGGGAGTTGTGGCGCTGTTCCTCATTTTGGTCACGGTCCTCGTTTTCCTTCCCAGAGCCTTGTGGGTGCGGCGCGGAGATCCGCACCTCTACAAACGACGGCTTGCGAAGGCTGCGATTTATCTGATGGCCGCGATAGCGGTGTTCGGCTGCAATGCCTTGCAAAATCAAATGGCGGATCGCCGAGCAATCCAGATTGGAAATGCTTGCCTGGCATTCCGTGTGAAGTACCAGCGTTATCCGCGCCGTCTCGACGAGTTGGTGCCAGAATTTCTTCCGTCCGTGCCTGTCGCAAAATACACCCTGGGAGGAAATCAGTTCTTCTATTTCAGCCCGCCTTCAGGAAAGGAACCCATGCTCTTTTATGAGGCGTTACCGCCATTTGGACGGCGTTTCTACCACTTGGAAACAGGATGGTGGGGATACCTCGACTAAATCCGAGCAATTTGCGCGGCCGCGGAGCGACCCGGTGGTCCGTTATCGGTACCGGCTCCCACTCTCCGATTTCCCGCGTTTACCGGGACTTGAGGCTGGTGCGGAGCCCAAAGGCTTGACATGTCTGCTCAATGCCTGCAATTCGTGAAACGCGTCAAAAGCTTGCAACAAAAGAAAGGGTTTACGACGGTCTGCAGCATTTCAGCTGCATGGATTTTCATCAAGGGTAATCGTTAATGTCTTGTCTATCATGCGGGTCTGGCTATCAGGAAGAACTCACGGGTGAGATGGTCATCCATTTCTCCGGTCTCAAGAATCTGGACAAACCCGGCGTTTGGGTATACCCCAAGCTTTTGGTCTGCTTGGACTGCGGCTGCTCTCACTTCACGGTTGCGCAAAGAGAATTGGCTTCTATCGCGCACACTTTGGAAATTTAGCTTCCCTACGTTGGAGTCGAGTGCGGGCGATGGCAGCACTCAGTAGCGGAGTTGCGTCTCAGGTCGAAAGCTGAAATTGTCAGTTGCTAGGATTTCTCTAGTGGCAGACTGTCGGTCGCTCTGTCGCATCAGGTAGGTGAGCTAACCGGTAAAGTCAACCGCGCAAGGGAACCTTTCCGATTGAGACCCGTTAATCGGGGGCTAAGCGTAGAACGCTGTGTCACTTGTTCTTGAGAAGGGGCCCGTTGGTCAGGAGCGCGCTCTCGCCGGCCGAGCGATGGCCAGGTAGAAGCCTTCGTTCACCACCCAGATATTTCGGTCGGAGGCAACGACCCGATTTCTGGAGGACTTGGCAAGGCGCGCCCATCTGAGCCTGTGCTGTGGATGAAGTCTCGAACATTGGCAAAAGTAACAGGGCTGCATATTCGGCTCCTTTCTCCCGAGCCTATGGTCGTCAAGAAACCGAAGTTTACTCGGGCAGGGGAGCCGACATTGTTATGCAATCAAGTCAATCCAAATCGACGCTAACCGAGCTTACCGTCCCTGTTGCTACTGGATCGAACCTTTCCGGCTTTCCGCCTTACCTGAAACCATTGCAGGCGTTCCACATACGCCGGTTGGTGTTACACTTCTGCCACTTGAGGTACCGGGAGCTATGCCACAGGTTGGCACGAGCCAGGTGATTCGCTTTGCCACCTTTGAAGTTGACCTTCAGTCGCAAGAACTGCGCAAGGGAGGGCTGCGACTGAAACTGACCGGCCAGCCGTTCCAAGTGCTGACGATTCTGCTGGAGCAACCCGGCACCGTTGTTACGCGGGAAGAGCTACAAAAACGGCTGTGGCCGGACACCTTCGTTGACGTCGATCACAACCTGAATACCGCAATCAACAAGATCCGTGAAGCGCTGGGAGATTCGTCGGAAAATCCGCGCTTCGTCGAGACTTTGCCACGTCGGGGGTATCGATTCATCTCTCCCATCACGGTAAATGGAAAGGTCACCGCAGGGGTGGCGCACGCGGCGGAGAATAGCCCAACCGGTGGGACTGAATCTGCAGCCAGAAGGAGACCACTCTACGCGTCGGCACTGCTTGGCGCGGTAATCCTGCTGGGGGCAGGAGGTTTATGGATCTATAAGTGGCGAGAGACTCCTGCACCATCCCCCCAGCGCACGCTAACGCGCATCACTGTTGATGAAGGGCTGCAGAATGAACCAACCTGGTCGCCCGACGGCCGGTACATTGCCTACAGTTCGGACCGCGGGGGCAAGTTCGACATCTGGGTGCAGCAGGTCAGCGGCGGCGATCCGATACAGATCACCAAAGGACCCGGCCACCACTGGCAGCCGAACTGGTCGCCGGATGGCAAATACATTGCGTATCGCTCAGAGGAAGGGGAGGGTGGGATTTATGTTGTCCCGGCTCTCGGGGGTGCTGGATTTGAACGGAAGATTGCGCCTTTCGGTTACTACCCCCTATGGTCGCCGGACGGCTCCCAGGTGTTGTTTCAGACTCATTTCACCGCGCCCGCTCATTGGAACCGGTTCTACCTCGCGCAGCTTGATGGCAGCGAACCCCACCAAGTTCTAGCCGAGTTCATCGCGCAAAACAAACTGTTTCCGGGTTCGGCCGTGTGGCATCCCGATGGAAAGAGAGTCACCGTCTGGGTCGGAGATTTTTCGCCAAGTCCCAGCTTTTGGACAGTGCCGATTGCTGGAGGGCACGGAATCAAGACGGAAATTGCTCCTGTGGTCCAGAGGAAACTCGCAGAGGCCTCTGGGGAAGGTGAAGTTGGCGAGCAGCTAGGGAACTACTCTTTCTCTTGGTCACCTTCAGGAGATGCGATTTATTTCGAGAGAGGTTACCGGGGTGCGAGAAACATCTGGAAGATGACAGTCGATCCTAAGTCGATGCGAGCCACCGGGATTGATCGTCTGACCACCGGGCCGGGACCCGATACAAGAGTCGCGGTCTCCACCGATGGCAAGCGGCTGGCCTTCACAGCGAAGTCTCAGCGGATCCGAACTTGGCTCTTCCCGTTCGATGCCACGGCTGGCCATATCGGAGGCAGCGGCGAGGCGATCACTTCGCCCGGAACGATGTCTGTCGACCCGAAGTTATCGCGCGATGGTTCGAAGGTTGCCTATATTGTTCCCCACGGTGAAGGCAACGGGCCGGCTTACGGGGACGTCCGAAACGAAGTGTGGGTAAAGTCGCTGGTGGATGGGCGTGAGGCGCCGGTTATCGCCGACGGCTATTCACGCTGGTCGCACCAGTGGTCGCCCGACGGCATGCAACTCGCCTACCAGCGTCGAAATCGTAGAACAAACGAAAAACAGCTCGTGGTTTGGTCGAGCGAAAGCCACGGAGAGGAGCCACTGACGACGCTCGGCAGCACTCTTGACGCCGCTGATTGGTCGCTGGACGGCAAGTGGTTGTTGAGTCTTCACGAAGGAATCTGGTTGGTCCCGGTCGCTGCCGCGCCGCATGCGGAAACGGCGGCCCAGAAGGTAGTTTCTCCCGATCCGACGTACGAACTATACCAGCCACAGCTCTCTCCTGACGGTCGATGGATTGTTTTTGAGGTTGTGCCGAACTCACCCAACCCGGAATCCGCGCTCTACGTAGTGCCCACGTCGGGTGGCCCGTGGGCACGCATTACCGACGGCAAGCATTGGGACGATAAGCCTCGCTGGTCTCCTGACGGTAGGACAATTTATTTTGTTTCTGGTCTCGGCGGTTTCTTCAATGTTTGGGGGATCCACTTTGATCCGGCTGGGGGAAAAACTGTCGGGCGGTCGTTTCAGGTGTCGAAGTTTGGAAGGCCCCGACTGATGGTTCCACGGTGGATACCGCCTGTCGGGCTTTCGCTCACCGAGGAGGAACTCGTGTTGACCATGGCGGAAGAGTCCGGCAGCATCTGGGTGCTGGACAATGTTGACCACTGAAGCCTGCTTCCAAACGACACCAAAAAACAGGTGAGAGTCCTAGGGTCAGGTAGTTTTACCCTTGCGGTCTTTGGTTGGCTGCGCAACGCGTTTGCGCGTGGCGCAATGTCGAGCTTCACCATTTAGGTGTGATAAAGAATCGGCAGCGTTTCAGTTGATTCAGGTTGCGTTCGCAGGCATAACCTTTGCATTTGCCGTAGATTAGGGCGCTGGATGAATTCGTGGGGCATTCTCTGGTGGATGTCGATTTTGGCGCTTGCGGTTCGACGTGGAAGTGAGGGCGGGAATCGAGCTTCGCCAACCACGGACACTCATTCAGGAGAAATGACGATGAAATTCATGCTGATTCTAAAATCCAGCAAACATTCCGAAGCCGGCAAGATGCCGAGCGAGGAATCGATCGCCGCGATGGTGAAGTACAACCAAGAGCAGGCCAAAGCGGGAATTCTGCTCGATGCGGCGGGCCTGTACCCCAGTTCCAAAGGCGCGCGAGTCCGATTCTCGGCCGGCGGCATGAAAACGGTGATCGATGGACCATTCGCCGAATCGAAGGAACTGGTCGCCGGCTACTGGCTTGTCCAGGTGAAGTCGCTCGAAGAAGCGATCGAGTGGGCGAAGCGATCTCCGTTTTCGCCGAACGGCCCGGACCAGGAGACCGAAATCGAAGTGCGAGAGTTTATTGAGTTCGAATGACTTTCCGCCGGATTACAAGGCAGGAGTATGTCGGTTTTTGATTTGCTGCTAGAAGTGAGGCCGCCCGGAAACCGGCGTTTTCGATAACCCGGGCGCGTGGCTGATGGCGACAGCTAAGCACCGCGCGATCGATCACTCTCGCCGCAAACTGCTGCACGAACGAAAGCACGGAACAGCTGGGCCGTGAGTTGAAGAGCCAGCAAGAGTCCGCCACATCAGCAGCCTTGCGTACCTGCTATGGAAATCGTTGGGCAGCTTGAAATGTTCTCCCGTCGTCGGCACTGCATATTCGCGACGCAGGTCTTCCCACAGCTTCTTGATGCCATAGGTCTTTTGTCCTTCGGCCAGATTCTGTGGGCAAGACGCAGCAGCGTGTTGTAGACCTCGGGGTTGGCCGCGTGGAACTTCTCAAACCTTTGCTGGATGGTTTCGCGGAAGTACGGAGTTGGAGCGAATGCTCGCTGCGCCCGTTCATTCAGGAGGTGGCGCTCGTACTCTCGCGTTTGGATTCGCTGCAGGTGGGCCTGGTTTAGCGGTGTCAAAAGTTCTCAACCATCCAGACGTTGCTGCTGAGGATAAATCCGTTGATGGCTAAATGCCTGCCGTCGGAAGACGGGATGTTCCAAGGTGCTTGATTAGAGCGTGCATTGCGGCTCCCCGGTACCTCCCAAATGGTATGGCCTTTCCCATTCATGCTCAGGTAGGAGAGCGCAGTGCCTCTTGCCGTGACATTGTCAACCAAGGCCACGCGCTGCAGGTGAGCTCGCAGCTGTTCCGGTCGATTAAGAGCAATGAGGGCGGCAATCGTGAGGAGATCACGAGCAAGTCTTGAAAGTCCCGGGCGTTCCCACACGTCGGCGAATAAGACGTTGTCCGTTAACTCGGCGTTTGGGATCGAAGTCACCGAACAGTTTCTGCGCTGCAGAGGCTTCTTGCACGTTTCCAGCAATGCTCAGGAGTTCTTCGGTGGCCCGTGGGTGTTGATCCGCAAGTCCTTTGAGACGCCCGCTCACACCATGAAAGTGCTCGACTTCGTCCAGAATTGGTTGGTAAACCATATCTCTGCCATTTCTGATGTTGGGTCTAAGCGGGAACTACTTCAGACGATCTGCTTAGGTCAGAGAACCTGAACGGGGGAAGGTAGAACACCCCGTCGGGGAGTGTAGCACCGCGTACGGCTCAGTCGTGAAGAATCACACGCAGAAGCGAATCGTGTACCTCTAGACCGCCATTGTATTTGATAAATCCAAGCTTCCGAAATTTGTTCATGAAGTAGCTGACCCGGCTGCGCGTTGTACCTACCATTTCGGCCAGCGTTGCTTGCGAAATTTGGGCAACGATTTTCTGCGGCTTCTCATTGTTTCCGTACCTGGCCACCAAGAGCAGAGCGCGGGCCAATCGCTTCTCGCTGGAATTGAAAAGTTGATCCACCAAGTCCTCTTCTATGCGAACGTTGCGCTTCAACATATGCGCAACAAAGCGGTCGGAGAATTCGTGTTCTTCGTGAATCACCCGAATCATCTCTTGCTTTTCGATTTGCAGCACGGTCGAGGATTCCATCGCCGTCGCTGTTGAGACTCGCAAAGGCTGACCGGCGATACATCCCTCGCCGAAGAAATCCCCCGGCCGTAAAAGGGCAACTACTGCTTCTTTTCCTGTAGAAGAAATGACGGCTATTTTGACTGTGCCGGTCTGAAGATAGAAAACTGAGCCCGATTTCTCGCCTTGAGAAAAAATGGCCTGGGCCTTCCGATAGCTGACGAGCGTTTTCTTAACACCAGACGTTGTTAGATAGTGACCGACGTCAAATGACCGATCCGCTGTAGATTTCTTCCTAACCATCGGCGCTTCGGCTCTCCCGCTAGGTTTTGCCTATTTTATACCGCAAAACTCCGACGTTTTCTCCAAACCTGTCCAAAAAAGGTGATTTTGGCAAAGTGGTCAAAATTGACCATACGGCCTAAAACTATTTTCCTAAACTTTTGAGACCTGGGGAATGTGAGGGCTGATAACGGCCCCCACCGGAGTCGTTATGAAGGGAATTGCTGAATTGCCATATCCGAAGTGGCAAGGTCCACTCAAGGAAGTTGTTCTCGAATTTGATCGCGAAAAGCTGCTCGAAAAGGCGCTAGAGGCAGAAAACCTGATTCTCGAACGGCTTCGACAGCTTGAAGAATCGAGCAATAGTCACAGTGAGCGGAGGGCTGTTGGTGACGGTTTGTCTCTTCTAAGAATGATCAAGCGGGAAAGGTTGGGCATGCCCTGCAAGTCGTGCGGGTCTGTCAACCAGGGGAAGTTCGGCGCGGAGATGGGTATCCATTTTCTCGGGCTGAAAAACATTGACAAGCCCGTCGTGTGGGTATTTCCGGAGCTTGTTGTCTGTTTGGATTGTGGCGCTGCTGAATTTGCTATTCCGGAAGAAGAGCTGCGCCAATTCGCAAAGGGAGACACTGCTGCGGCAGGTTAACCTAGAATTGAGCCTTACTTCTCACTGAGAATATACGGCTGAGTGTTCCGCGCAGATACTTTGGAAATCGTGCCTGTCTTCTTCGCCGTGAAAGCTGCTCGATGGGTATGCACACAGGATATCTACGTCGTATGTTTTGGTTAAGTCGTTGCAACCTCGTTCTATCCGAATCGCCGCATCCGCTTTGCCTTCGGCGTGCAAGAGAGCCACGCCTTCACCGCACACAGCAACCCGAGGCTCTTCGGATATCGCTGCTTTAGCAGCTGCTTCAATCAAGCCACCTATGCCCCCGAAATATCGAACCGGGTCAGGCAGACCATCAACCATGACTTTTGAGAGCGCGTCGGCTACATCCAATGGAACGTAGGCACCTTGTTGAAGGGCACCATCTGTATCCACGCCCTCGGCCTTCAATCTCAGAAGCAGACTATCCTGGTGTGACTTCGTAACGAGCACAATAGCCGCGTTGCCGGCGTTGAGGGCAGCAGCAATAAAGCGAGTAAAGCTGTCGAGAAGGACTGTGTCATCAGAATAGAACAGAACCTCGTGGCGGTGAGGAACTCTCTCTACTGAAGTGTCGGTGAACCCGTAGCCTTTTAGGCTGCTACTGACAAATTGCTTACCCCGCAGTACCGCATCCACGGCTGCCAATAGCTCGCTTTGTGCATCCACCTTATGAACGTAACCCAGAGCGCCCGTGCTCAAAGCTGCCTGCACCACGTCTGGGGAATTGTACAGACTAAGGAAGATTATTTTTAAGTCGGGGGAGAGTTCTCGTATGCGCTGGGCGGCTTCAATTCCATTCAGTTTTGGGAGACCGATATCCAGTACAATCAAATCCGGCTTTAGTACTTCGGCCTTCTGAACGGTTTCTGATCCATCCAACGCCTCGGCGATTACTTGCCATTGGGGCTCCGCCTGAAGCAGCGAACGGGCTTGGTGCCGCCAGCCTTCATGATCATCAGCTATGAGAATTCGAATTGATGACAGCAGGTGCTACTCCATTTGTGACGCTTTCCTTTATGAGAACACATCGCCTGCAAATTGGTGCGCAAATCTCCGCGTCCCTGTGCCTTTTGAAGAGTGAGCTAGCTCATTGTTTCACAGAGTACTGCCCGTTGGATGAATACTATCTCACTTCACCGTTTCTAGGGGACGCGGTTATCGGCAATCAAGTAGCTTGCGCACCAATTAGCGTAGTTTCGCTCTAGCCTATCCCCTATCCCGCGAGTGCGTTGGCGGGATAGGAGAGAGGAAAACTGCCCTTTTTTGTGAGTTGAAGCTACTCATCGAAAATGTTATTAAGGCGGACTGAGAGACAACTCGTTCTTAATGTATCCCCTAGAAAATCTCGGACCACGCGAGAATGTTCGCGGCATTAAACGCCGTCATCGAAATGTATCGTGAGCAGGCGGAAGGTGTACTTCGTGACCTTCTTCCGAAGCTGGCAGCGGCTCAACCTGACGAGCGCTAGGCTGGCGGCTGGCGGCTGATTGTATACTGGGAGCGACATGGAAATTCCTGCTCACCAAACCGAATAAATGACAGATCCATTTATCAAGAAATCGCTACCGATGCGGGTTGCCACGACTGTCCTGAGGCATTTGATCCCTTTGCGCCTTCATCCCAATCAGTATATCAGGTGGCTCGCAGAGTCCAGAACGCAGTCAATTGTTCAACACGGGCCGTTTCGCGGTATGCGCTTCATCGATCGATGTTGCAGCTGCGGCGGGCTAATACCGAAATGGCTTGGCGTGTACGAGCGGGAACTCAGCGAATGTATCGAGGAAGCGATCACTTTTCCATTCCACACTGTGGTGAACATTGGTGCTGCTGAGGGTTACTACGCTGTAGGCCTAGCCCTGAGGATGCCTGACGCCCGAGTTATCGCATTTGAAATGGACCCGTCGGCGCGAGAGCTTTTGAGGAAAGTGGTCAAACTCAATGGCGTAGAGAGCCGGGTGGCGATTGAGGAGACGTGTACAAGTCGGATTCTAGCGGAGACCCTGAAGACCAGCGGAATGACGCTGGTGATCTGCGATGCCGAGGGGTCTGAAGCGATTCTGTTGGATCCGATCAGAGTTCCAGAATTGGAGGCCTGTCACATACTCGTTGAACTTCACGACTTCGTGATCGGCGGGCTGAGCCAGGAGATTCAGGATCGGTTCGCTGCGACTCACAGCATTACACACATCTGGCAAGAGGAGCGCGATCGGAGCGAATTTCCCTACCGAACCCTCTACACGAGGATAATTCCGAGTTCCATTGATCTGGGATTGTGGGAGGAGCGCCCCTGCAAAATGGCCTGGTACTGGATGCGCCCTACTGCCTGATATGGGTACGAGCCGATGTGATCCAACCGTTGTTTGCCCGGCGGAAACTGGCGAAATTCTGGATGACAGGCCGTAAGGCTAACACCAGCTTATCAACAATATCAATACCCACATAGGTGACTTGTCGTTAGCATACGATATGTCCGGTCGAATTAGCACGTGAAATGTCCGCTTTAAGCGAGCCGCTAGGGTAGAGCTAACAGCCTGGAGGGAGGCGTGGAGACCTATCCGAGGGCGGCAGTGGAGCGGGCGATGAAAGTACAAGAAGTGATTCTGCGAGCGGTGGACAAGAAGATCACCTGGGCACAAGCCGGAGAGGTCATCGGGCTGTGCGAACGACAGATGCGACGCTGGAAGGAACGCTACCAGGAGTTTGGTTACGACGGACTGTTTGAGAGCGGAAAAAAGAATGGGAGCGGCCCCACCGAGCCGAACGGTTGGCTCGCCGCCGTCAGCTGCGCCAAACCGAAGCTTTGGAGCGGCAGCCGCAGCCAGAAGCAACGAAGGTCGAGTTTGGTAACTCCGTTTTGTTGATTCCGGTGATCTCCGGTGGAGCACTAGCGGCCTACAGCCCCAATCTCGGCTTGGCGGTTGAAACCGCTGCGGAACCGAGCGTCAGTCACTATTGGAAGGATCGACAGGATTCAGAAACAAATTCCACGAAAACATCATGAAAGTCGGGTCGGGCGAACTGGTACGACCTGAGGCTGCTTTTGACGCCTCATCAACTGGCTTTTGATAACGGAAAAGGGCGCTGGAAATGAACCGATATAACGAACTGAAACTGCAAGTCTTGAGGCTATTTGCCTCGACCGATGGTGAATGGCTCCGGCCAAATGAGGCGGCGGAAAAGCTCGATTTTCTCCCGGCAAGGTCGGCCTGGACATATTTTAAGCGGCTATGGAGTTTCGGTTTGCTGGAAAGGCGTTCGCGGGGCCGAGGCACGTTGGAATACCGCATTAGTGAACTAGGACGATCACGGCTTCGCTGGTTAACGTCGCATTCAGCGTGATTTCAGCGACCGGGCAGAAGCCCTAGTATCCAAGTTACCGGGAGTTTATCCCCCATCTGATCCAGCTGCGCTGGCACGCTGTTTTTTCACTTCAAGAGGTACCCGAGCGGAGATCGTGACGCCACGGCTCGGCTCGGACCTAATGGACAACTCGCCGCCCACCAAGTGCGTTCTTTCCTGCATGCTGACGAGCCCCAGGCCGTGCCGGTTGACAGCGTCATACTGGTCAAAGCCAACTCCCTGATCATTCACCGCCAGTCGGATCTCTTCCGATGTTGCGCGCAGTTCAACTCTGAACTCCCGCTCACCGCTGTGCTTAACCGCATTCTGCAGAGCTTCCTGTAAGACTCGGAACAGACAAAGCGAGATTTCCTTAGGAAGGTTACGCGGTATGCCCTCATGGATGAAGTCGATCTCTATGTTCTTTTGCTCGGACAATTCTCTGCAGAAGCCTTTGGCTGCTGCCGCAAGGCCCAAGTATTCGAGTTTTGAGGAGTGCAAACGGTGCGATAGAGCCTGGATGTCAGTCGCTAAATCGGCGAGACCCTGAAGGACACGACCAATGTCATTTCTAACTCCAACCTCGGAGCTGGGCGGATATTGGGCCCACTGTTTCAAATCCGTCGACAACAACGCGACCCGCTGATTAATGTCGTCGTGGAGTTCCCTCGCGATCCAAGTACGCTCCTCTTCGTGCGCCTGAATTAACTTTCGCCCCACATCGGCCAGAGCTTCCTCGGCGAGCTTGCGATCCGTTATGTCTACGCATGATCCAATGAAGCCGGCAAAAGAGCCGTCTAGACTCAGTCTAGGTACGCCTATATCGAGCACCCAGCGGTATTCTCCATTGTGCCGCCGTGCCCTATACTCGATTTTGAATGATTCGCGTAGATCAAATGCCTGCGTGTACGTACCGAGGCAATCCTTCAAGTCGTCCGGATGCACGCCCTGTAACCAGCCGTTGCCGAGCTCGGCTTCAAGTGAACGACCGGTGAAATCCAGCCAGGTCTGATTGACGTAGTTGTACAGCTTGTCAGCACCAGACATCCAAATCATTACCGGGGTGGTGTTAGCGACCAGCTGGAAGCGGCGTTCGCTCTCCCGTACCGACTCGAAAGTAGTGGCCAGCTGCTCTTCCACTGCTTTTCGTCTCGCCCGCTGCCAAACCAGCGCGAAAATCAGCAGCGACTCCCCCACGATTAGAGAGGTGCCGACAACGATGTATGACTTGTAGGACTCCCAAACGGTACGCTGATGGTTGAGGACGACACTGTGCGGCGGAAGATCGCTCTCTTTGAGGCCCCAACGCTTTAGCGCCCGCCAGTCGAACATATAGGTGTTTACGCCCGCTACCCTAGTTACGTCCTGCGGCTTGTCCCCCTTGAGAATCCGGAGCGCCATGTCCCCTGCGACCTTCCCTTGCCCGCTAAGGCTGGATAAATAGCCGCCTACCTCTCCATGATTTATGTAAACGTCGAACAAGCTAAATACTGGTGCATTCGCTGCGGCAGCGATCATTGGTCCGGTTTCACGTGAAGTGAACCGGGTCCCTGCCGCGTCGAGCGAAACTGTGGTCAACAGGACAAGACTGTGGTCCGGCAGATGCCTGAGACGCTCCAGCAGATCCGGCATCGCCAGCTCCGTGATATATGTAACATCGAGATGCTCTGCGAAGCCTCTCAGTTGTTGCTCGACGCTGCGTAGCTCCTGCTTGTCGTATTCCGCTATACCCCCGCTCACCACAACCACGTGCTCTGTACCGGGTCGGAGCCGCAACGCTATTTCTAGCGTCTTAACGGGATTCAGATCATTCTGCACGCCCGTAAAATCAGAATCCAATTCGGGAGAGGCTGGTGCCCCTAAGGCAGGCAAACAGAAAACAATCGGCACGCCGGGAAACGCCGTTTTATGCACTTCTCGCATGAACTTCAGCGGGGATGGGCCAACCGTAATAATGACGTCTGGTTTGCGATTCTGATATTTCTGAAGATAGTAATCGCGGAATTTCTGCTGGTCAGTTGGATCGGGAAACAATCCGGTATCCATGTACTCGGAATAGAATTCAAGGCGATAGGGCGAACCATCCAGTGCAGTTTGGATTGCACCATTGATGGTGACAATCCCGGGATAAGAAGTGCCCACCTCGTTCAGGATGAGAACTCGCCGAATGGGCTTGATCTGTGCTTTGCCATTGCTCTGAAAGAGGACACAGCATAGAGCGAGAACAGAGATGGCTCTATTTACCTTCAGAACTACTAGGCACCACGGCATCGGGACTCACTTTTGCGCGGGCAGACTACGTTCCTAAACTAGAAGTTATCTCATAAACACTTTCAACCGAGTGATTTGTTGAAACTTATGTGGAACAGCGTAAATCGAGAGCATGGACCTTACCGACGCCCAGTGGGCGGTGCTCGATCCACTGTTCCGG
>Ga0157376_10000052_pt1 | contig 101590 bp, 108 predicted proteins | sample M45metaG_FD_121801 | JGI IMG/M metagenome (GOLD analysis project Ga0157376, IMG submission 121801) | Miscanthus rhizosphere microbial communities from Kellogg Biological Station, Michigan, USA - M4-5 metaG | ecosystem: Host-associated > Plants > Roots > Rhizosphere > Soil | place: USA...
GCTATGCCAAAAGCAAAGCCTGGCCAATACTTTGGAGTAAACCTAAAATTAAGATAAGATGGAAACTCAGAATACATTTGCTAAGATGCTGATTTCGGATGCCAGTCCTCTGAATGCAGGTCCGGATCTACTTACTGCATCACAGCATATAGAATTCCTTAGCAATGGTAAAGATGAGTTTATCTTACAGAATACCGATGGTACAGAATATATTGGTTCTTTGAATACTGGTTTTGTTCCAATAGGTATCGGAACTTTTAATAAGGTCGCTTATATTGTCAGCTATAATCCATTATTAAATCTTACTGAGATCGGTTCATTTCCGAGCCCGGAACCTTTTAAGACAGAAGGTAAATTACAGTATCAGTATCTTCCTTTACAGAACTTTAAAACTGGAAATTCTTATGGCGCATTTCAGAGTACCAAGTTTGGTTATTCTCTGAACCAGGCTGTACGAGTTGAGGTGCAACCAGCTTTCGATGGGACAGTGAACCTTATCTTACAGGATACTGTGCATCCTGAGATTATGGTAAACACACGCTTTAGTGTGACTGACAATATGGAATACCGTATTGTCGATCGCTCCGGCGTGGATTCTAATCTTTATGATGAGAACTCCTTTGGTTCCACGCTCAACTTGTTCAGCCGTTCTCCTTACCTGATGGGCTGTGAGTTTGTCGGTCTTGAAATTGGTGGACAGGCGAAGCTTGGGAATTATCGTTTTTTCGTGAGGTATTCTACTCAGGATGGTAATGAAACGGATGTAATGGCAGAAACCTTTCCGATATCAGTTATCTATGGAAAGAATGCTAAAACACTTCGTGGTGGCAAGAACAATGAGCCAAGTGATAAACGGGTTCATTTACGAATGACCAACCTGGATCCTGTTTATCCATTCCTGCGGATCTATTACACGTATGCTGCCGGCGATATGGAAACTACAGTGCTTGCTTACCAATTGCGGCAGTTAGTTCCTACCCGTGGAGCAAAGACATTAGATTTCTATTTCAGTGGAATTGAAGAAAGCTTACCAGTAGGGGAAACTTCGCTTTCACTTGCAATGGCTACGCTGGATCACTTTCAGGGAATGGCTCAGATCAACAATCAGCTAGTGCTTGTTGGTGGCCAGGAAAAGTCAAGGGATACTGACTTGCTTGCTAACTTTGCAAAGCATATTACAATAGGTCATAAAGAGGTGAAGATGCATGCACCTGGTTATAATTCTGATCTATTATCAGTTCTTGATACACATCTTAATGAGGATTTGCTTTCTACTACTCCTGTAGTTGATAATAATATTAAAAAGCCTGATATTCTTGTAGGTGCTCCGGGTGGTTATCTGAATCCATGGAATGCTAACAGATATGCCGGTTACATGGGAGGTGAGGCTACTCCATTTTCTGTGAAGTTTATCTTCACTGATGGCACAATGTCGCCAGCCTATCCATGCATGGGTATTGATAATGTCACCAATGGACAACAGTTGAATACACTCTATCCTAATCATCAAGGATTAGTAGATACTGTTAGTGGTCCTGTTTATAATGGATGGCTAACAGCAAATGGAACCAACGTATCTGGTATTTACCGCTTTCCTAATCGAAATTCTCCTGGTGTTCCTCCTATTCTTACGAATCAGATATTTTCTGTGAATGGGGTTACCTTCCAGATTCCTGAACTTACCAGAACAGTTTATGAAGATATTCGGAAGTTTACGATTGGGGTACAATTCTTCAGAGGTGAACGCAAACCAGATGCAATCGCTCAGGGATACCTCATACCTACTGTATCAGTATTAAAAGAAAGAGATGACACTTGGACTTATAAAGACCATGTTGATACAGCTTATGGAACACTTGCAAATCTCAAATTTGTACCAGCTCTCCGTGGTGGATTAGAAGGTATTCATAAAGAGAGAACAGGTAATGGAAGCTATAATAAATATGGCATATTTCCTGTCTGGTTTTATAGACTTCATACTGCTGGTAATGATATCCTTTCTCTATTTAGATATGCTTTCCTGAGTTGTGATGTTTTGGGAGATCCGGATAAGATGGGTGATATTCTGAATCAACGGGTACAACGAACAGTTAAGATTCTTTCAGTTGCAATAGCTCAGAGTGCTGCCAGAGTAAGATGGAATACAGTTGATAATAATGAAAATCAATATGTGCCTTCAGTCTATGTGGCTACAAATATGTACAATCCAAGTCCTCAATTTGATCCGAATAAGAAAGCGGATTTATCTTGGGTACCGGCTTATTCTGACAACTTCAATCAAGGTCAATTCAGTTCGCATGCAAAGTTTGCTGCAAAATTAAACGACACTGATAAAGTCGAAATAGATATTAATTTCAATAGCTATGTGGGTGTAGTTTTTAAAAATCAGATAAACCCACACATGCCAATTAATATCACTTCTTTAAGTGATCAGGATGGTCCTGCTGCTAGTGATAGAGATTCATGGTCAGGTGGCCAAAATTATTTTCAATGTCAGGTTGGTTTTCTGGCAAACATCTATAAGGATCAGGGCCAACTAAAAACATCAGATCTGCCTTTAACTTATTCCAATATTTCTACTATCCGCTATACACCGATATCGCCTCGCCTTTATTGGAAGAAAGATGCAGCGGTAGCGGGTTCTGATGATACCAATAGCCTTGAAAGCTTACTTGATACAGATAGAAAGTTATTGTTGTTTGGTGGTGATATTTACATTGCTACAGCGATGCGCCGCCTTTATACAAATAGTTATTGGGATACATCAAAGCCAGATGCATATAATGCAGGGATTGGTACAACGGTACAAATATGTAATGAAAGCATCTATAATCCTGCGTGGCGCCATCCACAGACGGAGGATGCCAATGAGCTGTTTACGGCAGGCTATGACCGAACATTTGCCCCATATGTTGCACAGGATGAGCAATGGTACTGGGATGACTATAAACTAAATTCCTTTCGACGAGGAAGATTACGGGAAACGTCAGGATCAAATCGAGGTTATAGCTACCGTAGTTCAGCGATCATACATATTGCAGATTCACCAGAAGCACCATTCAGAGCAAACATGCACCCGAACAGGGTTTATGTAACTGAGCCTTATAATCCGTCGGCTTTTGTGAATGGGTATAGAACCCTTCTCCCGTTGTCCTCACGCGATTATAATCTTGAGCTAGGTCCAATTACCACCGCGCACTCAAGTGAAGGCAGGCTCGTTCTGGTGCATGAAAAAGGCATATCCTCAATGGGCCTCAATGAACGGATAGAAGCAGGTAAGGATTCTACCGGCGTTGTATATGCAGAGCCGGGTTCGACACTTCCCCCGGTGGCGAGAAGGGATTCATCTGAATTCGGCAGTACATGGGGATTCTCTACCTGTGTATCTGACAGCTTTGTGTATGGTGTAGATGTCAATTCCCATAAGATCTGGCAGCACAATAACCAGGGAGCTGTAACGCTTATCTCTGATCAGTCTATTCAAGGCTTCCTGAAACAATGGACCTCGGCTTATATAAAGGTTCATCAGAAGATATGTGATTATGATATCAGATCGCAATGGGATCGGCTTACCGGTAATGTGTATTTCAACTTCTACATGAAGAATGCCTGGAATTTTAACTACCGTGTTCTTAATACTGGCCGGCCATCTGACTGGTTCAATAATGGCAATTGCTTTACGCTTGTGTATTCTGAAACGATGAAGGTCTGGAACTGCACAAATGCATACCGTCCATTGCTATACTTTAGTGCGCTTGATAATTTTTATTCTTTCCCTCTCACCGCTCCCTATGAAAGAATGTTTCAGCATGGCGTTAAGGTAACTTCGGCAGGGCAGAAGAATTGCGGTAACTTCTATGGTACAGATTATCCATTCTACTTTGAGTTCATTGTAAGAGGTAAGCAGATCGCGCAGGTATTCGACACGCTAGAGATGGGTTGCTCTCCGACCTATCCGGCCTGGCTTGAGCTGACTACAGCTGATGGCACTTATAAGCAGATGATCCGGCATACGCGCAGCTTACGCACAGATAATGCTCATTATCGTAAAGGAAGAATGTATATCGAACTTGAGAACCGTATCCGTCGGAATAGATTAGAAGAAGAATATCTCCGAATTCGTGTAGGGTATGAAACGAGGGATAAGGTATTTATAAATTTAATAAAAACGCACCATCGTGAATCCTATACTTAGACCATACCGAAGATACGCAGCTGGCGCTCCTATCAGTAAATTACAGATGGGTACGATGGCGGCACAAGCCGTTGGCAACATGATGCCAGGCGCACAGCAATATGAAGATGAGGACAGCAATTATATTGCTCAGATGAATAAGCGGCAGCAGCAAAGCGGCCAGATCACTGATACTGCTTCTAATCTTTTAATGTCTACAGGTAATCCAATAGGTGTGGGTATCGGTGCCGGGTTGATGCTGGGCTCAAAAGCTGATGCTGCAATACAGAAAAAATTGAAGGATGAAGAAGGCTTTTACAAGTCTGATTCAGCCCGCTTCTGGGGTAAAGCATCTGAGAATATTCTGAATCCTGTAGCTGCTATCAGTAATCAGATAGACTTTCTTGGTAATAAAGATTACTCTCTTTCTGATAAGCTATTCCATGGCAATAGGGTGCAGAAGGAGATGGAGCAGAAAGCGAAGGAAGAATTAAGATTAAAAAAACAGGCAAAAGCCAATGAACTTGCCAATAGCTTATCAGCTGGTCAGTTCGGTGAATCGATTATGAGCCAATCCTTCCAACCTGGAGGGCGCATTTTATATCCTCAGAGAGCTATCCCATTATCTGCTCAACAAATAGCTAATAATGTAGAAAGAGGAAAAGCAATGGTGCAAGCACGCAATCTCTCTTATCTTAGAAATGCTGCGAATATTGCTTCTTTAGCAAGAGGTATTCCAGAACCAATTTCTCAGGGTATAGGTTGGGGAGGCGCAGTAATTAGCGCAGGACTAAATGCTAAAGATGCCTATAATGCTTATCAAAAAGGCGATTATATGGAAGCAGCTAATCAGGCAGCACAAGCAGGATTAGAGGTTATTCCTGGTGGAACAGCAGCATTTAGAACAGCTGAAAATGTGATCCCAAAAGTTGTCGGTGAAGGTATGGCTATGTATAATGATTATAAGCAAGGACAGAATGAAATGGAAGCTGCTCGACATAAAAGAGAAAATGGAGGTAGGATCTTATTCCCTCATAGAATTTTTAAAGGTGGTGGAGTAACTACACCAGTTACTAAACCAATTGCTAAACCTTTGAATATTGCAGCTACTGCACAAGACAGTATGGACCTATATAATAGTGCTAAAGCTGTACAGGATTATTACACCAATAAGAATACTTTCGCTAAAGGCATATATTCACAAGGTACTACATTAGGAACTAATAACCAGACTCAAGCAAACATCTTTGAGAATCTGGATTGGGGTGCTCAGACTGCAAAAGATAGAGCAGCAGCAGGTGAAACAACCAGGATATCTGAAGCAGGTAAGGTTACTGACAGAGTGATGGCCCCTGAAGAATATAGAACTGATATTGATAAGAATAGATTTACACAACGTGAAGTACAGCAACGTATTATAGATAAAGATTCACCTGCACCATTATATGATAGGAGAATTAAACCTCAGTTAGATGTATCATACAAAGGTCTAACTGGTCCTATGAAGGGTGATGAAGTACAAATGTATGGTTATGACCCTATTGCTGTTAAACCTTGGCATTCAATGTCTACTGTTGAACAGAAATTGAGAGTAGCTAAATATGGCTTTCCTCCGGGAATAACTGCTATTGTAGAGAAACCCGCTCTTGAACAAATGACAGGCAGAGGCACATCTATTCAACCTACTGTTGCTCCTGTTGTCAATCCTGTAGTTGCTCCTATTCCAATGCAACGTGCGCCAGTTCAAACTCAACCTACAACTACTCCTGTACCTGAGAAAGCCACTAGAAGGAATACAGACCCATTTCAAAGAAATGTACTCAATGAAGTTATGACTGATAGGGGGCATTATGTTCAGAAAAAAGTTAAAGTTCTTTCAAATAGAGAAAAAGCTGCTGCAGCCAAACATGAAAATGGTGGCCGGATTCTCTATGCTAAAGGTGGTGGAATACATATAAAGAAATCACACAAAGGCCTATTTACTGCGAAAGCCAAAGCAGCTGGCATGAGTGTTCAGGCATTTGCCAGACACGTTCTTGCTAATAAAGAAAAGTATTCCGCTGCTACAGTAAAGCAAGCTAACTTCGCCAGAAACGCTTCTAAGTGGAAACATGAAGAAGGTGGTGTAATCCAGAAATTATCCAGCGGTGGTCGCATTCTGTTCCCAAGTAGAATCCTCTCAAAAGAGCTACCTCAAAAAACGATTGTAAATTACAAACGCGGGGGTGCAATTATCTTAGGAGGTAAACGCCATGAAGATGAATCCCTCACTGATCTTGGCAAAGGAAATCCTATAATGGATACTGAAGGCAAGGTAGCTGAAACTGAGGTAGGCGAATTGCTATTGAGCTTACAGCAGACTAAAAGAATCATGGAGCTTTATAACCAGGCGAAACGTGAGCCAGGCAATGCAAAAACCTTACTGACTGAATTAGGACGTGAGATGCGTGATATTGTGATGACAGAAACTATTGATAAGTCAGGAGAATATAACCTATGAGCTTGAAACCCAAACCAAAAAAACCCGCCACTGATGTCGGCATGGTTCAGATGAATGGTGTAAATGGAAAGGCAGAAAAAATCCTGAAAGGGAGTGAACGCATCTTCTCTCGACAGGACACCAAAAAAATCGTACAAAAAGCTAAAGTAGCTGAGGATGAGAATATGCTATATGATCTTGGTTCAATGATATCAAAGATGATTGAGAAGCAGGATAAGTTAGGTCCAGAATACACAACTGATTAATAACTCTAAATTATAAGACCATGAATTACATTGAGAAATATGGCAATCGCAAACGCGAACCTAGAAAGTTTCAAGGAGGAGGAGATATGCCTGGAGCAGCAGCACCAGAAGGAGCACCAGCAGGACCGCCACCGGGAGCCGGAGCGCCACCGGCAGGAGGAGAGATAGAATCTATGCTTCGGGAATTTGTAACGACACAGGACCCGCAATTAGCTGTACAGATCTGTACTATGATGGCGGCACAAATGGGTATTGAAGCTCCTGCACCGGCTGCACCGGAAGGTGGTGGTGCTCCTACCGAAATGCCGGGTGGTGCCGGAATGCCAGGCGCACCTACAGGAGCGGGAGCAGGTGGAATGCCAATGGGTAAACGTGGTATGTCAATACCAGTTCGTACACAGATGCGCACTTTTGCAAAACCGACAGTTATCAAACCTAAACTCTAATTGTCATGCCTGTAGTTCGTAAACCTGTAGTTCGCAAACCTGTAGCACCAGTAGCACCTATAGCGCCTCCTGTATTGATGCCAACTGCAAAACCTGGTCCTCAATACTATAGAGATCCTAATGCTATTGAAACTAGCAGAAATACTTATGAGCTACAGACTAGCAATAATCCATATGAGAATTTACAAAGATCTGCTCAATATGATTATAGTCCAGATCGTGTAACAGCTCCGCCAACACCGGTACCAGTAACGCAATTTACTCCTTCTCCGGAATGGTATACTCAAACAGGTGGAGCAGCTGGTGCAATGCCACCACCTGTAATACCAGCAGGTCCACATTCTACTGCAGCAGATCAAAGAAATCAAACTGCTATGGGTGGCCTGAAAAGAATAGGGGAATCAATACAAAATAATCCACTCGGAGCAATCAATACCGGACTTGGAGTAGCTGGACTTGCTATGTATGCCACAGCTAAAAGGCCTGGTCAATTAGCTCGCCCAGCTACACTTACTTCCGAGATTCCTGTGCAATCCTATGAAGATGATCGCGCGCGCGCGCAAGCTGCTCAGGCTGCTACTATGAGCACCGGACAGATGGGATTACAACGTCAGGCAGGAAGTGACATAAATTCTTATATTGCAGGTATGCAGAATTTGCAGGGCCAACAAATAGGAGCTAATGCCGACCTCAATCAAAAGATCATGGATCTTCGTCGTGCTGATGCTACAGCCGCCGCAGCACAGCGAAACGAGGATACCAAATACAACCTTGCAACACAACGCTCATATGATGAAGCCATCTACAATGAGAAGGTCGGTAGATTCAATGAACAACGTGCCAAAGGTGAAAAGCTGGCTCAGTCCTCTCTAGAATATTGGAATGCTAAGAATACTGAAGATCGTCAGTATGCTGAGAATATCAAGAAACAAAAAGGTGAACAGGCTAAATTAGCTTTCGATGCTGAATTACGTGACCTCTCTACCCGATATGGTACAGTTCCTGGTTTAGCTCAGATGACTCCAGAGCAACAGGTAGAAGCAACAAAAGCAAATAATTTAGCCCGGGAAGCAGAACGTACTGAATTATATAAACGCTATGGTATTGTTCCAGGAGCATCACCAATTGAAGGAATAGCAAAAGCACCAGATTTAAAAAGATCAGTAACCCAATAAGATTATGCTAAGACCGAACAGATTACACCGGAAAGTACAGAAGCTTCAAGAAGGTGGATACATCTCGCAAATAGGAAAAACAATAGGGAAAACCTCACTTGCTAGTGGGGTTTTGCCGCAAATAGGGACAGCGTTAGACCAAGCAATTCCCGGGCTCACGCTTACCTATAAACCAATAGAACGCGCACTTCCCCCAGATCTCGCATCTATTCCTATTGCTCTTAAAGCAGAATCTTCGAAAGTAGCTGCAGAGAAACAGAAAGCCGGTCAGGATGTATTCACGAAAGCTATCGCCGATAAAGGTTTTAAACCCTGGCAGCAAGCTAAGCTGCAATCTGATATGCAGGCTGTCCGTGATGAGATAAAGAATAACCTGACTTCAGATCCTAATTACTACTCAAGTAGTCTTAATGCTCATAACCTTGAGAGTTCATTAAATTCTCTCGTTTCGAGTGAGCGTATGTCTGTCTTTCAGAATCAACTGAAAGAAATAGAGTCAATGCAAAATCATATTAAAGCAGAGAAAATAGGAGAGAATACCTATCTGGATGCTGACAATAAAGTGCATTATAATCCTAGGACTGGAAAACAACTAACCTATAATGAATACCTCAATACTATAAGCACAGGTGCCGCATCAGATCCATTCGTTCAGGAGTTATTGCAGACTTCTAAAAGACCTGAAGGATTTGTGTCTTTCTATAAAGGAGCAGGACAGATACCGGAAGATGTCACAAGTGAAATAGCAAAGTTTGTAAATGCTGTAAAACCAGATACAGTAACCAGAGGTGGTGATATTAAAGGTATAGATTTACAACAAGCTGATGCCGCAAATATTTGGGCAAACTTTAAAAGCTATGATAAAACATTCTCATCTACTGAAAAGAAGATGAATGCTTTATCTACAATGCTAAAAACGAACTGGCGTGACTTACTTGGTCCAAGAGCACAATATGCAGTTGAAGAAGAAGGAAGAAAGAAATTCCTGAACTCACAATGGGACTATAATGGTGAAAAAATGTCTGGCGCTGCTTTAATGCAGGGTGATGATAAGATGAAGGCATTTGCTCAGCAAAAGCAAGAAGCACAAACTAATAATGTCATTAATGATATTATCAAGAATCAAACAGATCTTGGCAGAGTTACTACAGATATTTATAAAACTCAATCAAATCGTGAAAGAGTGGTAGCTCCTGCTGCACCGGATTCAGGAGGTGTTGGTGCTGGTGCAGATGGAGAAATCCTTGACCGTCCTACTATACTGGATGCACAAAGTTATCTCGCAACAAGTAAGGATGCTCCATTAACTTTTGGATTTGCACAGGACAAAGTGAATATCCCAATCATAGCGACATCAACTAAACAACCTGATGCTACTAAAACATTCGATAAAGTTAATATCACAGCAGCGACAGGTTATGATATTTCTCAACAAGGATGGACTAGTAGCCGAACTGCTCCATTGCCATTAAATTATAATCTTGTTGGAGCTACTCATCAAAAGAATGTTGTTGTTCCTGTTTATACCGGAATTAAAATAGCTAAAGATGGTTCAAAGTTACCAAGTGATCCTAATGTTAAAAGTATACTTGTTTCAGATGGTACTGCAGGGGATGCAAAAAGACATGGTGTACCTATGCATTTTGAAGGAGGAGGACCGCCTAAAGTTAGGTATGATAAAGATTGGGGATATAATTATGTAGAAGATGATAAAGGCAATCGCTATGTAGTAGAAAATAAGTCATTTGAAGTATGGTCAGGTAAGCAAGAAGGAATGTTAGATAAGGATGTTACTATTTTAAAACCGGATGATAAGAGTAGTTCACAGGTCAAATATGAAGGTCGTAACTTCAGTGATGAGAAAAATGAAGATTATATCCGGAAAAAGAAAGATGCTAAAAATAGAACTGTATTAGAACCTACACCTCAATATGACACTGCAATAAAGGCTTATACCCTTGCTATGCAAAATCGCTTTCAAGAAGAACTGGCAACAAATAAAGAACAGATAGAAGCAGATCCAGATATCTATAAAGCGATTCATGCAAAATATGCACAAGCACTTGGTGGAGAATCCTATGCTTTTGATGGTAAAAAATGGAAAGCGAAGACTTATAAAAGTCCACTGCAATTAATGAATGAATTAAGGGATGATCCATTTAAATCTCAATTATTAGCAAAGAAGATAAATGCTGAACTTGCCAATTATGAGAATGGCCTTCGCTATAAAACATTAGAAAGAACATTACCACAAGAAAAAGCTATAGCTCCATCTTCTACACAAACCAATACCTATACACAACAATAATCAAAAACTTAGCCATATGAGTCCAGATCCGAACACTGCAAATAAGAAAGCAAAATCTAAAGCTACAGACCTGACATTTGATGAAGTTGAGAAACAGAAAGCAGCGATGCAGGATGATGAAGCGCCTGATAATTTTCTCACGCAATCTTTTAGAAGTGGATTAGCAAATCCAATACAGGAAGAGCCGCCGATTTCTACAGAATCTACTACAGAAGCTTCTGATGATTTTGATCCTGAAACAGATTACCTATTACCATTTAAGAAATCCAAACGGAAGAAAGGTAATCGTATCGCTAAGACTAAGGATGAAGTTGATAGAGAAAAAAGACTTCAAGCAGAACTTACTTCATTTGATCAGGGTGCACCTGGAATGGATGCTTTGAAGTTGGGTAGGGAAACTCCTGATGTGCTTCGCAAAGCTTTCATGGAGCAGATCAATAAAAAGCTTGGAGGTTATGAGGTTGCCACTCCCTTTGATATAGAGAATGATCTTGTTAAAGATGCCTGGGATAACTCAGCTTTGAAAACCAGAAAGTTTGAAAATGCCAAAGGTGAAGAACAGGATTTTACTGGTTCCGGATATGACAAGCAAATAATTACTGGTAATGAAGCTGGTATCATTACTGAGCAAGTTGTTCCTCGCGCTCCTGTTGGTTCTGATAAGTTTAATCCTATGGGCCATGATCCTGGTCTTGGAGAAACAATTGATGCTGTAGGAACTGCATTAACGAATCAAAAAAACAGAATCTTTGATTCAGCAGCAGGTCAAGGTTTTGCTAAGCTCTTTGATCCTGATTTTGACAAGACTGTATATAAAGTTCTTGCTCCGGGTATTGGTAAAGATGGTGCGCCTATTATGAAGGAATATGTAGGCACGCGTGCGCAATTGGCACAGAATAATATCAATGCTTATAACTTTTATGGTTTAGCCAATAAGAATACCTACTTCTTTGATGATATGGCAAAGTCCTTTGGGAACTGGGCACTAAGCAAAGATGATGACCTTATTGGTACAGCTAAAGCAGTGCAGTCTATTGGTCGTATGGTAGCAAGACCTTTTAGCTGGGCTTTTGGTGATAATAAAGACTGGCAGGATAAATACGAAGAAACCTGGATAGACAAGGCTTATCGTCGCACTCGTGAAGATACACAGCGTTCTTCTTTAACGCTTTCAGAAAATGCAATGAATACCTTTAGTGCTGGCTGGATTGCTGCAGGTATAGGTAGTTCTATAGGTTCACTTATTGACTTTACTGTAGCTGGTAGTACCATTAAAGGTGCTGCCGGTGTGGGTTCCTTAGCCTTTAAAATGGGTGGAATAGGTGAGGCTGCTTTATTGAATGTAGGAAGATTTGGAGGTACAGCTGCTATCACTGGTGTGGCTGCTTTCCATGCTGCAAAGGATGCCGGTCTTTCTGATGAGGAAGCAGGTCTTTATACTATCATTGCAGGTGGTCTTTCATCTGCTATAGAATCAGCTGGATTGTTCAGTAATGATGCTATGCGGAAATGGTTGCTTGGTGGCAAGCATAAAGATCTGGCAAAAGATATGGTTAAGCTCTTTGCTATTGAAGCCGAAAAGAAAGGTGGTAAAGCAGCAGCAGGAGCAGCCATAGGAGCAGTTACCCGTGAATCAGCAGAAGAAGTTTCAAAGAAATTGTGGCCTAAGATGATAGAATCTTTAGGTGCAGTAGCCAGAGGAAGTGGTAGATTTCTTGGCAAGATAGACCCGAAGGTAATGGCTGAAGAAGGCGTTACAGAAGGTTTGCAATCCTTATCAGATCAGACAGTCCAGGTATTATTCAACAATACTGTTCTAAAGCATAGAGAAGCAGGTAAAGGTAAATTCGATGATCTTAATTCTATTGCTGATATTAGAATCAAGGAAGCATTAGGTGAAGCTTTTATTGGTGCTCTTACTTCTGCCGGTACATCTGTATTCATGCATGGTGGTCCAAGTATTGGCGAGTATGTAAAAGATGGCAAATCCCGGGAAATGATTCTTGGCCTGGATAAACTACTTCAGGAAGGTCGTCTGACTAAAGATCAATATGATAATCATGTTCAGACTATCAAGTTTGTTGAAGCAAAGCTTAATGAAAAAGAAGATGTTTACAAGAGCTTCAGCAGACACAAATTAAAAAATCAGTTTGATAGAGAAGTAACGCAGCTTATCTCTGAAAAGGTAGATGCTCAAACGCGGGTAGATAAAGCCAAAACAGCGCGTGATGCTTTCATGTCTAAGATAGGAGGTGAGAATGCTTCTAAAACTATATCACCTCAAGAACAAACACAATTAGATAAACTGACAAATGACCTTGATTCAGCGCAGGCGATTGTAGATGCAAAGGATTCGGCAATCGATAATTATAAGGATACCGCTTACATTTCAAATAGAACCAAAGAAATCTCTGACAATAATCTTAAACTTCAAGATTTAAAGAAGTTTAATTCAGAGAAAAGTATTGGCGTTAATGAGCCACCTGCTAATAATCTGGGTGTGATCATGGCGCGTGACAGTGTTGTAAATGAGCGTGGTGATGGTCTTAAAGCTGCTTTCCGTCATGATTCCGAATTCCAATTAGGGTTTGATGAATATGGTAAAGAGAAGTCTGATGTAGATAAAGCTGAACTAAAAAGAAAACTCACCAACGACCTAATATCCACAAAAGCATACCTCCATCCTACACTGAATACTGATAAGAATCGCGCAATAATGGAAGAACTTATGGGAGAGAAAGCAAAGGAGTTTCTTCCACTAAGTCAGAAACAGCAGAAAGAATACCACACTGTACTTCAGGAAAGAAATGATTATGCTGAAAGAGTAATGAATGCCATTCCTCTTGCAAAACAGACAAATGATATTGAAGCTGTAGCGAAAGAGCAAGGTGTAAAACCTGTGGATTTGGAATATGCTATTCTTCATGCTGATGCTGGTAATCCAGATACAGCAAGACGAGTTGTTCAAGAATCATTTGAACATGATGCTCCGGATTCTTATAAAGAATCCAGAAAGAAAACATTAGAAAATGAAGATTTAATACGACATGCTTATAATGCACAGGAAGATCTTGAATCTGCCTTTGAAACACCGGAATTATCACAGCCACATCTTTCCAAACAACGCTATCAGGCGGGCAATAAATTCTTTCAGGCTTTCCATGGTTTAGCACATCTTGTCTTTAATTCCAGGGATTATGGAATAACGCCTGCAATGTGGCATTCAAGATCAAATAGTTCTTTAATTACAAGCCGTCTTACTAAAAACGAAAATAAGATACTACAGACGATTGCAGCAGCTACAGGAAGGCCAATAGCAATGCATGTCATGGATGCACCGGGTATGGTGGATGAGAATGACATACCAGACCGGAAAGGTTTTTTTGATGAGCCTAATAGTCTTGTTGTGATAATGGCTGATATGAAGCGCATGGAAATAGATAAGAAATACCGGAAAGAGGTATTTGCTACTGTCCTCCATGAGTACCGTCACCACATGACAAATGAAGCTGTAGGCCGGATGTTCACTTCCTGGATAAAATGTAAGAAGAATAATGTTCCATTAACTCCTGAAGCAAAGCAGTATCAGCGTTTATTTGATCTTTCGAAATTAACTTATAATCTTCTTATAAAAGATGAGAAGCTTCATAATGAATACTTTCTGAATGTTGCTCATGGAAATATACAGGGTAATACCTTTAATACCTTCACAGGAGCGAATGAATCTTTCACGATGGTGAAGGAATTTTTATCAGAAGTTCAGAGTAGTGAGGTATTGCAAAAGGCTATTTCTACTATCAACCTTAATGATAAAGGCCTTCGTGATAGTCTTAATAAGATCTATAACTATGATGAGATTCCTAAGACCGGTTCTCATTCTTTACTGAAAGAAGTATGGACACAACTCAATAAGGTGTTCACTTCTATATCCAGATTATTTACTCCTGGGGAACGTGTGCTTTTGAAAGAAGCTATCACTTTAATGAATAGCATTCCTTTAAGTAAGTATGCTGTAAACTTTGATATTCCATCTGCTGGTGAGGCACAGAGAGCTGCTGAAAATACAATGGTAAGCACTCCTGACCATCCTACTGTGACGTCTGATAATCCGCGCAGGATGGACAACTTTGTGGAGAACATGAAGCCAGTCAATTTGCTTTCTGACATGGATGTTCCTTCAGTTGCAGAAGTAGCAGAAACGATACTCATGCAATATCAGAAAGCTATAACTGATCCGGATACAGGCCGGCCACTTCCGGAATTGCTGGAGATTGCTTCAGATATCAATGAGAGTGATCCTAATACACCGCGTAATATCTTCATTAGAGAAGTACAGGATTCCTTAGACTACTGGATCCAAAAGAACAACTATGATAAAAAATCCTTAAAGGTTGTTTTTTTCCAGGGTACCAACCAGTTCCTTGTAAGCTGGAATACACTGACTGGTTCAACAGAGCGTCTTTTCTTCAATAAAGATGGCAGTCGTGCACAGATAAACTCCAATATCTTTAATGATACTGAATGGAATGAAGTAGTTAATGATGATTTCTACGAAGCTTTTGGTACTAATTGGCTTGATAATAATGCTAGTGCTACAAGATTCCTGCTTAATCAATTTGAAAAAGCAAGAGGAAAAGGTTTTAAAGGTCGAATAACGCTACGTCAGGATCCAGGTTATGAACACACATTAGGTGATACATCAAAGACCGGGAATATTTATATCATGCATCTTGATGAAGATAGCCGGGCAATAACTCCTATTGGTGTCCTTCCTGCTTTAGCTGCTCCAGCTGTTACTGCTGCTTTGAATGCCGGCGCTCAGGTAACTTGTGAAGTTGTTGAAAAAGCTTCAGGTTTAGGTCATGCCCTATGGGTAAAACGTGATATAATTGGTGGTATTCAAAGAGTAGAACATAAAGACAATATCAAGACGAAAGAAGATATTGAACTTATGAAAGCAAATGGCTTTGAATTTGAAACTGGTCTATTCCCAACAGTACACATTACATTCAAATCCGTTGAGGGTACCTCATTAAAAGAGATAAAGAATCTCACCCGCGACCAATACACCTTTCATGATAATAGTGTTGAAATAGATACTGCAGAAACTCATTTCATGACAAGGGAAGAACTTGCAATGAGTCGCACTCCAAGTATGTATGATGCCTTCCAGGTAGAAACACATTCCTTCTATGATAATGGGCCTACAGAAGTTGATGATGAAGTATCTGCCAAGATAGACTTTCATGAAGAACGGATGCGCCGTCTGCTCCGCTATAAAGCAGCCTGGCGTGCGGATCTTAGCGATGAGGATATTATACTCTTTGCCAATGACCTTTTAAGCAAAGCTATTGATGACCTTCAGGATCAGTTTCCAGATGTTCCTGCTCTGGAGAATTTCGGTTTTGATACACCGCAAAAGCTTGGTGAATTCCATGTTAGTCTTATTGAAGAAGAACTTAAAAGAGTCAAATTTGAATCGAACAGGAAAGTTTCTAGTGGGTGGAATGGTGAATCTATTAACCCTAACTCTACTACTTCAGAACTTATCAAATATGATGTAGAGCGAATGATGTTCTTTGATGAGAATGGTAAGTTCGGACATATGACTTACTCTGATGCCAAAGACATTCTTTCTCTGGCAGCCACAAATATTAGATCGTTTGCTGAACTGACAGATAATCTAAGAAAGATGTCAAAGGATAAGTTTAACTCACGTCGTCGCCGGAATATCGCATATTCTCTTTACCGCAACTATACAATGGAGCGGCCTGCCGGTGATCAGGAACTATTCGAAAAAGCAAAAAACTCTTATGTATCGCAGTTAGGTGGCTATATCCATCATGATGCTGTGGCTTACTCAAAGGATGGCGATGGTACCCGTGTGACAACTCTTGGTAAAGGTCAGGATGGCAAGAATGAATTCGACCGTGTGATATCCAAGATGATGGTTAGGGTTGAAAAAATAAAAGCTAAATATGAGGAAAGAAAAGCAAAATTTGAAAGTACGCATAAAGACCAAAAATACATGTCGCTTTATAAATACTTTGAAATATATACTGGTCAATTACCTTATAAAGATCCGACAAGAACAGATATGATGCCTGGCATCAATAAGATTGGTTCATTAAAGGATACAGTAAATGGTAATACACTAGGCATTCCGGGATATATAGCACCCAATGGTAAACAGGTAAAAGTTCTTACTGATGAAGAATATAACCAGGCAAAAGAATTGCTTGCAAAATTCTTCGATCTGCTGGATATTGAGTTGCCAATGTCAGTGCTTGATAGAAAGTTGTTGAATCCTGATGAGATATCTGAAGCTAATCAGGTTATGCTCGAACTATACCAGCAGCAACTTATCAAAACCCGCAATGAAGAATGGGATAAAATGATGGATGCCTGGGATGCAGTAGCGGAAAGCACCAAGGAATTGCCACGAACATTGGACGTGACGCAACGATTATCCAGAGTTGATGCAGACCAGATTCCAGTTGAATTCTCAACCTACATGGAAGCTATGAACCGAAGCAACAAGCTAATCACTTCCTCTGATCTTGCTCCGCTTTTGGGTGATGGTTTAGATGCTATTGGTTCATTCACTATGAATGACTCACAAGCTGATGCTGTCTTTGATAAAGATAATCCAAAGACCATCTTTAGTAATACAGAGCAGTTCCATAGTACCTTTTATAAAGGGGATGGTGTCTATACTATTCCTGGCCATGGACCGGTGCATATCAGGCACTATAAGACTGCAATGGCATCAGAATTTACAAAGCCACAACTGGAAGCACTCGCACAATATGAAGGCTATGAGAATCTTGATGAGATGTATAATAATGGCGATGAAGGTACCAAAGCCTTCTTCATGGGACAAGAGCCAAAGGTTATGTATCGCATTAGTCCTGTGCTTGCCAATGCCGGTGTTTATAACCGAAGTGATGTAGTTGCTTTAGTTCCTCGTCTTGATGGCACCATGACAATGCCTGCTACTGAACTAAAGAATGCTATTGATGCAAGAGTGAAATTCTCTACCCTTAAAGAAAATGAACGTACTGCTGCTGCTGATTTAAACCTTGCTAAATACCTTGAAAAGATTGGCTATACAGAAAGTGAACCAGGTATCTGGGAACTGAAATCTACAGTAGATCTGCGGGAATCCGGACTGGCACGACCAGACAAAGACCAATGGCTCGCAGATGAAGATGCTATCATTAAACAGCATGTTGAATCTAAATCAAAAGAACTTGCAGAAAATGTGCATCTAAGCGGAGAAAGACCCATGTACCAGTATCACATGGTCGAATTCAACAAAAGTGGTAAAGAGTTTAATCCTGAAACAAAAGTAGATAAGTATTCTCCGGAATTTAAGAGCCTTCCTTACATCGAACTTTACTTACAGCTTGCAGCCTATCTTACAAATGGCAAAACATATGAAAATAAAGTAGCTGTTGCAGGTGGTATAAAAGCACACTTTGCAGATGGCCTCCCACTGGATTTAAAAACCCGGGAAATAAAAGTTGCCGTCGAAGAAGAAATGAAACGCCGCGGTGATTTTGAAACTCCTGACTTTTACTTTGATCCTACCAATACAAAGATACATGCTCATAAGATAAAGTCTTATGCTGATACTATCTATGAAAGATTGGCCACAGATAAGAAAGAAATTCTCCGCTATCAAAATCATGAGATCTGGCAGAACAATATCATTATCGATCACCTAAATGAATATGGTACTACTGCACGTCCTAAGATGGTTGGTGGTATCTTTAGTAAGGAAGATGCAAGTAATAATACTGACTACAGAACGGCAAGCAATATGGAATTTCTCTATATGCATGCCAGCCATTTTGTAGGCACATCTACTTCTGGTGAAGGTAAATACTATGGTCATATTGGTGATGTGCCTTCTGATAAAGGAAGAAACCTAGTTTATCCACTCAAACGCATACCTCCTAAAAATTACAAAGGAGAAATTAAACGCATCCAACGTGTAGAGGCGAAGCGTATGGAGCTTGCCGAACAAGCTTTTACTGATGCTTTAATAGAAGCTCCTCTGGTTAAAGGAGGACAAGAAGTAAGAGTTCCGGTATTGGATGAGAATGGTGTGCAGAAAATTAGTAAGCGTACCAATGAGCCAATGACCAGGCTTGCAGATAGTGGTGTTTTCTTACTGCGTCATCATATTGATAAAGATGGTAAAGTAGTAATAGACCACAAAGCCTTTGATAAACTTGCGGTTAATGTAGACTTCATTCGTGCTACTGAAGGTGGTGTTCCTGAAAGTAAGGGAGGTAGGCCATTAGTGTTTGAAGGTAAAGAAGGAGATCCACGCAATGGTATGCCGCTTTACATAAAAGGTAATATCTTCAATACAAAGAACCACTTCTTTGCTGGACAGTCAGAAGATCAGATTCATACTGAACTAATGAAACAGGCTACCCAGGCCTATGCTGAATATGCAGCTAAAGGTTTCCAGATGCCGGTAGCATCTGACTGGATAGAGCAGAATAATCCAAATAAGATTATTGAGTCACAACAAAGAGAAAGGGATAGACTCAATGACCGATTAACTTATCTGTATCAAGAAAGAAGTATTGCTGCTTTAAAAGGGGTAGATGAACGTGCCAATCTTGCAAATGACATTCTCAATGCCAAAGAAACCATTAAAAAATATGATGATGAGATAGCTCCATTAAAGGAAGAAATTGAACAACGTGAGAAGAATTATGCCATAGATCTTGAAGCAAAGCGCTTGGAAACATTCAAGAATATGATGTTCAATCACCTTATCAATCGCTATCACTTATCACAATTATTGCAGGGAGATTACATCTTCTATGGCAATGGTATTGATGACAACTTTACTTCGCTGAGCAAACGGATGGCTGGTACTTATGCACCGGCACAGATGCCTGTATTCGAAGAAGGCAAGCATAAAGGTAAGATGATAGCCTTGCGTGATGTAACTGACAACTTGAGCGACCAGGCCATACTTGCTTCTGTCTACTATGATGAGGAAGAAAAGAAATATAAAGTCGATAAAGAGAAATCACGATCAATCCCTACAAACAGAACTGATGCACAGGGATATATTTCAGAACGTTTCGATCCTGTATTCCAGGCTGCATTAGGTTCTCTTGGTGGATTCAGAGCACCTTATAAGCCTGTAATGTTCGGCCATGATGACAATGGATTAGAACGTGCAATGCCTATTTATCTAAAACTGTCACTCACTAAAATTCCAGATCCGGATACAATAGCTGGCTCCGCCTTCTATGTGGAGTATCCGCAACTTGAGCAATTTGCCCGTAAGTTCTATGATGCCGGCGCTGATATTGCAGTATTTGAATCCGGTATCAAATCAGGTTTAAAGGCTCTTAATCATTGGGATGATGGTGACTATAGAACCCAGGAAATTGACCTTCGAATGCTTGGAGTTCAGAACAATCCTTCCCATGAGTTACATGAAGATGATACTATCCGTGACCTTATCCAGATGGAAAAGCAGATGGGGGATATGGATAATTACTTTGGTGAAGGTGGTTTATTCGAATACTGGGCTATCAAGTCTGCTATCCTTCAGACAAAGACTGATAACTATTTCCGGAATAATCTTGATGACATCGATACCCTCTATACAAATTTAAAAGAGGAAATGCTTAAACGTGACCATACCAAAGGTTTGGGTATGGCACTGGATAATAAGATGCGTCTTGATAATCCACGCATTGCTACACTCATGGAGAATATGGTTGCTAGCGGCCTATTCATCAATACAGCATCGGAGAAGAAGCTTGGCTCTAAGCTTATCAATATGTCTGATGTGGGCTATACCCGTCCTTCCTATCAGGTAGTAGATGGCAAGATAGTGAAAGCCGGTAATATGGAACTGCAATGGATGGGACCTCGCCGGGCGACTGAGCTTTCAGAAAAGCAGCTTCTGGATTTATTGCATCGTCAGGAAGAAGGAGAGCAAGTCTTTGAGGACAATGATCCTTCCGGTTATATTCTCGACGACAAAGGCACCGTTAAGATTTATCCTGCAGATATCCTGGTACCAAAACAAGACCACTACAATATTGGTGATCCGCTAATGGCAGCACGTATCCCGGGTTCAGGAAAGAACTCTGTAGTTGCTTCCGAGATCGTAGGTTTCCTTCCTGCAGATATGAACAATGTGACTGTAGTAGGTAAAGCCGGACCTGGAGTAATGGGCTTTGACTTTGATATTGACGGCTTCTTTGTATGGAGGAAGTCTATTGATCCAAAGATGAATGAAGCGAACAGGATGTTCGACATCTTCTTTGACAAGATGCTTGAGATGAAGAACTACATGGAGGTTACTTCACCGGTATCTACAGACCGTCTTAAAGAGCTTGCCAACTTCCTTGATAAGAACCGCCAACTGGTAAATGAGCAGAAGGGAATTAAGCCATATGACCGCTTTACCCTGATGCGTCAGATACAATTGAAAGACCTGAATGGTGAAGGTTCTACATCGATCGGTATCGTTGCTTCTGCTTATGGTGCACATTCTGTATTCTCACAATTGGGGATGTCATTACAGGATAATTATGTGGAAGGAAACAAATTCTTCCAGCCACATATGTTCAATAGACGCGGGTATCTTGTAGATAATACTTTAAAGAAGGCTTATGCAACCAGATCTATTGGTTCTAATGGAGAGGAATCAATGGTATTTGATGCCTTCGTTCAGTTACTGAATGCTTCTACAGATAATGCCAAGCTGCAATACTTAGGTCGTCTTGGATTGAATGGCCAGACAATGCCGGTTGTACTCGACATGATCTCGCATGGTGTGAACATGGAGTATGCTATCCTATTTGTAAATCAGCCTATCATTCAGGAATACATAGATGAGGAATTCAGACGGCGTGGTGCAGTTACTGAAAGTGACTTTACAGATACCTATCTGAAAGTTCAGCAAAAGTATGAGAAGGCCACGCGGGTATATGAACCTGGCTATGAATATAACCCTACAAATGAGAAAGGAGAAACAACGAATGAGAACGCTATTTACAGAGTTGTAAAACATCCTCAGATGGGCCTTGTAACCAGCTTAGAAGATCGTAATAACGTCAGCTATCGTGAACTGGAAGAAGCCTATGAACCTGAAAGTACATTTGCTTCTGATGCTACAAGAGCAGAGAATTTAAAACGTCAGCTTTCCATACTTGAGAAGTTCAAATATTATAAGTCACTTCAAAAGGTTACTGGTGATGGCGCACGTCTTGTAAAGTTTGCATCTGAATATCCTACTACGATGCTTGACCTTGCAGATAATATTCATAGGATAGAGAAAATATTAGGTAACTATGATAGTGAAAAAGAACGCTGGGTAGGACAGTCACTTGATATGGAGAAGCTGATCTATGGTCCGGATGATAAGCTTTTTTCTGGTAATGTATGGCATCCATATTACCGCAACCAATTCAATACATTAAAAAAATTGCTTAACTGGTATGGAGGGCGTGAAGTTAATTTATATGCCCATCCAATGATTATGTTTAACCATAAGAAGATGACTGAGGGTAAAGACCTCGCTACCCAGGAAAAACTAATGCAGGGTTTCTATGCTTATGTTCTTTCTGCTGATGAGCGTTTATCTCCTTCTATTCTTACTGGCGATAAATACACCCAGCCATGGCAATTTGTAGATGAAGCAGCGCAACTTGTATCAAAGTTACAGGCTGAATATCCTAACAACTATTTCCTGAAATACATGAAGGTTGAAAAACCTAAAACTGATTTCGAAGGAAATACTACTGGTACATATAAGATAGCCTTCAACCGGTATCAGGCAATTACTCCTGAATTAGAGGTTAAGATTGCTAAAGCGTGGGATGAACTTCCGGAAGCTTATAAGTATGGTGAGATGACTGTGAACATTAAGCATATGCTATTGGCAAACCTTGCCCATACGAAAGGTTTCAAGTATAGTGGATTCTCTTATGGTTCCCTTATCCCTATTGAGGTAATGCAAGAGTTTGATAGGCACATTCAAAGTTTCCATGATGCCCTGGAAGAATTAAGAAGATCACCGCATGATAGGGAATTCCATTTCTTCACACCTGAAGAACAGCAGGCCTATATAAATATGCCGGAGGAAGCTCGCGCTATGATTACAAATGATGATTTTGAAATGCCTTTTCAGGAATCAATCGCAGATGTTTTCAGAGAACAAGATAATATAAATGAGGAAAAGGTCAGCAAGTTTGCATTGCTTACCGGTATTGAGGAATCACGCATCCATGAATTGCTGAACCATGAAATAGAATTAAAAAAGATAGTAAACCTCAGTGATTTCAAACGACAAGGATACCTCAATAATCCAAAGTTAATTCCCACTATTGAACAAAATTCATGGAATAAGGCACAGGGGAAAGACCATACTTATGGTGGTGGCCACCGCATAGATTTTGATACCAGAAGCAATAAGCATTTTTATGTAAAAGCTAACAATGAAAACTTTACTCTGGATCAACCTATGAATTTCACTGATCAGGATGGTAATGAATACAATAGTATTGCTCATGCTTATGCTTCTACTTGTGAAGGTTCATTTAATGCTGCTAACTATGAACGCTTCAAAGATCTTAATTCCTTTAGCGAACAACCAGAATTATGGGATATCTATAAAAGTTTGCCAGTTAATAAGAGTAAACTTAATGAACTCACCTTTGAAGCATACACTCAGAACAGAAATGGTGAACTGTTAGATACTGGTAATCAGCAACTGGTTATGCGGAATGATTTTCATATCGATCCAGAAGTGCTTGAGAGTGTTCGTTCTCAATTATCTAAAGAGGATTGGGTAATAAATGGTATAGAGGCAGGTCAGGGCCATAGAGGTGGATTAAAGCAAAACTTCGATACGGCTGGTAATGAAGTGAGTATTTCTATTATGTCTAACCCGAAATCTTTCTTTATCAAAGGCATGCTTAGTCAGCTTGAAAGGACTGAAGGTATTGTGAAGATCATACGTCGTCAGCAGGATGGCAATAAGGTTGTATCACGTCCTGTCATTTATGAAGTTGTAGATGCTCATGATGTATATGTAGTTGGTAGCGGAATGCAAACTGAGTTCACATTGAATGAAACTGCCTTTAAGCCTGTAAATGGTGTGCTTCAATACAAGCGTGAATATGGAAAGAGCTTTACTGAATCTCTCAAGAAGTATGTTTCAGAAAGTTATAAAGAGGCTGATGAAGCTTTCCTTGCACCAGCTACACGGGTAGATGGATTTGATGATAATTATCTGGAAGAAGGGATTGTAGAGGATAGAGATAATATTGTCGGACTCAAAGAGCAGCCAAATTTATTATCTATTGCACGTCGCACATTGAATGAGCTTAAAGCAAAAGGCATCGATTCAAAAGAGTTGCTTGCTGACTGGGGTAAGGAAACCAAATATGCCTTTCCGAATATGACCAAGCTTCTTGATTACTATATGAATGGTAAGGACAGGGCCTTGTTGCTTGTTGCTAAGAAGCAGGTTGGATGGCTTACTGGTACTGCACCGCTCATGGCTTATGAGCTTGGTAAATTGCCTGTATCAATGAATATTGTCAGAAGCAAGGAAGAGAAACAGGATATGTTCAGACGCAGCGAGATACGGCCGGCGACAGACCTTAGTAAATATGCCAATGCAACGCCAGGTATGAATGGCTATGAGCTAATGTTGGATGGTGCGCGGATAGGTCATGTCTTAATGGATGGCCCTCTGGTTAAAGAGCTAAACATAAGATCTGAGTATCAATCAGGCCGCTTGGCTACCAAGCTTATCAATGGTGTGAGAAAGCTCAATCCTGGTCAGTCATTACGCTTTGATGATGTGAGTGAGCCAGCCATTATGCGGATAGCAAGGAAGCTAGGTATACAGGAGGAAACAGCTACAAGTGTTGCTTTAAAACCTTATATTGAAAAGGATCCTGCAGTGATTGAACAGGAAATAGAAGCAGACCACCAAGCAACTATTGCCAGACGTGTTCAGGAGAACCATGATACCCAGGATAAAATAGATCAATGCCTAAACGGATAGCCTTATGAAATGCCCGAACTTAAAACACCCCGACGCACAAAAGCTTATTGCCAAGATTGGCATGTTTGAATTCTTTAAAGAATATGCACGCAATGGCTACGAGATACCAGATCCGGATGGATATGCAGATTCACTTCAGGGAGTTAATGCCTCCCTGAAGATTGTTGATGCCATTGCTTCGCCGGCAACTCAGAAGCTATTTGACAAATTCTATCAGAAGGATCCTGGTAAGTTCTTTAAGGAGCTTTTACAGCAGGGAGCCAATAAGCAGCAGATACAAATGCTTCAGGATTTATTGACTACTAAACCGGTAGACAATCTCTATGATATGGCTGCCGATGTACTGGCTCACCTTGCCTATACTGTAGAAATGAAGACTGCTATAAAGGATAAGGAACAGGGAAAGTCGGAAATGTTCATTGAAGAAGTTCCTTTTCCTGATTTTTGGGAAGCAGGTGAAGGTGGACCTACTGTAGATTATGTAGTAAACCAACAGTTTGCCGGAGAAACGTTTCCTCGTAATATCGGAACCTTTGAAAGCCGTTCTGAAGCAGAAGCATTCATGCATACAGAGCAGGCTAGACAAGATGTAGAAGAACTTGGAAAACCTACCAAGCACTATGAACACATGATTGTTCCAGGTGGGGTGAATTATAAAGAAATAGAAATTCGCACACCGGAAATTTCACCTACGATTAAAGGCCATGCTGCATTTGCTACAGATAAAGGTATTGGCTGGTTCCGTACAGATGAGGCTGATACGAATGCAGGAAAAGTTCGCCGCGTTCTTGAAATGCAATCTGACCTATTTCAGAAAGGTCGTCAGCTTAAAGAAATTTCAGAGCCTAACCTTGAAGATGAAACTGTAGCTGCAATGGTAGCTGGAGAGCTTGCACAGGTCGCTCATGAGGCAGGTCAGTATCCAGAGGGAGTATCACAGTACCAGGCTAAAGTAGCAGCAATCAATCAGGCCAGAGCTACAACGGCAGCAGGAAACATCCTTGAGATAGAGGAGAACAAAAACCGGAACAACTTCATGCAGTTACTCAATGATGGTAGTTGGGTGAATTTCTTTATTAAATCCATAGTGCAGGATTCAGTAAAGAAAGGCTTTGAAAAACTTCGTTTTCCTGCGGGTGCTACTGCTTCAGCAATACAGCAACATACTGAGGTATTACAGAGCATAAAAAACATGGATAATAATATAGATAAATGGAAAGCTAATATTATTGATCTGCAAGATAAGCTGAAACTGCTACCAGAAGGAGATGAACAACTTACTAAAGAACTGCAAAATGCGAATGAAACATTATCGAACTACGAAAGTCTGCGAAGTGAATATGATGAAACTGAAGCAGACATCAAAGCAGTCAAGGCCTACTATGAAGACCGCGTACAGAATATTCTCACCAAAACCTATCCGACAAATAGGATCACGGATGAGCATAGTAACGAATGGTTTGAAGTTGCCCTCGATAAAGAACGTGATCTTTCTCCTATTAGCTTTTATGACAACCAGCCTACGCCGCCGGCAGAGCACTATGAAGTAGAACCTGACTTTATTAATACTGCTTTTCAGAAAGGCAAAGATGGACTTCGCCATGTCTATTCAGGAAATAGCGTTCTTGGACAGATAGGAACACCAGAAGCCTATAGCCGGTACCTTGACAATATCTTTCCAAACAGTATCGTAAAAGATATTGTATGGCGCAGTGGACGTGAATACTATGCAGACACCAAAACCCCGTTCGTTTACTTCTCTAAGGACCGCGAGCAAGTTAAGAACTATAATGCTTCGCATATTAGTACCAATAGTAATATTGCTGAGCGTGACGCTCTACCGATTATCCAGCAAAATGTCCTTCAAGAACTTTTCGACAAAGGAGATATCAGTAGTGATTTTATTGATTTTGTTGAGCAGCGCTACCGGTACGAATACAAAGCGCTAAAACAGCAGATTCCGGAAGCGATAAAGGAATACAATAAATATACCTCAATAGAAAATAATCACCCACAACTAAATGAGCTACGTCAGTTCGAACAGCTTCACAACCTTGTCAAGATAGAAACTGAAGAAGATCTTATAAAGACGCAGCAGCCGCACTATGACCAGGCTCTGAGAGATTATCAGGCACTGTATAATAAGTTCTCCTCATACCACAGAGAAAGTCCTGTAGACCTCATAGAAGCTGCTATAATCAATCTTACTAATCCAGCTGATGCCGGCTCTGATGCAATGGGCCATACTGATTCTTATAATCAGGGATATGATGGCGCCATCTCTTCCGATGGCAATGGCATTCTTGTAAGCAGAACCAGAGGGCAAGTGCATATGCTTGGCTCCAATGAGGACATGCATAACTTCAAGGAGTTTGTCGAAGGGGAAGAAAAGCGTGATATGAATTCCTTCTTTGACAATACCATGTTCAAGCAGGAATGGAATACCATGGATACTTCCCTACAACAGGAAGAGATCAAGGTAAAGATGGATGTCTTTGGTGGTGACTACAATGACCTTTTAACTGGAAAGCTTCTTTGGACAGATGAGATGCAAGGGTATTTCTGGAATGCAGCACAAAAGCGGAACTACACCTATGATGAGTATGCTACGAAAAGATATTTTGAATACCAGGATAATAAGCAGCATCTGAAAGAACTTTATGACAAGATAAAGAAACACAACTATCTTGGAGTAGATGCTAATGGTAATTCTGTCACCAGTTTTCAAGACCTTGAAGCAGAATACTTCAAGATCATGAAGTTTGGAAATGTTGAGAAGGAATTAATGGGTGAGGTATTCATGTTGATTGCCGACAAAATGACCAAGTACAGGGTAACGGAACAATGTACTCTTACTGCAAGATTAAACCCTGAATTAGATCCTGACAATATCCGTCAAACAGACTTAAATGTATGGGATAAAATTATCCATGCTAAGTCTGACTTCAATATCACTCATGCCGGGATGCAGCATATTTCAAAGGAAACTTCCCAAAGAATGAGAAAGATAGAGGCAGAAATGCACCAGACAAACCTGGATCTTCACATGAATATATTGGCACTTGAAGCAGCACACTATGCATTCCATGGTGAGAAGATGCCAAATGAAGCGAAGCGCGCAATGCTAAAGCCTGTGAAAGCAAATGAGCCTTTCAACTGGATGTATGAAAAGGACAGGCATGGTGAATACACACAGGAAGCTATTAAGAAGAACAGTGCAATATTTCGGAATGAAGTAAATATTATGAACTCACAACCCGGTACACTTCGGGGGAAGCTTGCAGAAGAACGCATTCGATTCTATGAATATCTGGCTACTACAGGTTATAACCTATTGAAAGCAACTGGTTATGAAGATCCATCACCAACTAATTTTCTGATGCCAAAGTTAAAGATGGACTTTGCAGAAGCATATAGTCGTGCTGGTTTATTCACTGCCTATATTGGTTTGGTTCAACAGGATTATAATGAAGTATATAACCGCATAAAGGTAAATTATAAAGGCCAGACCAAGAGAGTAGATGAATGGCGGGAGGAATTGTATAAGCCAACTAGGGGTTTTATAGATAAGGTAAAAGCACCAAGAGATTTTAACAAGATCCTTGATATTGCCAATGACATGATCGTGAATGGCGAAACAGATGTAAATGCAATGGAGCTAAGTACAATTGTATCTTCCTTTGCAAATTCTAATGAACTACCATTCCGTTCACTAAAGAAGAAGGATAGCTTCTCTATCAATACACACAAGGCATTATCATCACATTTTAATGCACTTATCTTTAAGAAGCATATGGACCCGATGGTTCCGACCTTACATGCAATATCTGCATACTATAAGATGAGTTCAGCAAAGAATCCTGAATACTATAAGAACAACCTGAAGTTCATTGAGAACTATGCAGACTTGTTCTTATTTAAAAGGATGGATGATATGTCGAATGCACCAATTGCAAAAGTAGCAGAACAAGTCGCATCAGCAGCTATCCTTACCTATATGGGTATGGCAGTAAAATCATCAACTGTAAACGTTCTTGGTGGGTTTAAAAGTGGCATGATGGAAATGATCGGTGAAGAAGGATGGGTAGAAGGTCCGAAGAAATACATGCGAGGCATGAAGCGATTGTTTGGTGGAAACCTTTTTGCCAAATGGGGAAGGATGAATAACTTTCTCTTTGATGAAAAGGCTTCTGCTATCCTGGAATACTATAAGATAAACAACTTCACCAGATCGGAGTCAGAAGGTACAGGAGAGTTCTTCAATTATATCAGGAATAAGCTTTTATTTATTACAGAGAATTCGGAGATTCTTATTCGTGGTATTCCTCTGATGGCAGAGTTTACCCAAGAGCAGCTTGATGCTTTTGATTACAACTATGATACTGGAGAGCTAAGAATAGTACCAGGTAAAAAGAATCTGTTACCAACTGAAGAAACAGTAAACAGATGGAAGTACGACATCTCTAAAGAGCTTGGTAACGTTGATCCGGAAAACCGTCGTGGCTTCCACCGGAATGTCTTTATGAAAGCTGCTTTCTTACTGAAAGGTTCATGGATTATAGACTACTTTCAAAATCGTTGGAGAAAGGAATGGTACGATGAGAATGGTAGAAAGCGTGAAGGTTACTATAGAACATTGACGCGATTGATTTCAGATCATAAGATGTTTATTGCAAAGATGCAGGGGCAAGAAAAATTCACACCTTTAGAGCAAAAGAATTTAAGGAAAGTGATATTCGACCTTATGGTTAAATCTGCATTTGTACTTATGAATTCTAGTTTAGGTGGTGAAAGTGAGCAAGGAAGGAAGTATCGCAAATGGCTTGCAAGTCTTAACAGCCAGATGTTCTTATTCATGAGTCCAAAGGAGATGCTTGGTTTGGCAAAAGATCCATTTGCTGCATTAGGTATTATTGAAAAGGCATTGACAGCTTTAGACTATCTGACACAGCTTGAGCTTACAAAAGCTGGTAAATCTGCTGCACAATTAATACCAGGTCATCAGGTTGTAGAAGATGTTTATGGCACGTTAAATCCGAATGCTCCTAAATCGCATCGGAAAAAGACTGAGGAATAGCCGGGGTAAAGAAAAATTTTTTACCTTTGTGATAAGGGATAATATCTAAATCTATAGAAAGAGCATTCATCATTTTTACTCTTGTATTGAAGGTTAAAGGAGCCGGGCTTATGTCCGGCTTTTTTATTTGTGCGTTTTTTTCGTATCCATTTCCAAACGTATGGTAATGAGAACGTTCAACTAAAAAATTTAACTTTATGGAAAATCACTCAAATCAACCAAACCGACCATTTCAACCAAGAAAGCCTAGAAAGATTACCTTGCGGTATATCCTTATATCCATAGGTGCATTGTTCATCATTATTGCCGGCATTGGTTTATATGTTGTTTCCTGTGAGAAGGAAACTGATACTGGTCCTACAACTGGTAAGATGATAGAGGGAACTGAAACTGAAGATACTACTCAGTCAAAGCCACAGGCTTCAGCAGCCAGAGCGGAGAATCTTTTGTATGAGGAAACCTGTGAGTCAGGTGCCTTCTTTGCTACAGCTCACAGCAGGGAGAACAATGGTTCTGCTTATACAGCTTCCTATGTAACTGCACCAGTATTCCAGGGTCTGAAGTCAGCCCGCTTTGAGATAAGGAAGGATATGGTAAAAGTAGGTTCCGCACAAAGCTATCGTTCTGAGGTGGTAATTATCAAGGGCGATGCCTATCCCAATTTTCCTAGAGATATATGGTATTCTTACGCTTTGCTTATACCATCCAAGGGACAGGAAACGGACACCTATCGGGATTGTATTACTCAATGGTATGAGGATGGCACTGATGAAACTACTGTTCGGATAGAGCGCGGTAAAGCCTTCCTGGAAGTATGCCCTCCTGCCGGAGAAACTAAATTAATGAAATACGATTTATTCGGTACCGGCTCAACGCAAAGCACTAGCGGCTTGAGTACATTGAATGAAATACCCAAGGATGAGTGGCACGAATTTGTGTACCATTTTATTCACTCAATGGGAAGTGATGGTTTAATTGAGGTATGGCGTGATGGTGTAAAGATACATACAATCAAAGGCCGGAACATGCACTTGAAATTACCAAAGTGGAAGCTCGGTCTTTATAAGTCCAGCATGGGAAGTTCCTCGCTGTATTCACGGGTAATCTTCTTTGACAATGTGCGGGTAGGCAATACAAGCTCTACACTTGCTACGATGGTTTCCGGAGCCGTAACTGGAGCGCCAACACCTGTGCCACCTATAACTACAGAACCAGTACCTCCTACTCAACCAACAGCACCAACCGCACCAGTAGCACCAATACCAGGACAGCAAATCACAGGCTTTGAAATAGTCAATGCTATAATAGACAAACCGATCGGTGCACTTCCTGAAGGAGCTGTGATTGATATGAAAGCAGCAAAACTAGAGAAGATCAATATCAAAGCGAATGCAGTTGCTGGTGTAGGAAGTATCAAGTTTGAGCTGACAGGACCACAGAGCAAAAGCAGAGTAGATGGTAAGGTACCATTCGCTGCTCTTGGTGATGATGGTTCAGGCAATTACTATTCATGGATTCCGGCACCTGGTAAGTATACCTTAAAGGCCACCCCATATGCAACTACAAATGGAAGTGGCCCTGCAGGTCCGGTTACTACTCTCACGTTTACTATCAAGTAGTAACTAACTGAGAGTGAATTTTATTACACACCCAATCATGATAGCCCAGGATAGTATGATTGAAGATGATATCATGCTTCCAGTTGCTGAGGGTGAATTCATCGTGCTGGCTATCCTTTTCGTAAAGTTTATTATCTGAATTTTCAGCAATGAGTTCATTCGTCGGATAGCCATCAAGGGCTCGGGTTATCCGGCGAAGTTCTCTGGTTGAAGCATTACCATTCTCTAGTGGAGTCATTTCATCCTCCGTATCCAGGATAGCATCTGTTTCACCTTTAACAATAATGGCATCTTCATCTTCATCGTATAAGTCTTCATTTTCATGGAAACTTTTAGTGATAATTGCGTCAGCTTCATCTTGATCATTTGCTTTTACCGTGTAAGTTGTATTGTTCCATACGGTAACCTTTTGATGTATTTCAAAGTAATACTCACTCATTGTTTTATATTTTTTAAGGTTGATTGATAGTTTCCCTGAACAGTTTGCTATCTAATTAATTACTTGTGGTTTTCTCATTAAGCCAAACTAAAAAGCAACTCTGTCCTGGTAGAGTTGCTTTTTTTTATTGTGTGGTTATTCGTCCCCTTTCTTAAAGAGATTCTTTCTTATGACTGTGTACTTCATCTGCTCATAATCCCGGCGGCGCTTTGCTCTCTTATTTGAGAACTCATGCTGCTTATTTATGGAATATTGCTCACAGAAATGATCTACTGCTAACTGGCGAATCTCAAAGCCATCCCAGGCACCCGGGATATTATTGACCATCTCAATCAGATCCTGTGCGAAGGTATCGGCAATCTCATGCGCGATTCTTAGTTGTTCTTCCTTCGTCATTAGTTCTGGCTGGCTAAGTGATCGGTTATACTTCCGGTTGTATGGTCAGCTACCAGATGAAAGTCTACAGCCTCAGATAGATCTGTGAGGTCATTGTTTACCTTTCCGGTTAAGTCAGCCATTACCTTCAGCATATTCGCTGTATTGGTTAAGGCTTCATTCCTGGCTTTCTTGTTGCCGCCGAACTCTTCCAGCTTGGCCACCAGTCTTACACTATTGTCAGGCTTGATCTGTAAGCAGGAGTAAGAGGGATTTATCCTTACACAGAACTCGCCCATTCCCTGACCATAGTGAGGCTTATGCAGAACTACTGCTGCAGCGACATCATACTTGTCTAATACCGCTTTGATTTCTTCCATCGCGGCTTTCAATGTTGGTGAATAATTCATATCAAAGTTTTAAGGTTTGCACAAAAAAAACCCGAACAGGCTATTGTTCGGGTTGGTAACTGAATTTTGGCGGGCGTGCGAGTAATTCGAACGTTTATACGTTTATTCTCTAGGTTGGTCCACATCCTTCTCCGAAAGCTCCGGACGGCATTATCCATTCTTCCGATCGCATGATGATGGATTCATAATAGTTCTTGCTAAGAGCGAGCGCCATTATATCCTTGTTCATCTCATAAGCTTTCCCCTGCTGCACTCTTTCCATAACCGGTATCTTCCTATGGATGGTAGTCTTAAACTCGCTCTCATAGTCTGCAATAACTTTCACCTGGTCAGGATTCAAGGCATTGAGTGAAGCCCACTGGTCATTGTTTCCAAAGATACAAGCTGAACAGCTACATCGGTTCCATCCAAGATAATAGCAAGGATGAACCCGGATATTATACTTCTTGATTATATCCCACACTTTCTGCTCCTTCCATTTATGAACGGGCCTCCAGTGATCGACATGGCGCTTCTTACAGTTGGTATAATAATGAGATCCGAATACCTCATATTTAGCCCGGGCAGCACTTTCTTCCGCTCTCTCCCCTGTGATTATTAGGGTTCTCTTTCCTTCAAATCGTTTCTGAGCAGTGATAGCTGCATTCATTACCATTATCTTGAGATAAGCGGAACACCACCGCACAGAGAGGTCGGCTGATACTTGCGGGAATTTCCGGCGGGTATTAAGCTTCGGGGAAGTACCACCTCTCACATGCAGTCCTCCCCCTGGGCTTTCAAAAACAACTGGGCCGGTTGGCTGATTCTGCCGGAGCATTTCCCTCTCAAATCCTCCTTCTCTCCAGCTATAATAGATTGGGCTTCCCATTACTCTGGAGAACTGTAAGCAGTAATCATCCGTCACCGGCCAGTCCATAAGCTTGCTTCCCTCTATGCCATCTATTCTGTGATGCCATAGTTCTATTTTACTAGCTGGCACACCAAGTTCATGTAGACGAAGATAAGAAGCTATTGAATCTTTCCCACCAGAGAAGGCAACTATAATATAATCGTAGGAATAGAGGTCGGGTATAAATTCGGGTGGTTCCCGTGTTGGTTCTTCATTGAATAGATTCAGCTGCATGATTTTATAGGCTATGAATTTTAACTATTAAAAAATCAAAAGGAGAGAAAAAAGAAAAGGCCTAACCATTGCTGATCAGACCTTCACTTAGCCTATAAGAACCGTTATGCCGAACTGTCTTATAAAGCAAATATACTCATTGGGTGTTCCAGAACCAAGAGTATTATATTATTATCTTACCATAATGGTCAAGATGTATACGATCTCCATTTGCATTCTGCATAGTAACAGTCCTAATCTTCTTATCATTGATTGTATTAACATTTATTCCTTTAATGAAGTAGCCTTGAAGTTGCATCTCCTCTACCTTTATATCTTGTCTGCTCTTTGACATTACTTTTTTCTTTTGTAGACAATTGCTAATCCTTTTTCAATCATATGCTGATTTACATTCTCACCATCGAGATAAACAGTAGCCAGATATCTACCGAAAGCATCAGCCTTTTCAGTATTTATGATGACATATCTATCAAGAAGAATCTCTATCAGATATTGCTTCGCTGCATTGGCTACAGTGCGTTCTTCTTCTACTTTCGAGTGAAGCTCTGGCGCATTGATTCCAACTAATCTCAGCCGTTGTTTCAAGCTTGAATCAAAGCCGAGATCAATGATTACATCAATGGTATCGCCATCCACTACATTCTTAACAATTGCTTTATAGTTATACAGTTCCATAAGTTTAATTTAGGTAAGCTGAATAAATCAAAAAGGCAAGGTATATTATATACCCACCTATTGTTGAACCTACAAATAACCCTAACAGGAAAGCATATTTAGCATTAAGGGATTTTCTATCATCATTCATAGTATTGAGGGGTTTTGGTTTTTTGTGAGGTATAAGTTTTAGTTTATTCTCTCTCTCTTTTGGTCAAACTTCTTTGCTTTATTTGCAGTTCCGAGAATGGAAAACATTTTAAAAACAACCATATAATGACCATTACCATATTTCTCTACTGTATGCAGGTGCACTCCTAGTGCGGGTTTCTTTTCTACTGATCTATCCCAGGTTTCACTTTCTATCCTAAAGGCCACGTCCCAGTTCATGTGCCAGCGGTAATCTATTTCCTCTATGGCAACATCAAGCATGCGCGATATGTGCGCACGCAGGATGTTTATAGCCGCAGGGAGCTTCTTCTTCTCTACTTTCTTCATTAATTAAAATTGGTGTGCTAATCTTTCTAATACATCTGCTGGAGTATGACCATCCCACTCAGGAGCTTGCTCCAGAACAGTACAGAATTGTTCGCATTCATTCCAATATGATTCTGGAAGGTGGTAAGTGATCTGCTGACCATTGGTAGTAAACATACCTAATACAAACCAGCCACCACCGAATGCCGGCTTACCATCGCTATGGTTCTTGGAGATCCAAGGGCTTTCATCAATCGCACAAAGAGCCATCTTACAAAGTCCGATGAACAATCTGTTGCGGTGCTTATAGAGTTCATCAAAGGAATGATAACCATCACTGATTTCACCTTTATCAAGTGCTACAGTATCCTTGATAAGTTTATTGATTTGCTCCAACGCCGGCTTACCAAAATATTCTTCACCGCCATCACGATAAACTTCATTGGCAAACTTCGCTTCATCAGCCATAAAGGAATGATGGTTATTCACAATACGATTATAAACGTTCCGCTTCAAAGCATCCAGGTCTACAAAGTCATTCTCCTTTGTCGGACCATCATAGCGCGAAGAGAAAGTGAACTTCGGTCTGCTCTCATCATTTACCAGTACACCTTTCTCTCTCTCACGCTTAGAAAGATTCCAGTTGGTGAAATCATCGAAGCGATCGAGAAGATCAATAGAATCTGACAACTGTTGCTCAGTCATGCCAAGCATGATATCGCTTTCGATTGAAACCTTCTTGCCATAGATACCCTCATCATCATTCTCGATGATCTCAGTGATACCATTACAAACTGTTTCAAGACCGATCGGATAATACGGGCTTTGGCGGATAGCAGCTTCTGCAATAGCCGCAGTAAGCTCACTTAGAAAAATGTACATCATATAGATTTATTTAGTGTAATAGTTAATTGTCGTGTGTATTTCCTTTACAGGTTTAATGTCTACCCTCTCTTCACAATGGATCCTCGGGCAGTTCTTGCAATGCTCATAATCCCCTATTGGCTTCCACTTATGCTTCTCCCGGTAAGTCTTAATGATCGCATAAGCATTCCGAATAGCAGTCTTGGTTTCCTCTAAGCGTAAACCTGAACGAAGAACTTCCATTACATCGAAGTCAAGAGCGCGGCTTTTATAGTCAGCAACCCAATACACAAATTGGTTCTGCTCCTGCTTGATATCATCCAGAGCAATCATCATCAGGTAAGCCATCATGTGATCACGCAGATAGAAGTTACCCCATCCATAATCACCATCCGGCTTCTTGAAAGTAGACTTCAATCCGGAAGTAACTTCTAACCTCAGAATAGCTGGTTCCCCATGATAGTAGATAAGAGCATCTGCAAAGTCAGTAAGCCTTACATAATCATTGTAGGCATAGTTGAACTCATAGAAAGGATCTATAATCTCAATCCCATAATCCTGGTGACGCTCTTTGAATATGCGTGCCTGCTCTAATATGCGAGCTTCTTCAGCACTCATCTTATTGTTCCGGAGCCTTTGAATTACCGGCGGTTCTTCGCATCCAGGTGGAAGTTGCTCAAAGATATGATATAAAAGAAAGCGGCGCTTTAGTTCATTTTGTGTAATGGGAGCAATATCTGTTTTCCCTACAAAATAAGAATAATACATCGCCGGGCAATAGCCCTCATTCTTCAGATACTTAATCCCAGATGGACAGATCTCGGTAAGCATCGCCTTTAGTTCCTCTACCTGGGCAAGAGCCTTCTTCGCCATCTGTTCGATAAGCGCAAGGTTCTTGCCTTTCATCCCTTCATTCATCATACCCTAGTACAATAAATGGTAATCCCTTAATTCATTGAATCGCTCATCACAGCCAAGCAGAATATCATTGCCGGCTTTACCATCACGGTTCTTCTCATTGATAAGGATCAGCTTACCCTTCGTGCTCCAGCCTTTCATGCCATCATAATCGATTGCCATAAAATGCCGGAAAGGGCGCCATGTCATGCATACTACATCCGACTTAGCCTCTATACCTACCGACTCCATGAGCAAGCCTTTATTCGGACGATAGAATACTTTCTTCTGTGCTTCCCCTTTCTCCGCTTCCTTAGTCAGTTGCGAGAGAACGATGGCTGTATCCTTATTATCACGGGCAAAGGACTTCATCACATCCATGATAGAGTCTACCTCACGACGAGTATCAAAGCTCCCTTTCTCAACCTCTCCCAAATGGTCAAGGATCTTCACAACGTGCTTATCCCGATACTTCAGCGAGTGCATCTTGCCTTTAGATTTCAGCTTCTTGGAATTGAGAGTGAGATATTCAATATCTAATGGCCAGCTAGTAACTTCTTTATAAGCATCAAGCAATCTATCTCGCTCTGCATCTGTAAGAGGCTTAACTATCAGCTCACCATTGTCATACTTCGCACCTTGATTAGTCAGCTGATGCTCCGTTAGCTGTGCCACATTTGTGATCAGACGAGTAACCACTCGCTCTTCAGACATTTCCAGTGAGAAGAATTGGATGCGTGTGTGGTTCGCTTTAATCGTCATTGGATTCTCCGGACCATATCGTCTACAGAGCCGACATATCAGGTCAATACAAAACATCGTCTTGCCTGAACCGGGGGAACCACCGAAAGTATAAACACGATCTCTCTTAAACCCCCCGAACTGCATATCCCATGCTTTAAGGCCAGTCATTAATCCGGGGATATTCTTATCAGGATTCAATGCCCGCTCTACCACATTCGTTGCAGCTGTCTTTACAGACATCCCCTGCTTACCAGTTTCAAGTTGCATCATGGCATTGGTGATTGTATCTGTCACCTTCTCCATTGGTTCATTATCTAAGAACTGACGATAAGCCAGCTGAAAGATATTGTTGTTTATTATCCGCTGCTGGAAAGCAGAGCGAAGTATTTCTAGCATCTCCTTACCGGACAACTCCACATAGACACTCATGATCTGCTTCAAAGTAGAACTAAGGAATTCATATTCCCCCTGCTTTGCGCGTGCTGTGATCGCATTAAACATTCCTGCTTCACTTACATCAAGACCTTGCAGAGCAAGCTCAGAGAGCCAGCCGAATAAAGTCCTCATGCCATTATGAGTGAAGAAAGTAGTTCTTGCATCTTCAAGCATCAACATCCTGTGATCCTGGTCGGCACGAATAAGGTATGCCATAAATTGTAATTCGATGTCAGCTCTCACGAGTCTTGCATCTAGCGCGTTGCGCACTTCCTGCGCATTTTCAAATTCACTATTCATAAATAAGGGATTAAGATTGGTTTATTTATTTTGTTCGAAAAGTAATAGTATGACCACACCATTCATATTTTATGAACTTCATCTTACTTACTACATCGTTGATTATATCTTCTGAAATAATCAGAGGGAGAGGATCATCACGCTTAGGAAATTCATAGAATCCTATGAACTCCTTCATTGAATACCATTTTACTTTCATCTTATATCTGTGTAAATTCAGTTTCCCACCTTGTAAGAGTGCATGTATAGAAATTTGAAGCATCATAATAGGTCACAGCATCGAGCCACTCCCCAGTATCAGGATGCTTCATCTTTCCTCTATTCAGAAAGACATATTGCTTTCCCTTGTGTATGTAGATATCACCGTACTTGATCTTGTTCTTCATCAGGCATCTTAAATTCAGGTACAAATGTTCCATCAGCACTTAAAAGGAATTTACCCCATTCATCATCACTGACATAGCCAGCTTTATGTAAAAGGTCCACGAGTGTCATAATCCTATCAGTCATTCTAGTTTGCTCCTGCCAGGAATAAGCTTCAATAGTTCTTTCACCAAGGTTTATTAGTTCACCACTAAGTGAACCCCTCACTATATTGCTTTCCCTGTGTGGTGGTGTTTTCAGCTTCTGCTGTAACTGGCCGACCTCTAATATCATTGCTGCATAATTCATTCTGGTACCCATTCTCCTTTCCGATACTCCAAGCCGAAGTGATCTTCTAAGATTACATGGTTGTCATGCTTGTCAAATACCGGAGTCATGTGTGTACCATTCCTCCAGATCGTCAGCATGACCTTTCCTCTGTCTTCCGGATACTGGCTACCAATACAGACATAGCTGCGGTCAGGAAGATCCTCAGACCATACCTTTCCTCCTCCTGATTCATAGTAATAGTTCATCTTACTGCTTGCGTTTAATTGGTAATTCTTTAAATGGTGTAACCCCATCACCTTTGCGATAAGTGCTGTTGTCTAACACTACCCCTATCTCATCTTCATCAAGGATAGGATTGGCACGCTCCCACTCTTCCAGCGTACCCCGGCGAAGCTCAATTCTTGACTGCTTGTAGTTGGTTACATGGCGCAGCATAACCAAAAGTCTTCCATTGGCCATATCCAGATCGTACTGGAGTCTATCAATTTGTTCCTGTTCTGTCATAATTAAAATAGTCTGGTTTGTCCTGTTGCTTTACAATCATACAATACATTTAATCTGTCACGCAAAGCCTCTGTGTATTCATCATATACCTGGCGCACATTATACATTTCATCAAAGCTCTTGTACTTCCAGAGAATATAGCGCGTGCTATAATTAGCTCTTAGTTCTTCTTCCTCACTCAGATCAACTGCTCCTATGAATTCCGGATAACCTTTATGCTTCAGGTTGCGAACCATTGTTCCAAAGTCATCCGGCACCATGAGAGCTACAGTAATGATGCTGTAGTTATTCTGATCACCTACACCGGACTTCTTATGCTTCTTGTAGTTTACAAGTGTAGTGGTGGTAACATTCTGACCATCCACTACACTATGAACCTGAACCTTCTTCTTCCGTGGCTTTCCAGGCTTTGGCCGGTAGAATACAGCGAGCATAGGAAACAGATCTTTGACGACTTGCGGCCATTGCTTTTTATCTTGCATATTTTAATTGTTGAAAAGATGGATGTCATAACGATCCATCAGCTTATCAAACTTCTTATGGAATTTACTTTCCTCCCTTATGTGATATCCTCTCTGTCCTAAGATCAGGAATACCCGTTCGCGTATGTTTTTCTTTACTTTCTTGGATACCCTCACCATATTGTGAATGAGGTATTGACCTTCTACAAAGTTCTTGAATGCGACATTATAGGCATATGCGGCATGCTCCTCTGTATCATAAGATCCCAGATGAACACGAACATTCTCTATGTAGAAAGATGTAACCCACTGTTCTGCTTTTGGAGAAAAACAGACTCCATAGAAGTCTGATGACGTTCTTCCAAGGAGTCTGCTTCTTACTTGCTTTGCGAGCTTTATATTCTTAGTCATGCTCTTCCGGAGTATATTTGATAGGGCGGATCATATGATGATTCTCAAGCCGCAGCTTCCAGAATTTATTATGCACCTGCATGGAAAACCGGTTTACATACATCGGCTTATCCTGCTGCTCCCGAACGCGGATAATCTTTTCCATTAGCTCCTCCGGATTCGTTTCCCCGCTATTCAAAGCAGCTAAAAGGATATTCCTTGCTTGCTGTGCTTCATTCGGATTGTCATTATAGCTAGAGCCATATTCAATCCGTAGCTTGTCATAAATTTCGTTTACATCTAGCTGACTGTACATTTTCTTAGTTGGCACTTTGTTCATGTTCGTTTGTTATAGGCTAAAATTAATTTAGAAAAATCAGAAGGAGAAAAATAGCCTATCCAATCAATAGGCTATTGTAGTAATCTCTCAGTTCATATAATCCCCTTCCTTCGTTCTTCTTGATGATTGTCAGTAGTTTGGTCAGATCATTGGCCTTGCTATCCACTATCGGCTTATTGGCTGGGATTATCCCCCACTGGTTGTATAGGTTCTCTGCAGCAAGCTTTCCTGTATTCCGTGGCAAGTTGGTCTTCTTATCTATCTTGTCGAAGTCATCATCCATAATAGAATACCACACGGGAGCGACACTTTTCATAAGCTGAAAGGTGTTGAAGTCAAGCCTGGCATTCTCTCCTGACAATGGAATTGCCGGCAAGCCTATAGCAGATATGAATGATAGAGTATCCCGATTCCCTGCAGTAAGAAATCCTACTTCAGCTTTGGCCGGCAGCATATGCAAGCAGAAGATATCCTCAGTCGCCTTGATATTCGAGGTCCACTTGAATTGCGGATTGTCTGTGAATGGCCGGTAGATCTTCTTGCGCTTTGCTTTCGGGAATGTCCAGGCAAAGATGGGATTCTTAGCCTTCTCATAGATAGTTACCGCCTTTGGCTTATCATCATCATAGCTGGTGATTGTAAAGCTGCTGCACACGGTAGTATAAGCCTGATCCAATACCTCCGGAGTAATGTAGCTCGCGGTAAAATATTCAAGCTCCTCTCGCTTCCAGGCTCTGTCATTGGTGACTATCTCGATCGGCTTATTAACCTTTGGCTTTGCATACATAGTGCGTAGATTAACCACGCCTGTAAAGCAGCCATTTTCTATGAGTAGAATCTTCTCCTTTGCATAAGCTACAGCCTGCCGGAATCCTTCACCTCCTGCATTCTCATCGAGTCCCAGCCATGCCTTTAGGAATTGCCAATGATCACCTTCCTGGCTCTTACCACTCATATTGAAAGCGGAGTAATGCCACATCCCAGTTTTCTGACTTCTATAGACACGGAAACTCGGATGCTTCTCTTCCAGGAATGGCGAGCATATACTTTTGTTCGGAGCGAACTTTGGATCTTTGATACAGTGGTAATAGACTGCTAAACCGTAGTCTAACAACCTATTCAATTCCTCTACAGACAGATTCATACTATCCTGGCAATAATGGCTTGAACTTCGTGTTCTTAATGGCTTCTATATGATTTGCTGTGCTGCCATCTTTCATATTGACAGCATCCATCCAGCTAATCTTTCGGAGTGCATCAGGTAAGCCATTAGCCATTATTGCGGGGCGGGATTCCACCTTATAGCAATCATCGACGATAATATTTCCTTCATCTATTATAACCTGGTTCTTAATCCCCAATAGCTTTAGCGATAATCGCTTGAGGAATGTAGGTCTATAAATAAATGAGGTAACGATAAATTCTGTAATCTCCCCTTCCTTACAGAACCCTTTTAATTCCTGTGGTGGATCTACAAACATTACTGAGAATGGCGGATCTGGAATTCCTGCAAAGTGGGAGTTTTTGATGAGGTTGTTCATTGAATGATGGCATAACGTTAGTTTTATTTTATTGAAACGAAATAATCAAAAGGAGAAAAACACTCACTAATTCTTATTCCATCGCGTCTTAAAAATGGCGCTATCCCCGGCAACAATGCGATAGTCAGGACGACGGGTGAATACTGGCTTTAAGGTCGGATATTCATGGCTGCATATTGCGCCACATGCCCGACACCAGTACACCGTCGGCTGACTAAAGCCGGATGCTACAGAGAATATTTCTACGGAATTATGGTAAGGCCCGAACGGGCAGTTTGGATCTGGTGGAAACAGAAACTTCTTAACCGCTCTAAGAAGGCGGCGATATTTGTGTACTAACATTCGGCATAATGTTTAGTGGTTAATAAAATTTATTGTAATACAAAATGTTCCGGTGGGATTCTTACCCACATCTATTTCTGAGAATGGCAAACAGAAATATATACAGCCTACTCAGGACTAAGTTCGGGATTGCTAAAGATGCAACAAAATAGCAAGCCCATTGTAACCCTGCCATTTCACTTGGGGTTTCACCACTGGACTACGTTACAGTTTCACGAGGGGGTGCGCCCCTCTTTCTGACACGGGCATAATGTATGTATCTATCGGTTGCAAGATAGATTAAAAGTCAATATCCTGCAACGGCTCTTCTGTAGGTTTCTTCTGCCATGCAGGAACCTGGTCCTTTGGAACACCATAGAAACTTTTGGCATCCTCATCATAGCGAAAGTCTTTCAGATAGTAGTGGTTCTCTCGATTGGCTTCAGAATTACCTTCTTTAAAGTATTCATCAAGCCCGTGATGATGAAAGAATTCAGCAAGATTATCCGCTTGCAACGGGTTTTGCACATAGAATGTAACAGTAAAAGGCAGAACTACTTCAGTATCTGCCGGAGTATCAAATATATTGCTCATATAAATTGTTTTATAATTGGATGAATTTTCTCAACTTTAAGAAATTAGTTTGCGTTTAATCTTATATATGCCGGAAAGATATTGGGCTACGGTTTAAATCATTTCGATATCATGTTCAGATGGCGCTGAACTAACGGCTTAAAGTTATTCGAACCAGCTATCATTGCCTTCGGGCTTTTTTAGCTGGTTCACTTTTTATATGCAATATATCGAATAACTCTCACTTCTTCAAGGACTTACTAATTTCCTTGTCAATTAATTGATCATAAAATAAAGGTGCAGAATCTAATAGCTTGGCCCTAGTCTTTTCAACTATCTTCTGCTGCTTCTTCTTTTCCTTTGCTTTCTTAATAGCCCACTTTTGTTTATCAAGGAATTGCTCATAGGCATGCCAGTCATCATTTATTACTAACATTCTCCACTTTGTTTCAAGGCGCTTCCAAGCAGGATCACCAAGCCGCGGTGCCTGGTCATTCATCTTGGATTCCCATAGCGTGATGAACTTCTGCAGCTCATATAACTGCATCCATCCATCATTGCTTACCCTGAATTGCCCGGTTAGAGAGGATACTTTTTCTTTCCTCTTTTGTACTAACCAGAACTCACTCAGCGTCATATTACCAAGCCCATGTATAATGTCCACTCTGGAATTGAAATGCTCCTGGTAACGCGCTAAATCCTTCAGAGGGATATTGCCTAAGAGTGTGCTTTCCGGCATCTTCTCTTTCAGCCAGTTCCTGATATCCTCCGGATACAGGATCTTATCATAAGTAAGTAAGTTCATATCTTTGGTACTGGAATATTTGCTTGTAGATCACTTTCTAAATTCAGATAGAAGCCGTGGCGTTCCATGTGGACCTTACGAAATAGCTGCCATATTAATCTCATTCCCCGAGTGGCAAGCTCCGAGTTAATGAACAGATCCTGGTGAGCCAATGCCTCTGCCAATGAACAACTCGGCTCATTGGTTACATCTTCTGGCTCCGGTTCCCACAACTCGGGATGCAATTCGAATAGATGAGGAAGTTTACCATTAAAGCACAACTCCTCTGCCAAGTGCGAAGGAACTTCCGGCTGTTGAATATCTCCGAATGTTCCCATGATTGCCTGACCTGAATTCTTGCTATTGCCAAAGTCCAGCCAGTAATACAAAGAACTCTCCCTTGCCCGCTGGCTACCCTGATTCCTTAACTGCTCTGCAGCATCCAAAGCTACTGTATGAAATATCTCCTGTCTGGCCACTCTATTATCCACACAGCTGATAAGGATATTCGGAAGATAAAACATCTGCTCACAGGCTGTAATCTCATCGAATCTTTCCGGTACCGCTCTCCAGTTAAGGCCAAAGTGATTTGCTCTGCTTATCAAAGCTTCAGCCTTGCTCATTCCCACTTCCGCTGGAAAGAATAGCTGTCGGCCAAGATTTGCCGGTGATACTTCATCAGGATCGAATGCAGTTACATCAAGGCCAGGATGACCAAGAGCCTTCAATGACAAATGGATCTTGATAAGATGGCTGAGCACATGGGAGCCAGTTCCTCCCACACCCACCAAAGCTACACGCAAAGGATGCGTGGGCCCTAAAATATATGTCGCTGTTGCGTGTTTCGTTATCATAATTGATTAAATGGCTTTAATACTTTCGGTACCCGACTATCACTTAATGGAATCAATAAGATTGATGGATAACCCTTAATTCCAGAACGCTTTTCCATTAGATTCCAGAATTGAATAAGTGTACCTCTCCACCGTTTAGGTCTTGGAATACCATGCTCTGCTGTAAAGTATGATCCCCAAAATGCGCGGGAATATTCCTGCATTATCCAGGTGAAGTCTACCTTCTCAGTCATGCTGATCTTTGCAGTTCCCAAACATACACGCCCATCACCCGACACATTCCAGAAAGGAGCATTACAAAGCTGAAAGGATAACGTACCATCTTCATCACGCTTCGGCTGCTTTTTCATCGCATAAACATAGAGCGTGTCGCCATAAACTAAGAAAAGCATATGTGGAGTCGTTGCTGTAAAAGAATCCTCCTCACGCTTCTCATTCATCCTGTGAGAGATTACCCTTCTCTTGGAAGGCTCCCACCAGCAGCATACTACTGTGGCATCCTCATCATAAGCGAAAAGCATATTCGGCGGGATAGGCTTTCTCAATTCAAACTGTGTGGCCACCGTATCGCCATCGCTGGATACACGGCTTCGCTGCTCCAACACACTCATAAACTTAGCACAGTTCTCCGCAGTCAATGGCATCGCTTCACCAAAGCCGAAGTTAGACCGACCCGGTATGCCCTTCATTAAATGCATCGCCGGAAATACTTCGCAATCCTCCGGACCATAAGGCCGGCTATATAATACCAATGCTGCATGAGGAAACAGCGGGCTTACCGTCATCTTATCGTAGGTAGCATTCGGGGTTTTTATTGTAGATGTATCTTGTTGCATTTTTATAGAATTTCAAATCTTTGAGTGATAAATTATAATCCCTTTCCCTTACACATTCAGGAGCCATTGACAGCAATGTAAGCAATGGACCATAGCACTTAGTTGCAGGTCGTATCGGCTCATTTGCTTTGAAGGCATGACCATAGCACCAGCCATGATCTGGCAGCTCATAGCTCTCCTGAAGAATCGTTTGTTTGTGGTATTTGTCAAATTGATTACCTGCTTCAAAAGCAGTTTCAAAGTAAGACTCCGGATCCATACACCCATCATTGTAATCGATATTCGGATTATCAATCATGAATCCTGGCCAGTTTTTGGCGGGCTCTCGCTTAATCATTCTGAAAGCTGAGGTAGCTAATGCATGAATCTGCGGATCACATGGCAAATCCTTCTTTAAAAGCATCTCTACCACCATCTCTGAATATCGCTTGGTCTTATTCAGCCATTGCTGCATATAAGTATTGAAGTCCATCGTGCGATAATAATTCACACAAGCCATCAATTCAGCTTTGAATTCATTGGCCACTCTCTTTGCTTCACGCTTAGCAAATCGCATGATCTTTAGCAGCCTGGTATTCGAAGTGCGGTGCATTTGCGAGTGCATTTTATACCATTCCTTCCGCTTCTTATCAAAGATTGGAATAGCATTCTGATAAATATTATCACACACAAGCTTTATCTGAGCTGCAGTAATAGTGCGGATACTAAAAGTATTTTCTTCCTTCTTCGTTATTCTCTTTGCTACTATATCCTCCTCTTCCGGAAAAGTAATATGATAATCTGTACCATAAGTAGCCATTGTATCATAAAGAAGGTGAATCATATTCTCATGGTACTGGCTCTTTCTCCAATGATCTTCCGTCGCTTCTGCAGGAACATACATTCCCATCAGCAGCCGGCTTCTAATCATCTGCACAGTATGAAGCAGCAATGTTCCCGAATACTTATCCTTCTGCATCAGCCTGTGGCACCAGAAGTAATTGAAGGGAGTAGGATTATTAGCTGGCATCGACCACATATAATTGTAGCCATAGTAAATCTGATTACCATTTCCTAACACCCACACACGAGTAGGATAGCTCTGACCGAATGAACCATGCGTATGAGCACATGAATTCAACCGCCAGTTACTCCATCCGGTACCGTGATTATGGAGATAGTTATGGAACCATGCCGCCATCCAAGTAATATCCGCAGGAAGAGAAAGCTGACCGCATACCTCATTATAAGCATCGAGGAATCCCGGGGCATCCCGCAATTCCTCTCTGAAGCTATCAGCTATCTCATCTGTACAGTTAAAAGGATTCTCACCATAATGGTCATCCTCCAATAGATATAAGGGTGGAAGGCTTAGAACAGGATTGGCAAGCCAATTGTCCTGACTAACCGCGGTTTCCGATTGTTGTCGGGGATTCTGTTTTCTGCTAAGAAGTTGGCAATAGTTGCTCCGATTAATTTTGCTTCTTGTTCCTCGGCTGGAAATTCTTGTGGCAACTCTGGCTTTGGGTTGTCTGAATATTTTTTGCATTCGTCTGGCATAACGGGTTTACAATTTACAATTTTGAGAATTCTGTTTCGATTTCTTCAAGGCGATCTTCAGTATGTTCTTCAATAAGCTTGAATAGCTTTTCTATGAACTTCCTATCACTATTAGAAATATCTTTGGTAATAGAAAAAGAACGGCCACCATTTCCTCTGATTGATATAGAAGCAGGAGAAGAATCATACTCCTTTATTTCTTCAATCATTTTCATGCGTTTCTTCATTTCTAATAATTCGTCGCGATTAGCCATCGCTTTCATGTAGGTGATTTCTTCCATATCTCTTAAATGAAAAGGGTGACTTTCGCCACCCCTTGATAATCTATTTCTTATTTCAATTTTGCTATTTCTTCATTACATTCTTTAATAGCAAAATCATCTATTAAAGCATTGTGTAATGGAGCATTATCTACATATCGTTTAGCAGCCCAATCTTTCCAAGACTTTTTGATTTCCTGAATCTTCGCATCTCTGTCATCACGCTTGCATTCAAAACTCCATTCCTCTCTATCAAAATGACCTGCCATTATCCTTTCTCCCCTGCTGCCGGTGAGAACAAATACTCTACTCCTGTAGCTGTTGGGATTGGACCTTGCAGACTTGCAGTAGCGATATCAGGATGGACATCCATGAAGAATTTGCGAAGTTGCTCCATGCTCATATCCGGATTTACATCTGGTAGCATTATCGTTACATCTTTGCCTTTTTCCTTCTTTGTATATTTTATTGATCTTTCAAGTGTGAGTACCATTGTTTTATTTTTTGAGGTATTGAATTACTATAATTGTGTTTGTCCCCCTGCTCCCGTTACTCTATACTTCTCAGCTTGCTCGGCTAATCCTGCTGCTTGCTCATGCGTCATAGCGAATCCCATAGCGAGCTTCTGTGCTTCAATCACATTCTGGCCACCGATCTTCATCTTATCCATAAGCGAGTTGTATTTAGCTGGACTCATCGCCGGCTTTGGAGCTTGTGGCGCTGCAGGTCTTGGAGGAGTGGGCGCAAATCCTGGGCGTGGTGGTGTCGGTGCTGGTGGTCTTGCGATATTCTGAACTACACCAACTGGAGCTACAGGAGAACCTTCATGCAGCGATAAAGCATGCTGTTCTTCTTCACCTGCTTCATCCTCTACAGCTTTCTTGGCAGATGCCAGGCTCTTAGTTGCATTCTTCGCCGACGAACCTTTACTGATAGCATTTGTAGCTTTATCGATAGACTTAATACCAGAAGCCACAGTGCTGAATCTGCTCATTGCCTCATTAAGTGGATTCAATAATTCAGTAATGAAACTGAAATCAAGCTTCTCCGGAGTATCAGTCAATGCCATTGGCTGGATCTTACCAAAGGCATCTTTTACATCCTGACTTGCAGAAGCAGAAATTCTTGGAATCACACCTACAGTAAGCTTATCCCCGATTTTAAAGATTGTCAATGTAAGGCTTTCACCTTCGTTCAATTGGTCTGCGATTGTTTTAAACAGCATAAGTTTTGCTTTTTTATGATTAGAAATTATTACTAAAAATATCAAAAGGAGAAAGAACCCCACAAATCTGCAGGGTTCTTTCCAATTAAAATAATGAAGTCTGTACAGCTACTGCCGGAAGCTTCCTTGTAACTCTTGGCGGTGGAGTCAGCCTGATAGCATCAGAAGGAGTCACTATCATGACCTCGGGCCTCTCAGTAAAGAGTGGCATCGTCGATGCTTCCTTTGCGTCATCATCCTCCTCTCTTTCCGGCTCTTTTGGTAAACCTATGATGCCTGGAATATCCGTCGGGAAATCTACCAGTGTGATAAGATGGCTGATATCATACTGATCAAGTTGCGGTCCTTCAGTAAGCTCTTCATGCTTCTCCTGCTTTGGCTCCTTCAGGAGTGGCGTTTGGTCACCTTGCTTATCCTCAATAGCGATTGCTCCACGCTGCACAATAAACTGCTTCAGCATTTCTTCTTCGCCTTGCTCATTGTCTGGATTGATATAGGTCGTTGCCTGGCTATAATTAATAACCTCACGCTTCACTATACCCATGATGGCAAGCTCCTTCGCTTCTGTTGGTGTGATGTGCGTTAGTACAAATCTCTCCAACCTGCTGACAGTTCGCTTCACTACAGCCTGGCCAGTGCCAACGAGAACACGATAACCATCATCAAGCTTCTGCCGGATCTGTTCATAAGAAAGATAGATACCTCCCTTTACCATTCCAAGATTCTGCATAGTCTTCATCATAAGGTCATGTGGAAGCACGCGCCCTATGAATCGCTCTCCTGGAAGCTGAACTGCAATAACTCTGTAATCAGAATCATGCTCTTCCTCATCGAAGAAGTTGCGCTGCTCACTTCTTACTGCAATGTTCGCCCAAACCGGAATGATGGCGCCAGTAATTACATGAAGCGTTTGCTCCTTGATAGATGGCGTAGCTTCAATCTGCTTATTCCAAAGCTCCATACCAAGCGATGTAGGTATAGATTCATCACCGGTACCATTCCGCATACTGATATCTAACTCCTCCCGAGAATAGAGCATTGCTGAAGTCGGACCTACCCTGCGATAGATTTCCTTCTTAGAGCCATCGCCTTCAATGGTCGTGCTTACATGCGTATGCACAAAGATATTCCCTGATTTCTTATTCTTATAGAATCCTTGGAAATGACCACCACCAAGCTTCTGCTCTCCGGAAGAAGAAAGATAAACACCCTCACGAGCATGCTCCGCAGTTACAAACTTCCGCTTAACCTGCGTCTTTAACTCCACAAGATAAGTCTTTGCTCCTGTTTCAGCATCCTTGTGAATCAGCTGTTGTGATACTTTCTCTATCTTATCAGCTTTCAGATACTCCATACCGGTTTCAAGCTCACCTCTCTCCCTTGCTTGCTCGATAAGCATGACCATGATATTATACCACACCTCAAACACGTTCTTCTGCATATCACAATGCAGCGCAAGTAATCGATTCAGGAACTGAGTAACTGGTGGCATCTTTGGAGCATCACCACCACCACCTTCAAGCTTGCTCTTAGCAAATCCCATCTGCCGACAAACTTCAGTATAGCTAAGGCCTTGCTCTGCAAATTCACCATAGCGAAGTCCTCTGAAGAAAGCCTGTATTGCTGATGATGCATAAGGCCCTTCCAGGTTATCCTCCGGCTTAAATATCCCTCCGGATGCAGCCTTACGATTACCTTTGGTGAGAGAACCTAATTGCTCAATCCTGCGAGCTATAGAAGTGATAAATCGCTTCTGCCCTGGCAAATCTGTAGTAGCGAGCTTATACTTCGGCGGCACGCGCTGATTATTCCTGTGCGACCTTCCTAAGCCCTGAATAGCCTTATCAGCAATCCATCCCATCTGACCACCATAATGAACACGACGCTGCTGATTGAGAGAGTTCAGGTCTGAATGAAATGAACGACCAGTACCACCTGCTTCCGAGAAGATGATGATACGGCGCTTGCCAGCCATAAACTCACGGGTTTCAGCCGAGCACTTGCGCTTTCCGCGTGTTTCCCTTACAAGCTTATGATCTACATTTACATATCGCTCGCTTCTGCCTGTAACCTCTGCTACATTCTCATGGCCGAAGTGCTCCAAGATCATATCCAAAGCACCTTTCGGCACCTGAATATCTGCAATCTTTAAGAGCAATTCATCACGCATCTGAATAGCCATTGGATCCAATAAGAATTCCTCCATTGGCACAAGTTCCGGCTTCTTAGTGACAGGATTAAGCTTAACCTCCATCTTCTGATTGCCATCTTCATCCAACACAGCTTTCTTCACTGGCTCCGAAGATGTGGTATTCCCTGTCCACACTTCTTCATACATCACAATCGGATAATGCTTTCTGATCAAGTCAATCAATGCATCCTTTGGACTTATATCCAGGTTGTCATAGCCATCACCGCTAATGATAGCATTCTTCACCGCTCTACCAGTTGCTGCTTCTTCTGTATTTACTAGCTGAAAGACGCATGAATTATCCTGAGCCAACTCCATTTCCATATCCTTCAGGACTGTAGGCATCTGCAATGAAGTAAGCAGCTGATTAAAGAAGCGCTGCATAGTACCATAGAACTGCGCAAGCACTTGTCCTTTAGCCTGGCGATTCTGCCCTGCACCAGTTAGCTCTAAAGCTTCCTCGATATAGACAAGAGCCAGCTGCCAGCCATCACAAGCATCATCATAGATCTTCCGCTGCGCTTCTGTAAGCTTGTGCTCCAATACCTCAAACTCAGTACCCGAATAGGATAAAGAAGTCGCCCGATATAAACCAAGCGCTTTCATATCCTTAGCGATTAATTCCATTCCGAGCATGCCAGTAGCATTTACTTTGCTCACGAAGGCTTCCGTATCAGCAAAGGCATTTGAGTGCGGCCCTGCTAATCCCATGCGCTCTACAGCATAAGCCAGATTGCTTACTTCCGTTGCTGCAGTAGCTGATGCCATAGCTATTACAGCTTCCGGCATGGCATTGATAAGCTCAATACCCTGCACCGCTTTCTTAGCTACCTTCTTGGCACCACGCTTACCAGATTCAGATAGGGAATTCTTCAGCTCATGGCTTTCATCATAGAGAATGATATCCGGCTTCCAATCTACAAGCTGCTTAAACCGATCGGTTCCTTTCGTCTTGACAGTAAGCACACCATTCTCATCCCGCGTTTCCTTAATGTGCTGCTTCCGAGATGCCATCATGTAAGTTGAGAAGATGATTCCCGATTCGAGTGTTATATCCCCTTTCAATTTCTCATGGGGAATGATAAACTTCTCATCGCCGCCTATCCATTTCCAATCCCGGATTGCATCATTAATCAGCTCACCGGTCTTTGAAACCCACAAGATCTTCCGCATACCCTTCATCATGCAAGCCATCGCCACAGCTGCTAACTGCGCTCCCTTGCCTACTCCGGTTCCATCGCCGACGAGGAAAGTCTTTCTTGTCCTTGTACCAGGAATCCTTTGCGCATTAGAATTCATGGCATAGAACAATCCTTCCAGCTGCACATCAGACAGACGGCCGCTAGTGATAATCTCCCTCGGAAAGCTAAACTTCACTCTTGGAATAGGCGGCTTTACTGCTCGCATAGCATCGGATTCTACCAATGCTACTTTATGCGGCTTTGCTAATGGATGATAGAGAAATGGCTTATAGTTCATGAAAAGCTCAATCTCCTCATCTTCCTCTATCTTCAACTGTGCCATCACTGCTTTCCGTATTGGCGGTGGTGGTGGAAGCACCGGCTTACGGATTGGTGGCGGCGGCGGTAATACAGGCTTAGCTGGCATTTCGGCTGGATATTCCTCGATTCTTCCAGGAAGCGGAACGATCGCTTTCACTTCACGCTTAGCTCGCTTTCTGAGCGGATCTAATAATGTGAATAGTTCACCCACTCTCTCCACCTGACCAATATAAACCGGTTCATTTACAGTCGGTCCGGTTTTATCGATGATTACTAATCGTGTATTAAATGAGGTACCGAATTTCTTATAGAAGTTCTCTGGTACTCCAATATTACATCTGATAGTATATCCAAGTGATATCTTCTTCCAGAATGCCTTATAGCTATCTGCGGCAAAGTGCATCCCTGCATCTCCATCTCTGCCTCCTGGAAGGATTGCTACTACCCGGCCACCATCGGCAAGCTGCATTAAAGCTTTCTCTAAATGGTTCGATGCCACATAGCGCGATGATACCCCTTTCATTCCCTCGCTTGAGAATGGAGGATTCATTAGGATTACATCTGGCTTCAGCTTTGGATAATAGGCGAAGATCTGGCATGCATCACTCCGCTGCAGCATCTTAAACTTATCATGCTCCCCTACTGGCAAAGCATTTATCAGATCCTTTACAAGCGTAAAGCGATAAGGCTCATATTCATTTACCCATAGCGCCTTTGGATGCGCGAGAGAAGCGAATGTAGCCAGGCCAAGCAATCCTGCTGATGGCTCCATAACTGTATCATCCGGCATAATCCCTGCAGCCCACGCTGCTATATAAGCAAAGTGAGGCGGCGTAGAGAACTGCTGAAAGGCAAGCATCTGATCAGTCCTGGCATTGTGGGTAGGAAGCTTATTCAGATCATCTACTATCTGCTTGTAGAATATAGCAGCACGATCAAGCCCGACAGCCAGAGAAAAGGTGCCGGCCGACTGATGGCGTTCTATAATATACAAGTTGTGGGCTATCTGTAAAGCATCCCACAGTTGTGTGCGGTCACTTACATAACCGATAGCGTCGGCCAGCTTATATAGCTGGTCATGGGACAGGTCTTTCTGCCCCACGAACTGGCGCTTTATTACTTGCGCCAGTTCAATGAGTTGTTCATTCTTCATGCAGAATAAATTGATTATTTAAACTTCGGTCATATAAATGCTATCACCTTCCCGATGAGTATCATAAGGTTTTTGAAGAGCAATTTTAGCTAACCACTTCTTACTGTAACGATCTACAACAGCATGGCCTGTGTATTCATTGATGTAGAATGGCTCCATGTTGTTGTCATCATTGGCAAATTCAGTATCCGTATCATGAACGAAGATAAGGCGCTCATTTTGCTCAAAATGAGGATTCAGGCTCTGCTCTTCAATAATATTACGAGCTACATCTATACCATCTTTATGGTACAAATTTAAGCAGGCATTACCATGAAAGCAGCCACCTTTCTCCATATCGGAAACGATACCGCAATCTTCCGGAAGCACTAATGTTTCCTTATTGAGTGCGATAAATGTTCCTTTACGCTTTCCGATTGGCACGATCTCCAGGCATAATTCATCCTTTGAATTGAGTCCTGTGCTCTTAACCTTTCCACGAATAGAAGAAGTCATAGCCATTCCATTGATTGTGAAGGCTGCTACAATTTTGCCGAGATAAGCGGCTCTTGGGATTTGATTTTCTGTGTTTGGCATAACAGTTAGGTTTAAATTAATTTGAAATATCAAAAGGAGAAAAGACAACAAAAAAAGGGCAGCCATAAGCCGCCCCCTTAACCTTATATGTAATTTATGGTATTACCACTCTAAATCATCTGGCTGATCAGAAGCAACCTGCATTACAGGCTTAACTTCCTGCTTTAGCACTTCTGCTGATACAGGTCTGATATAAGTACCATCAGTGTAAAGCATGCCGGTATTCTCAGCATAAATCCATTCACCTTCACTTTCATTATCACCTGGACCTACATGCCAATAGCAATCCTGCTCAGCAATCTTCTCACCTTTCTTCAAAGCGCGATATCCTTCTGGAATCTCTAACTTAAAGGGCTCTGCAACTGGATTCGAAGTTTCAATTTCAGAAGTTTCTTCCAGCACACGAAGTACGAAGAAGTCATCTGCTGGTTTCACAGTAGTTGCCACGCGCTCTGTAGGAATCGGCAGCCATTCGGTACCATCCATACCGATGTAGATATCTTCAGGATATAGACGCATTCCTACGCCAACAACCATATAGCCTTCTGGTACTTCACACTGGTCTTGCCATCTGTCTGTAATTATATCCTTAGTCAGTTCCTTAGACACATCGTTAGACATGCTAGACGTTTCGTTAGACATAATAACCTCTTTAGCATTGTCTATAGCTTCTTCTGCTGCAGCAATAATAGACTCAACTTTAGACACGGTTGCAGGTTCTTCTGGATATTGCTCATCTACCACTACAACTGCTACTGCAGGACGAATAAAGAACCAGCCTTCACTAGCATCAGACTTCTTAACCTTCTTGCCGATTCTATCTGCAGTTACTTCATCCCAGTAATCCTGACCTTCCGCATCTTTATTCAGGAAGTAATCACCTTCCTTGATAGTCATCAATGCACCAAGCAATTCATAACCATCCGGAGCAATAGGCAATGCAACTTCAGCTATCACCTTCTTTACCTTTTCTGCTTTGGCAGTTGGAGTAGGTTCTGATGTTATGAGTGCCTCTTGTTCTTTTATAATTTCTTCAACAGTTCCGAATTCCGGATTTGCATAAGAAAGACGCTCTCCTACCATCGGAGCATCGGCAGTAATTGGTACCTCAGTATAGACATTTGTACCATTCTCAAACTCCTTCACATGAGTTGCCTTCAAGAAGTTATCCAGCTTCAATGCATAGAAATTGAAAGCTTGCAAATACTTGCCATGGAATTCCAATAGCGACAGATCTGTATCTCTCAAAGCTTCATTGATAGCCTGATAGCATTGCCATGCAGAACCACCACCTTGCTCAGTCTTAATCCGATAGTCATAGTGCGAGTGGAAGATTAGATAGTGCATATCTTTTGCCACACGATCATCAATCACTTCTTCAAGGCCTGAATAGTCCTTGTGCTTAATACAAGCCTGCACATAATGCATCCGGGCAATAATAGCTTTGATATCTTCCAATGACAACCATCTGTCCTGAAGCTTCTCAATGCTGTTCACGATGTGCATGGCGTGTGATGAATAGTTATCTAAAATATCCACCAACTTTGGAATTACATCGGAATACAGATTCGCTTCATCCCCTTTCATGAGGTATCGATCTGAAGGAATATTAATAGCATTCGTGTCCATATAGCGGGCTCCAAATGTTACTTCCAGGCGCTTCTTCTCTAATGAATACAAGCAGGAAAGCACCATCTGATACTTGCGCTCATCACCGATCGGAATCTGGAATAAGATGCGACCATAGCGAATACTTACATCTACCTGGTCCTCATAGTTAAGAGTACCTTCTTCAGTAAGCTCCTGTTCTTCTTCCCGGCTTTCATCAAGCAATTCCCTTGTATTAGGCTTACCTGAGCGACCTACCATTACCTGCTTGCCATTCACGCTTGTAACAGACAAATGCGAAGCATACAAAGTAGGAACACCGATACGCCCTATTGAATTCTCATAGCGTAAGAGTGTGCTCATTATTTCCTCATACACATCGAACGGACGCACTGTCATTATATCCGTTTCAGAGTGCTTGAGTTCATTTACCGTGATCTCACGAATCTTTGTACCATTGGACAGTAAATTAACTGCCATATCAAGAGTCATCTTCATTTTAATGAGGGTTTTTGGTTTTAACTTAAAATTTTTTATAGTTAAACAGGCGGCCACCCCCCTCTAAACTAAATCGTTCAGAGAGGGCAGCCACTGTTTAATTAGAATGGTAGATCATTGTCTTCTTCTTCTTCAGTGAACATTGCTGTTACTGTACCCATTTGCGATGTCTTTGCTTCTGGAGCTGCGGCTGCAGCTGCTGCACTTGTATTCACCGCCGGCGCTGCTGCTGTAGTTGCAGCTGGCTTTGGATTAGGATTAGGACGCATCCAGTCAAACTTACCAGACCAATAATCAAAGCTATCCACTTTATTGATAAAACGGATCTGCTGATAGAATTTACCTTCAGGATGCGTTGATACTGTTGGCCAGTCATAAGTCACACAAGCTTCTTTGCCAACGAGCTTATATTGCTCATCACATTTAACCGCCGAATTAAGATTCTGAACCAAGCCTTTCAACTTGTTCACTTCCAAAGTATCGACAATGCTTGATACCTTGCTGAAAGGAACATTGAAAACTTTCAGGAGAATATCACGCAATCTATTCAGCTGCTTAATATTGATTTCCTTGAAGCCTAATCCTGGCTGACCTGGATCTATTAAGCCTGAGTTCTTGTCAAGCATAAAATAATCATCGCTTTCGAAAACCGGCTGGCCTTCTTTCACAAAGCCTGTATCGAATACAATGCTAAGGATGAAATGCCCTTTATCAGTATAGCGATGGGTTACACCCACTACCGGCCAGATATAAATGCCTCTCTTGAGGAATTTACCTTCTTTGCTTTCTGCTAATACTTGTTCTTCTGTTTTTTCAAATTCAATCTTTGCCATAAGCTTTTGTAGTTGTTTAATTTGTAAAAATTATAATGATTTAAATAAATCAAAAGGAGAAAAAATTACATATTCTCCTCTCTGTCTTTCTTAAAGTAGGGTACTTCCATTGCCCAATCCTCTGTATCTTCAGGATCAATGATAAAGGAATAGCCATTGTCATTCACTTCGACGCTATGGCATTTCTTACAGGCCTTAGCATTAAAGTAAAAGCCTGTACCACCATAAGCAGTATAGGCTATAAGCTTCTCATGACTTCCACAGATACATATTCCGGAAGAACCCTGACGCCATTTCTGATTGACTTTATACCTATCTTGGTATAGACGACTGCAGGGATGATCGCTGCTGCCGCTATACTCAAAGTACCAGATAGTATTGTCAGCGAACTTTACAGCTCCGACTGCATTACTCATGCTTCAACTGCTTGTGTTGCCGGCTCTACAAACTCTACTTTCAAATCTCCGCCTTCATGGTCTACTTGTTCTATAAAGAACTGCAATCCATTGGCATCACCCCAAGCGAGTATCATATCCATTGTTTTGTTGCTTAAACGGTCTGCAACGAAGCGCAAGAACTTAGCCTTCTTCATAAGCGGCAACTGTAACTGCAATGCCGCCATCTGAAGGGTTGCTGTATTGATAGTGGATTTATTAAATGGTAATTCCCCCAAGAATAAGCCATCCTCATTGAAAGTCATTCCTTTCACCGGGATATTGCTTTCCTCTATCATCTGGCGCTTCTTAGCATTTAAAGCTGCCAGTTCTTCCTTAGCTTCACGCGCTTGCTTATCAGCTTCATGCATCTCTACATTGCGAGCGGCACCAGCTTTTGCTTTGCGGATCTCAATATTGCGCGCTTCCTGGTTACTGAAAGCTTCACGAAGGGATTCCACATCTTTCGGAGCATTGTTCGGCTTCTCTAACCACTCACAGCCTTTATTAATGCGGCTGATAACTGATCGCTTCTCATTGGCTATTTCATCTAGGCGATTCATCAAAGCTGATACCTCATCATCTAAGTTCTCAATCCTTGTGCGCATAGCAGCAATCTCGCTTATGATCCCAAGATGCTTTGTATTAAATGCCAAAGCCTTTTCAAGATTCTCATAAGATGCCTGTACTGATAGTTCTTCTTCGCTGACCAGGCTATAGTCATAAGTTGTATTCTGACATAAAGTATCAAGCTCTTTCGCGCGCTTCTCTTTATATCTCGCATTCTCCTGAGCAAGCTTTATCTGACTGTCTATTTCTTCAAAGTCTATTCCTGTGATGCTTTTAATGAACTCCAGCTGATCCTTTGGCTGCATCATGAACAGACTATCAAGATCTAAGTCCACTACACCGATAATCTCATCCAGAACTGTTCTGCCAGCCTTTAAAGCACCCTTCACATTAGAAGCAGTTACAGTAAGCTTATTGCCATCTTTCTTGTCAAACTGTGAATGAACTGTATAACTCACACCAGCATCATCTTTCAAATGAATCTCAGCAAAAGCTGATTGAGCATTTGTATTTACAAGATTGGTAGGCTGATCACCTGCAAGCTTTTTAGGAAGCTTCTTTGTAAGAGTCTTGAAGATGGCATCCAATAAGGAAGTTTTACCCATTCCATTATCAGCTGTCACCCATACATGGCGACCATTAACATCTAAATCAATGCGGCCATCAAGACGGCGGTAATTCTCAATTATTACTTTTTCGATTTTCATATTATTGAAGGTAGAGGTAACGGATTTTCTTTAGTTCCTATTTGCCCAGTTACAGGCCAATCCTTATTAAAGTCATAGCGACTCTTTAAGCACTTAGCATGATAGGGTGGTTCATCATCCATGAATATAACCAGATCTGCTTTCAGGAATTCAGCACGATTCCGAACATCATAGAAAGTTATTTCTTCGCACGCTTTCTTCTCGGCTTCTTTGCGCAAACCAGAGCGAGCGATCTTTAGAATGCGGGGAAGTCTATCTTCCACCGCATCTAAATATTGACTAATTCCCGACATTAAAGCTTAGACTCTACTTGATTCTCTACTAAATCTTCTTTTGATTGAACAGGTTTAGTAGAGGGCTTATCAATATCTGAATCGCTGCCGGCTTTACCAGTTACATCAGTCTTAATAGAATCAAGAATCTTATTAAGGCCATGCAACAATTCGATAGCCTCAATCATATTCTCATTTTTCTTATTCTTCACGATAGCTACAAAATCCACCATCTTAGAATCCGGCGTAGATTTCTTCATGAACTCACCCATGAATAGATTCACGCGCTCAGATAATGTCCGGTCAAAGTGACCTCTGATAGAAGTGCTATTCTCACCAAGCATATAGAATACAGCACAAGCTTCATCATAAGGCAGATCTTGCTCATCTACCCATTTAACCAGGCTTATCAATGTCTGTGACATGATATCTAGCTGATGCTGCATCTTAAAGTTCAGCATACCTTCTCTTTTTTCGATAGCTTCCAGGCAGGCTGCAACGATCTTTTCTCCTGAAAGCTCCATTACCTGTGCAATAGTTTCCTTCACAGAATTCATAATGATTTTGGCCATGCCTTCTGAAAGAAAGGTGAATCTTTCTTCAGAGATGCAAAACAGACCTGATACAGTTGGAGCGGAAGCGTTAATAGTAAATCTCATGATTTTGTTGTTTTGAGGGTTTATGTTTATTTAATAATTAAAAATCGTCGTTACTTAATGGCTTCTGAGCTGCCATTACATTAGTAAAATATCGTTTGAAATATTCATAGTTGTTGAGCATGAATGATTCGCCATTCAGCATTGTCTGACAGCGCACACGCTCGGGATCGGTAATTGGTAAATCCTTGAATAGATCCTGCAATTCTACTATTTGTTCCGGAGTGGCCGGAGTCTTGAATTTATTGGCTGCCTTAGCTTTCTGATCCGGAGAGGTTACTTCTGTTCCTATCTCACCAGTTGCACCTTGCATTTCCTCTAATGGCGTTGCTTCATAGCCTGCCATCTGAGCAAGATGCCCGAATACCATTCTGCATACTTTACCACCGGCTCTTGTCTGAGCCATTGATTCCAATGAGAATGCTTTCCACTTATCCTTACCACCACCTTCCTGATTATCACAAGAAGCCCAGGCTCTGCCTATGACACGATTGGTTGTATTGTGAACTAACTCTACACATGATCGATATTTAAGCACACCAGGCTGAATATGGCTAAGGTCATCAAGGCTTACACCACGCACTGAACAGCCGAATTGAGCTGCTACATATTGCCATACTTCAAAGTAAATATGCTTTTTACCAGTAATCATCTTAGCACCATTTGTAGCCTGGATATAGGTATCAAGGTCATAAGCCATGCTTTGCACAAGTGCAATATTACTCATGCGATTTAAATGGTCAATTGAGGGATCAGTTAGACGCAAAGCTGCGCCATCTACATTATTTTCCATATAATGAAAGAATTAGGGATGAATTATTTTAAGGAAATCAAGAGGAGAAAATAAACCAAGGCCAGAAAATGCCTTTGATAAATCCGATGATCAGACTAATAGCAATACTGAAAGGACCATAGCCATTCTCAAACATATATGCAGCTTGATAATGGATTGAATAGATAGCTATACCGGCGGCATAGAAGATAGCAAGCACATAGAGGACTTGCCCAAACATAGATGGTTCAGTTGATTGTTTCATCGGCATTGACGGTTATTAGCGAAGGCTAAAAGATAAGCAAACTTACGGAATTAACCATAAGTTTGCAATCTTCAAATAGATGTTATACTAAAGAGTTTTGGCGACAACATAACCGAGTTCTTCGGCCATTGCTTTAACTGCTTTCAGCTTTTCTTTGCGTAATTCCTTCTCACATTGCTGCTGCCACATGAGTTCAAGATTCATGGCTACCTCTTCTTCAATAAGGTTTTCCAGGTAGTCATTAAAGTCCATTGCCGCTTTGTATTCATCAATTCCATAGATCATCCACTTAGCAGCTTCTATGTATTTCTGAATGCTTAGTATAGCAAAGTAAACTCCACTATGGTCATAGTTTACTTTCCCCTCCGAATTGATTTCTTCTTCCAGATTCGATAATGAATTCTCAAGATCATTAAGTAAACCATTAAGAGTAGAAATTTTGTCAATACCAAACCAGCCATTACTACGCCCAAAGAAGCCGCTTCTTTCACCGTTTCCGAGTTGATCATAATAATCCAGTTCAGTTACATCACGATTAGCCCAATCAGTTATCATTGCCTTTATATCTGCCCAGGTTGTAAGCTCATCTAAAGATGGATATCTGGTAGACTTCACACGCTGGTCATAATCATGAAAGGAAATCTCATGCGGAAGAATAGCTACGCCATCATAGCTATAAGCAAGTAAATAACCTTCAGCTTCACGCTCTGCTTTATATAGTTCAGGATGGGCTTTGCGTTGGCGTTGAAGGATACCATAGTCACCATTTGTATAAGCGCGTTTTGCCGGTACATTTACGATTGTCCAGCCTTCTTTCATTGGCTGATTCTGACCAGGATCCCATGGACGGTTTACTATACCCTTATTCACTGCATAAGCTAATGCTCTTGGAAACAATTCATTCTGATAGAATTGTGAAGAGCTATTAGCACAGCCACCCATTCTTTCCAATAAACCATTTGCTTCATGCTCCAGCCATTGGTCATAAGCATGCGTGACATTGATATTATTCTCTACTGTCCAAAGTAAGAGTTTCTTCTTTTTAACTGGCCACCAATCCCAATCTTTCTTAGCAACAAGTTTATTACAAATTTCCAGCAAATCATCATTGTCTTTTGTTTGGTATATCTTGACATTAGCAGCGATATATCCCCCACGTTCATAATTATCTTTAAAGGCAAGACCATCATCATAGATGGCCTTACCAATAGCGAGTAATTCAACATTCGTTTTTGCTTGTAAATCTAGTTCTTTATACTGCTTCATGTGAGTTTTAATCTAAAAATCTGAGGTATTGAAATTGTATGATTGTTGAGTGTTCTTTGCCAACAATAAAACTAGAAACCTTTAAACTATTCTTGAGAATCTTACCTACACCTTCATAGTGTTTATAACCAAAAGGGCCATCTGCAAGAGCATAAACAGCATTTCCCATTAAAGGCGGATCTACATCCGGAACAAATTGATATATAACCTTGCTTTCATGAATTTTAAAGAATTGGCCTTCTTTAAGCTTTCGGATTGTATTGTTTCTTTCCACTTCTATTTTCTTTGCTTCAACACCAGTTGAAATATTGTCGATAATTGAGTGCAACTTCTTGAATTTGTCGCTATGGTATTTTGTCATGAGTTCAGGATTATAGCTTTCTCGATTGCATCTGTCAGGAATTTAGTTCTGATGGGATAGAACTCTACTTTCTTAACCTGGGGATTATAGTAGACACCATCATAATTGCCTTCGCTATCCCTGTAAATGAATAGGAAATCTTGTGGGTTCTTTCCTTGTTCTATTAACTCATCCCATTCAAAGCTCATGACAGCTTCCATGTTGTTAGTGAGTGATACTCGCCCGTTACAGTCCTTGAGGACTATAACTTTGCGATCGAATATTCCTGTATGTTCTTCCATCTGATAATCTGAATCAAAGTGTTTCCAGCTCATTGTTTAGTTTGTTTTGGGTTTCTACTACGACTGATTGAATTACAATTAACTCGGGCCGCTCCATCATCATCTGGCCGCGGTCCTCATTGGTGCAGGCATAGTATTGGAATGGCGTGATTTCTTTAACAATATAGCCTTGACTACGCTGCACTGCTATAAAGTCGTTTATAGCTTGTGTTTCGCCTATAAAAGCGCAAACCAAAGTTACATCGGGATTAAGGTTCTCGGTTTCGAGAATGTGAAAACAGACAGCTTGTGTCGATATTGAGAGTTCTTCCATGATTGGATTAAATTAGTTTGAATAAATCAAGAGGAGAAAAAAAGAGGCCACTCCCCAAAAGAAGTGACCTCGAAAACAAACTATTCTATTGTACTGGTTAATACTAACTGCAGTAATGTTTCGATGTCATCATCATCCACATCTGCCAGCATAATCTCCCTGTTTTGCCTAAAGATCTGTGTGGTGGTAAATTCAGGTTTATCTGGCTTTTCAATTGTATTGATATAACTCACTGCAACCGGCAACACGCGCGTTCCTTCGTCGATGCATACAATAGCTTCATACAGGCTTTTATATCTTCCTACTACTACCAAGTGATCGTTATAGGTCCGGCCTTCTGCACCATCCTTACGATTCCATGTTTCATCATCTTCGAATGTAATGCGGTAAATATCCCACAGCTTTATAAGCTCACTACTTTGGTTCTCATTGCAGAAATCAACAATTGTCTGTGCTGCATAGAGAGGGGACATCGGGCCTTTTAATGTCCAGCCGGCCAGCTCTGTATTCGGTGTGCGCTTGCAAATGCTTTTTACCAGCTTCACCTGTGATTTTTTCTGACTTGGCATTTCGTTAATTGGCTAGATTATTAAACAATGATTCCTTCAGCGTTAATAGCTGCTCCATAGTTTTGATATGAGGAAGATAGGCATAACCGGTGCTTATGATCAGATAAACACTACAGCTGACATTCTCCCATTTAACTTCTCCTTTTGCCCGATCTGCACTGAAATCTACATCCAGATACATATGCGGGGTATTAGGAAAGAAGAACTTAAACTCGCGCGAAAGATATTCTGCAGCTTTATCTTCATCCTTATGCACTACATCTAACATCACTGTGAATCCGGCGGCTATAAGCTTATTCTTAATAGGCTTAGAAAGCGCCAGGAGTAATACCTGACGCTTTTCCTTTCTTGTAGCCTTAACCGGCATAGAATTCATCCATAACCTCCTTCACAACCGGATGTGTAACCTCACAGCGATAAGCAACGCCGGCCAATGTCATATTACCACTGATAATACCGGCAGCCATTAATGCCAGCACCATTCCTGCATTCTCTGAATAGTCTTTCACATCTATCCAGTATTTAGGTGGATTAGGCTGCTCAACCACATTTACTGTAGCCATCGCTATTGGCTCTCCATCTTCAGGATCACTCAACTGAATAGCAATCCTACCATTATTGTTGTATTGTGCAATCATTAGCTGGCAATCCCAAGTACTGAATTGCATCGACACTTTCTCTTTCGGAATTAATACAGGCTTTTTCATTTTGACTTGACTTTAATTTTTTATTTACATTTCTTTTAATCTGATCAGCAAATTTGAGATGCTTGAGATTATCAATACACCACCGGATATATTGCGGATCTATTGCAATAACCTCTTTGACAGTTTTATCTTTATAGTTCTTGGAGAACCAACAAGCATGACTGGCTGCTACAAATGCAGTCTTTCCCATTATTTAGAATAGATTATCTGTATTTATTGCTTGTGAACCAGCAAGAGCATTCTCATAGTATTCATAAGCTTCTACACACTCTCCTACTGTCATTCCGCTTTTACCTTCATTCCAGATCTCATGCATGATCTTCATCTTAAAGTCACTTGGAAGCTCCATGAACCATTTCACTTTCTTCATAATGAGATCTAAACCTGGACCAAGTTCTACATCCATCAGTTTTGGGCTATTGCTTAATGCAATCAGATTATCTTCTTCAGCTTCATCCCAATTGATAAATGGTGAATCAATATCTGTATGCCAGTTAAGCTGAAAGTATTCCAGATTGCCTGATGTATCCACAGTATCATTGTCGCCGACTTCAACAAAAGCATATAGCTCTGTCATGTCCATCTCATTGAGCTTGTCAATGAAGTTGCGGATTGGATTATATACAAAGTCATTCCAGGGAATATACTCTGCATGGTAATAGGTACCCAGCACATGCTCGCGCTTATGGTCGAAGATATTCAAAGCATCCTGCGCCTCTGCAGGAATATGTAAGCCAGTCTTAAAAGCGATGGCGATTTCAGCATTGTAAGCCATAATTGAATTGATAAAAATTGAACAGTTTATTTCGTAAAATCAAAAGGAGAAAAAAATGGCACCCTATTTCGGAGTGCCATATGTCTTGTCAAACCAGGTTACAAATTGCTTCCAGTCATTCTGAGCGATGCGGCATATCGCTTTTACATGGTTGAGGTATCGTGTATGCATCGGATCTAATATCTTAGGCATCTTCCTGTCTAACTGGCCTAAGACTTCATGTGCATAGCGTAGCATCACATTGCAGACAACCTTGCGATTCACTTTACCCGGGTGATTCATCCTGATAAAGTTATCGATACCTCTCACCGGATCATAGTCCGGATCTGTTTTCTTTGGCCGCTTGCTGCTTGTTGAATAAGCAAACTCAAATTGTGGACCTTCGCCAATGTATTCACCCATCTCATCTAAGATACCGGCGCTGAACAGTTCAAAAAATTCTCCCATTATTTGTTGCTTGTGTGTGTTTCTATTTTTTCTTCCTGCATGTTAGCCAGCTTCTCATAAGCTCCCAGATCATTCATGTAAGTACCAGTAAATAAACATGGCAGATCATCTACTGGAATATTCTTAATCAAAGCAAAGCCATGCCAGGCTGCAAGATCATTGTAATCACCTATACCACCAGATCGTAAATGATCAATAGCATTCTCAAAAGCTTCCAGGAAAACATCAGTAGTATTGAGAATTTTACTACGCCAGTGTGTGCTACCAATAGTCTTTGGTGTGAATGTCACTTTTGTAATATGGCAGATAGCATTGGTAGCTGCACAACCATAGCATACCAATTTATCATTCTGATCATATTCGCTCGCACCAAAAGTCATCATATTGACTTTCACTGCAGGATTCTTTAAGCCATCAACCATGGCCATAATAATTTCGCGCGCGCTCATTGAGCGTACTACATCTTCGAAAGATTTCATTTGACTTGAATTTAAATAGTTTGAAAAAATCAAAAGGAGAAATTAGGAAACCCAGGGAAAAACTGGTACCGTGATTGCCTTCTTAAAAAAAAGCTTCTACCTTCTATTCATACTTGTGCAGTTCCTCTTCCCCATCTGTCAGTTTATCCGGAGATATTTCACTGATAAAATACATATGATCGCACTCATGGCCATGCTTATCAACTGCCTTGAAGTAGGCGCCACTATTGCCTTCTTTCAAATCTGAACCATCATTTTCCTTAAATGCAATTTCAATAGGCACTTCTTTCCATTTGGTTGCATGACCATCTTTGATGAACCTGTAAAAGATGCTTTTGAGTCCTCCTGGAATATTAACCTCGATGTAAATATCTCTGTCCAGATGGATATAACCTGGGATGCCGTTCTCTATCATGGTGCTGTCTTTTTACATGATAAACAAACTTCAGCCAGAAATTTCAAAAGCGGGGCAAATTATAGCTTTCAGGGAAAAACTGGTACCGTGAACCGGCTTTTTAAAAAAAGCCGCCACCCTCCGAGCAAACCTCAGCGAGCGCAGCGAGCCTCCCACGTCTGTGTAGGCTGCCACGGCGAGCGCAGCGAGCCTACCTGACGTCTGCAATGCCCTGCTACGCTGCGCTCCGCTACCAAGCAGCGAGGACAGCGAGCAGAAGCACGCAAAGTATGGTTTCAATTGTGTAATCGCGAGCGCGTGGCTCTTTACGTTTTGAAGTTGGTTGCATATTATCGGCACATATAGCTAAATGTAACAGCACTAATTGAGGCAATAGCAAAGAGGCAAAGCAAGATAAGTTTCATCGAATTGAAAATTAGAAATTAAACAAAATTACAAAAAAAAAACCCGCACCTGCTATAAGCAGATGCGGGAATGATTACTAGAACGGTAGGTCGTCCTCGTCGAACTGTGTGCTGACAGAGATGCGCTTAGGCGCAACTCTAGGCAGAACATTGAACGATGTGCCGTTAGGCGCTGTGGTTGGCATAACCGCTTCGCCTGTGGCTACTTCGATTATTTGACCGTCCTGAACGATATATTTCGCTTGACGAGCTGGCGCAGCATTGGCAGCAGCGGAACGCGTGCCTGCCATTACTGTCGCCATTGCGATAGGTCTGATGGTCTTTACGAAACCAGACGCATCGAATTCGACTTCGCAGGAATCGCCGGCATTGAAGCCACCGAAACGATTATGGAATGAAATGACCATTTCGTCGGTCACGCGACCAGCGGCTTCCATCGGATAGCCGAATGACGCATTTATGCGTCCTGCTTCAGCATCAGTCCAAGACCTGATGCCTAAGTTAATGATACAACGCTGTTTTCCGAAGAAAACGGAGTTTGGGTCATTAACAGTGATAACGTTCTTACGCACAACGTGCGTATTTGCGCGACCAGCGCACATAACGATATCGAGTGAATCAGCATATGCTTCCATTCGCTGATTTTTGGCTTCCGCTTCGAATTCTGCTGCCAGATCTTCGTCAGAAGATTCTGGTGCATCCACGATTGGAGCATCTGCCGGAGCAGAAGCTTGCGGTTTGCCGATTGGTGCAGAACCTGCACCTTTGTTTGTTGCTGCTGCTTCGAAGTTTGCTTTGAACTTACGCATGATATAATTCGGGCTTGCACGTCCTTTAACGCACAGATATATAGTCGCTCCGCCCTTACCGAACGACTATGGTTTAAAATAATTAATTCAAAAAAATCAAAAGGAGAAAAAATGCACGCATTTCAATTAATCTAAAAGAAATAGACCAATCCAACGTGCACTAAAATTACAAAAGCCACCAACGCTATAAGAATGCGTTTGGTGGTCTTTTGCATCAACACACCAGCTAAACCAGCCATGATGAAGAACATCATGGCTATTAGCTGATTTACCGGATAAACTGCAAGGATTAACGCCATACGATTTTCTCACAATGTGGGCGTTTGTGCTTTTGCACGTTGTGAGCGTGCGAATTTCTTGGCTGTGGTGCACAACCAAACAGCTGTATAGCTGCAAAAATGAATAACAGGAATTTCAACAAAATCTTCATCTTAGTAAATAAATTAGTTCCGAATAATCAGAAGGAGAAAAAAAAGTGTGAGATAATTAAATCCCACACTCTCAATCGTCAAATAATGAGGTATTAGAATGGCAGATCGTCTGCGTATTCTATTGCTTGTAGTTCGGTCAATCGCTTCGCTACATATGTGCTTACAGTCATAAGCTCAACGCCACGCTTTAAGATGCTTTCATCTTCCTCAGCTTCGAGCTGAAACTTAAAGCCAATGTTCCAAGGCTCTATGCCATACATGGCACACATTCTGTAATAGTTCAACGTCACGCCATTATCCTTTATCTCTTTCAGGACTGCGAAATACCTCCCGAAGTCATAAGCACTCTCTGCTCTTGTCATCTCTGAATAGTCTTGTGCCTGCATCTCTGCAAGTGAATCTATCTGGTCTACATGAAGGCAAAACGCCTGCTTTGTTTCTGGTGCAATGGTGTTGGCTGCTAGTTCGGCAATAAGGCTAAAAATGTTCATCTGCTTTGTATTTAAAAATTGTGTGTGTTTATTAATTAATTCAAAATAATCAAGAGGAGAAAGAATTTTGGGGATAACCCAAAGATTGAAGGTCAAGCTCCTGACAAGCTTTAAAATATTCTTCACACTCAATACCAATATCCTCAATAAGATTACAGATTTTGATTACATCCATAATGTTAGATTCTTTGGCTTGCTGAATGTGAAATGCAATACCTATCTGAACATTAAAGTCAGACTCTGCATTGCTCTTACCTAAGCGGTACAATTCTTTAAAAATATTCATGTTCGTGTGTGTTTATTCAAAATAATCAAAAGGAGAAAAGACAGTCTATATCGACTGTCCTCTCATCTCTCTGCTTACAATCACGATATGCAAATAGGTGCTACCCATGCAGATGATTGTAAACCACATAAGCAGAAAGTTCTTCAAACCTTCAAACTCTGTGTAGTGGAAAGCAAGTAGGTAAATCCCTACTGCTCCACAAACTGCGCAAATGATTGCGCCAATAATGCTGATAATCGCTCTCATAATAATTAAATGTGAATGATGATGTAAATGATGATAATCGGTAATGCTGCTCCGAATAGAAATGATAAAACCATTTCACCCTCTGAAATTCTCTTGCTGTTCATAACTGTAAATTATTTGATTAAATATTTGCGACTCGTCATCATGCCATACATGATTTCAAATACTTCTGTCATCGTCAAGCCAGCAACATCTGCTTCCTCTCTGAATGCTACATAAGTAGCCTTCGTGAAAGAAGAAAATGTATCCTCTGGATGCCAGCTCTGCTCTGTATTGTTCAGCGTTGAAAATAAACGAGCCTTGTCTATTAAACTTTGTGGAATAGTTATCATGATATTTCTAAAGTGATGTGTTTTATTAATTAATTCTAAATAATCAGAAGGAGAAAATACACGCTACCACACGCACAGAAACACATGCTCACGCTCACTTCTACCAATCGGCTTATGATGTGGCAGAACATGAATATGATGGCGTGGCGAGGCTGAAAATGCCTCAGAATCATAGCAAACATAATCAACGCCAAACGGTTACGGGGTGCAGCCTCCTGTATAGCCTCTCTTTCTGCTGATAATCAACTAGTTAGCTACTGATTACCCAAAGAACACACGCTCAAGCTAGTGAGCTGTTCTGAAAATGCCTGCTAAAAGCTGCTGTTCTACCAGGCCTTCAGAGAGAATTCCCCAAGATAGCTGGCTGTTTAGCCTGAAGGCTGCCGAAATATGCGTGTCGCAATATGCGTAGACGCGCCTGCGGCGCTGATATGATTACCATAGTAAGTTCATATGAACTATCTATATGAATAGTCTATATGCTTGAGCGGTGGTTCTTAATCAGATATCGTGATCAGCACGAGTAGACGCGCCTGCGGCGCTGGCAAGTAAGGAAGAAGGATGCGTGAGCATCCCTCTCTCTCTGATTACATCTCCCGGATATGGTCGAAGTAGTATTGCTTGGCTATAGCTTGCGCCTCCTCCAAACTCTTAGCGAGGATATAGCCATGATCACCACCTTCGTGTGCCAGCTCATTGGGCCAGAAAATTCCATGACAGTCGTCAGGGTATTCACCAAACTCCTCCGTCATGTCCTTGCCTACGATTAGCTTATCACTGTAAATGTCTTGTCTGAACTTGAATGATCTCATGATTAAATAGATTTATGTGGTTGATTAGTTTAGTCAATTCAGAATAATCAAGAGGAGTAAATACTTTATTCGATCACTTGACCCCTACCCCGGTATCATCCAAAACTTTCAGTTCCCTTTTTGCAGACGGCCGGTGGCTTCAGCTTGATACCCCCCGTGTGACGAATGCCTATCTCTCCGCGCTCCTGGTTAGTAAGCTTTGTTTGAATCGCTTTTGATTTACAAGTTGAGTGGGTTTCTCTTTTTTTTCTTGGAGAATTGATAGCGGAAACTGGACCGTTTTACCCATAGGATATGATAAGATAGGGGCCAATTTGCAAGTGCTTGATAGTCAGTGATTTAAGAAAGTCGCCATCAACTACTTTGTATTGAAATATCAACTGGTTAGTTTTGAGATATCAAAACTTTTAAAATTCTCTTACTAGAAAGTTTTGTTTATGTCAAAACCATTTTTACCTTTGAGAAGTTGAAACAATATGAGCTGGATAAATATGGGAGAGCGTAAGGTATTGACTAGGGATTATCTGAAAGAATTTGCAGATCAGATAAGTGAATCTGGTGTAGAGATGCCAGACAATACAGTGATCAGGTTTAATGTACCGCGCGAGCATTACAAGGAATTCTGGAAGAATGAAGTGAGTGATAAGAAGGAGTTGCAGTATGATACTCCCCAGGTTGTGCGCTTCAATTTTGAGAATGGGATTAGTGTAGAGGTAGCCTCGCAGGGATATTGAGATGAAGCAGACAGTAAGGCTGAAGAATGAGGAAATGACTGTAGATGAGTCTACTGGTCAAATAATCACACACACAAAACATTATGGAATAAAGGTTCAGAAGTCAGATGACTTTATGATGATCTACATGGAGCATCTGATGCCATTATTTCAGATCAAGCAGAAGCGTGACATGGATGTATTGTTCAGGCTTATGTCAATTGCCGAGTATAATTCAGGTAGAATTCTGATGCCTTCACCTATACGGGAAGAAATGCAGCGAATTCTTGGGATGAGTAAAGCAAATTTCTCAACCAGTTTAAGGCATCTGGAGAAAGCAAATTTAATTTCTGGAACGCGTGGAGTTTACTTTCTTAATCCGAAGGTTTGCTGGAAAGGAACAAGTAGTCAGCGCCAGGCCTTTCTTGATAGTGGTGGTGCACTGCGTTTCACAATTGAGTTTAGCAAGGATGGTGCTACCTCAAAAGATATTGAAGGCTTACAGCCGAATGAGAACTTCGATAATGAACTGACCGATGGCGACTATTGATTATCCTGCCTGGATCTATGAGTACCAGGAGCCGATGCACTGTGAATTCTGTGGTTACATTCTGAATAAGGGAGTTCTGGATTCAGCTAATCACATGAATCACCACTGGTATAGGGAAGGTAAAAGCAGCTGGAGTCTGGTAAGTTTTGAGGAATTGAATTTGTTGGCCAGAGGATTCGGGAAGCAATCGGAAATGGCAAGCAATGAGCTTATGAGAAGGTTCTATAATCCTGAATATTATAAAGGACCACACCATCAGCCAGTAAGAATACCCACACCATCCAAGAGAATCAGCGATTACCTATTAGCCTATAGCCGACACCAATGCGATATCAAACTTTTACCTACGTCTACTTCTGCGGCCTTCCGAATATGGCTGCAGTTAAGACGAAACTACGGGAACTCAGCAAGAAATATCATCCGGATCGCTCTGAAGGCGATGCGGAAATAATGGTAGCGATCAATAGCGAGTATGCCCACATTAAAAAGATACAGGTATTCCCGATACCTAATCCCAAAATGCCAGGTTCATCTAGCTCACAGGCGAACCCGGGAAATCGTCAGTATAGTGACTTCGAACAATGGAGCACTAACAGCAATGCATATGATCCAGCCTTCTGGGATTTCATCTTTGGTGGAGCGAGAAGACCTAGTGAGAACTTTCGGACTGAAACAAAACAGCAACATGACTTCGAACAGGCTAAACGTGACAGGGCAAAGGCTAAGAAGGAAGAAGAAAAGCAGGAACGTGAACGACAAGCCCGCGAATGGAAGGAGCAGCAGGAATATCAGGAGCAGCAACGCAAGGATAACCTGGATGAAGCCCGCTTCGATGAGCTAATAGCTTTGCTGTTGAGAGGTTCTATCTTCGATTCTATCCCTCGCATCATGAGATTGCCAACCAATACCTCAACACAGCAGGCAAACAGGGATGAAGCAGTCTATCAATACACCAAGAAGCTGGATAAGCTATACTCCGCCCTGGGATTGGACCGTGAATCAGCTGCCTTTGCCTTCTTCTCTACCATTGCCAAGGATCAATTCAAGATTGAGATACAGTGGATCCGCTACTATGCCGAATTTCTCCGCATGGATGCAGCCTGGATAAAGACAACATGCAGTATTTTTAAAGTACACTATACAGAATCATGACAGAATCAATACAACCACAAGAACAGGACAGAGCCGACTTCTATAAGCGGGTTCTGGTACTGCAAGATGCCTTCGTAGATGCACTCCACCTCATATCCGAACTGGAAAGACTAGATGTGAAGGTAGATAGAAAGCCACTCGCCCAGTTAGATGCCCTTGAAGAACTATTCAATGAGATAAGCTCAGGCAATGGTAAGCAGATCGTAGCACATCTCAAGAAACGCCACCAGAACAGCGAGGCACCACGCTATGTAAAGGACCATGCCCGACTTCTCAAGGATGTCAAAGATGAAACCAACCGCATAGCTGGCTTAACTAGCAAGACAATCATTAGTCCAGATAGAACTAAGAAGAAAATGGAACGCATGTTCAAGGAACGAATCAAGGATGTAGAGAAAGGCTACCCTCCAATAGATCCGGAATTCCTTACTATCCTTCCATACCGTCCTGTAGGGACATCGACAACTGACTTCATGAACACTAATCCTAATTAGAATGAAAAAACTCACAAACATTGCAGGGCAAGAACTCTCTACCAAAGTTGTTCGCATAAAACCATTAGGGGCACAGGTGATAATTCAGCCAGCTCCCAAAAGAGAGAAGACTGATTCAGGAATCCATATTGGTACAATGGAGCAAGACCTGAATTATGGGTTAATCGTCGGAGTAGGTCCCGGAGATGAGTTCAATCCTGCTGCGATCATGGCCACTGTCAAAAAAGGTGATACCGTAATGTATGACCAGGAATCAGGATATGATCTGATTGTAAATAAGACTCTTTACAAGACCATGCGGTTATCAGATCTTAAATGTATCTTGGAAGAAGTAGATGCAGAAGTGGCAAAGAAAGAAGCGATGCCGGCAGATGCAAAATTAGTCCTGCCTGATCAGCCTGCTATTAGTAATGCAGTAGGTAAAGCTCACAAAATGCCAACCCCACAACAGAAATAAATGAAGATTAATCCACTAATTGAAGCTGTCTGGGATGTGGCAGGTGAAAGATTCCTGCCGGAGCAGCAACAACCTTATGCCAAGGTTATCGATGAATGTTTCACGCGCGTAGTTGGCGATACGCAGCCAGGTGGTGTGTGGGGTTATTGTCATATGATTGCACAGATAAATGGTATTTCCACCGGAGTGTTTTATATTGCAGACCCAGTGATGCCATACCAGAGCGATACGAGTGAGAAGTTCTTTGGCAAACCATTCCCTGAAGTGCCGCTGACCTCATACAACTTCTATCGTATGTATCTCAGCGCTGTGGGAATGTTACTTCCTGCTCCTCCGGAGAAGTGGTGTTTAGTTCAGACTCAATGGCCAGAACCGGTAATGATGACCTTCGAGCCAGCTACAATTGCAGGAGGTTTTATAATCCGGAGAGCTGCACAGATCGCTCAAAAAAAAATGACAGAAACACCGATGGACTTTGAAATTAAGGCGCCATCATTTATACAAGAAAATATTTTCTAAACCTTCCAAATAAAATTATCATGACTAAGAAGAACAAAAAAGACGAAATCCAAAAGTCTGGAAAACCTACAACAACATCAACTAATAAACTTCCAAAAACAGAAGTTTATGATTCTCCATCTACTTATGCTTCTGTAGAACAGGATAGCCGCGGCGATGTAGAAGCTGGCCAGCATGAACTGATCCCACAGATCCATGAGCTACAGACTGAGATTGCTGTAATCCTTTCTGCTTTGCCACAGGTAAGATTTTCTGAGCAAGTAGGTGATGGTTACAGAAGCACATCTATTGCTGAAGTTCCGGCGCTATCTGACATGGTAACTTCATTGAAGAAAAGCTACCACTGGTTAGGTTCTATTCTTTGTATGATCGATCCTAATGCTACAGTTTCTGAATCAGATTCTACTGGTTCTTCTATCGAAGGCGTTACTGAAGAATGCAAATCATCGAGAAGAAGAAAACGCTCACTTTACAATCGTGCCCGCAAATCTTCTGTACATTCACTGGTTAAGAAGTTAGGTACTGATCGCGCTAAACAATTGAAGCAATTGCAGAAACGCATTGATTCTATCCTGGAATCATTCGATGAAACCTTGACTCATACAGTTTCTCAATTCGAAAACTCTGCAAACTCTGTAGAGCTGGAGAAATTCGGTGTAGCTGTAGCTACTGCATTCACTCACTTGAAAGAAGCTGAGATGGATGTAGAACTGGCTCTGGATGAAATCGATGAGAAGCGTTCTGCAAGCAAATATGCGCTGACAGAAAACGAAGAAAAGAAATATAATAAAGCTGTGAAAGAAGGCGCGGATCTGGAAGCTGATGGCGAAGGTGAAGAAGTAATCATGCCTGAAGAACCAGCTAAAGAAGAAGAGCCAGCAAAGGAAGAAGCACCATTGCCTTCAGGTCCTGAACCTACAATACAACCACTGACTAATACTCAGCCGGAAGAACCGCAGCAATCAATTCCTTTAGATGAAGAATATCCGACTCAGGAAGATGAAACGCGCCCGGGATATGGTGTTGATCAAGCTCCTGAAGAAGAAAAATAATCTTTAATCACATCACACAAAAAAAAGACACCCGGCCTCTCGTCTGGTGTCTTTTTTTGTTTTAACTTTTCACAATGAAAAAAACTGCAATTAATTCATACGGGAAATTCAAAGACCAGTCTACTTTGACAATTGAGCAAGCGCGGGAGTTATTTGCTGGCAAGCCCAAGAAACCGATCACGCTACCTCAACCGCCGAAACCACCTTTAAAAAAATTAGAGGAACTCACACCTACCAGATTCAAGATTAATGATTACGAAGCGGAGTCTACATTTATCTTTAAGATAGTTCCATGCCCGGCTCCACGCATGACGCAATCAGATCAATGGAAGACGGACCCATATCATCCTGATCCAAAGAAAAGACAGCGTGAACCAGTGATGAGATACTTTGCTTTCAAAGAAGAGTTTGTGAGGCAAGCAAATCAATTAGGCTTTACTCTGCCGGAGGTATTGGATGTGATCTTTGTAATGCCGATGCCTGACTCCTGGAGTGATGAGAAGAAAGCTAAGATGGATGCTACTGCACATAAGCAGAAGCCAGACAGGGATAACTTACTGAAGGCTTTGTGTGATGCTTTTGGTAAGGATGATTCTCATATCTGGGATGGCCGGACTACGAAGATATGGGGTTATGAAGCGAGGATTATTATTTATTAAAATCTTTTAGATATATTTGCACAAGAAAAACGCGCGCGATATATTTACAGTATCATAATCTGTTCATATAATTTTGTAGTTGTGTGACAGTCTTGTGGCGGAAATGGTAGACGCACAGCATTGAGATAACTTCAGTGAATGCCTCTGGTGCCAGTACAGAATCTGGCGTACCGGTTCGAGTCCGGTCTTGACAACACAAAGAAACTAATTGCCGAATCTCGGAAAGCATTGTTTTACGGAGCAAGCGAAGCACCGGTAAAGAAGGCAAGAAGATAAATTAACCGGAGTTGCATATCTCCGGTTTTTTTATGCCTAAATATCATCAATACTTTTTGTTGAATCTGGAGTAACCAAAGGTTCATTGCAAAATATCTGTAATGATTTCTTTCCTTCTCTCACACCCAGATAGAAAATCATAGAACCAATTACTATTAGCAACAGGAAGAATAATATCCAATAGGTTCCTGAATCTAGTTTGCCTCTGTCCTCTGGTTTCTTTTCCATCATCTGAGCCAGTTAGGATTAAAATACTCTATCAAAATCCATAAGTAGAAAACCACAACTGCAAGAAAGAAAACAATGGTATTTAAATTGCGGTTTACTTGTTCTGCCATTACATTCATCTTCTTTGCCCAGGCTACTAATGTCTGATCATAGTTAGCAGCATGCGCATCGCGTGATACATACCATTTATCTAATCCTCTTCTTTCATTCAGATCTGTAGTGAACTTGTAGTTGAACAGAGCTGCAAAGTAGAATATGTAGACAAGTGCAAACCACCAGCTGAAGTGAGCTGTATAATGCATTCCTAATGTAAATATGAAAGTAAAGAACAGACACACAAGTATTCTTCTGAAAAGGTTCTCAGCATGAAAGCTTTCCTTTAAGGTATCTCGTGAACCATTAATAAGAAATTTTATGTAGTCTATCTTTGCTTCATGTTTAGCATATCCCCACGGCATGTAGGTAGCAATTAGCAATACAAGAAAACTCAGGTAAAAGGTAGAGGTCAGGATAATATTCATAGTGCTTTTAGTTTTCGGACTTCAAAGTTAGCCATAAAGAATAACCCGCCATGATAGTTCCGACAATTCCGATGATCCATGAGATCGGAAGCACATGGCCGGTATTGCCGCCGCCATTAAAATAGTGCTCAATGATTGCACAGATAATCCATCCGGCAAGAAACCAGAATACACATTTAGGCATATAGCCCCAGGTACCATTAAAGAGAAAATTTTTCATGACAGTTTTATTTAGTTTGTGAAATAAGTAATTGATACCTCTACCCATTTGCCATTGTCTAGTTGAATAACCAGATCACCATTGCCCATTATCATTTCAATGAAGCCATCGATTGGTTCCAGGTAATCTTCGGCATCCTGATACTTTATCTTTTGGCCGGGCATGAATGGTTGTGGATCTGCTTCCATGACTTACATTTTATCGAGTGATTTTAGATTATAGGTATTGATGATTCCCATAAGTAGCTTTACATAATCGGGATCAGTAGCATAGCCGGCTTTCTTTAAAGCTTCAGCTTGTTCTTGTGGAGTCTTGGCTTTAAATACGCCAGCTTTTTCATAGCGGGGATTCTTCTTCAGGAAGCGATTACGATCCATGAAACAGGCGAATGGATCAGGATAGGTCCGGAAGTAATCATTGATCATTATCTCTTTCCCTTTTATTACTTCGCGGGTGGGGATATTGATATTATCTCCTTTCCATTCGTCGCCGGGCTGATCTTTGATTCCAAAGAAATTGTTATATACTCTAGCAAGTTTAGAAGCACCTGGTATACTTTCACCTTTTACTGTTCCGCTACTTTCTAATATTGCTTGTGCCATCATTAGGGAAGGGAACAGGCCAGTTCCTTTACAGGCTAAGGCAATCTCTTTTCCATATTTAGCTACGAAATTAACTCTGTGGATATTCATCTTCGTTTTCTTTTAAGGGTTCATCTTTCTCCTTCTTCCTACTTCTCTCCCTATCATCATCCTGCATTGAAGCCAATACATCAGAGCCTATCTTGCTTTTAAGAAACTGCATGATATATGTCTTTAAGAATCTTGCAAGTCCTCCCTGCTGCAATTGAAGCAGTGTCATGTTATAGAGGATTTGTCTTAATTTATTTGCGAAGTACCAGCCAAATAGAACGTCGGCTAATGGTTCATAATAACTGTATATCTGGATAGCCATATTTATAATAGCCATGATAAGCAAGTCGGTACAGATGATTGAAAAGGTATGGCTGACTTTCTGAAAAGAGAATGGGATCTTCTTGATTCTCTTATCTACTTTGAATGAGTAATAGGCATTAATGATTGTCATTGAAAAGATCAGGATTGCTCCCATCGGTGGTGCCCATATCCACTTTGAAACCCAGATATACCAGGCTGCCGCTCCTGCTACTATCAGCTGCAGATTAAAGAAAGGCATAATACTGAGGCCTAAGACTGTACTGACATAATCCCATATACCTTTGAAACCCCACACTCCAAAGACCTGTTTATCAAATGACCGGAGCTTTCTATGTATAAGCCTGAAATATGCCTGCATCTTATTTACATTGTAACTTGCTCTAAATTATATTCTTATACGTAATTGTTTAGAACATTCTAATTGCAAAGTATTTTTGCTTTATATTGTGAGGACCGGTTCACTTAAATTCGGTGAGGTAGATGAAAAAGAAATTCTTTGATAACGGTGATAATGTCCGCGTGAAAGGGCAGGTGAATTCACCTATCATGAAAGTCATATCCAATAAGCGCGAGAACGGTAAGTTCTGCGGAGTCGAATGCTACTGGTTCGACAAGAACGAAATCAAGCACTCAGATATCTTCCATTCAGGTGACCTAGAGCATTATGCCCCGGAGGTGGCCATATCATGATAAGACTAAAGGTAATTGAATTCGATATTGAGATAGACCAAAGCTGTCTACTTGTTCCGGAGCTTTATGCTCTCCTTCATTCAGATAAGACAGATGAGAAACTACAGGGGAAGAAATGCCTGATGTATGTCTTTTATATGGCAGAACTCAACATGGTTCTGAATCCATATACTGAGATGTCGAATGCAGATCGGGGCCCTTATATCCGCCGGATTATTTTTAAGGATGGATTAAAACCCACACCCACACAAGAGCGATTGATCACCGATGCTATTGCTGCTTATCACAGATGCAACATCAATTCCCTATGGGCTACGATGCGCACGCAGGATGAGGAGATATACAATCTCAATGAGCTGCTTCGTGCGGAGAAAGCCACGGCTGAAAATGCTACAGGGCGATCGAAGATCCTCATGGATATTGAGAAGATTACTCAGGCACGCGAGCGCACGCGCGTGATGGCTTTACAGGAAGAATCGGCCGCACGTAACCGAGGGAATATCATACTCTCAGCATTGGAAGATAGAGCCGTTCAACTGGATGTATCGAAGCTACCAAGAAAGAGAAAAGTTATTAAGTCGAACCCTATAGCAGATTAGAAGCATGGGGTATAAGCAGACTGAAAGCGGGATTCTGGTACCAAACCATGAGATAATCACCATCGACAAAGATGCCTTTAATGGGCGCCGCGTTCCGAAGAGTGGTATTCGTTCTGCCGAAATGGTGGACTGGATGGAGCAACAGATGGAATACCTCACTTATGGATATCATAAGGGGAGAACTTCTCTCACTCGCTTTCATTATTATTTCCTGAACTTCTGCTGGTTCGAGATGGCGGTACCTGGTTCAGATATTCCTGTGATGGCACAGCCATTCTATACACAGGAAGATGATAAGGTATTCAAGGCTATAGATGAAGCCTATCTGGATTCACTGGCTTTCCTGATAATGACAGCCCGGGGATTCGGTAAGTCCAACATCATATCATCTATTATCGATTATCACTTTACACTCATTCCCAACTCGGAGTGTATCGTTTCTGCTTCCTATAAAGAGCCAGCTACAACGCTGATGGACTTTATATCGAAGTCACTTAACCATAAGCCTAAGCCTTTTTTCCACAACAAACTTTATAATTCTGCAGATGAGTACATTGAATCTGGCTACAAAAGCTGGATGGATGGCAAGGAGATTGTCCGTGGCTATCGCTCCCGGATTCAGAATGTCATCTATGATAATAATGCCGGTGCTACCCGTTCCCTACGTCCATTAGTTCAGGCCTATGAGGAGATCGGTAACTGGAGTGGTTCTGCCTCTTTGATCGATTGCTATAACCAGTCTGAGGGTGCAATGAACAGGGGTGGTGTTTCTTCCGGTTTTTCCCTATTGGCAGGTACTGGAGGTAACATCAAGTCTGGTGCCAGTAAGGATGCCAAGCTGATGATCTACAATCCGGAGGCATTCCGTTTGTATGTGATGGATCTGGAAGGTAAGAAGCGTGGCTACTTTGTCGGTGCTGATAAAAAGCGCTATGGCTTCTATGATACTGAAACTGGTATCTCTGATATTAAAGCTGCGAATGCGGATATAGATGCGATGCGTGAGGAGAAAAAGAATTCCCCTCGCTCTTTGGCTCAGTTCGTTCAGGAGTATCCAAGAAACCTGACAGAAATGTTTTGGGTGAAGGGTGTGAACATCTTTCCACAGGATCAGATATCACAGCAACGTCTTCGCATTGCAATGAACCGCAGCGATAAGGATTTTCCAAAACCTATCAGTGGCGACCTGCTTTATAAACGGGATAATAAAACGGGTAAGATTATTGGTGTTGAGTGGATAGATAACCCTGAAGGAAAAATACTGTGCCTCGAAAAACCGCAAATAGATCCTAATACCAATAAGCCTTATCCAAATCTTTACATCGCTGGCGTGGATAGTATCGACCAGGGTACTTCTGATTCATCGCTTACAACCGGTTCCCGCTTTGCCTTATTGGTTAAGAAGCGTTTCCTGAATGTACAGAGCACTTATAACCGCTATGTCTGCCTTTATAAAGACAGACCGGAAAGTGTAGAAGAAGCCTATGACCGGTCTTTGAAGATACTTATGTGGTATGGCTGCTTGCTAAACCTCGAGTACACAAAGATTGCCATTACCTCATTCTATAAAGCCAGAGGACAGATGTGGCGCTTTATCATGCGACCAGCTATTGCATTGCCGGATAGGATAGGTGCAAGAGGTTCATCGCTCATAGGAACGCAGATGACTGACCATATCCGTCGGTATATGAATGCTCGGATTCAGGCTTATTTTATTGAGAACTGGGATCAGGTTTACTTCGAAGAATTACTCGAAGAAGCTCAGGAATATGATGAGGCTAACAAAACTATCTATGACTTAATGGTAGCTATGGGTATGTGTGAGATAGCTGATGAGGACATGATACAGAACGCCGTGGTTTCTACCAGCAGCTACGGACAACAAATGAACGCAGACATAGGTTTCTTTATTAATAAGGATGGGTATAAAGAATATGGTGTAATGCCTGAATCTGATGATGTTTGGGACCGACTTGGACTATATGAGCCTGAAAAAGAACGTAGTGCAGTTATGGACCATTATCAATCTTACTATCAGACAGATTGAAATAATTAAATTCGGGAAATTTTTTACATTTTAGTAACCAATATGAAAAGGCCTTTACCATATATCGACGCAGACATCAGTGATTTAGTCCCCGAAGCTGATAAGCTAAAGGCTGATTACTTGATGGCGAATATTGATTACACTATAAACACACTCGTTCATCCTCGTCAAGATCTAAAAGATGCTAATGATATTTACAATGGCACGCACAATTTAAAACATCTCGAGTATCTGAAGCAGCATTATGGTATGCAATCGCCGGCAGATGTTCGATTCATTCCGCTTATCAGAAAGCATATCCAGGTATTAGTAGGACAGCAATCGACGAACCCTCTCAACTTCAAAGTAACGTGCGGTGATCCGGATAGTATCTTATCCATTAAGAAAGCGCAGACATTAACGTTTGTGGATTTATTAAATAAGCGGTTAGTACAGGCAATGAACCTGAATCTTTCAGCTGCTAAAGCCGCACAGGAACAGCCACAGAATCAGATAGCACAGCTGATAGGACAGCAAGCAATACAAAATATTCAGGAATACATCTCGACGGAGTGGACATCAGACTTCGAAAATGCTGGCCAACATCTCACTAACTTTTACATCTTCCGTCTTAATCTCAAGAAACAATTTAATGAAATGATGCAGGATCTGCTGGTCTATGACAGGACTCATTGCAGAACCTGGCTGGAAGCTGAAGGACAAGATCCAAAATTCATGTTCATTCCTGCTGAGGAATTGTTCTATGACCATCCGGGTAATACCGGTTATATCAGTGATGATACTCAACGTATCGTCCATGCATTTGAAATGAGCCGCATTGATATTATCAATCGCTGGGGCCATGAAATGACCAAGGATGAGCTAGACTATTTAGGACTCAAGAAGAATGAAAAAGGCGGATTTTCATATGAGATTAATCGGGGCGATGAACTCGACTATGCACGCCTGGATAATTCCGGAATGCAGCATTACTATGACAAGTTCAAGGTTTATCATGTGGAGTGGCTTGCTAATAATTCCATAGAAACGGATGGCAAGGTTACTGATACCGAGGATGAGAAATTTATACCTGAGATAGTAGAGCGCACTAAGAGCAAAGAAATTACTAAACGGTTCCGCATGAACCGCTATGAAGGCTATAGGATCGGTGATAAGATTTATGTAGGCATGGGTAAGAGTAAGTTCGTTCTGCGTGATTATGATACTCCATGGAAGTGCCCGCTCTCCTATGATGGCCGTTGCTTATTGCATAATGGAAAAGTGAATTCTATTCCACTCACTACTAAAGACCTTCAGGACAAATACAATATCATTCACTTTTACTTAGAGAATGACCTTAGCTTTATGCTGAGAAAAGGTATTACCCTTTACACGCCGAATATTCCGCAGCACTTTGGTAAGACTGTAGCATCCCGGGTAGCGAAGGCTATTACCTATGCTAAGAATGGCGCTATGGTAAATGAGCCGAATGTAAATGATCCGCGCTTATCCAATATGGCAAATGCTTCTCATGCAGTCGGCTTTGAACTTGGTACTGATCCGCGTGTAATCGACGGGCATATCAAGGTGCTTGAGTTCTTTGAGGCTACAGCTTCTTCTATTACCGGCGTGAATCGCCAGGCATTAGGGCAGTTTGAAGAGCGCGATGCTTTGGGTAATACTAATATCGCAATGGCTCAGACAGCACTGATGACTAAGCCACAATTCAATATGCATCTTGATCTGATGTGTCGGGCCCTTACAAATCTTCTGCAGCTGGCCAGGCTATCTTACAAAAAGAAAGGCAAGCGTGGTTCTTATCCAGTTGGTGGTGATTACAATCAAGAGGTATTCAGAGTAGAGCCTAAACACTTGCTTGCATACTTCAATGTGTTTGTTGTCGATGGCGGCATGGAGCAGAAAGATATCGATGCTATCAAACAGCTTGCTGCTAAGTTTGCTGATGCTGGTACTGTAGATCCGGATATTCTGATGGATGTAATTACAGCTCGCTCAGTATCTGGCGCACGCCGGCGCACGCGTAAGGCGATGAAGAAAGCCAAAGATGATGCTATGAAGCAACTCTCGCAGCAGCTTGATGATGCGACCAAACAACTTAGTCAGAAAGATAATGAAATGCAGAAGCTCGTGGCAGAAATCGAAGGCCGGAAGAACCAGGATCTCGAATTACAGAAACGCAAGTTGGATATTGATGAGAGGTTTAAAATGGGATCTCTTGAAAATGATTCTATGAAAAATGCTTCTAAAAAGGAAACTGATGAACGGGCATTGGATATTGAAGCCAATCAGGTAGTAATGGATGATAGCAACAAGAATGATGAACCTTTAAATCTGAAAAATGCCTAGTCTGGATATAAAACAATTTGAGAGTGCTGCTGATGGTAGCAGCATTACTTTTCAGGATCAAACTGATTGGAGTGCTGCTGGCATGCCTAAACGTAATGAGGTTGTTCTATTTGCTTTTCTTCAGAAGCTTGGCCAGAATTGCGAGGATTCATCTGGAAATATAATCTATTTTAATCGGCATCAAACTACTTTTAATACGGGTCCTTTTCGTATAGATCCAGCTTATCCTGAAGATGCCAATCTCTTTAAGATTCCTATTTCTGAGGGTGGTGTTTTTTCTCTTTATGTATTTGCCTTACCACGTAAAGGTGCTCTTATTGAAGCTACAGGTTCAGATTTCATTGGTAATGTTTACTATGACATTACTACCCGCACTGTCAATAAAGTTGTGGCCAGCCATCCGATCACAATGACTGATGTTTATGCTAGAAGCTTTCATTATTTGAATCTTCAGGATCTGATAAACCAGGAAACATTACAAGGAGTGAAATTGGTACCTCATTTTACATATGATTACGAACCACTCACACAACTCGACCTACTCCTTGATACCAACTATGTTTATGGTATAGCCAATATCATGAACCAACTTCCTTACCGCAAAGCACTTTCTTCATGGTGGATGCAGATGTATCGTAATAGCCATTGCCTGAATGAAACAGAGAAGAAGTCTTATGACTATTATCTGTTCGATCTGGAAGGAGCATGCTCACGCTTTGAAGCTGAATACTTCAATGATGCAGCTGAAATTTTATGCAGCCTTGATTCACGCACACCAACACCTGTAAATTGCTAAGATTATGGCTTGTGAAAAATGTAAAGACCGCAGTCCTCTTGATAGTGATCCACATGGTTATCTATGCCTGAATCCGCGTATTGGTGCTCCTGTAAGAGCTGTGCTGACTTATCCTTTCAGATGTTCAGTATCGCTTGCTACTTCCTATGGAATTGCACAGGCAGGAATTACAATGCAGCAAGGTAGTCACAAAGATATTCTTAATGGAGTTCCTTCGCCAACGATCTTTTCCGGTTCAGTAACACTTGTTCCTGGTCAATGCCTTGTGCTGTATGTTCCTGCTGCTACTGAATTTGCAGTTGCTACTTTTAAGATAACGAAGCTATAATGTGGTTCCAGCAAATATCGGGCAAGCGTGAGTCATGCATAATAGAGTGGAAGGAGCCTCTCTGTGTACAGCGACCGCAAACTGTAGTAATGCAATGGCGAGATCCTGTTTGTGTACTTCTACCGGTCTATCCGATATTTCGTGAATATAATTGGAAGAATAGTTGGATATGTGCTGATGAAACAAGTCAGGTGATAACTTATGAAGGTAACTGGGCAATGACTTATATCTGTGCTGATGCTTAATTGAAGAACTATGGAATTTAATAATACAGGCGCTTATCGCCATCAGATACTTTCAGTTCAGCGATTCTTAGAGAATGATCTAGTCGGCGTGGAAATGCTATACGATATCAAAGAATCATTTCGTGATCCAGGTACTGGTTTGTATCTGATTCCTCTTACTGAACAGGAGTTAAGCCAACTATCTGAGGATGTTTATCAAAGTAGACTTACAGCGTTTATAGCTTATGTTTATGGCTTGCCTGAGCTTTCAGGATACGTAAATAATATTACTATAGAAAATCCAGCATTTGGACCTAACAGTGAGGCAGTAGGATTGACTTGTATTGTACGCCCACCAGATGAGATTCCACCAGTAGAGCAATTACCAGAAGGACCAGGAGAAGCCTAAAATTAAAACGATATGAATACCGGCTACGCAAGAAGATTTGAACTCGAACTAAAGAAGACGCAGGATGCTGTGGTGACTATTCTCACCTATTCGATGATTGCGCAGCCAGGAAATTCTATGAAAATAGTTCCTCCAGGTTTCACACCTTATGCTGATAGTGCTGCTTTAGCTGCAGATGACACTGAAGCTTATCTTGCTAAAGTGAATGCCTTTCTTGCTGCTATTGCTAATATCGATGCTGATCGCAAATTACAGTTATATAGCGTGGCTAACTTTGCTGATCCTGTAAACTGTTCTATTCCTGTGATTGAGGAAATAGCATCGATCTCATGGGTACAAGGAACTTACAATGCACAGTATTGCTGGACTGGATTGGCTCAGATAGATTTTGGTGATGGTAGAGGATTGCAACCATCAACTGGTCCTGTAAGTTGGGTGGGCACTCCATATGCACAACAGGTATTTACAAGTTGTTTCTTTACTACTGGAATTGGTGGTGTTACCTGTCCTATGCCAGCCGGATACTCTCAACAAACACAAGGATGACAGCAGCAGAAATATACATAGAAGATTTCCTTGCCAAAGCAAGAACAGCACTTGGAGAACTTTCATTGAAAGCTGTCCGGGAGTTATCACGCATAGGCATGGATGGAACCGAGAGAGATGCTCAATACCTCCTCTATAATTCCATAAAAATATTAGAGAACACACACAGCGACCTATCATCGAGAGAAAAAATCGATATGGCATCTTATATAACTGCTCTAACAAACCTGAACAGTTACATTCCTCACCCGAACTATACTCCTGCTTCTGGATGCTCTTTGAAAGTAGCAGGACAACCTATGCCTTTGCTCAGTTTCAATAAACGGCTTTCTGACTTGGAAGAGCGTGTGAGTATTATTGAGAAGGTGAATATTGGTGGAGGTAGTGGAATACCGGCAATATTATATGGAGGTACGCCTCGTGTGAGTGACTTTCAACCTAGTGCAAGATTTTAAACAAAAACCCTAAAATAATATGGCAACAGCACCAGCAATATCAGAATATACCCGGCTCATACAAAGAGGTGGTTATTATGCAGAATGGGAAAATGCAAATGCACTTTTTAATAGCAATCTTGTTCTAGCTGAATTTGAAGTAGCAGTTATCCTCGCAGATAATACTTCAGCTTATTTAGGTCTTAGTCTTGGCCAAGCAACACCACAAGCTACAAAGAATCTTCCTCAAAATCAGCGTAAGGCTCTTTATGGTGAAGTGTTGGCAACAAAGGTAGGAGATGGAGTTACTCCATGGTCTAAACTACCTTATATGTTTCCATTCACTGAAGTATATTATCCAAACAAGTCAGGCCGGATTCTTGGAACACAAAATACTGGTGCCACACATAAATACCTTCATCCGGCAGATGTAAACAAAGCTATCTTTGGTCCAGGCTATGAAGCTCCTACAGCAAATCTTTCTTTTAAAACTGGTACAGGTTTTGGCGGTGTAACTAATACACTTTACAGAGTCAATTCAAATCTTACTAATGTAACTGTAATAAATACACCATATGCAAATACATATCCTATCGATCAGGGTAATATTTACAAAGATGGTGTTCGTTTAGGAAATACAGAAACAGCTATAGGAGGAATATCATTACCACCATTTGAAAGAGAAGTAAGTGCAAATTATGTATTTCCATATCCTACAAATCCAGCATATAGAAAGGCAGTTTACACAGTAGGTTTCTCAGGAGATGTAACAGATACCCGACCATCAGTAGAGGGAGGACCTAAATTAGCTAATACAAATAATCTAACATTGTATTTTACATTACCATCTTTCTTTGGTAGTTATGATGGCGATTATAAGCAACTACCAACAGATCCTAAAATGTTAGGGGAATGGCTAACACAACAATTAGTAGCACAAGATCAAACTATTGCTGAAATACTTCGGCAGCCTACCAATTATTCTCCAGGGCAAATTGAATATGGAGTTACTGGTGTTTCTCCATTTTATGCTATTCCAAAAGATCATGGTCCACTTACTACCATTATGGATAATTTTCCATCTGATGCAATGGTTGGAGGTGCATTTGAAAGTCCACAAACTGGACTTCCTTTTCCAAGAACAATGATACTTACAGAAAATGGTATAGACATAGAATATTATGTTTATACAACAAATGCTCCACAATACAATGGACAAATATTCAATTATAACCACTACTAATCAATAGAGCGATGGGATTTAAAGACACAAAAAACCTGACTACAGGTCAATATAACGGCTCGAATTTATCAACTGGTTATTATCCGAATGCAAAGAAGCCATTCGATGTTCGTACAATTGTGGACACTATAGCCAATATGTACAAGATCATGCAGACACATCCTGGCATGAAGGTAACGGTTCTTGGTACAATGGTCTTAGCTAATAGTGTAGAAACATATCCAGATGCAGCAACATATGAATGTATTGCTGATCGTAATCCTGTTGCTCCTCCTGGCAATACTACTTCACCAGAAGATTGGCGGCAAGTAATTGGTGGGTTATCTATTAATGCCGGTTATCAAGGTCCATATGATGCAGATACTAATACGCCTGACTTAAAGAATAATGGTGTTCGGAATCAATTAGAAGCTGGTGACTTCTTCCGGGTAAGTGTTGCAAAAGCTACTGGTGTTGGTTTAGATGGCATCTCTACTTTAGCTGTAAATGATGCTGTATTCTGGAATGGTGCTGCCTTTAACCGGTTTGTTTATACTGATCCATTAACAGGTATTCCTCTTTACACAACTTTAGATGGTACTAAATTTAATACTGATGTAAAACAGCTTGTCATTGACAATGCAATCCGCTATTGGTCAGATGAAGCTATGGTAGTAAATGAGGTGCGACTTCATAAATATACCAATGCAGATGGTAAACAGGTCATAGATATGTATCGTGCGGTAAATGCTATGACCGTAGCAGTAAATAAATTACCGACAACAAGAAGTCTTGCTACAGGTGGAGTAGCTAATACAAATTGGGAGCTTATTGGTACTACAGATACCGGTAGCAGTATAAAGCGAGATGATACAATAGGAAATACTGCTAAAGCTGATCCACCCACCACACGCTCAGATGTGTACCTCTCTCCTCAAGAAATAGACGCTCGGATTAAAGAGTATGGTGGGAAAGTAGATACTATTCAAGGTGGCACACCATTAACTTTTACTGGACCTGATTTAACTGAACCTGCTAAAGACTAATATCATGGCAAAAGAATCATATAAAAGAATCATTGCGCGGTATGGTACTTTCGCACAATGGGAGCAATCCAATCCAATATTAGCAAATGGAGAGATTGCCGGTGAATCAGATTCAGGTTTAGAGAAACTTGGAAATGGTGTAGATGACTGGAAGAATTTACCTTATACTTCACACGCCCGTCAAACATGGACAGCAGGTAAACGGTATTTCGATGGTGATACTTTTAAATATAAAGACACACTTTTTATTGTAAAAAAGAAAACCAGCTTTATATCTACATTAGATATAGAGCCAGGTGCAGCAAAGCAAGCTGGTTTCGATGATCCTGCAGATTACTATGCTGCTTTCTATGCAGACATGCTGGCTAACCGAGCTAATATTGTTAGTCTGAGTGGTACACGTACTTACTATCCTGATTATCCAACAGCAGAAGCAGCAGCAAAACCTGGTGATACGATTATTGTACCGAACAATATTATTGACCTTACAAAAGTTGGTAATGCGGCATACATAAGTATAGGAGCAAATATATCGCTTCATACTTATGGTTTCCAAATAGGTCGTGAAGATGGAGTTGCTGATGCAATTTCATTATATCCATGGGTTTCACCAAGTTGGGATGCAAATTTAGGCCCATCATATGGTAAAATTATGGGTATGAATTCATCCATAGTTACAAATACAAATGCGGCTACATGGGGATTAGGTGCCTATGGTTTTTCATCTGGCCATTGGATGTGTAAGAATCAGTATTATGATATTTATGATCTGAATTTTAAAAGCCGTGGAAGATTGAATGATACTATTGCAATGTTCCAATGGGATAGTATCACTAATTTTTTTAATTGCCATGTAGATGCAGGTACTACCGATGGACATGGTGTAAGAATAATGAATGGTGTCGGCAATTTTTATGATTGTACATTTATAGGAAGTTCAAATAACGTTTTAGCATGGGCTAATTCTGGTCCTGGTGGAAATGGAGTTATTAATTTTTATAATTGTAAATTCATTTTAAAAGATACTTCTAGTTTATATGTTGATGCGAATTGTAGTATTAACTTTTATGATTGTTCTATTGATGCCAGAGCAAGTACAAGAACAGACTACTTGATTGGTGATGCCTCGAAATCAGGTAATATTCTCTTAGAGAATACCAGTATCGTCGGTAATAATGTTGCTACTGTAATTTCATGTAATACTTTACAGTATGAAGGCAATAGTGTAATCAAAGGAAATGCTGTAGCTACAACAGTTATTGATAACCGGCCAATAAAACCGAATGTGCCAATTGCAATGACGCATGCAGCATTGAGAGCTTTAAAGACAGCTGGCTTTTTAGTACAAGGTTCTTTATATCAGATAACTGATTTTGCTACCTCACATAAAATTAATGGCTCAACTCCCACTGCAATTAATACAGGGCCAATAGAACAAATAATTCTAACCGCATCATCAGTAAATACATTCTTTCCAAATGTAGTTTCTACAACTTGGCCTCTTGATGAGATCAAATATGACATCGATAATATCCTTTGTGAAGATGGAACAACAGCACGCAAAGGATGGATCTATTACCGTAGAGATACAGTTCTGAATAATACAGTTGAAGGTTGGGATTTTCGTGTAGTTCGTTGGAGAAGATATGAATACGATGCACCAGTCTATGATCCTGGTATAGACTATCCATTATTTTCAGTTGTTCGTGCTTCTGTTGGTGGTCCGTTCTGGTTTCTTTTTAATACTGGAACAGGTCCAACACTTAAAGGAGTTGCACCAGTATCAGGGAATAACTGGTATTATTTATTTTATGGTGTTGGTAAAATATGGGGATTTTCTACACCAATAAATCATGATGGTTCTACAGCGCCCTATAAGATTACAACTATTCCTGGAAGCACTTCAGATTTCCTTACTTTCTCTGGTTGGAATAATGGTAGTGGTGGTTCAGGTGGTAATAATTATCAGGGAGGTGATTATGCTCACTTCAAAGGCAAAAACAACAATATAAAAGGTGGAAGTATTACTTCAGATATTGTGATTGCTGCTGGTAGACCAGGTGGTGATTATCCAAATGACTACTCCCAAGGAATAGAAATTGAAGGTAATACATTTGAACCGGCTTGTAATAATATACACTGGTGGGGATGGTCACATCAATTTAATGTAATTGAAAGAAGTGTTTCCAAAGTTCATAATTATGGAACATTTAGTAAAAATTTCCTTGATATAAATTCTAGTAGTATTCAAGCTAATGATGCTTTTGCATTTAATCGTGTAGGTAAGCATTCATTTAATATTGTACCTGCTTTTAATCATCAGAAAATTACTTATGGTTTTCAGGCTGCTAATATAGCTTGTGCTAGAGTTTGTGTTAATTGTAATTTTGGTGGTGGTTGTTGGTTTGTTACAGTTGGAGAAAATGGTCAGGAAATTAATTTTTTACAGTTATATAACTGGACAATTGCTAATGACCATTATAGGGATATACAAATAGGAGCAAACTGTAAGCGACTTTTCTTTAATGAAGATTGCAAGACTGTTTTTATTGCTCCAGGTTCATTCGGTTTATATACCAGAGTATTCAATAATGTAGGTACTCAGGCATTGCCTGTTTTATTTACTAATTGTGATTTCCAGAGAAAGGTAGATGGTTTGACAGTTCCAAATGCTGGTGTAACTCTTACCAATGTAATAAGTCAGGTAGTTATTTCTAACAAGATTATACCAGCATCTTTAGTAGATAAAAATATTACCTTAACTTCTCCGGATGGTAGAATCTGGACTCCTACTATTGATAATGCAGGTACAGTAACTAATACTCCAATTGTATAAAATTTAAGATCATGGCAGAAGCACAAAAAGATACATTCCCATTTAAAGGCAGAGAGGTAGAAGTTTCATCAGGTAATGAGGCTGAAAGAGCCTATATAAAATATACCGAGGATGATGTGAATAAAGAATTCCATATCGATGGAATTACAACTTCGAAAGCCGGGCAATCGATTGTTGTTTTCTTTGAGAAGTTTTTTAAAGATTCAAAAGGCAATCTTCTTAATCAGGATATTCCACAATCCTTCTTAGCTACCAAGCAGGAAAATACAGATTACTTTTATAAAGTGCCTGCAGATCCACTTGGTCTGAAATTAGATCAGATGTGTATTAATGGATTGTTGTATGAACTCTTGGGAGTTATCTGCTACAGTCCTGAAGATGGTCATTTCTATCCACCGATCACAGCAGAAGTAGAAGTTCAGAATGCTACTTTCACAAATGAGGGATTAGAACCATCAGCTGAAGTTGAGATTGAAGGTGAAGAATCGCCATTTCCTAAACTTTCTAAAAGGGTAGATAATAGCGATGGTAAGATTACTGTTACTCCAGTTGATATTGTCGGCAATCCTACCTTTATCTTACTTGAGAAACAGGAAGAGAATGAAGATGGTGTATTCGAAGATTTAATGGCTGGTACTTATCATATCAAGATTTCTTCTGATGGTGAAGCAATGCCTTCGGTTATTACTGTAAAGATTGATTCTGTAGCTTCAGAAGAAGAAGAAGAAGAAGAAGAAGAAGAATAATGGAATTATGTGAGCCAATCGAATTAAAGACTAGACTTCAAACCTGTAAAACTGGAACAACTGTTTTCTGTCGTTCTAAAGGTGTGGAGGCTGCTACAATTCGATTGGTTCTTAAATCCCCCTGGAATCATACTGCTGTCGTTTTCTGGATCAATGGGGAATTATTCATTGTAGAAGCGATGATAGGTGATGTGATCAGGCCTAAGCGCTTTGACCTATGGTGGGCAGATAGGATGGGTGATGAGTTTGGTATTTCCGAATGTGCGGTTTTTGATTATGTAATTACCGATTTCTTTGGAGCCAGGCCGACGAGGTATGATATCATGTCGGTTATGGTTTACATGCTGATCTATCAGCTTACAGGCTGGTGGTTAGGTCGGGTTAATGAGAGAGCGAGCAAGAGATTATTCTGTTTTGAGTTCAGTGCATTGATCCGTGGTTTACCTTTATGGTGGAGGATTGTGCCAGAGGAATTTCCAGATGATGAGGTATTGAATAAAGATTAATATTATGATACTACCGGACTTCAGAAAATATTTGCCTAAGAATGGACCTATAGATCCGGAGAAAACAAATACGCTTATTGAGAAACAGAATCCGAAACATTCAATTCTTTATTATATCTGTATTTTTCTTACTGTTTTACTTGTGCTTGCTATTGGCTGGATAGTAGCATTGTCCAGACAGGTAAAGAAAAATGTAGCTGTTTATGAGAGTAAAGAAAAAGAATTTGATAAATACATATCAGATAAAAACCATCAGGTAGAACTTTCTTCAAAGTCTGCTGACAGTTTATTTGCACGCTACCAAGAGGCTTTACGGAGCGAACGCCGCTGGCGGGATTCACAGGATGTCTATCGGAAGAAGCAATTAAATTTAAGTAAGCAGCGCCATGAAAGTGATAGCGTTATTGAGCGTGCTCCTACTAGCGAGCATTACAAGTTTTTCTCAGAGTACGCAAGAAAAAGTGGTTTTGGGGCCGAATTTGATGCGCTTAATCCATAAGAAACTTGTAGATGCAGAACTCATGCAGAAGCAACTGGATGCTTGTATGCAGGAAACGTCAGCAGCAGTAGAGGCGAAGTATTGCGCAGACACAGCACGCTCTAGTATTGAGAAGAGCCTGGCATTTCGTAAGAAAGAGAATGATGCTTTAATGGAAATGAATAAGGCTTTTGTCGATCAATACAAACAATGCAGAGAAGAAAAGGCACAATTAAAACAAAAGGTTAAGAATAGAAATTCTGCTTTGTATGTAGTTAGTGCAGTAGCAGTTGCCTTTTTTCTTGGCGTAATCGTAAATTAGTTCTAAAGGAAAAAACTTTTAAAAGGTTTATAAATAATCTAATAAGTCTTATACTTAAATTCACAAAAAAACCCCCACATGAAAGTAAGTTATTTAAGCCTTTATTTAATCTGTCGTTCAGCACAAGCTACGCCATCCGAAGAAGGAGGCCCTAAGTTTGTAGACATGCACGAAGATGAGTTTGAGGATCTAGGAAGAGGAGAGGTTAATGATACCTCAAAAGGAAAAGGGAACACTCCCCCATCAGAACCCGGAGCCACTTTTGCAGAAAGGCTCGGCCAGATTACAGATCCGGCAACTCCACCTCCAGTAGACAATGCCATTACCAAGTTCTTAGAAATGCAAGGCTTTGTAGATGGCAAGTACATAAAGTACGGTGATAGCGAAGTAGACTTCCACACATTATCTGAAGCCGAAAAACTAAATATCCTCAACTCACTCACCAAGCCGGAATTAGACGGCGATAAGAAAATCATATCAGACCTTCTCGATACAGGGATCAGCCTCAAAGATATCGCCCGTCAGCTTCTTGCTGATGATATCAATTACTCTAAGATGAGTGCTGATGAAATCCAGACTATCGCTATCAAGCATGAATATGGCGAAGATCTTACAGAAGAAGAAATTGAAGCGGAATTAGAAAGACGTAAAAAGAGCCCACTCTATAATCGTCAGACTGAGAAGATCCGCAAAGACCTTGAAGCATCAGCTGAAAAAACAGACCTTTCTACAATATCTGCAATGAGCCGTGAATCGGTACAGAAACAGATCGATGCTGAAGCTGCAGAATTCGTACAGGCAAGCCAGAAGATTGAGAATATCGCCGGCTTTATTGTAGATGATAATACCCGAAATTTTATCCTTAAAGACCTTGTAGAAGTTGATGAGGAATTTCAAAGTGAATTACTCCGCGATCTGCAGGACCCACAAAAAGCTTTTGAACACCGTTACGCTTACAAGATGCTCCCACACATTGTAAACTATTACCAAGAGCAGATTGCTGCAATAGAGGCGCGCGTGCGCCAGGAGCTGCTGGAAGGAATGCCGGGACAACCAATCACGGCGAATAGAATACAACAAACACCCCCTAAGCAGGAAACTCCAGCACCTGCTGCACAGACACCTCCAGCATCAGCAAAGCCACCCCAACAGAAGCCCGGTGAAGCCGTTGCTGCTCGACTTGGCAAAACTCCTGCTCCGGTTACTGCCGGCAATTCAGATGACGACGATTGGAACCAGACATCTCTGGATGATTAATTTAACTCGGTAGGCTACCGTAACAAGCTGGCAGGAAGAGGAAGCATGAGGAGGAAGAAGCAAATAATTAGCTTTAACCATACATAGCATACAATGAAAGTCGTAGACATCAATCACATCCCGTCCCACGCGGCGGACACTTCAACGATGCAGACTCTGGGCGCCATGCTAGGCGCGGAGCCTGAACGGTTGAATCAGGTAGTTACCATGTATCCAGAACACTCGATTTCGATGGTAACCGAAGCCCTGAACAAAGTTTATCGCCGTGATGCCAAAGGAGGTGACTCCTACACTGGTATCAATGCGATGGCTTATACCTGGACAGTAAAAGCGCACATGCTGCCGAAAATCAAAATTGTGCAAGACTGTACAGCAGTAGGTCAGAACCGCGAAGAGTTCGACATGATCCTGGAGCGCAAATACTACGACAAAGGTGATACCTTCCGTTTGGAAAATCACACAATGTTGTTTGTTCGCCGTCGTCCGGAAATGATCAATAAGAACCGTTGGAAGTATCGGGTAACGCTGACAGGTAATGACCTGAACCGCCGCCTGAATCCAATCTTCGCGGCGAAGAACCGTTGGACAAAATACGTTACCAACTTCTTCCCTGAACTTTCTGAAAGAGGTTACTCTAAGTTCCTCTACAATGCTGAGAAACACATCGGCTATATGTCACGCCACCGCGTGTCTGATAGCTGGTCAGGTGACTGGGCAATGCAGAAAGAGATCGTAATGCGTCAAGGCAAGAACTCCTTCTTCAAGATGGAAGCCTTTGACAAAAACCTTCTCGATCAGTTCATGCTGGCCCGTGAGCAGAAAAACCTGTTCTCAGAAAGCAACTATGACTCAATGGGTAAATGTCTTGACCAGGATGAAGAAGGTCGTGATATTCCTATGGGTGATGGTATTATCCCTCAGTTCTCCCGTTACTCTCAGCAAGTTCGGTATAACGAATTCGAACGCACCATCATGGATGATGCTATTGATGCCGTTACCAACAAAGCTGTAGCAGATGTGGGAAACACACTGGTACTGGCCGTGAACAAACGCCTGTGGCAACAATTCAACCGTTGGTCAGACAACGTTGCCAAAGATCGTCTGCACGAACCATACTTCGTGAAAAAGAATGGTGATTACCTGAAACTTGGTGCTACTTATTCAGCCTATGAATTTGCCGGCAACACCGTAGTGTTCATGCCTAACCGGGCATTAACTGACCACTATGAGAACCAGGGCTTTGGTATCCTGTTCGACATGGGTAACTACAATGGTGCTCCAAACATTGAGCTGATGACCTTAACTGGTGCTGACCTTATCTCTGGAACTGTAAAAGGTTTGGGTGGTATTAACGGCCGTACTTCAGGTGAGGTATCTACTTCAGTTCATGGTTCTGAAGAACACTTACTTGGTTACTCAGGTGTGAAGGTTGCTAACCCTTACACTGGCTTCGTGATCAAAGAAAACGTGACCTTTTAAACAGGAGTGTTTGCTAAGAATGCTCTGTGTAAAAAGCAGGGCATTCGCAAACTCCTTTCTTCCGATAAGAAATTATAAACCAAAAACCCCCCTTTATGAATACAGAATTGGCAGAAAAACCCGGAATGTGGGAAGTTGCGCAGCAGGAAGTAGATGAGAAGAAGATAGTTCTAAAAGCCGCCTGGGGTAAGACTCAGGGAGCTTGCAGAGTTTATCCGGTACCAAACCGTAATGGTGGTTTCCATGGTGTGAAACCTTTGACTGAGGAAGAGAAGCGCAATGCTCCTTTCGTGATCACAGGCAAGCACAACACCTTACTGGAAGATGGTAAAGAATTCGATCTTACAGATCCTTATCAGGCTGCGGTATGGAATTATGTAAAGCATCAGGAAGATGTGTGTATGTCCTTTGAGGAATCACAGTCAAATCCATCTGCTACCTTCTATGTTCATTCCGATGACAAAGAAGCAGCTGCCCGTGTTTCTAAGGCTCTGAAGATCGGTATGGCCATTGAGCTTATCGCTGTTTCTTCCCAGCCTAAATGGTATGACTATGCTCGTGTGTTGTCAGGTAATGACATGACGAACCAGCCGCCATTAGAAGTACAGGAATATCTGCTTAAAGAATGCCAGGATCATCCTGAGCGCGTTCTTGATAAACTCAAGAATAAACTCTTCAATGTTCGTGTATTCGTTTACAAAGCCATTGATAAGAAAATCATCAAACGTCGTGATGATGAAACTTACTACTTTGGTGACCAAACATTCGGTACCTCAACTAACGATATAGTAGAATTCGTTCTCGAAGATAGAGGCCACAATCAATTAGTTACTCAGGAGATCAGAAGCTTACTGATGCCGAAAGGTAGTAAGGTAGCTGACCTGAGTGTATTTGAGATTGACTCTACAACAGAAAGAAGCACAACCAATAAATCACATCTGGATGGTCCTATTTCTGGGACAGTAAGACCTGACAGCTCTCGCCCGGGAGATTTTGATAGTGTAGAAACTGATGAAGAACGCGCAAGCACTACATTAGATCCGCACTCTCATTCTGAACTGGACGAGAGTGAAGATGTGATTGGTGAAACGGATTCACAGGCAAATGCGCGTTATGCGAAGTCTGACTCTGAAGCAAAACCCAAAGCAGCTAGACCTGCACCGGGTAGACCTGGACCAAAAAAATAGCATAAGCCATGACGCATCTGCAGATATTCGAATTGACACTGGCGATTATTGACAAGGTGAAAGCCCCCGTTCTTTACATTGAAGTATTCAATGACCTTGTAAATATGGCCATCCAGAACGTCGTGAATAGAGCCTATAAGATTTCGGATGATGATCGTCAGCCTTATATCTTACAGGATGAAGCAGATGGCATTCAAGTGCTAGAGAAACCGTTTTCCTACTTTGTGGGTGGGTTAGGGGTTTTTGGCCTCCAGAAAGATGAAAACGACTTGCCCGATGACTATTACCACTTGCGCGCCTGCATAGCGGTATTTAAGCCAGTGAAGGGCAAGAGTCGTTATCCTGATGTGTACCGGATTAAAAGCCGGTGCCATCGGATGACGGCCAATATCTATGCAAGCAGCGTTGATGATTACTACCAGAAGGCAAAGCTGAAACAAGTTTATGCACAGGTAGCAAACAACAAATTGCGTGTGTATTATGGTAAACCTACCACGATGGAATTGGAGAGATTGGACGGGTTTTATGTCCGTAAATTTGCACCAATTGCTTTAGAAGAAGATCAAGCGACGCTTGATATTGTGGCATCGAGTAATATCAAGAGTGAATTCCCTGATGAAATTTGCAGAGAGATTGCACAGGAAACAGCGAAGTTATATCTGGATATTACACAGAATCCACGTTTAAGAAATCAATTTGCACTAAACCAAAAATAATTGAGATATGAGTATTTTAACTTTAGGCACAAAGAGCCGCGTTCTTAATAGTGCCGCAGATACAAAAGTAGTAATTAAAAACACCAACGTTGGGGGTGTTGATAATTCTGGTCAGAAAGCAGTGATGTTCATTGCTGGGTTTGGTACCTTTCCGGTAGCCCAAGTTGTTGCAGATTCCATAAAGGCTTCGCGTCCGGTACCGGCGATCAAGTCCAAGTATGAGATCGTTCCAGCGAACATTGTCCTGCAGAATCTTCCTGAACTGGGAACAACTACACAAGTGTATGTTGAAGTTCGGGTAGGTTCAGAAAATGCTGAAATGGAATTCGAAAGAGCTAATCCGGAATCATTCGGCATGGTTAAACGATTCCCGATCACAGTAGTAGATAATGAAACTGCAACAACTTTCATGCAAAAGATCTATGCGCAGATTTACAAAGAAGCGGCAGAAGATGGTTTCGACACTATTAGTGTTGCAAACAGCACTGGTAGCAATCTTGCTGATCCAACGACGATAACCAAACTTCAAATTGAAGGCCGTAGCCAGGGCTTATATATCGACAGGATTTCATTCCTTGACAGATATTATGCGCCATCAACTATTATCAAAACCTTTACTCCTACTATTACAGCTTCAGTGGCTGGTATTGGTAGTTACTTTCAGGTTGATCGTGAATTCCCGCAAACGGAATCTACCAGCATTCCATACAGCGCAAACTATCCAGGTCAGAAACGTCCGGTACCGGGAGCGGTTTATTCGCTTATCCAGTGGAAGATGACGCATGAGCGTAATGATGTTACTTCTCCGGAAGCGGCAGATCAGTACGGTCAATCGACACAGACTTATGAGCTGTATATCAATGATGCTGAAACTGCATTGCGTGATCAGATCCTTGATTTCCTGATGACAAAAACTGGTGCTTCTGGAGTATTCTTTGGCAAAACAGATGGTATTACCACAACTGATGTTGCCGGTTTCAAAGCTTAATTGATATCTTTTAGTAAGGTGAAGTAGATAGAAAAAGCCCGGCACAGACCACCGGGCTTTTTTTGTTTATATTTGAAAAAAAGCATTTATGGGACGTACACTAGAAGCTATTATTTCCGCTATCCATAGCAATGTTCAGAAGGGCTTGGAAGGTTCTATGAACAAGCCATATTCCTTTGAGCATCTCAATGATGATATAGATGCAGAGCGCGGTGATCTGGCTCTTACATCGATGAGAAAGCGGGTATTCTCTGCAAAGGATTTCCTTCAGAATTACATAGTAGATTGCCTGGAGAAAAGCAATGAGTGTCCTATGGCATACAAGAAGCCTTCTCTTCATTTTTGGGTACCGCCATTAATGCTTTCCCTTGATAAGAATTGTATTGCCTTTGCAGGACCATCCTATACAGACTTTGCCAATACCTATGCAATCTATGTAGATGATGTGGCACGCTATCATAGTGATCGTCCTTATGGTGGCCAGCGTCCTGCTATCTGGTTGAATCCTGCAGTAAGCAAAGAGGATGAGGAAATGGGGATTCTAATCGAGGGATGGATATTAAACCCTGAACCACTCACCAAACTACTAATTCGTGGTGTATTCGAAAAGCCTTCTCAGGTCTTGAAGTTTACCGGCGAAGCAGAGCTTTATCCTGCTCCGGATACAGTAGTCAAAAATATTATCTACAACCTTTCACAAAAGTATTTGAGCTTTTATAGAGGTGGCACACAGCGTGGCCCTACAGCAGCACAGTTAGCTGCAGCACAAGCAGCCAATGCCGGTTCAGATCAGGAACAACAACAACAATAATTTAAAAGGAAATGTCAGAAGCCACCATAAAATTCCATAAGGTTGTAGAAGCGATACCGCTTGCCAAGTCGATGTATGATCTTATCCTTATTGAGCAGGATTTGTATGACTTCATCGGGCCTTTTCTGTCACGCTCCGGAGGACCAATGCTTGTAGATGGGTTTCTCTATTCTACTTGCACAGATGATTGTGGATACCTCATGATTCCTTGTGAAGCGGAAAGATTATTGGAAGTAACACACGCACGCTTCATACATCAGGAATTAGCTACAGAGAGTCACTTGTGGTTTTCAAAAGAGCCACCAGAAGAAACTGAATACCTTGTAGGTTCACCGCAGAGTATCGCTAACCAGGAAACTATCAAGTCATATAATCTGGACTTGTATGAGAATATGATTGCTGTGTGGTCTAATCCTATTACTTCTCTCAGTTATGAAGTAGTTGGTGAACATAAGATTAAAGTAACACACACACTCAGCAAAAGGGCTTATATCGGTAAGATAGATGTTCGCTATGAGTATGAGCTTAAAGATCCTAAAGGCTTTCCATTCATCCGGAAGAACCAGGTAGAGGCGCTTGCAGCCTTTGCGAATATGTGCGATATACAGAAGAAGTTCTGGAAGGGTGAAGCTACACAGAATCAATTGCAGACAGCACAGATCCATTCCGGAGTATTGTGTGATGTTGCCAAGTCTGGTGATGGTATCAATGAGAACGGCATGGCTGAGATCTTCAAGGCCTTCCATACATTCAATCGTTTTAACTATAGCTCACTGTAATGGTCAAGATCTGGGACGAAAAGGAGGGTAAGCTTGTCGAAAGAGGATTGTATGAAACAACGCAATGTATGACGCTGCGGGATATCGTTCATTCTAATTTAGATTTTTCAGGCTTCTTAAAGTTAAAGAAACCAGGATCAGAGAAAGAAAGATTCTGGCGTAAATATGGTTGTGCTTCCAAAGCAGAACTTGGCCGCCGCATCGGTGGGATATTATTCAAATTGATAACTGAAGATCTGATTGAGAACAATAATGTTTATCGCTTTCCAGTGCAGAGAGATGCCTGTCTGCGGATAGTAAGGCAGACACCATCTGATGAAAGGTTTCTGATGACTCGCAGATCCTGGGGTAGTGGCGTTTATAAAGATGTAGATGTTTTTGCTACAGGTGGTGCTCTTTACATGATGGTGATGGACTGGTTCTATGGAAGTAAGAAGAAGCAGAATATTGTAAAGCTTTCCTATCAACATTACAAGAAGATAATAGCGAAAGCTAATCAGGGCATGGTTTACTTTGACGATTACGGGAGATGAGAGAAACACGCACAGGTGATTATCTGGAAAAGATATATGAGCAATTTCCGGAGCTGGATGAAAAAGGCCTGGCCAAGCTATGCCATTTCATAATGAAGAACATTTATGATTATGTTCATAATGGTTATGATGTTCAGGTAAACAGTAAAAAGAAAGATGAGAAGATGTTTTCCGGAAGGATAACGGTTAGAAGTAATAATCCTGAATTTTACAATGAGATTGCCAAAAGACGTAAAGTAAAGAAGCTAAAGCTTCGTGAGGAGTTAAAGGCTATGCCAAAAGCAAAGCCTGGCCAATACTTTGGAGTAAACCTAAAATTAAGATAAGATGGAAACTCAGAATACATTTGCTAAGATGCTGATTTCGGATGCCAGTCCTCTGAATGCAGGTCC